>ERZ724513.508-NODE-508-length-18923-cov-9.237227_pt1 | contig 18923 bp, 13 predicted proteins | sample MGYA00376046_ERZ724513 | MGnify/ENA primary metagenome ERZ724513 (study PRJEB28724, sample SAMN07190883) | activated sludge metagenome | isolation source: activated sludge of sewage treatment plant in Hong Hong | place: Hong Kong | collected 2016-03-17 ...
GGAGAAGCCCTCGATGGTGGCGATCAGGTCGGCGCCGATGCCCTGCGGGGCGATGAAGTTGTCGTAGGTGAAGGTGACGTCGGAGAACATCGCGCCGCCGTCGGAACCCATCGGGACGCGGCTCATGGACTCCACGCCGCCGGCGTAGACCAGGTCGTCCCAGCCCGAGCGCACCTTCTGCGCGGCGGTGTTGACGGCCTCCAGGCCGGAGGCGCAGAACCGGTTGAGCTGGACGCCGCCGGTGGTGTCGGGCAGGCCGGCGGCCAGCACCGCGGTGCGGGCGATGTCGCCGCCCTGGTCGCCGACCGGGGAGACGCAGCCCAGGATGACGTCGCTGATCAGGGTTTCGTCCAGGTCGGGGTGGCGCGAACGCATCTCGTCGATCAGGCCGACGACCAGTTCGATGGGCCGAACTTCGGTCAGCGAGCCGTTGCGCTGCTTGCCGCGCGGCGTGCGGATTGCCTCGTAGATGAAGGCTTCTTCGGACATCGGTGTCTCCAGGTCCTGGTTCTTGTTGTTGTATGGGTGTGCGCCAGCGGCGTGCCCACGTGCTGAGGGACGGTCCTCTGCGCGCCAGCGTAGCAGCCTCACCCAACCCGTTGGTTGGGCGGTGAGCGGTGCGATACGACGGACGAGACCTGGAGGAACATGCCGAGCTGGATCGCGGAATTGGTGCGGCTCGACGGCAGTGGCCCCACGTTCAGAACCTCGGCGGCGTTCGGCGTGGGGCGACGACTGTACGGCGGGCTGATCGCAGCTCAGGCACTTGCCGCCGCCGGTGCGACCGTCGACCCGGACCGGCTTCCGCAGTCGCTGCACGCCTACTTCATCAAGGGCGGCCGGGTCGGCGTGGACGTCGAGTTCGCCGTGGCGAACACCCGGGACGGTCGGTCGTTCAACACCCGCCGGGTGACGGCCAGCCAGGACGGCGAGGCGATCTTCGAGATGCTGGCGTCGTTCCATCGCGCGGAGCCGACCCTCGATTGGCAGCGGTGCGAGCCGCCGGCGCTGGCCCGCGCGGAGGCGACGACGCCGGCCGCACTGCCGGAGAAGTGGGCCGACCACTTCGAGGCCTACGTCGCACCGGGCAGCCCGAGCGGTTGGCCGCTCCAGCCCTTCTGGTTCCGCAGCCGTGAGCCGGTCGAAGAGGTCCCGCTCCTGCGGGCGTGCGCGCTGACGTTCATCTCGGATGTCGGTCTGGTGTTCGCGGCCCGCCCACCGGGTATGAACGAACCCGGTCCGGGCGGGGCCGCCACCCTGGATCACGCGGTGTGGTTCCACCGGCCGATCGATCCGCGCGGCTGGCACTACTACGACGCGATGGGCGTCAGCCACAGCGACGCCCGCGGTCTGTCGCGCGGATCCATCCAGGACGAACACGGCACGCTCGTCGCGAGCGTCGCTCAGGAGTCGCTCTGGCGAATCTGACGCCTACGCTCGTGATCCATGACGGTCTCCCGGCTGCAGCCCTATGCGGTGACGATCTTCGCCGAGATGTCGGCGCTGGCGGCCCGCATCGGGGCGGTGAACCTGGGCCAGGGGTTCCCGGACGAGGACGGCCCGGCGGCGATGCTCGAGACCGCCGAGCGCGCGATCGCCGAGGGCGTCAACCAGTACCCGCCGGGCCTGGGCATGCCGGCGCTGCGGGAGGCGATCGCCGCCCAGCGGCTGCGGCGGTACGGAATCAGCTACGACCCCGACACCGAGGTGCTGGTGACCGTCGGCGCCACCGAGGCGATCGCCGCCGCCGTGTTCGGTCTCGTCGAACCGGGATCCGACGTGATCCTGGTGGAGCCGTTCTACGACTCGTACTCCCCCGTCGTGGCGATGGCCGGGTGCCGCCGGGTGACGGTCCCGCTGGTGCCCGACGGCCGCGGTTTCGCGCTCGACATCGACGCCCTGCGCCGTGCTGCCGCGGGCCCGAACGCCCGCGCGCTGATCGTCAACTCTCCGCACAACCCGACGGGCATGGTGCTGACCGACGCCGAGTTGTCGGCCGTCGCGCAGATCGCCGTCGAGCACGACGTGCTGGTGATCACCGACGAGGTCTACGAGGCGCTGGTCTTCGACGGAGAACACCGTCCCCTGGCCGGCTATCCGGGCATGGCGCAGCGCACCATCACCATCTCCAGTGCCGCCAAGATGTTCAACTGCACCGGCTGGAAGATCGGATGGGCTTGCGGCCCAACGGATCTCATCGCCGGGGTGCGCGCGGCCAAGCAGTACCTGAGCTATGTCGGCGGCGCGCCGTTCCAGCCCGCCGTCGCGCTGGCCCTGGACACCGAAGACGCCTGGGTGGCCGGGCTGCGGGAGTCGCTGCGGCGCAAACGCGACACGCTGAGTTCCGCGCTCACCGACATCGGTTTCGAGGTGCACAACAGTTCGGGCACCTACTTCGTGTGCGCCGACCCGCGGCCCCTCGGGCACGACGACGGAACCTCGTTCTGTCTGGAGTTACCACACCGTGTCGGGGTGGCCGCGATTCCGCTGTCGGCGTTCTGCGATCCCGGCGGACGGCACTACTCCCGCTGGAACCACCTGGTGCGCTTCGCGTTCTGCAAACGCGACGACACCCTCGCTGAGGCGATCCACCGCCTGCAGGCGCTGCGCCGGTAGGGCGCTCAGCCCTTCTTCACCTTGAGCACCTGCTTGCGCAGGCCGTCGGTGGCGGTCTCCATGCCGCCCTTGATCGTGCGTTTGAGCAGGAAACCGGGAATCGGCACCGAGGGGTCGACCTTCATGTCGAAACGCACCTTCGTCTTGTCGCCGTCAGCGGTGAGCGTGTACTTCGCGTCCTGCGCCTTCAGCTGCCCCGCCGAGACCAGCGTCCAGCTCACGCTGCTGTCGGTCCAGGTGTATTCGATGACCTGCGTGTCGGTCAGCCCGGCGGCCTTGATCACCATCCTGGCCTGCTTGGGGCGGCCGTCGTCATACCGGTCGATGATCTCCGAACTCTGATACTGGGGTGACCAGGTGGGCGTCGCTTCGACGTCGGCGATGACGTCGAGGATTTCCGCCGGCGTTGCTTCGATGACCACTTCGCGCGAATCACTGACTGCCATTCGGCAACCCTAGCCAGGCGCCGCCGGTGTCGGGCAGGATTCCGCGGGTGAATGCATCACAGGTCACACCCGTACCGTTCGCACAGCGCAACGGCAAGGAGGACTTCAACGCCTCCGGCGTCGCCCAGGTGGGCGTCGGCCGGTTCGTGTTCACCGACAACAACGATCCCGGCGCCCTGTTCGAATTGGTCGTCGATCCCACCGGCAACCAGTCCGAACCGATCGCGCGGCGACCGTTGACGGGCCTGCCGCGCCACGTGCTCTCCGACCCCGAGGGGCTCGCCCGCCTCGACGTCGACGGCGAGATCGTCCTGGTGGTGGCGTCCTCGCTGGCGGTCAAGAAGAAGACCGGTCATGACGGCCTGGTCCGGGTGCGCTACCGCCCCGAGGGCGACCTGACTGCCGAGGCGATGCCCGGATTCCGCGACTGGCTGCTGCGCCAGTATCCCGAATTGGCCAAGGCGGCCGGCCGCGCCGCCGACAAGGGCGGACTCAACATCGAGGGCATCGCGTGGGATCCGGGCAATTCGACCCTGCTCTTCGGTGTCCGCTCGCCGGTGGACGAGGCCGGCATTCCGGTGTTGCGGGTTCAACTGGACGCCCGAGCTCCGTGGACCGTTGACGCCCTGTCCCGATCCGAGAGCTCGCACCTCACGAAACATCAAGCAGGGCAAGGGATCCGGGACCTCACCCATGATCCGGTCGAGGGCGGCTTCCTGGTGTTGCTCGGCCGCTCGGTCAGCGGTGACGACGTGCCGTTTCAGCTGTGCCGCTGGGACGGTGTGAGCACGTCTGTCGACGTGCAGGCGGAACTGCCCCAGCGCATGAAACCCGAAGGGGTGAGCGTGATTCAGGGCGAGGGTCCGCGCCGGGTGCTGGTCGTCGGTGACACCGGCAGCTTCGCGTCGCTGCACCTTTCCTGATCAGCAGCGCACCATACCCGCCGGAACCAGTTGTCGGTGCGGCCGCGCGTAGCTCCGGCGATCGCGCTGCGGCACCCACACCGGAGTGGCCGCTTCGTCGTCGAAGCCGTTGGCGCCGTTGCGCTGCAACCGGATCCACGCGGACACCGTGTCCAGGCCGGCTTCCGAGTCGTAGCACCCGGCCCGGACCACGATGCGCTTGCGCCGGAACACCCTCCGACAGCAGGCGGTGAAGGTGACCGGACTCTCGTAGCCGAACCCGTTCTGGTCGACATCGTGGACCGGGCGCACCAAGAGGCTGTCGTCGAACCGCAGGCCCAGCTCGGACTCCCCGAAACAGGCCGTGTAGCAGACCAGGAACAGCCAGCTGTTGTCGTCGCGGCAGTCCGCCCGGACGATCATTCGGTCATTTCCCACCGTCGCCATCGCCGCCTCCTGCGTCGTTTATCCGACACAGCCATCGTCGGGCCCGCGACGGCGAGGCTCACGCGTAGCGCACTACCCGAGTCGTCGCGTCAGAGGTGGGGCGCCTGGCTGATCTTGGCGTCCGGGCTGCCGACGGTCTGGCAGTAGGTCTGCACCGCCAGCCGGCGGCCGGTCAGCTCCAGATTCGACGGCTCGTTCTTGCCCTCGTCCTTGATCATCTTGGTGATCGTCTCGTTCTGGGTCTTCTCCTCGGCGGCGGTGAAGTCCTTGCAGGTGGTGTCCCCGCCGGAATTCATCACCGACGACGAGCATCCCGAGACCACTGCCGCCGCGGCCATACCGGACACCAGGAACATCTGCATGCGAGTCATGGCCAGAACTGTTGCCGGTTGAGGCGCCCGTCAAACCTTCGGCTCACCGGCACCGGGCGATAACGTCCTCGGCGAATCGCTCGACGCCGGCGCGATACCCGTCGGCGTCGCCGGACGCGACGGGCGCCCCAGCCCACGGCGAGCACATGACACCGGTGACGCCGAGGTCCTCGGCGCGCCGGTACAGGTCGGCCGACGGCGGCTCCATGAGCGCTAGCAGGATGTCGAACGGCTCGCCGTCGCGGCCGTATTCGCGCCGGTAGGCCCGCAGGCGCTGCAGGATCGGCACCGCTTCGTCCCAGCGGTAGGCCTTGCCCACCCAGCCGTCGCACAGCCGGGCCGCGCGGCGTAGCGCCAGACCGGTGTCGCCGCCGCAATAGATCGGAACCGGGGTCGGCGGATGAGGTTCGAGCATGAGCTCGGGCACCTGGTAGTAGGTGCCGTCGAAGGACACCCACCCGCCCCGCCACAGGGCCCGCAGCGCGTCGATCATCTCGTCGGTGCGCGCGCCGCGGTCGTCGAAGTCCTGGCCGAGCAGTTCGAACTCCTCGCGCATCCAGCCCAGGCCGAGGGCCAGCGACACCCGTCCGGCCGACAACTCGGCGGCGGTGCCCACCTGCTTGGCGACCTCCAGCAACGGCCGCGCCGGGGCGATGTAGACGGCGTTGGAGAACCGCAGACTGGTGGTGACAGCGGCCATCGCGCCGATGGTGACCCAGCAGTCCGGCCACGCGGTCTCCGGCGGCCACGGGGGCTCACCGCCGGTCGGGTACGGGGAGCGCAGCTGCCGCGGGTAGATCAGATGGTCTGAGGTGGTAATGCCGTGATAACAACCCGCCCGGTCGAGCATGGCCGCCACCATCGGGATGTCGCGGGTAGGCAAAAACGCAGTGCCACACCAAAACTGCATTCGGTCACACTATCCTGTCCGGCATGTCAGACGATCAGCACAACCATCAGGTACTCAAGGATCTCAACGGCCAGTCCCGGGAGCTGCGGCAGATGATCCCCGATGTGTACCGCGGCTTCGCCGAGATGAGCAAGGCCGCGCTGGGTGACGCCGGCGCGCTGGAGCCGCGAATCAAGGAGCTGATCGCGATGGCCATCGGCGTGGTGCACGGGTGCGACGGCTGCATCGCCTCGCATGCCCGCGGCGCGGTGCGGGCCGGGGCAAGTCGGCAGGAGGCCGCCGACGCGATCGGCGTCGCGATCCTGATGCACGGCGGTCCGGGAACGGTGTACGGGGCGCGGGCGTATGCGGCGTTCTGCGAATTCGCCGACGCGGCCGAAGCCACCTAGGAACGCAAAGTTTGCGTGATTCGTCGGCCCACGTAGTCGGCGACCGCGCCGGGGGTCGGGTAGTCGAAGATCAGGGTTGGCGGCAAGGCCAGTCCGGTGGCCGTCTTGAGGCGGTTGCGCAGTTCGACAGCGGTCAGCGAGTCGAACCCCAGGTCCTGAAAATCGGTGTCGGCGTCGATGTCCTCGGGGTCGGGGTGGCCCAGGACCGCCGCCGCCTGCGAGCGCACCATCTCGATCAGCAGGTCGTGTTGCTCCTCCGGGGTCAGTCCCGGTAGGCGTTCGGCCAGCGCCGAAACCGAGTGAGCTACGTCGGCGTCGTCGATCCGGCGCCGCGGCCGCCGCACCAGCCCGCTGAACAACGCGGGCAGCCCGCCGCTGCGGGCCTGCGCGTCCAGTGCTGCCCGGTCCAGGCGGGCGGTCACCGCGACGGGGTGGTCGATCACCAGCGCGGCGTCGAACAGTTCCAGCGCTTGTTCGAGGTTCATCGCCGCCATCCCACCGCGGCTGATCCGGGCCAGATCTCGGCCGCTCAATCGGGCGGTGATCTCGCTGGACTGTTCCCACAACCCCCACGCCATAGATACCCCGGCCAATCCCATCGCCCGCCGGTGCGCGGCCAAACCGTCCAGAAAGGCGTTGGCGGCCGCGTAATTGCCCTGCCCCGGCGAACCCACGATGGCGGCAATCGACGAACACAGCACGAACATCGACAGGTTCAGGTCACGGGTCGCCTCGTGCAGGTTCCACGCCGCATCCACCTTGGCCCGCAACACCGTATCCACCCGGTCGGGCGTCAACGAGGCGATCACCGCGTCGTCGACCACCCCGGCGGCATGAATCACCCCGGTCAACGGCGGACACCGCTGCGCCACCTCGGCGAGCAATCCCGCCACGGCGTCCCGATCGGCCACGTCACAGGCCAGAAGCTGCACCGTGGCGCCGGCTCCCGCCAATTCGGCGGCCAACTCGGCCGCTCCCTCGGCGCGGTCTCCCCGCCGGCTGGCCAACACGACATGCCGAACCCCGTAGCCGTCGACCACATGGCGGGCCAGCGCCGCACCGACCATTCCGGTGCCACCGGTGATCAACACCGTGCCCCGGGCAAGCGCGTCGGCCAACGCCGACGGCATCGTCAAGACCACTTTTCCGATGTGGCGGGCCTGGCTGACGAACCGGTAGGCCGTCGCGGCGCAGCGCACATCCCAGGTGGTCACCGGCAGTCGGTGCAACACCCGGCTGTCGAACAGCTCCCGCACCTCGCCCAGCATCGCCTCGATGCGCTGCGGACCGGCCTCGGCGAGGTCGAACGCCCGATACCACACCCCCGGATACTGGCCGGCGATCCGCTCCGCGTCGCGGATGTCGGTCTTGCCCATCTCGATCAGGCGCCCGCCGCGGGCCAGCAGCCGCAACGAGGCATCCACGAACTCGCCGGCGAGCGAGTTCAACACCACGTCGATGCCGCGGCCGCCGGTGACCGTCCGGAACTTCTCCTCGAATTCCAGCGTGCGGGAATCACCGATGTGGTCGTCGTCGAAACCCATGGCGCGCAACGTGTCCCACTTGCCGCGGCTGGCGGTGACGAACACCTCCATCCCCCAGTGCCGGGCCAGCTGCACGGCCGCCATCCCCACCCCGCCGGTGGCGGCATGCACGAGCACCGATTCCCCGGCACGGATCGCCGCCAAATCCGCCAGCCCGTACAGCGCCGTCAGGAACGCGACCGGCACGGCCGCGGCGTCGGCGAACGACCAGCCCGGCGGAACCTTGGCCAACAGGTGCCGATCCACCACCGCCAGCGGACCCGTCCCGCCCATCAGTCCCATCACCGCATCGCCGACGGCCACACCGGTCACCGCGGGACCGATCTCGGTCACGAGGCCGGCGCCTTCCGCACCGAGCACCGGCGCCTGGCCGGGATACATTCCCAACGCCGCCACCACATCCCGGAAGTTCACCCCGACGGCGGACACCGCGACGCGCACCTGATTCGCCTGCAGCGGTGCTTGTGCCTGCGGGCAGGGCTCGATCACCAGATCGTCCAACGTCCCACCGCCGCCGGTCGCCAACCGCCACGCCGACTCCCCCGCGGGCGGGACCAGCGGCGGCGGGGCCGGGGCCAGTCGTGCCGCATGCGCAGCGCCGGCGCGTACCAGTAGTTGTGGTTCGCCCACGGCAGCCAGCGCCGCCGCATCCACCGCCGCGTCCGCGTCGATCAGTACGATCCGGCCGGGGTTTTCGGCCTGCGCCGACCGCACCAGGCCCCACACCGCCGCGGCGGCCAGATCGGTGACATCGGCAGCGGCCAATCCCACCGCGCCACGCGTGGACACCACCAACGTGCCCGCGGCATCGTCGGCCAGCCAGCGCTGCAACACTTTCAGTGCGGCTTTGGTGGCGTCGTATACGGAGCCGACCGCATCCGCGCCGGCGGACCGGCATTCCCACACCACCAGGCCCGCGCCATCACCGCCGGCGCAGTAATCCTCCCAGTCGACCACCGACGGCCGACCGGCTGGCTCAATCTCATTGTGGTTCATTGGTATTGGTGACCACACCACGTCCAGCGGCCCCTGATCGGGGCCACCGGACGCCGTCGTCAGCGCGCCGTGCAACTGGTCGGCGGTGATCGGCCGGGTCACCAGCGACCGCACCGTCAGCACCGGCAACCCCGCGGCGTCGGCAACGTCCACCGACATCGCGTCCGCACCGAGCGCCGTGAATCGGGCCCGCAGCCTTGCCGCTCCGGCGGCATGCAGGGACACGCCACGCCAGCAGAACGGCAACATCGTCTGGGGGGTGTCGACGGCCACGCCCGCCGCGTGCAACACCGCATCCAACACGGCCGGATGAATCCCCATCCCGTCGACCCGCACACCGGCCTCGGCGGGGGCGGCGACTTCGGCGAAAAGCTCCGGGCCCCGCTTCCATATCGCCACCAGACCCTGGAACGCCGGACCGTACTCGTAGCCGCGTGCCGCCAACCGGGCGTAACCATCTGAAATATCGACGCTTTCGGCACCGTACGGCGGCCACACCGACAAGTCGACCGACGACTCCGCGGCGGCTACTCCCAGCGTTCCCTCGGCATGCAACACCCACCCGCCATCGGCACCGTCACTTCGGGAGTACACCGACACCGGCCGGCTTCCGGACTCACCGGCGGGTCCCACCACCACCTGCACCTGCACTCCGGCGTCCCGGTGCACCACCAGCGGCGCGGCCAGCACCAGGTCCTCGATCACCGCGCATCCGACCTCGTCACCGGCTCGGATGACCAGTTCGACGAAACCCGCCCCGGGAAACAGCACCACCCCGCCGACCACATGATCGGCCAACCACGGCTGAGCCGTGAGCGACAACCGACCGGTCAGCACCAACCCACCGGAATCGGGCCGTTCGACCACCGCGCCCAACAACGCATGGCCGGCCGCCGCCACGCCCAAACCGGCCGCGTCCGCGGGCCCGGTGGGGGCCGGCGTCGGCCAAAAGCGCCGGCGCTGAAACGGATACGTGGGCAACTCGATCTGGCGACCGCCGGACCCCGCGAAAATCTCCGGCCAATCCACTCGCATCCCGGTGGTGAACAGCCGACCGGCCGCGCCCATCAGGGCGGCCACCTCCGGGCGGTCCCGGCCGAGCGTCGACACTACGACGGCGTCGGTTGAGGCCAACGATTCTTCGATCGAGGCCGTCAACCCGCTCGCGGGACCGGCCTCGATGAAATGGGTCGCTCCGTGCGATTCCAGGTGTCGCACACTGTCGGCGAAACGCACCGGCCGGCGAACATGCTCGACCCAGTACCGTGCCGACCCGAAATCACCGTGAGAGCCGGCGATTTCGGCCGTCACGTTGGACGCCACCGCAATCCGCGGCTCGCGCGGTTCGATCCGTCCGGCGACCCGCGCGAACTCGTCGAGCATAGGCTCCATCAACGGCGAATGAAATGCGTGCGAAACCGTCAACCGGCGCACCCGGCGTCCCTGCGCGGCGAACCGTTGCGCGATCACGTCCACCGCGTTCTCCGCGCCCGAGATCACCACCGAGCCAGGAGCGTTCATCGCCGCGATTCCCACCCCCGAACCGAGCAGCGGCACCACCTCGTCCTCGGAGACGCCGACGGCGACCATCGCCCCGCCCGCCGGCAAGGCTTGCATCAACCGGCCGCGCGCAGCCACCAGCATCGCCGCATCAGCCAGCGTCAACACCCCGGCCACATGCGCCGCCGACAATTCCCCCACGGAATGACCCATCACGAAATCGGGACGCACGCCCCAGCGTCGCAACACCGCGAACAACGCCACCTCGACCGCGAACAACGCGGGCTGAGCGAACTCGGTCGTGTCCAGAAGACCGGCGTCGGTGCCCCAAACAACTTGGCGCAGCGGCAATCTCAGATGGTTATCCAACTCGTCGGCCACCGAGTCGAACGCCTCGGCGAACAGCGGCAACCGGCGATACAGTTCCCGGCCCATCCCGATGCGCTGCGAGCCCTGGCCGGGAAACACCACCACGGTCTTGCCCACCGACCCGGCCCGGCCTACCGCCACACCCGCACCCGGCTCACCGCTCGCGACCTCGGCCAGGCCGGCCATCAAGGCCCGACGATCGGCGCCCACCGCCACCGCCCGGTGCTCGAACACCGACCGCCGCGCCAACGTGCAGCCCACATCAACCGGATTCAGCCGCTCGTCCGCCTGCAGGCAGGCCGACAATCCGGCCGCCTGCGCGGTCAACGCCTCAGCCGAGCGAGCCGAAAGCACCCACGGCAGCACCGGCAAAGGCACATCGGAATCGCTTGTGGTTCTAGTACTTTCGGCCAGGTCCGCCGGGGCCTGCTCCAGGATGACATGCGCGTTGGTGCCGCTGATCCCGAACGAGGACACTCCCGCCCGGCGCGGACGACCGTCGGCCGGCCAACTCCGAGCCTCGGTCAACACCGACACCGCCCCGCCGGCCCAATCGACGCGCGGGGAAGGCACGTCGACATGCAGCGTCGCGGGCATCACCCCGTGACGCATTGCCTGCACCATCTTGATCACCCCGGCCACCCCCGCCGCCGCCTGGGTATGGCCCATATTCGACTTGATCGACCCCAACCACAACGGCCGCGCCCGCGGGCGGTCCTGTCCATAGGCGGCCAGAAGTGCCTGTGCCTCAATGGGATCACCCAACGTCGTGGCCGTCCCATGACCCTCCACCACGTCCACGTCGGCGGCGGTCAAACCGGCACTGGCCAGCGCCGCGCGGATCACCCGCTGCTGAGCGGGCCCGTTCGGGGCGGTCAACCCGTTGGAGGCGCCATCCTGATTGACGGCGCTGCCGCGCACGACGGCCAGCACCGCATGCCCCGACCGGCGCGCGTCGGACAGCCGCTCCAGCACCAGCACCCCGGCACCCTCGCCCCATCCGGTGCCGTCGGCGGCCCCCGCATACGCTTTACACCGCCCGTCGGCGGCCAACCCCCGCTGCCGGCTGAACCCGACGAAGATCGCCGGTGACGTCATCACCGTCACCCCGCCGGCCAACGCCAGGTCGCACTCCCCCGACCGCAACGACTGCATCGCCCAGTGCAGCGCCACCAACGACGACGAGCACGCGGTGTCGACCGACACCGCCGGGCCCTGCAAGCCCAGCACGTACGACACCCGCCCCGAGGCCACACTCGACGCCGAGCCGGTCAGCCCATATCCCTCCAGACCGTCGGTTCCGCCGCTGCCATAGCTCTGCCCGAAGATCCCGGTGAAAACCCCGGTCGCCGAACCCCGCAGCGACATCGGGTCAATCCCGGCCCGCTCCAACGCTTCCCACGACACCTCCAGCATCAACCGCTGCTGGGGATCCATCGCCAACGCCTCACCGGGCGCGATCCCGAAGAATCCGGCGTCAAAGCCGGCCACATCCCCGACGAACCCACCCCAGCGGGTATAGGTCTTGCCGAGGGCGTCGGGATCCGGGTCGAACAACCCGTCCACATCCCAGCCGCGATCGGTCGGGAACTCCGACACCAAGTCGCGGCCCTCCGCGACGACCTCCCACAGACCCTCGGGGGAGATGACCCCGCCGGGGAACCGGCACCCCATCCCCACCACGGCCACCGGCTCGTCGACCTTCGCGGCAGTGGGCCGCGGCGACGGCCTGTCCCGCCCGGACAGTCGGGTCTCCAGATATTGAGCCAGTCCCGACACCGAGCCGTAATCCCATCCGACCGTGTCGGGCAACGGCAGCCCGGTCAGTGCTGTCAGTCGATTGCGCAGTTCGACCGTCATCTCGGAGTCGAAACCCAAGTCCGAGAAGGCGAGATCCCGATCGACCGATTGCGGACCCGGCTGACCCAGCAGTCGCGCGATCTCTGTGCAGAGCGCCTCCTCCACCACCCGATGACGTTCCCGCTGCAGGAGGGACAGCCGCCCGTCGAGCGTCACCCCGTCGGAGTTGCCGAGTTCCCAGACCGGCTTGGTCGGACTCCCCTTCCGCAGTTCATTGCGCAAGAGTTTCCCGTTGGGGGTCCGGGGAAGGCGCTCGACGACCGAAAACCTGTGCGGCACTTTGAAGGCAGACAGTCGGCCGAGCAGTCCGCGGTGGATGTCCCGGATGACCGATGCGCCGATGCCGGCGCCGTTCGTCGGCACCAGATAAGCCTGCAGCGTCGACGCGCCGGTCGGTTCCCGCACGCCGACGACGGCGGCCTCGGCGACGTTCTCGTCTTCGGCGATGAGTAGCTCGACTTCTCGCGGGTTGACGTTGACGCCGCCGATGATCTCCATGTCGTCGGTTCGGCCGCGGTATGTGACCCATCCCTCGCCGTCGACACACACCCGATCTCGGGTGTCCAGCCAGCCGCCGCTCTTCAACGGAGCGTCGGGCCCCCGCCAGTAACCCGCGGCGATCGACGGCCCTCGCACCCAGAGGTCTCCCTCGACCCCCGGTCCGACGGTCGTCCCATCCGTAGCGGCGACGCGAATCTCATACGGCGGCAGCACCTTTCCCAGCGTTCCCAACCGCCATTCGTCCAAGTTGTTCGACACGAATGTCTGTCCGACCTCCGTCGATCCGATCCCGTCGAGCACGGGGACACCGAAGAACTCCACGAGCCGCTCGGCCAGACGGACCGGCAGGGCCTCTCCGGCTGATACGACACAGCGGAGCGAACGGAACGAGTCGGGCGAGCACGTGTCGACGATGTTCGCAAAGAATGTCGGAACGCCGTACAGCACCGAGGGCGTGAATCGCGCACTGAGTTCGGCTGCCACTTCCGCCGTCACCGGAAGGCGATTGATGACCGCGGAGCCACCTGTCGCCAAGGGAAACCACACCGAATTGCCGAGACCGTACGCGAAGTACATGCGCGCACTGCTGAGGCCGGTGTCCTCGGGCGTGAGGCGCAATGCGTAGTGCGCCATGGCACCGACGAAGGTCGATACGTCGGCGTGCCGGTGGATCGCCGCTTTCGGCGGGCCCGTGGTGCCGGACGTGTAGGTAGCGTACGCCGGAGCGTCACTATCGACCGGCTCGTAGCGTCCCGTCTGGACTCGGCTTGCGTCGGACAGCAGTTCGGCGGCTTCCACGACGTGTGTCCGCCGGAACCGGTCACGCAGAGTGTGCGACGTGATGACAAGGGCCGGCTCCGTGTCGCGCTCCTGGAACGCGTGGTCGTCCCGGTGAAGCTCCGGATTGGCGAGGAACACCAGGCACCCACGCCCGAGAGATGCCAGCAACAGCTGCACCAGCTCCGGCGAATCCGGCAGGCACAACAGGATCCGGTCTCCGTCGGAAAGGCCGCGGTTTCTGAACACTTCCGCGAGGCGAGCGGCACCATCATGGATTTGGCCATGCGTCACGACGTCCGGGGCATAGTAGGCGGGCCGGTCGTACCATCCTGCTTCGGCCGCCCGCCGCGCCAGTAGTCCTGCGATGTTCCCGTCGCTCATCATCCGGATGACCGTCCTGACTTTCCGTTCGAATGGGGCCGGCGATCCAAAACGGTTGCGGCGTATTCGTCAATGCAGTTCTGCAGGAAGTACTCGGTGATAACGATGACCGGCTGTCCCGCGGCGATGATGCGATACCGGCGCCCAACGGTTCCGGCGTGCGAATCCCGATATCCGTCCTCGAGCCAGGTCGGCAGTTCTCCTACCCAGACCGTCGGCGCCTCCTTGAAGGTCTCCAGGCAGCTGGCCGCCATGGCCTCCCCGATCGGACAGTCCGTCGTCGTCAAGCTCGTCATGAGTTCGGGCGGTAACAGGTCGATGGCGATGAGCGACTCGGCGGCTACGAATGGCTTCCCGGTACTCCGGCCCTTCAGCACGATGTTGCGCTGGAGCACCCGGCCGAGCGGTAGTTCTTGCAAATCAGGCACTTTCGGCGCGATGTGATGAACCCGCTGATCGACGATGTGTACGACGATCTCCTCGTCGGCGACGACGTTGAGGATCCGGGTGAGCGTGCCGTTGGTTGCCAGGAGGATCCGAAGATCGCGGCTGAGCTCTCGGATCTCGTCGACGGACAGAAGTCGCTCGGTCACGTCTGGTCCCTCGTGAAACGGCCGCGGGTATCCGATGCGTCGACGTGACGCAGTCGTTCGGACGCCCGGCCCCTATCCACGAGCTACCACAACACTTTTGACTCGCGGGGTTCGACTTCCGGATGGAGGTGCCAGGTCATGCCGGAACATCCAATCGCGTGAATTCGCTTTGCAGGTAACGCTCGACGCACGCGGAACGCCTGATCTTTCCGCTCGTGGTGACCGGAATGGAACCCGGCGCCACCAGGACGAGATCCGCGACGCGCAACCGGTGTGACATCGATATCGCGGAGGTGACCTCACGTTTGACGGTGCGCAGCCGATCCATCTCCTCGGCCGTCCTGCCCCGTTTGTGGAGTTCGACGATGGCGACAAGCCGCTCGCTGCGGTCATCCGGCACGGAGATCGCCGCGACCCGACCACCCGTGATCTCCTGGATCGTCGCTTCGATGTCGTCCGGATAGTGGTTGGACCCGTCCACGATCAACAGATCCTTGATGCGACCCACTACGAACAGTTCACCCTCGGAGAAGACACCGAGGTCTCCGGTTCGCAGCCACGGACCTTCCGGTGTGCCGGGCGACGGACTGACAAGCCATCCGCCGAACGTCCGGTTGGTTTGTTCGGGGTTGCGCCAATAGCCGTCGGCGACGTTGTCCCCGTGCACCCAGATCTCACCGACCACTCCGGACGGATTCTCCATCCCGGCGACCGGGTCGACGATCCGCACCATCGACGCCCGCGGCGGGCCGTAGCTGACCAGTTCGACGCTGCCGCACTCGTGGTTCGCACAACGCTCCGCCCGGCCGGCCGACAACTGCTGGTAGTCGAAACCGACCGTCTTCAGTGGCCGTCCCGGTACGTCGGTGGCCACGTAGGCCGTCGCCTCCGCAAGCCCGTATGACGGCCGGATCACCGTCTCGCTCAAGTTGAAACGGGCGAACCGCTCGGTGAAACGGTTCAGCGTTGCGGCGTTGACCCGTTCGCTGCCACTGATGATCATCCGGACATCACCGAGATCCAGGCCGGCCATATCGGCATCCGATGTTCTGCGCACGGCCAGCTCGAAACCGAAATTCGGTGCGGCAGAGACGGTTTGACGATGTTCGGCCAGCAATTGTATCCAGCGGGCCGGCCGTTCCAGAAACGCCACCGGACTCAGCAACACCGCGGTGTCCTGATTGACCAGCGGCATGAGGACACCCTGCATCAGGCCCATGTCGTGGTAGAACGGCAGCCATGACACCGAAGTGACCGAAACCCGTTCCGGCTCCTCGAAATAGTCGGACATCATCTGCGCGCAGTTGGCGATGACGTTCCGGTGCGAGACGACGACGCCGGCCGGCTCCCGGGTCGACCCCGACGTGTACTGAAGATATGCCGTGTCCGAATGCGCATACCGGGTCGCGTCGAACTCCCGTGGCGAGTTCAGGTCCAGCGAATCGATCACCACGACGGTCGGTGCGGCGTGACCGTGTGACACATACTTCACGACATCGTCGACGACCGACGACGTCGTGAGAATGACTGCGGGCGAGCAGTTTCGCAACGCGGACGAAACGCGCTCATCGAGGCTGCCGAACTGGGGCACCGGAAGCGGAACGGCGATCAGACCGGCCTGCAGCACGCCCATGAAGGCGACGATGTAGTCCAGCCCCTGAGGAGCTGATATCGCCACCCGGTCACCGCTCGCCCCGTACGTCCTGAGTTCGTCGGCCACGACCATCGCCTGCCGGTGCAGTTGCGACCAGGTGAGGGTTTCGGCGAAGCCGTCCGGGTCCACTTCGTAGTCGATGAATGTGTACGCAATGGCGTCGGGCTCTTGGTGGGCCACGTTTTGCAGCACCGCGGGAAGCGAAGAGTGAGACGACGCAGTGCAGGCATTCATCACGGCTTCTTCCCGGCCAGGCTCGAATGCCTGCTGTATCAGGTCGATTAGTAGCGTGACCCCCCGGTCGGGAGTCTACGGCGGTAAGTACCCGCGCGGAATGGGTCGTTAACTGGGAGTTGGCTGTGTGCTCAGCGGGGCGCGCGCCCGGGTGCGGCGCCCAGGTACGCCGACTCGAGCACCAGGTCGCTCACCAGCGTCTGGTACTCCAGGTGCGTCTTGTGCTCGGTGGTGTTCCACAGCGCCCCCTGCTGCCGGCGCATGTAGTCGCGGTACTCGGGCGCACCCGGCACCTTGACGTTGTCGGCCACCACGATCGAGCCCGGATGCAGCCAGTCGCGGTCGAGAACCCGTTGCAGATCGGCGAGATAGGCGTCCTTGTCGTGGTCGATGAACAAGAAGTCCAGCGAGCCCGCGGCGAAGCCGTGCCGGTCGGCCAGCGAATCCAGGGTGTGTCCGCCGTCGCCCAGCGTGCCGACCACGCAGGTGATCCGGTCGGCGACTCCGGCGTGGGCCCAGATGTGCCGCGCGTTCACGGCGTTGGCCTCGGCCAGTTCGACCGAATACACCGTGGCGTCGGGGGCGGCCCGCGCGATCCGCAGCGCGCTGTAGCCGCAATAGGTCCCCAACTCGAGCGCCAGCCTCGGGGCGGCCCGCCGGACTGCGGCGTCGAGCAGCGCACCCTTCTCGTCGCCCACGTTGACCAGCATCGACTTCTCGTAGGCGAACCGGTCGATGGCGGCCAGGACGTCGTCGACATCGCCGGCCTTGGCGTTGGCCAGCACGTATTCGACGGCCGCGGCTTCGCGTCCATCGCCGAGCTGTCCCGTCGTGATGATCTTTCGGTACCCGCCGGCCACCTGCCACACCGACCGGCGCAGGAATGGGAGGCGCTGCTTGAGACTCATGCGGAAACCAGCGGTCGCAACACGATCGGCATTCCGTCCATCGGGACCGGCAACCCGCTGTAGTCCCAGCGCGCCCGATAGCCGGGTCGGACCAGTTCGAGCCGGTACCGGCGCAGCAGCCGGTGCATGATGGCCTTGATCTCCAGCTGGCCGAACACCAGGCCGATGCACTTGTGCGCCCCGCCGCCGAACGGGGCGAACGCGTACCGGTGCTTGTGCTGCTCGGCCCGCGGTTCGGCGAAACGCTCCGGGTCGAACTTGTCCGGCTCGGTCCAGAACTCGGGCAGCCGATGGTTCATCGACCGCCAGACCCAGACTAGGGTGCCGGCCGGTAGGTAGTAGCCCAGCAGGTCGGTGTCTCGGACGGTTCGGCGCATGTTGAACGGCAACGGCGTCACCAGCCGCAGCGACTCGTTCATCACCAGGTCCAACGTCTCCAGTTTCTCCAGTGACTCGATGTCGAGCGGCCCGTCACCGAGGCGGGCCGACTCGTCGCGGCAGCGTTCCTGCCATTCCGGATGCGCAGCCAGGTTGTACGCCATCGCCGTCGTCGCCGTCGACGAGGTGTCGTGGGCGGCCGCCAGCAACATGATCATGTGGTTGACGATGTCCTCGTCGGTGAAGCGGTTGCCGTCCTCGTCCTCGGTATGGCACAGCACCGAGAGCATGTCGGTGCCCTCGGTGTCACGGCGTTCCCTGACCCGCTTGTAGAAGTAGTCCTCGAGCACCTTGCGGGCCCGCAGCCCACGCCACCACTTGAACGGCGGGACCGGGTAGCGGATGAACGCCTCGCCGGCCTGGATGGTTTTCGTGAAGGCATCGTTCACCGTGGTCACCAGGTCGTGATCGGTGCCGGCCTCATGGCCCATGAACACCATCGACGCGATGTCGAGGGTGAGTTCCTTGATCGCCGGGTGAAACAGGAACCGCGAATCGTCGGTCGGCCAGTCGGCAACGACCTCCGTCACCACCCGGTCGATGCGTTCGACGTAGCCGGCCAACCGAGAGCGGGTGAAGGCTTCCTGCATGATGCGCCGGTGATAGAGGTGCTCGTCGAAGTCCAGCAACATCAGGCCCCGGTTGAAGAACGGACCGCAGATCGGGTCCCAGCCCTCCTGCGAGTAGTCCTTGTTCTTGTTGGACAACACGGCCTGGGTGGCGTCGGGCCCCAACACGATCACCGAGCCCAGGATCCGCACGTCGGCGAAAAACACCGGGCCATGCTTTCGGTAGAGGTGCAGCCCGAAGTCGGGACCTCCGCGGATGCTCTCGATGCTGTGGCCGATGAGCGGCAGACCCGCATCGCCGGTCACCGGCTTGAGGCCACTCCCGGCCGGCGGTTGGGCCAGGACCTTCGGCTTGAACTCGTGAGCGAGCAGCCGCTTCTCGATGGCGCCGATGCCCGGAAAGTTGTTGAACGTCGGCATGAGCCGACGACGGGTCTGGTCGAGCAGATAATGCGGGGTACTCGTGGCTGTCATCGACGCTCCTCGCCGCATCGGGCTCCCACAGCGTACGACGC
>ERZ724513.513-NODE-513-length-18833-cov-8.615081_pt1 | contig 18833 bp, 21 predicted proteins | sample MGYA00376046_ERZ724513 | MGnify/ENA primary metagenome ERZ724513 (study PRJEB28724, sample SAMN07190883) | activated sludge metagenome | isolation source: activated sludge of sewage treatment plant in Hong Hong | place: Hong Kong | collected 2016-03-17 ...
CCCACCCACCCCTGTGGGAGACATCGTGCGGTGCGGCAACCATGCCGCACCGCACGTCTCCGTCGGCGCTTCGCCGCCGTGTTACCGTCGGGCCCATGAGGGCACGGCTGGCGGCAACCGCGTTGACGCTGATCGCGCTCGCGGGCTGCTCGGGTTCACCCAGCAGCGAGCAGAGCACCCCGACCCCCCAGCCGAGCGCCACCGGCCTCGCGCAGCAGCCCTCGGTCAAGGGCACGGTGGCCACGAACAAGAAGACCCCGTTGTCGCTGCGTGAGCAGCCCACCACGTCCAGCGCCCGGCTGATCCGCATTCCGCACAAGACCGTCATCACCATGGCCTGCAAAACCATCGGCGACACCGTCAGCAACGGCGTCAAGGCCTCGAACGTGTGGAACAAGGTCACCTACAAGAAGAAGACCGGGTACGTGGCGTCCGTCTTCGTCGACGGAGGCGACTCGGCGGCTCTGAGCATCTGCCAAGAGAAGACCAGCCAGCCGTCCACAACGGTCACGACCCGGCCGCCCAACGTCGAGCAGGCCATCGTCAAGGCCGCCCGCAGCCAGCGCGGCATCGCCGAGAAGAAGAACAACTGCAACCCCTACGGCGGCTGCATGCCGTGGTCGTCGCTGTTCGCCACCTGGGCCTGGAACAAGGCCGGCAACGTGGTGCCCAAGTTCTCGTTCTCGGGCGACCTGTACGCCTGGGGCGCCATGCACAACCGGGCGCACCTGGGCACCGACGGCGTCGGGCCGGGCGACCTGGTGCTGTTCGGCACCGCGCCCGACACGCCCAAGACGTCCACCGGGGTCGCCATCGTCACCGAGGTGCTGGCCGACGGCAGGCTCAAGGTGATCGGCGGCGACTACAAGGGCACCGTGGCTGAGCGAACCGTCGCCCTCAAAGGCATCTATGGGTGGGTCGACGCTTAGCCCTTAGACTCTCCCCCGAGTCGAGGAGGAGTCGATGCGGTTCGAGTTCGTGCCGGGCGGCAAGTCCACCATCGGCGTCGAGTGGGAACTCGCTCTGGTCGATGCAGACACCCTTGAACTCGCGCCGCGCGCGCAACGTGTGCTCGACGGCGTGGACGACCCCAAGGCCGGCCCGATTCGCCGCGAGTACCTGACCGGCATGATCGAGCTGGTCACCGGCGTGCACCATCGCGTCGACGAGGCCGTGGACGAACTGCGCGGCCACCTGCGGCACGTGCAGAACCTGGCCGGCGACGACACTCGGCTGTTGGGCGCAGGCGCGCACCCGATCTCGAAGGCCGCCGAGCAGCAGCACTTCGATTTCTGGCGCTACAACGTGGTGGCCGACCGCAACGGCTACTGGGGCCGGCAGATGGCGATCTTCGGCACCCACATTCACGTCGGCATCGACCACCGCGACAAGGCGCTGCCGATCACTTACGGCCTGGCCCGGTTCTCGCCGTACTTCATCGCGCTCACCGGGTCGTCGCCGTTCTGGGAGGGCGTCGACTCGGGCTACGCGTCACAGCGCACCATGATCTTTCAACAACTGCCCACCAACGGCCTGCCCTACCCGATGGACGGCTGGGACGAGTTCGAGCACTACGCCACCGAACTCGAAGAGGCCGGCATGATCACCGCACCCAACGAGATTCGGTGGGACGTGCGGCCGTCCACGTTCGGCACGATCGAGAACCGGGTGCTCGACTCGGTGCCCACGTTCGCCGAACTGGGTGCGATGACTGCGTTCACCCAATGCCTGGCCGAGTACATGTCGCGCGAGTTGGACGACGGCCGCGCGATCGCCAGGCTGCCGATGTGGTTCATGAAAGAGAACAAGTGGCGGGCCGCCCGCTACGGCCTCGACACCGACGTGGTCACGCCCCGGGTCGGGCAGAAGCTGCGGCCCATGCGCGAGGGCATTCTCGACTGGCTCAACCGGCTCGAGCCGATCGCCGCCGAACTGCACTGCGCCGACGAGCTGGCCTTCATCAACGACCTGCTCGAGCATGGCCCGAGCTACCTGCGGCAGCGCGCCGCGGGCGGCCCCGAGCAGGCGCTGCGTCAGTTGGTGGACTCCACCGGCGCCGACCGTCCGACCTGGGGCTAACCTTCTCGCCGTGAAACCGTTCGTGCTGCTGGCCACCCGCGACCACGACAAGGCTGCTCGTGACGAGTACGAGTCGGTGCGGCTGCACGCCGGCCTGGCGCCCGACGAACTGGTGCACCTGCGCGTCGAGGCGGGGCCGCTGCCGCGGCTGCATCTCGAGGACTACTCGGGCGTGCTGCTGGGCGGCAGCCCCTTCAACATCTCAGACGCGGTGAAGTCAGACCTGCAACTGCGCATCGAGAGCGACATTCGCAACGTGGTCGACCACATCGTCGCGGCCGACTTTCCGTTTCTGGGCATGTGTTACGGCATCGGCACCGTGACGGTGCACCTGGGCGGCACGGTCGACCGCACCTACGGCGAAGGCCTGGGCGCGATCGAGGTGCGGCTCACCGAGGCGGCCGCGGACGACCCGGTGCTGGCCGGCATCCCCGACTCGTTCTACGCGTTCGTGGGGCACAAGGAGGCCTGCAACGGAGTGCCGCCGGGCGCGGTGCTGTTGGGCGCGGGTCAGGCCTGTCCGGTGCAGATGTACCGGTACGGCAGCAACGTGTACGTCACCCAGTTTCACCCCGAGCTCGACATCGAGTCGCTGGCGCAACGCATGCAGATTTACCGCAACGCCGGCTATTTTCACCCCGACGACTACGACATTCTGATCGAGATGGCCCGCAACTCGGGCGTGCGCGAATACCCGCACCTGCTGCTGCGCAACTTCGTTACCCGGTACGCGACCGACTGAAGCAGCACGTCGTCACACGCGGTGTGTCTGGTAGGCCCACATCGCGATCTCGACCCGGTTGCGCACGCCCAGCTTGGCCATCAGTGCGGCCACGTGGGTTTTGACGGTGGTCAGGCTGATGAACAACTCCTGGGCGATCTCGGCGTTGGTGCCGCCCTTCGCCACCAGCACCAGCACTTCTTCTTCGCGCCGGGTCAGCGGGTCGACGGGTTGGCTGGCTGGTACTGGCGCACGGTCGACGAGGGTCGCCAACAGCCGTGGGGTGACGCTGGGGGCGATCAGCGCCTCACCGTCGGCGGCGGCCTGAATGGCCTGAATCAGCAGCGCTGGGCCCGCATCCTTGAGCAGGAATCCGCGCGCCCCGGCGCGCACTGCCCCGAGCACGTAGTCGTCGGAGTCGAAGGTGGTGATCACCACGACCGCAACCGGGTCGGCGACGCCGGGCCCGGCCAGCCGCCGGGTCACCTCGACGCCGTCGAGCCCCGGCATGCGAATGTCTATCAGCAGCACGTCGGGGCGAAGCCTGGTGACCAGCTCGATGGCGGCCAGCCCGTCGGCTGCCTCACCGACGACCTCGAAATCGGGGTGCGCGTTCACGATCATCACCAGCCCGGTGCGCACCAGATCCTGGTCGTCGACCACAACCACCCGAATGCTCACGTGAGCCCCCGCGCCGGCAGGACGGCCTCGACCACCCAGCCGCGGTCGGCACCGGGTCCGGCCCGCAACGACCCGCCCAGCATGAGTGCCCGTTCCGTCATGCCAGGCAGCCCGAAACCGTGCTCTACGCCCGCCCGTGACGCGGGCAGCCCGTCATCGACGACCCGCACCCGCACCACGTCGCCCTCGGCCCGCACCTCGATCACGACCCGGGTCGCGTTGCGTGCGTGGCGCAGAGCATTCGTCAGTGCCTCTTGCGCGATCCGGTAGACGGCGGCGTCCACGGCGGGCGGCAACCCGGCAAGGCTTCCCGTCAGCGACACTTCCACCGCCGGCGTGCTGTCTGAGCGAACCAGGCCAGTCAGCGCGGTGACGCCCAACCGCGGCGCGTAGGCGTCCGCCTGATCATCGCGCAGCACCCCCACCATGGCACGCATCTCTGCCAGGGTCAGCGACGCCTCGGACTCGATCGCCGCGAAGATTCCGGACGCCTGATCGGGTTGGGTGCCCACCACCACACCGCCGGCCTGCGCCTGCACAGCGATGGCCGACACGTGGTGGGCAACGGTGTCGTGCAGCTCGCGAGCGAGCGCCAACCGCTCGTGATTGCGGACGGCCCGCTGCTGGCGATCCCACAGCGCAGCTCGGTAACGAAACACCGCCGCGAAGGCAACGAACAGCAGCAGCAACAGCACGCTGCCGATCACCTCGGCCGGGCCCGCCGAGGTGACAGACAGGCCGAATCCGGCGCTGATGGCCACGCAGACCAGGCCCAGCACGATCTCTCGGCCCGAACCCCAGCGCACCAACGAGTACAGCAGGATCAGCACGGCCATCATCGAGTACAGGCCGATCTCGTCTGTCGCCGTCGCCCAGGCCAGGGCAGACAACAGCCCCGCGACAGCAAAGCCGATCACACACATCAACAGTGGACGGTTCCGGCGCCAGACCAGGGCTGGCATCAGCGCCACAGCCAGCCCGGTGACGAACGGTTGCCCCACCAGGCCGGGCCGGGCGATGCCTTCGATCAGTGCGGCGATTGCCAACACACCCACCAGCAGCCAATCCAGGCGACCGATGGGCGGCGGGTCTGCCGGCCGGGGCTCGCCCCAGATCGAGTGCCACACAGCAGTCACCGGTTCAGCGTAGAGCCACCGGTATCGCGTCCCGCCCGGCCGCGTCCGTCGATGCCGGCGGGGTGCGGGGCCACGTCCAGGCAGAGCGCAGAATGAACGCGAGCACGAGCAGTTCGACGGCGAGCCCGAGCCCGTAGTAGAACAGCCACTCCCCGCCGGCCAGGTTGAACGCCATGTACGGAATCAGCACGGTGGCCACCACGAGGTTCGTGACGCGGTTGGCTCGGGCGGGCAGTGTCGCAGAGAGCAGGATCATCAGGGTCGGGAGCACCGTGGCCGCCAGAGCACTGGCAGCGAAGGTCTCGGTGATCTCGAAAGTGAAGACTTTGCCGTTGAGGATGTCGTCGACCATGCCCGGCTTGTACAGCCCGAGCAGGTCGACGTAGACGTACAGGAACATGAAGCTCGTCCAGGCTGCTGCGAGTTTCGACTGGATGGGAACTTCGCGGCTCTGAAACGGGTTGTCGGTCTTGGTTGCCATGTGCAATCGCCTTCGTTGAGTTGGATCGGTTGCACCAGGATGGCTGGCTGCGGCCCCCTAACCATCCCCCATGCGGCCCGACTCGACTCGTCCGAAAGAACGACCTCGGCGGCCTTCCTGCCGGCAGTCCCGACTGAGAGATGGCGGGCCAAGCCCCCATTCGAGTCCGACATCTCGGTGAGCGCCGGTACTTGTTGGGGCGAGTCGTCCGTCAGATGACGACCGATTTCGCGACTCGCACGCCTGCTGAGGCCGACTGGCCCCAGAATCGGTCGTCATTTCACGAGCGAACGTTCGGACGACCGCCGCTGGTCGAGCATGTCGAGACCTCTGTCGTCGCGGTGGAACCCAGCGCACTCGCCACCCCGGCGGAAGCCGGGATCTCACCACCGCGCACCTCAAGGCGGAGATCCCGACTCGTCGGGATGACGGTCACAGCAGGACGCCCAGCCGCCAGAGCGTCACCACCAAGAGGGGTTCGACCAGCTCAACCAACGGAACCGTTCAGGGCACCACGAGGTCGTTGTACTCGGGGTGCCGCTTCAAGAACGTGACCACGAACGGGCAGGTGGCCCGCACCTTCCACGTGCCGGCGGCCCGCACCTGGTCGAGCGCACCCTTCACCAACGTGGTGCCGAGCCCTCGTCCGTTGTAGGCAGGCGACACCTCGGTGTGGTCGAAGTCGGCCACGCCGTTGCTCAGGTCGTAGTGCGCGATGCCGGCCAGGGCACCGTCCACGTGAATCTCGAAGCGTGACTTTCGGGCGTTGTGTTCGACGGTTTCACCCACAGGGTGAGTATACGAATCGGGCCGTGGTGGGGTTGAGTAGGGCAATGATCCGATTTCAGGACGTGTGCAAGTCGTACCCCGACGGCACCGAGGCCGTGCGCGACTTCACTCTCGAGGCGCCCACGGGCAAGACCACCGTGCTGGTCGGATCGTCCGGCTGCGGCAAAACCACCCTGCTGCGCATGGTGAACCGCATGGTCGACCCGACCAGCGGTGCGGTGTGGATCGACGACGAGAACGTGGCGGACGTTCCACCGGTGCCGTTGCGCCGGCGGATCGGGTACGTGATGCAGAACGCGGGCCTGCTGCCGCACCGCAAGGTGATCGACAACATCGCCACCGTGCCGCTGCTGAACGGCGTGCCGAAGGCGCAGGCGCACGCCCGGGCGGCCGAACTGATGGAGCTGGTCGGGCTCGAGGCCCGCCAGGCCAACCGCTACCCCGACCAGCTCTCGGGCGGCCAGCAGCAGCGGGTCGGCGTGGCCCGCGCGCTCGCCGCCGACCCCAACATTCTGCTGATGGACGAACCGTTCGGCGCCGTCGACCCCTTGGTGCGGGCCGACCTGCAGGCCGAACTGCTGCGCATTCAGCGCGAGCTCGAGAAGACCATCGTGTTCGTCACCCACGACATCGCCGAGGCGTTGGCGCTGGGCGACCAGATCGTGATCCTGGCCAAGGGCGCCCGCATCGCGCAGGCCGGTACTCCGCAGCAGGTGGTGGCCGAGCCGGCGGACGACTTCGTGGCCGACTTCCTGGGTCTCGGCCGCGGCACCCTCGACCTGCACCTGCGCGAGACCCCGACCGGCACTCTCGTGGTGGACGGCCACGGACGTCCGGCCGGCCGGCTGGTGGAGCCCGGCTGATGACCTGGGTGCTCAACAACCTCGAGCTGATCGGGTCGCGCACGCTGTCGCACCTGCTGCTCGCGATTCCGGCGATCGTCGCCTCGTTCGTGCTGGCGCTGCCGCTGGGCTGGGTGGCCAACCGGTACCGCTGGTCGCGGGCCACCCTGCTGACCGCCGCCGGCCTGCTGTACGCGATTCCGTCGCTGCCGCTGTTCGTGGTGTTGCCCTCGGTACTCGGCTTCGGGGTGCGCGACCGCATCAACGTGATCGTGGCGCTCACCCTGTACGGCCTGGCGCTGATGGTGCGCTCGGCCGCCGACGCCCTGGCGTCGGTCGGCATGCCGGTGGTGCTGTCGTCCACAGCTCTGGGCTACTCGGCCGCCGGACGGTTCTTCGCCGTCGAGCTGCCACTGGCCGGCCCGGTGCTGCTGGCCGGGCTGCGGGTGGTGTCGGTGAGCACGATCAGCCTGGTGACGGTGAGTTCGCTGCTGGGCGTCGACAACCTGGGCCTGCTGTTCGTGGACGGCTTTCAACGCGGCATCATCGCCGAGGTGCTCACCGGCATCATGGCCACCGTCGCTTTGGCGCTGATCGTGGACGGTCTGCTGGTGCTGGCCGGCCGAGCGCTGATGCCCTGGACGAAGGCGCGCCGATGAACTACTTCAGCCAGGCCATCGCCTGGATCGCCGACCCCGCCAACGCGAGTGGGCCGAACGGGGTATGGGCCCGGTCGTGGGAGCACCTGTGGTACACGATTCTGGCGGTCGTGCTGGCGTCGGCGATCGCCATTCCGCTGGGCTACCTGGTGGGCCACACCGGACGCGGACGGGGCCTGGTGGTGGCGTCGTCCGGCGCAGCCAGGGCGCTGCCCACGCTGGGCGTGGTCACCCTGGTGGGCCTGGTGCTGGGCGTCGGCCTGATCGCGCCCATGGTGGCGCTGGTGCTGCTGGCCGTGCCTTCGGTGCTGGCCGGGGCCTACGCCGGCATCGAGGCGATCGACCCCCGCACTGTGGACGCCGCCCGCGCGATGGGCATGTCGGAATGGCAGATTCTCACCCGGGTCGAGATGCCGCTGGGCTTGCCCCTGCTGATCGGCGGACTACGCTCGGCCACCCTGCAGGTGGTCGCCACCGCCACTCTGGCCGCCTATGTGGGGGCAGGCGGCTTGGGACGCTTCCTGTTTCTCGGCCTGAAGACGCAGGATTACCCACAGATGCTGGCCGCCGCCCTGCTGGTGGTGGTACTGGCACTGATTCTGGAAGGAGTGTTCGAGATCTCAGAACGCGTGACGGCGCGCCGTCTGCACACCCACTGATCGACGAAACCCCCACCGAGAGGACCCCTCTGACCATGAAGACCCGTTTCGCTGCCCTCGTGGCGGCCGGCGTGCTGGCGTTGAGCGCCTGCTCGTCCAGTGCGGCCGGCAGCACCACGCTGGTGGTCGGCTCGCAGCAGTACTACAGCAACGAGATCATCGCCGAGCTGTACGCGCAGGCGCTGGAGCACGGCGGCTACACGATCACCCGGCAGTACCAGATCGGCCAGCGCGAGGTGTACCTGCCCGAGTTGCAGGGCGGCAAGATCGACGTGTTTCCCGAGTACAGCGGCAACCTGCTCCAGTACCTCGACAAGAGTGCGAGCGCCAAGACCGGCGACGAGGTCAACGCCGCCCTGCCGAAGGCGCTCGGCGACAAGCTGCGTCCGCTCACCCCGGCGGCGGCGACCGATCAAGACAGCTACAACGTCACCAAGGCGACCGCCGACAAGTACGGGCTGGCCAGCATCGCCGACCTTTCGAAGGTGGGCGCTTCGCTGAGGGTGTGCGCCAACTCCGAACTCGAGAAGCGGCCCTACGGCCCGACCGGGCTGAAGAACGACTACGGGCTGAACGTCGAGGTCATTCCGGTGGAAGATTCAGGGAGTGCCCTGACCATCAAGGCGCTCAAGGACGGCAAGTGTGACACCGCGGACATCTACTCGGCCAGCCCCGCGATCGCCGACAACGACCTCGTCACGCTGACCGACCCGAAGGCGCTGATCCTGCCGCAGAACGTGGTCCCCGTGGTGAGCGCGAAGGTCGACGAGAAGGCCGCCGCGGTGATCGACAAGGTGAGTGCTGCATTGACCACCGACGAGTTGGTGGGGCTGAACGCATTGAGCGTGAACAAGCAGCAGAGCTCGAGCGAGATCGCCAAGACCTGGCTGACCAGCAAGGGGCTGCTCGGCTGACCCGCCGTCCCGGCGAACGCCGGGATCTCCCAACCGCACCCCGTTCGGGCTTGTCGAGACCCAGTGGTCTCAACAAACTCGACCGACGACGGGCTCAACCGACGACGAGCTCGCAGAACGACTCGTAGTGGTCGGCGGTGTAGAACCACACCGCCGGCTCTGCGCCCAGCTTGGCCTGGCCCCCGGTGATCAGTCGCCGCGGGCCGGGGAAGCGTTGGCCCGGCGCCTCGACGGTGTATTCGCGGTAGTAGCCGCTCGGTTTGCGGGGCAGCAGCCGCTCGTAGTTGCCGAACGTGCCCCCGTCGTCGCGCGGGCGCAGGTAGGGGCCGTTGTTGCGCACCGCGGCGACGGTGTCGTCGACCTCGGCCGGCACATCGGTGCACACTGGCAGCCCCGAACTCGAGGTGGGCGCGGTGCGGCTCGGGGTGGCGATCACGGGCTTGGTCTCGGCCGTGGTCGGACTACCCGGACGACCACCGAACGCCCAGACGATCAGCCCGGCGAGCACGACCAGCACCAGGCCGACCACCAGCAGAGTGCGTTGCCGGGTCGGACTCATGACGCGTAGCCCTCGATGAAGACCAGGGTCTCGAACAGCCGGTCGTCCGGGTCGTCGCCCTCGCCCTGCCACAGCCGGTCGGACGCGTTCGCCAGCACCTCGACGAGGCGAAACCAGCCCCTCTCGTCGTCGAGCATCAGCTGCTCGGGGTGGGTCCAGGCCAGCACCAGGCGGGGTGCGTCCGGCCAGTAGCGGGCCAGGTCGCCCAGGCTGTCGGCCAGGGCGTCCAGATTGCGGCCGGCGCTGGCCGGCAGCTTCAGCGCCGTGGCCAGGGCGGCCTGCGCGGCGCGAAAGCGGCTCACCCCCTGGGTGTCGAGCGCCACCACCGTGTAGCCGGCGTCCTGGCACCCCGCGAGCAACTCGGGGCGTCGGCTCGCATCGGCGAAGAGCATGCGCTGGCCGTCCAGCCCCAACTCGTCGGCCAGACAGGTCCAGGCTGCGGTCACTGGTCGAGAATGCGGTCGAGCGGCACCCGGCGATCGGGCGCGGGCTCGTCGGTGCCCTTGCGCACCACCAGCACGTCGCAGGGGGCGTGCTCGACGACCTGGTTCGACACCGAACCCATCAGCAGACCCTTGAACCCGCCCATGCCTCGCGTGCCCACCACGAGCAGCCGTGCGTTCACCGCCGCCTTGAGCAACTCTCGTCCGGCCGGGCCGTGGGGCGTTTCGAGAATGACCTTCACGTCGGGAAACTCGGCCGCGATCGGGTCGACCTCTTTGGCCAGCCGTTCGCGCACCACGGCCTCGAAGTCGTCGGCGGGGGGCACGTAACCGGGCGACCAGGTGGACGGGCGCGGCGCGGTGCTGATCGACCAGGCGCGAATCACCCGCACCTCGGCCTTGAGCTTGTCGGCGAGCCAGAGTGCCTTGCGCAACGCCAGCCGGGCGAAGTCAGAACCGTCGTTGCCGACCACGATGGGCAGTTGAGTGGCGTCCATGCACCGACTCTAGTGCGTGGGACGCACCCGAGGGCTTGGCCGCGTGTGATGAGCTAACAGCATGAGCGACACCCCCGTCATCGACGTTCGCGACTTTCGCATGAGGTTCGGCGAGCAGGTCGTGATCGACGACCTGAGCTTCGAGGTACGCCCCGGCGAAACATTCGGGCTGTTGGGCTCGAACGGCTCGGGCAAGACCACCACCATTCGCGCCCTGCTGGGCATCTACACCCCCACCGCCGGCACGCTGCTGGTCGAGGGCCGACGGTTCGACCCTGCCCAGGGATCGCGATTGGGGTACCTGCCCGAAGAGCGCGGGCTGTACCGCAAAGAGTCGGTGCTGGACGTGATGACCTACTTCGGCCAACTCAAGGGCCAGACCCGAGACGCGGCGTCCGGCTGGTCTCGGGAATACCTGGGCCGGGTCGGCCTGGCCGATCACGCCAAGGTGCGGGTCGACAAGCTGTCGGGCGGGCAGCAGCAGAAGGTGCAGTTGGGCGTCACGATCATGAACTCGCCCAGCATTCTGATTCTCGACGAACCCACCAAGGGCTTCGACCCGGTGAACCGCCGGCTGTTGATGGACCTGGTCGACGAGCAGCGCCAGCAGGGTTCGACGGTGGTGATGGTCACCCACCAGATGGACGAGGTCGAGCGGCTCTGCGACCGCATTCTGCTGCTCAAGGACGGCCGCGCCGAGGCCTACGGCACGGTCGCCGAGGTGCAGGACGCGTTCGGCGGACGGCGCCTGCGGCTCACCTTCAGCGGCACCCTGCCCCAGTCGCCGAACTACCGGGTCGAGGTGAGCGAACGCAACTACGCCGAGCTCGATCTGCCCGAGGCCGTCGAGCCCAACCTGGTGATTCGCGAACTGCTCGACGCGGGCGTGCAGTTGCGCGGCTTCGAGTCGGCGCGGGTGTCTCTCGAAGAGATCTTTCTCCAGGTGTACGGCGAGCAAGAGGCGGCGGCATGAAGCGGCACAATCTGGGCACCGTGATCCGGTTCGAGTTCACCCGCACCGTGCTGAAGCCGAAGTTCTGGCTGATCTCACTGTCGGTGCCGCTGCTGATCGCCGTCGTGGTCGGGCTCGTCACGATCAGCAGCCAGGCCACCGCCAACCGCGCCGACAGCCAAGACAGGCAGACGGTCAGCTTCACCTACACCGACGCGTCCGGGCTGGTCGACGCGGCCGTGGCCGCAGCGGCCGGGGGAAGCCCGGTGACCGACGCCGCCGCGGCGCGGGCAGCCGTGGTGGCCGGCACCTCGCAATGCCACGTCGACTACCCCGAAGACCCGCTCAGCCAGCCGATCGCGGTGCAGGGTCAAGACCTCGGGTTGTTCGACTCGGGCCGCTACAGCGCGGTGGCGTCGTCGGTGTTCAGCCAATCGGTGGCAGCCCGCATCGGCGACCCCAAGCTGGCCGCTCTGGCGGTGAACGAGCCGGACGTCGAACTCGTCACCTACGCCGCAGGCACCCGCACCGCGGGGTTCGCCGGGGTGATCGTTCCCGGGCTGTTTCTGGTGCTGTTCTACATGGCGGTGCTGATGTTGGGTAACCAGATGCTCAACGTGACGCTCGAAGAGAAAGAGAACCGGGTCACCGAGATGATTCTCACCACGATGAACCCCACCACGATGATCGTCGGCAAGGTGATCGCCTTGGTGCTGATCGGCATCGTGCAAGGTCTGGTGGTGGCGATTCCGGCCGGCTTCGCGTTCAATCTGCTCACCAACGCAATCGGAGCCGTCCCGCCGACCGACGGCGCCGCGTCGCTGTTGGGCGTGCCGCTCGACCTGGGGCCCGCGCTGATCGGCTTCGCGTTGTTTCTGTTCAGCTTTCTGATGTTCACCGGGCTGCTGGTGGCCATCGGTGCGGTGATGCCGTCGGCCAAAGAGGCCGGCAACGCGTTCGGCGTGGTGGTGATGGCGATGTTCATTCCGCTGTACGCCGCCTCCCTGCTGGTCAGCGACCCGCACGGGGTGGTGTCGCAGGTGTTCACGTTCTTTCCGCTCACCGCTCCCGTGTCGGCGCTGCTGCGCAACGCCACCGGCGGGCTCTACTGGTGGGAAGCCGCGATCGCGCTGGTCATGCTGGCCGGCTTCGGCTGGCTGTTCCTGATGCTCGGGGTGCGGCTCTTTCGCACCGGGTCGATCAGCTACAGCAGCCGGGTGAAGATCGGTCGGGCGCTGGGGTGGGGCGGGCAACAGTGAGGTCGGACGAGCGCCGGTGGCGCCACGTTTTCGCCTCCGGTAGGCTTGGAGGCCTGCTCTTTATCGCGTTGTTCGCCACTAGAACCGAAAGAATGAGCGTTGCGTAGCTTCGAGACCGGAGGATTGTCATGACCGACCGCAAGGGCGTCAGCCCGGCCCAGCAGGCCGCGATCGCCCAGACCGAAACGTGGGGGGCGCACAACTACCTGCCGTTGCCCGTGGTGATCGACTCCGGCGAGGGCGCCTGGCTCACCGACATCGACGGCAACCGCTACCTCGACTTTCTGTCGGCCTACTCGGCGGTGAACTTCGGCCACGGAAACCCGGTGCTCACCCAGGCCGCGATCGACCAGCTCGCGAAGGTGACCATCACCTCGCGGGCGGTGTTCTCGGCGCCCTACGGCCCTTTCGTCAAGGCGCTGGCCGAGCTGTGCGGCAAAGACATGGTGCTGCCGATGAACACCGGCGTCGAGGCCGTCGAGTCGGGCATCAAACTGGCCCGCAAGTGGGGGTATGAGACCAAGGGCGTCGAAGAGCGGCACGCCAACATCATCGTGATGGCCAACAACTTTCACGGCCGCACCACCACGGTGATCTCGTTCAGCAATGACGAGACCGCGCGGCGCAACTTCGGCCCCTTCACCCCGGGCTTTCGCACCGTGCCGTACGGCGACGTCACCGCGATCGCAGACGAGATCGACGACAACACCGTGGCCGTGCTGGTCGAGCCGATTCAGGGCGAGGCCGGTGTGGTGGTGCCGCCGAAGAGCTTCTTGCCGGCCCTGCGCGAGCTGTGCACCGAGCGCAACGTGCTGATGATCGCCGACGAGATTCAGTCGGGCCTGGGCCGCACGGGTAAGACCTTCGCCTGCGAGCACAGCGGCGTGGTGCCCGACCTGTACCTGCTGGGCAAGGCGCTGGGCGGCGGCATTTTGCCCGTCTCGGCCGTGGTGGGCAACCGCGACATTCTGGGCCTGCTGCACCCGGGCCAGCACGGCTCCACCTTCGGCGGCAACCCGCTGGCGGCCGCCGTCGGCCTGGCCGCGGTCGAACTGTTGAAGACCGGCGAGTTGCAGCAGCGGTCGTCCGAGTTGGGCGAACACCTGCACAAGCGGCTGCGCACGCTGATCGGCAACGGTGTGGACGCCGTCCGGGGCAAGGGGCTGTGGGCCGGCGTCGACATCGACCCGTACCTCGGCACCGCCCGCAGCATCTGCTACAAGCTGCTCAGCCGCGGCGTGATCGCCAAGGACACCCACGAGAAGACCATTCGGCTCGCCCCGCCGCTGGTGATCACCGAAGCAGAGCTCGACCAGGCCATCGACGCCCTGGTGGACGCCCTGGCCGAAGCCCGCGCCGAGAAGGGCTGATCGCGTCACGTCGACGTAGCGTGCGGTGCCATCGATGCCGGCATCGGTGACCGGTGCCGCGAACCGTCACAGCTGACGTGAAATACCCCGGCACCAGTGACCCAAGCCGGCATCAGTCACCGGTGCCGGCATCGAATCAGCGCCGGCGCGCCAGCCAGATCACCAGCGCTGCCGCGCCCAGTAACAGCGCCACGCCGCCCCACAGCAACGGTTCGGTGCTGGTGGGCTGGGTAGTCGGTGCCGGTGTCGTCCGCCCCGCCGGCGTCGTCACGGTCGCTGCTGACGGCACCGCTACCGGCGTGTGCCCCTCGCCCAGCTCAGCGCGGTTCAGCCGAACCGGGGCCGAGCAGAGGGTGGCGTTCAGCGCATCGTTGTCGCCGTGCGCGAAGACCGTGACGTGACCCTTGAGTTCAACGCCGCAACTGGCCTCGGACGCCGCCGAGCGCACCACCACGGTGGCCGGCAGGCTGCCCTTGTAGACCCTCGTCACCGCCACCGTGTATGCGATCGGTTCGTCCGACGAACCGGTGGACGGCTGGGTCGACGACACCACGTCGCCCTCGAACACCGCGGACGCTGTGCGCAACGCTTCGGCGGTGTCGACCTCGGCGCACGAGCACGCGCAGGCCACCTGGGCCGGCACCGCGGCCCCCAAACCCAGCGCCACAAGCACAGACATGAGCAGCCGCAAGGACATAGATCGCATAAGCAATCATGCATCCTTGCGGCTGCTGTGTTGTGAATCGCCTACCCCCGAAGGCGATTCCAGGCACCTGGGTTCAGGCTTGCTTCACCGCCGAGATCTCGAACTCGAGGGTGACCTTCTCGCTGACCAGCACGCCACCGGACTCGATGGCGGCGTTCCAGGTGAGGCCCCAGTCTTTGCGGTTGACCACGACCGAGCCCTCGAAGCCGATGCGCTCGTTACCCCACGGGTCGATGACGGCGCCCTGGTATTCCAGCGGCACGGTGACCGAGTGGGTGGTGCCTTTGATGGTCAGGTCACCGGTGACGTCGACGGTGTCGCCGTCGATCGAGAAGTCGGTGCCCGTGAAGGTGATCTCGGGGTACTTCTCGACGTCGAAGAAGTCGGCCGAGCGAAGGTGCGCGTCGCGGCCCTCGCTGCGGGTGTTGATCGAGTCGGCCTTGATGGTGACGCTCAGGCTGGACGCGGACGGGTTCGCGCCGTCGACGCTGGCCGTGCCGGTCACGTCGGTGAAGCTGCCGCGCACCTTGGTGACCATGGCGTGCCGGGCGACGAAGCCCAGCTGGCTATGGCTGGCGTCGAGCACGAACGTGCCCTTCAGGTCGGCCAGGGTGGCGGGGGTGGCTGCTGCGGTCATTCCGGGAACTCCTTCATGGGGCGGACTGTTTGAAATCTCAACTACATCTCCATCATAGACGCTTTGATTGATCTGTCAACCATCAATTCGCAACTAGTGGTTGGGCGCACTTGGCTAGGGTGGCGGCAGGCGGCGCGGCCCCAACGACTCCGGCGCCGTCGAAGGGAGCAGCCGTGAGTTCGGCCCAGTTCGTTCGAGACGACGTGCAGTGTGATCTTCCCCTGGCCCGGGCCAGCGTGGGCAGCGACGGCTACGACGTCTCAAAACTGCTCGCCACAACGGGTGATGTCACCCTCGACGTGGGCTTCGGCAACACGGCGGCCTGCCGCTCGGCGATCACCTACATCGACGGCGACGCCGGCATTCTGCGCTACCGGGGCTACCCGATCGAGCAACTGGCCGAGCACTCCACCTTTCTCGAGACGTCCTACCTGGTGCTCTACGGCGAACTGCCCACCGCCGCTCAACTGGCCGAGTTCACCGAGCGGATCAGCACCCACCACCTGCTCGACGAGCGGCTCAAAGAGATGTTCCGGCTGTTTCCGCGGCGCTCGCACCCCATGCCGGTGCTCGCCGCCGGCATCAACGCGCTGTCGACCTTCGCGATGCCGCCGGTGTCGCTCGAAGAGAAGACCCTCGAACAGCAGACCTACCGGCTGATGGCCCAGGTGCCCACGCTGGCCGCGTACGGCTACAAGAACTCCCTCGGCCTGCCGACCCTGTACCCCGACGAGTCGCTGGGCTACATCGAGAACTTTCTGCGCATGAGCTTCGGGGTGCCGAGCCGGCCCTACGAGATCGACGACACCATCGTGCGGGCCCTCGACGTGCTGTTGATCCTGCACGCCGACCACGAGCAGAACTGCTCCACCTCGACGGTGCGCATGGTCGGTTCGTCGGGCGCCAACCTGTACCTGTCGGTGGCCGCCGGGGTGAGCGCCCTGTCGGGGCCGCTGCACGGCGGCGCGAACCAGGCCGTGATCGAGATGCTGCAGCAAATGCGCGACACCGGCGAGAGCGTGGCCACGTTCGTGCAGAAGGTGAAAGACAAGAAGTCGGGCGTCAAACTGATGGGCTTCGGCCACCGCATCTACAAGAACTTCGACCCCCGCGCCCAGATCGTGAAGCGTCACGCCGACGCGATTCTGCGTGAACGGCCGGGCCACGACGAGCTGCTCGACCTGGCCCTGGCGCTCGAAGAGGCCGCGCGCAGCGACGACTACTTCACCGAACGCAAGCTGTACCCGAACGTCGATTTCTACACCGGCCTGATCTACCAGGCGATGGGGTTTCCGTCGAACATGTTCACCGTGCTGTTCACCATCGGACGGCTGCCGGGCTGGATCGCGCACTGGCGCGAGCAGTCGCTCGACCCGGCCACCAAGATCGGGCGGCCCCGCCAGGTGTACACCGGCGTCGTGCAGCGCGACTACGTGCCGAGCGACCAGCGCTGACACACTGGTGCCCATGGCCCGCTCACCGATCGCCGGCACCCCACGCCCGCGCCGGGGCCGTCCGGTCGCACCGACGGTGCGGGTGGAGCACCCCCGTGACGCCATGGACGGCAGCCGCGCCCAGAGTGCCGGCACCGAGGCCGAGCACGCGTTCTTCGTCGAGGAGTTTCGCGGCGTCACCATCGTGATCGCTCTGCCGGTGCTCACCGATGCCGCGCTCGCGGGGTTGGCCCGCTCGATCAGCGGGTTCGCCGGCGGCGACACCAGGTTCGTGCTGGTCACCGGCAGCCACGCCGACGCCGCACGACTGGCTGCCGCGATCGGCGCCGACCGGGCGTTGGACGCCCCTAACACCTGGGCCGTCGACGAACTCGCGGAGTTGTGGATCGCCACCACCGACGCCCGTGTGCTGGTGGTGGTGGCCGAAGCCACGGCGCTTGACGCGGCGCGCATCGCGGTGGGGCTGGGGGCGTCCAAGGTGGTGCTCACCGACGCCGGCGGCGGCTGGGGCGACCCTCCGCGCAGCTTCGCCGAACTGCGGGTGCATCGCCGGGCCCTCGAACGGGCGCTCGCCGATCGCGCCGACCCGCTGCTGCTGCAGGCGATCGAAACAGCGCTGCGCGGCGGCGCCTTCTCGGTGAACCTCTGCCGCCCCGAAGACGTCGAGCTCGAGCTGTTCACCTTCGACGGTGCGGGCACCCTGATCACCCTGGGCGGCTACCTGCAGGTCACCGATCTGCGGGTGGACGACCTGCCCGCCGCCGAAGAGCTCGTCGCTCGCGGGGTCGCCGCGGGCATTCTCAAGCCCCGCACCCGGCAGCAGATCGCCCGCATGATGATCGGCGGGCTGGGCGCCCGGCTGATTCGCACGGGGCATCTCGCGGGCCTGGTCGGCCTCGAGGTGGACGCCTACGGGGTGGCCGGCGTGGGCGAGGTGTCGGCCCTGATCACGGTGAGCGAGTTCTCGGGTGCCGGGGCCGGCGGCCTGCTGATCAGCGCGCTGCTCAAACGCGCGCTCGACCGCGGCCTGACCTCGGTGTTCGCCGTCACCGTGTCGGACGACGCCGCGGCCTTCTTTCTGCACCGCGGCTTCACCGAGGTGTCGCGCGACGACGTGCCGCCCGGCAAGTGGACGGGCTACCACCCCGAGCGGCTGGCCCGCGCCCGGTGCTTCACCTGGGTTTTGTAAGCCCGGCCAGGGTGCGGGTGCGGTCGGCCACTAACGTGGCCCGCAGCACATTGGCCGGCGTGGGTTCGGCCAGCAGGGCCCCCACCGCGTCGGCCAGCGCCCCGAGGCCGAGGTCGCCGACCTGCCTCGCCCGCTGCTGCAGGGTGTCGCGCTGCCGGGGCGACAGGGCCGGCCTGCCGGTGGACGCCAGCGCTTCGCACACGTCGAGCACCGCGTCGGCGAGTTGACCGATCGGGCCCACCACCTGCCCGGACGCCCCGGTGTAGGCCCGCGGCTGTTGCGGCTTGGGCTTGCGGGCCAGCCAGCCGCGCCGCGGCTTACGTTCGGCAGGGGTCAGGGTGGGTGAGATCAGCCGTTGGGTGCCCTGGTGGGTGACGAACAGCGACAGCGGACGGTCGTGCTCGTTGAGCACCACGGCGTGCAACGGCAGCCCGTCGTGCAGCACCCAGCCGATCACGTTCTGCTCGGCGCCCACCGCGTCGAGCCGCACCAGGTGGCGCACCCCCGACCGGTCGGTGATCGGCCAGACCAGCTCTTGGTTGACCTCGTCGAGCTCGGGTTCGCCGACGCCCAGCAGCCGCCGGGGCAGCACCAGCCGCACCCGGGCCGGGGGCGGCAGAAAGGCCAGACCGCGCGCTCCCCCGCCGCCGTTGACGGACTCCGCGAAGGCGTCCAGGTCGACCGGTGCCGTGGCGAAGGCCGACTCGGCCCTGACGCTAGTGCGGGTGGTGGCGCTCAGCGTGCCGTCGTCGCGCCGTTCGCCCCCCTGCAGTGTGAACGGTCCGGCGGCGAGCGTCTCGGCGGAG
>ERZ724513.514-NODE-514-length-18817-cov-4.943130_pt1 | contig 18817 bp, 19 predicted proteins | sample MGYA00376046_ERZ724513 | MGnify/ENA primary metagenome ERZ724513 (study PRJEB28724, sample SAMN07190883) | activated sludge metagenome | isolation source: activated sludge of sewage treatment plant in Hong Hong | place: Hong Kong | collected 2016-03-17 ...
GGGTCCGTGCGACGTCGCCTCGTTCCCGGCGGCGCAACGCGTGATCCGCAGCGCTGGGGGGACCGTGGGCGTCACCAGCGTCGACAAGTTCCCGCGGATGACCGACTACGTGGTGCCCGCCGGCGTGCGCATCGCTGACGCCGAGCGGGTGCGTCTGGGTGCGCATCTGGCCGAGGGCACCACCGTGATGCACGAGGGATTCGTCAACTTCAACGCCGGCACTCTCGGCCCGTGCATGGTCGAGGGCCGGATCTCCGCCGGGGTCGTCGTCGGCGCCGACACAGACCTGGGTGGCGGGTGCTCGATCATGGGCACCCTGTCCGGCGGTGGCAAGGAGGTCATCGAGGTGGGGGAGCGCTGCCTGATCGGAGCGAACGCGGGCATCGGCATCTCGCTCGGCGACGGGTGCATCGTCGAAGCGGGCCTCTACGTCACCGCGGGGACGGTCGTGACCCTCCCGGACGGGAGTCGGCACAAGGCCAAGGACCTGAGCGGGTCATCCGATCTGCTGTTCCGCCGGAACTCGATCAGCGGAGCGGTGGAGGTGCTGCCGCGGGAGGGCACGTGGCAGGAGGGCCTCAACGAGGCCCTGCACGCCAACTGATCGGGGCCCGCCGACTCTCCGCCCTTGCGGCCGTCGAGCGGTGGAGCCGGTGGGCTCAGAGCTTGCGGAGGACGGTGACGACCCGACCGAACACGGTCACGTCGGCCGCGGGGAACTCCATCGGCTCGAGTCGCTCGTTCGCAGGCAGGAGCGTGATCCTGGACCCTGAACGGGTGAAGGTCTTGACCGTCGCCTCTTCTCCGGGGATCCCGGCGACGACGATGTCGCCGTTGGAGACCTTGTCCTGGACCCGGGCGACGACGAAGTCGCCGTCGAGGATTCCGGCGTCGATCATGGAGTCGCCCCGGACCCGCAGCATGAACAGCTCGCCGTCGCCGCAGAAGTCGGCCGGCAGCGGGAGGAGCTCCTCGACCTGCTCCTGGGCGAGAACCCCGGTCCCGGCCGCGACGTCGCCGATCAGGGGGACGTGACGGGTCGGCCGGCGTTCGGCCGTGGTCCCGCTGGCGGTGTCGGCGGTGACCTCGATCGCCCGGGGCTTGGTGGGGTCGCGGCGCAGGTATCCCAGCTTCTGCAGGGTGTGGAGGTGGCTGTGCACGGTCGACGGGGAGGCAAGGCCGACCCCCTCGCCGATCTCCCGCACCGACGGTGGGTAGCCGCGCTCGCTGACGGTCTTCTCGATGAAGGCGAGCACGTCGTGCTGACGCTGCGTCAGGGGCCCGCCGGTGGGCTCGGTGGGGGTGGGACGTGAGCTCATGGGATCCTCCCGGTCGAACAGGTGTTTGGAACGTAGCACGTCGGGGAGCGCAAGTGGTGGAACACCCGTTCCCCGAACCGATGTTCGATCAGGTCCTTGACGGCGAACAGCTGTTCGGGCAAGGTGTGGCGAACGGGTGTTCCCCTCGGTTCCGGGGAACGCCGATCGGCACTGTCACACCTCGTCTGGAGACTCTCCCCATGGCTGCAGTCATCGAACTCCACACCGGCGACCGGATCCCCAGCGCTCCCCGCCGTCCCGAGCTACGCCTTCTCGAAGGTGGTCGTCCGAGCGAGACGAGCCGACCGGTCGTGTCGTCCCGCACGTACCTGATCCGCCGGATCGCGGCAGTGACGGTGGCCGCTCTCGTCGTCCTCGTCGTGGCGCAGATCCTGGGCGGTGTCGGGCGGATCGTCGCGTCCGAGCTCGACGCTGCGCCGACGGCCTCCGCCCAGGTCCACGTCGTGCGAGCCGGGGAGACGGCGTGGGCCATCGCAGGCCGCTATGCCCCCGAGATGGACCGTCGCCAGGCTGTGGACCAGCTCCTGGCGCTCAACGGCCAGGAGATGATCCGTTCGGGTCAGACCCTCCGCCTTCCGGCATCGTTCGGGTGACACGCTCGTCGACCGCTGTCCTACATGGTGGGAGATCGTCGCCCAGGGGTAGGCGCCGGTAGGGTCGGCTCCGTGCGTTGCCCCAGCTGTGGTGGACTCGAGGACCGGGTCGTGGACTCCCGCGCCGCGGACGACGGCAGCACCATCCGACGTCGCCGTCAGTGCGAGCTGTGCGCGACGCGGTTCACGACGTTCGAGCGCATCGGCGAGGTGTCGTTGGTCGTGGTCAAGCGCGACGGACGGCGTGAACCCTACGAACGGGCCAAGGTGCGCTCCGGTCTGGAGTCTGCGTGCAAGGGGCGGGGGATCGAACCCGCGGTCCTGGACTCGCTGCTGTCGTCGGTCGAGGACCGCCTCGCGGTGCGCGGTGGAGAGGTCGAGAGCGCCCAGGTCGGCGCGTTGGTGCTCGAGGACCTGCGGGGCCTCGACGGCGTCGCCGCGGTCAGGTTCGCGTCGGTGTACAAGGGCTTCCAGGGCCCGGAGGACTTCGAGCGCGAGATCCAGCTCCTGGTCGAGCCCCCGTCCCCACCGGCCGGATGAGCGGTCGGCCGCCGAGCGGAGTGCCCGCTCAGGGCCGCCGGTAGCTCGAGAACAGCGCGTCGTCCTCGTCGCGCCACAGCCTGTGGAGTCGGCGAGCTCGCAGCAGCGCCGGCCCCGAGCCGAGCAGACCGACCGAGCGGCCTCCGACCAGCCGCGGCGAGACCGTCACGAACAGCTCGTCGACGAGGTCCTGCCGGTGGAGCTCTCCGAGCAGACCGGGCCCGCCCTCGCACAGCACCAGACGTGCCCCGTTCGAGCGAAGATGACCCAGGAGAGCGGGGAGGTCGACTCCACCTGCAGCATCGGGGCATTCGAGCGTGTCGACCCGGGCGGGCACGACGGCGGGGAGCGGCTGGGCATGGACCAGCAGCGGGTCGGGGCCGTCACCGGTCAGGAACGGCTGGTCGTCGGGGATGAGCCCGCGGCGGCTGACCAGAACCAGCCGTGCGGCTGGCTCCTGGCCCCGCTCCCTGCGGATCGCGGCTGCGTCGGCCACCGCGACCGGTCGCCGGTAGTGCTCGTCGCGGGCTGTCCCCGCGCCGACCAGGATCACGTCGGCGAGGGCTCTCAGCGCGTGGAAGACCGTGCGGTCACCGGGGGTCCCCAGCGCCCCGGACCGACCGTCGACCGCGAAGGCGCCATCGATGCTCATGACCATGTTCGCCATCACCCACGGACGATCAGCGGGGACCGGCCGGTTGTCGTCGGCCAGTGAGGTCAGGACGTCGAGGACGGGGCCGGGTTCGGGAACGAGCTGGTGCACGGACCGACCCTACGACTCGGACCGCACCTGTCCCGAGCCATCCGGCGAGCGTGGGGCCGGGAGGGGGCCCGGATGATCGGACCCTCTACGGGGCCAGCGGCCGCCCACGGCCCCCACCGCGAGCGAACGCGGTGGACATCTGTGGGTAACCGCGCCGGAAATCCACATGATGTTCCCCTTTCGACCCACAGGTGACCCTTCCTAGGGTGTGCATCTGCGGGCCGTGGTGCGGGCGGCCGGAATGGTGGCTGACGCCTTCCCGATCCGTCGGGTCGGCGACTCCTGGGGGTCTGGGCCCCGACGACCGCGGTCGTCGGTTGTCCTGTCCGGCCTCCGCCCGGTCGTCCGTGCCCGACCGTGCGCGTCGGTTGGTTCCGGCTGGCGGCGGGTGGTGACTGCGTCCCGGCGGGGCGCAGGTGGCATGGTCGGATATGTCACACCGAGGGTGCCCGGCTCCGTCCTACCCAGGGTGCAGCATGGTCGTCATGTCCCGCCAGCAGCTCGGCACGGAACGTGGATCGGGTCGCGGCGACCGCACGACGGTCAGCGACCGCCTGGCCGGCGGGCCGCCCGACGCCGTGCATGTCGGACGGTCGACACCTCAGACAACGGACAACGGCGCAAGGAGCGTTCTGTGAGCATCACCCCTCCCGACACCACCATTCGGCTCACCCGGCGCTTCAGCACACCGGGGCGATCGCCGTACGACGAGGTGGCGTGGGACCTGCGTGACGCCCGATTGACCGACTTCCGCAGCGGAGAGGTCGTGTTCGAGCAGACACGGGTCGAGTTCCCGGCCGACTGGTCGGTCACCGCCTCGAACATCGTCGCCCAGAAGTACTTCCGTGGGCAGATGGGCAGCGGCCGTCGGGAGCGTTCCCTTCGGCAGGTGATCGATCGGGTCGTCGGTCGGATCACCGAGTGGGGGGAGCGTGACGGCTACTTCTCCGACGCGGACGAGGCGGCGACGTTCTCCGAGGAGCTGCGGTGGCTGCTTCTGCACCAGCGGGTGTCGTTCAACTCTCCGGTCTGGTTCAACATCGGCACCCCCGGCGCCCGGGAGCAGGCGGCGGCGTGCTTCATCCTGGACGTCGAGGACGACCTGGCGTCGATCCTCAACTGGTACGAGGAGGAGGGTACGATCTTCAAGGGTGGCTCGGGGGCGGGTGCCAACCTGTCCAAGATCCGTTCGTCCAAGGAGCTGCTGAGCGCGGGTGGGACCCCGTCGGGTCCGGTCAGCTTCATGCGGGGCGCCGATGCGTCCGCCGGCACCATCAAGAGCGGCGGAACCACTCGACGGGCCGCCAAGATGGTCATCCTCGACGCAGATCACCCCGACATCGAGGAGTTCGTGTGGTGCAAGGCGATCGAGGAGCGCAAGGCCCGGGTTCTGCGCGACGCCGGCTTCGACATGGACCTCGACGGCGCCGACTCGTTCTCGGTCCAGTACCAGAACGCCAACAACTCGGTGCGCCTCACCGACGAGTTCATGCAGGCCGCGCTCGACGGGAGAGACTGGGAGCTCACCTCGCGCACGACCGGTGAGGTGGTGGAGACGGTCCCGGCCCGTCGCCTCCTGCGCGAGATCGCCGAGGCGTCCTGGGAGTGCGCAGATCCCGGCGTGCAGTTCGACACGACGATCAACCGCTGGAACACGACGCCGCACGCCGGTCGGATCGACGCCAGCAACCCGTGCAGCGAGCACCTGCGCCTGGCCAACAGCGCGTGCAACCTGGCCAGCATCAACCTGCTGTCGTACCTGTCCGAAGACGGCGAGTTCGACGCCGAGGCCTTCGAGCACACCGTCCGCGTGGTCGTGACCGCGCAGGACATCCTGGTCGGGGGATCCGAGTACCCGACCGACAAGATCGCCGCCGAGGCCCGCGCTGCCCGCGACATCGGCATCGGCTACACCAACCTCGGCGCGGCGCTCATGGCGTTGGGCCTGCCCTACGACTCCGAGGACGGACGGGCGTGGGCGGCGACGATCACCGGCATCATGACCGGGGCGGCGGCGGTGCGCTCGACCGAGCTCGCCGCCCGGCTCGGCCCGGCTCCGCTGTTCGAGGCGGACGCAGACGCCTGGAGCGGCGTCTACCGCATGCACCTCGACGCGGCGCGCGCCGTCGACGCGGTCGAGGGCCAGCCGGATCTCAACCAGCACCTGGTGCGGCTGTGGACCGAAGCCCTCGATCGGATCGCCGTCGTCGGGGCCCGCAACGCGGAGCTGTCGGTGGCCGCTCCCACCGGGACGATCTCGTTCATGATGGGTGCCGACACGACCGGCATCGAACCCGATCTGGGACTGGTGAAGCACAAGAAGCTCGTCGGCGGCGGATCGCTGCAGATCGTCAACCAGACCGTGCCCCGGGCCTTGCGCCGACTCGGCTACGACGACGCCGCCGTCGAGCGGATCGTGGCATGGATCGACGAGAACCACAGCGTCGTCGGCTGCCCGGACCTGGACGCCGCACACCTGCCGGTCTTCGCCTGCGCCATGGGCGACAACCCGATCTCCTACGGCGGGCACCTGCGGATGATGTCGGCCATCCAGCCGTTCTTCTCGGGTGCCATGTCCAAGACGGTCAACGTCCCCGAGGACACCTCGGTCGACGACGTCGAGCAGCTCCTGATCGACGCGTGGCGCAGTGGCATCAAGTGCGTCGCGCTCTACCGGGACAACTGCAAGGTCGGCCAGCCCCTCACCACCGGCAAGAAGGAAGCCGCTGCCCCCTCCGCACCGGAGCAGGTCGCCATCCAGGTCGTCGAGCAGGTCGCCCGGCCGGTCCGGGAACGGCTGCCCCGTACCCGCCGGTCCCGCACCTTCGAGTTCCGCGTGGCGGACTGCAAGGGCTTCGTGACCGTCGGCGAGTACGAGGACGGCCGTCCCGGTGAGCTGTTCATCCGGGTCTCCAAGCAGGGATCGACGCTGGCGGGGATCATGGACGCCTTCGCCATCTCGGTCAGCCACGGCCTTCAGTACGGCGTGCCGTTGCGGGCCTTCGTCGGCGCCCTGGTCGGGATGCGCTTCGAACCGGCGGGCATGACCGACGACCCCGAGGTCCGGATCGCCAACTCGCTGGTCGACTACCTGTTCCGGCGGCTCGCTCTCGAGTACATCCCCTACGAGGAGCGCGTCGAGCTCGGGATCCTGGGCGTGTCTGAACGGCTGCAGCCCACCCTGCCGGGCGTCGAGGAGGCCGCCACGCCGACCGTTCAGGGCTCCGACGCGCCAGCCGATCCGCCTACCCCTGCACCCCATGCTGCGTCGGCCGAACCCATCCGGACTGCCGCGGCAGCTCCGTTGTGCATGACGTGCGGGGTCCAGATGACCCGGGCCGGATCCTGCTTCGTCTGCACCGAGTGCGGCACCACCAGCGGCTGCAGCTGACATGGGTGGACACGTGGCGAGCCGACGTGAGGCCGGCTGGTCGGTCGGTGAGTAGGGTCGGGGTTCACATGGACATCGAACAGTTCTACGACGCCGATCCGCGCCGCCGGCGCTCCGAGGAGGAGCAGTTCGGTCGCGACTGGTTCGACGGTGACGGCGTGCGCTGGGAGCTCAACTGGGTCGCCGACACCGGCGAGGTCTACATCATGCGCGAGCCGGTGGAACCCGGCGCCATGGACGCCGTGGGCGACACGTGGGTGGCCGACATGCCCGTGGACCTGGTCACCGTGGAGATCCTCGGCGTGGTGACGGACGGGGCCGCCCTCGGCGCCGCGCTCGACGGGTGGACCGCCCACGAGGGCGCCGCGGGTTCGTTGACGTGGGTTCGGGAGCGGATCTCCGAGGTGGTCGCCCCGACCGAGTGAGCAAGCGGGCCCTTCTGCTTCTGCTCACCCGTCGGGCTGGATTGCTCGTCGATGTCGGGCGTCCTGAGCGCGTGAGCGGGTCCAGGTCAGCAGCTGCCGCCGGAGCCGAACTCCTGGGTCCAGTAGATGACCCCGTTGGCGCCGGTGGCCTGGGCGAACCCGGCGTGGGTGTAGCTCCCGAGGATGTTGGCCTTGTGGCCCGATGAGTTCATCCAGGCGGTCATGACCTGGTCGACCGACGTCTGACCGGCGGCCACGTTCTCACCCAGGCTGAGCCAGCCGAAGTACCCCGCGCTGTTGGCGAGGGCCGCCAGTTGCGAGTGGTGCATCCGCATCTGCGCCGCCTGCGCAGCCGACTGGGTCTCGGCGGCCCGGATCAGCGGTCCGCACAACGCGAGAGCTGCCTTGCCATTGGCGGCTCGCTGGGCGTTCACCGCCGCGAGCATGTCGGGGGCCGACGCCGATGACGCGGCGGCTCCGGAGGGAGATGCGACCGGGGGCGGGGCGGCGCACGCCCCCAGGGCGACGGTGGCGGCGACCGCCATCAGGGCGGCGACGGATCGGGCGCGGGTCATCGGGGTCCTCCCGGGATGCTGGTGCTGCTGCTGGTGCTGTTGCTGTTCGGGCGACGCGATCGATCGCGGCGCCCGACAGGTGGTCGGTGCGTTCCGTGGCGGACTTGAGCCCGAACGCGGTCGAGTGCGGGAGGTCGGGAGGAACTGCCCACGGAGGTCGGATCATCGGCAATGATCTGGCGTGGTGACCGACGATCCTCCCCCTGTCGACGGGTCTTCTGATCCGGTCGTCGATGGCCCCGCCGACGGCCTCCACTGGGGTCTCGACGCCGTCCTCGGCGCTGCGGTCCTGGGAACCAGGGCTGCGGGTGAGGTCGCGGGGGCGATGGCTTCCGCTCCGCCGGTCCGGTTCCTGGGAGGGGTGGCCCGGTGGTGTGCCCGGCCGCTGAGTGCCCATGGCGCAGCGGTTCGGGCGGCCGTGGTGCGCGACGGACTGCCGGCGGCCCGGGACGCCGTACGGCGTGTCACGCCTGCGGTGGTCGACGCGGTCGATCTCGACTCGATCCTCGCCGCGGTAGACGTGGGGGCCCTGATAGACCGGGTGGACGTCGACGGCATCGTGTCACGGGTGGATGTCGAGGGCATCGTGTCCCGCGTCGATGTCGATCGCATCGTCGCTCAGGTGGACATCGGCGCGCTCCTCGAACGGGTCGACATCGGCGCGCTGCTCGACCGGATCGACCTGAACGCGCTGCTGGCGGGGGTGGACCTGGACGCGCTGCTCGCCGGTGTGGACCTCAACGCGCTGCTCGCCGGGGTCGACCTCAACGCCCTGTTGAGCGGCGTCGACCTGAACGCGCTGCTGGCCGGGGTGGATCTGAACGACCTCCTCGACGGCGTCGAGCTCGACGCTCTTCTCGCCGGTGTGGACCTCAACGCCCTTCTGGCCGGGGTGGACCTCAACACGGTCCTCGGGAACCTCGACCTCAACGAGGTCGTCGGTCGCATCGACATGGACGGTCTCATCGCCAACACCGAGATGGGGGCGATCATCGTCCGATCCACCGGCGGGGTGGCGTCCGAGGCGCTCGACGTCGTCCGGAGCCAGGGGGTGTCGATCGACACCGTCATCGCCCGCATCGCCAACCGGGTGCTGGGTCGCCGGCTCGACGACCTCCCGGCCGGCCCCGAGCTGCTCGTCGATCGACGCCTGGCGTTGCCCGCCGGTGACGATTCCGCGATCGACGAGTCGGGTGTGTCATGACGATGCCGTCGACCACGGCATCCGAGCGCGACGATGCCGTCAGCCAGCAGGGTCACTACGCAGGTGCCGCCACCAGGTTGGCCGCGTTCGCGATCGACCAGACCGTCCTCACCACGGCCTTCGCCCTCGGTTCTGCACTGCTCGCGTGGGTCATCGCGGTGGTCACCGCCGACGAGGTCAAGTGGGAGCCCGCCACGGTCGTGTCGGGTGTCGCGTACCTGGTCTGGTGGTTCATCTACTGGGCGTATCCGTGGTCGGTGAGCGGCAAGACCGTCGGGATGGCCCTGCTCGGCATCCGGGTGGTTCGCGCCGATGGCTCTTCGACCGGGCCGCGTCAGGGCACTCTTCGGGCGCTGGCCCTCCCGTTGTCCTTCATGACCCTCGGGATCGGCTTCCTGCCCATCGTGTTCGGGCGGCACCGACGGGCCCTGCACGACAAGGTCGCGGGCACGGCGGTGGTCTACTCCTGGGACGCGCGGGGAGCCCGGTGGCGGTTCCTGGCCCGTCAGCAGGAGCTCGATCCCCACGGCTGACCAGCGCTGTTGACAGCGTGATCGGCGACCAGTCCGGCAGCCGGAGTGGAGGCCGTCGGCGCGGCAGTGGTCCGTTCGACCCGGTTGCGGTTGCCCGTCGTGGGCCCCACGTCCGGGGTGTCCGGGGGTTCTGCCCACGCTCCGTCCGGCACCGGTCACAGGTTGGCGGAATCGGGTGCAGACAACCGTGGTCGGCTTCGTCACACTGCGGGCCATGGGAACCTTCGACGTCGTCGAGAACTTCACGCAGGACATCGCCGAGATCGGCTGGTCGGTCGCCGCGGTCGCCGGGGACCGGACCGGGTGCGACTGGGCCTACAGCGTCGGGCTGGACCTCACCTACGACCACCCCGAGCTGATCATCGTGGGGGTCGACGCCCCCCTGGCCGGAGCGATCGTGCAGGCCATGGCGGAGAAGGTCTCCGAGGGTGCCGACCTGCGCGACTGCGGAACCGTCCACGTCGGGCCGATGCAGCTGCGGTTCCGGGCTGTCGACGGGCTGTTCTGCAGCCAGGGCGACTGGTTCAACCTGGGTCGGCTGGTGATGGCCGAGATGGGTCGCAGCTGGCCGGAGACCCTCCAGATCGTGTGGGCCGACGCGAACGGCCGCTACCCCGAGGCGCCCGGCGAACCCGACTGGTTCATGCGCCAGCCCCTGCTGGTCGGCTGACGTCGATCACATCCGGCCCCGACGGGCGATCCCGGGTGTGGCAGGCTCCGGCGGTGTTCGTGCCCCGACCGATGTCCGCCCCGGCGGTGACCTCCGACGTGGTCTCCTCGCTCGCCGCCTTCCGCAGCGCGACGAGGGAGCTCGGACCCGCCGACTGGGCACGGCCCACCGACTGCCCGGGGTGGGACGTGCACGACGTGGTCGCCCACGTCGTGACCTTCGAGGCGTTCCTCGACGGTGAGCCGGCGCCCGCGGTCGACCCGGAAGTGACCGGCGTCGCCGACCCCCACGTCCGCAACGAGATCGGCCGCCTCAACGAGGCGTGGGTCGCCTCCTGGCGGGGGCGACCTCCCCGGGATCTGCTCGACGGGATGGACGACCTCGTGCAGCGCCGCACCCGTGAGCTGGCCGAGGTCGGCGACGAGGACCTGGCCGTCGTGGGTTGGAGCCCGGTCGGCGAGGTGGCCCGCTCGCGGTTCCTGCAGGTCCGCGTCCTCGACGTCTGGTTCCACGAGCAGGACATCCGGGAGGCGACCGGCCGCCCGGCCCGCTCCGACCGCGACGTCGTGGAGCGGGTCGTCTCCGAGCTCACCCACGGCCTCGCGTTCGTGGTCGCTCGGCGGGCCGGCGCGTCGGACGGATCCCGTGTGCGCTTCGCCGTCGACCCCGACGACGGCGCAGATCCGATCGTGCTCGACATCGAGGTGGTCGACGGACGTGGGAGGGTGTCGTCGACGGAGACGCCGTCGCCCACCGCGACGATCGCCGCGGAGCTCGGAGCGTTCGGTCGTCTGGTCGGCGGGCGTCGCCCGCCACAGGAGATGCTCGACGCCGGCCGGGTGTCGCTCGACGGCGACGTCGAGCTCGGTCGACGGGTGGTCGAGCACCTCGGGTTCATGATCTGAGCGCCGGGACGTCCTCGCGTGTGACGCCCGGGCGCTGAGCTCTCAGGCCCCGCCGATCGCGTCGACCGGGGTCCAGGACCGGTGGTATCATCGTCCGTTCGTCAGGTCCGGCTCGTTGCGGAGCAGGGGACCGGATCCGACCGGCGGGCACCCGTCCCGACCGCAACCCTCGACCCCGTGAGGAAACCCCCAGTGGCATTCGACGTCGGCGACCGCGTTGTCTACCCGCACCACGGTGCGGCGGTGATCAAGAAGCGCGAGAAGCGCAAGGTCAACGGCACCACCACCGAGTACCTGGTGCTCGAGATGGCCCACGGCGAGCTCACCCTGTCGGTCCCGGTCGACAAGGCCGACGACGTCGGCATGCGCCCGCCGATCGGCAAGGAGGAGGTCGAGGACCTGTTCGAGCTCCTCGGCAAGAAGGACGTCCGAGAGCCCGCCAACTGGAGCCGGCGGTTCAAGAACCACCAGGAGAAGCTCAAGTCGGGCGACGTGTACCAGGTGGCCGAGGTCGTCCGGAACCTGGCGCTGCGCGACCAGGCCAAGGGCCTCTCCGCGGGTGAGAAGTCGATGTTCGTCAAGGCCCGCAGCGTCCTGGTGTCGGAGCTGAGCTTCGCGCTCGACGTCAGCGAGGACGACGCCCTGGCCGAGGTGGAGAAGCAGCTGCAGTGAGCTGACCGCCGGTGCGCCACCCCGCGCCGGCCGTTCTCCTCGAGCTGCGCCCGCCCAGCCGCCGACCTGCCGTCCCCCGCCGGTGAGCACCCCTTCGTCGGACCTGCGGGTCCTGCAGGTACTCGGACACAACGACCGCGACGGCGTCGGGCAGGCGTCGTTGGAGCTGCACCGGGAGCTGGCCCGACGGGGGATGCAGGTTCGGACCCTGGCGCTGGCCCCCGGTCGTGAGGCCGGGCTGTCCGCAGTGGTTCCCACCATGAGCCCCTCGGCCCGCTCGTTGGCGGCGCACACGCAGCTCCGCCGGGAGCAGCGGTGGGCCGACGTGGTGATCCTGAGGGGCCAGGTCCCTGCCGCGGCGGCGGGCCTGTCGCGGATGTCGGGCGCTCCTCCGACGGTGCTGGCGCTGACCGACGAACCCGAGGTCTGGTCCGACGTGCCGATCCCGTCCCGGGTGATGCGCCTCCTCGGACGTGCCGCGGCGGTCGTGGTGACCTCGCCGTCGCAGACCGCCTCCGCCGACCGCTGGCACATGGACCCCGCCGACGTCCACGTCATCCCCTACGGCGTCACCACGACCGACGTCAGCGACTCCCGGCGCGTGGCGTCACGTGCCGCTCTGGGACTCCCGGCCGATGGTGTCGTGGCCCACCTGACCCGACCCGCAGCCGACGACGATGGGCTGCGGGCCCGCCTGGAAGGACTCGGCGTGGGGATCACGGTGATCGAACCCCGAGACGACCGGATCGTGCACTTCGGAGCTCCGGAGCCGGAGGACACCGAGGAGCTCGCCGTGGCGGCCGCTGACGTGGTCGTCTCGACCGGTCCGGAGACCTCGGGGCCGCCGTGGGAGCTACTGCGGGGCGCGGCATGGGGTCGGGCGGTGATCGTCGACCGGTGGCCCGGGCGGGCGCCGGAGCTGCGGGGAGCGCTCGCCGAGCTGTTGGACGACTCCACCGGCTGGACCGACCTCGGCGACGCGATCACGGCCGGCCGTGCCGAGATCGAACGTCGGGGGAGCGCCGCCCGCCGTCGGGTGGCCGAGCGGTTCTCGATGCCGACGGTGGGCGCCGCGTGGGCCGATCTGCTGGGTTCGCTCAGCGACCGCCGATGAAGCGGACAACACCGCCGCTACCCTCCGGTGGCGTGCCGCGCCACCGCTCAGCTCCCGTGATCCTGGCGATTCTGGCTGTGGCGTGCCTGTCGGTCAGCGCGTGTCTTCCCCAGGAGCGGGGGGCGTCACGTGAGGTCGACGACGGCGTCGAGGCACCCCGACGTCCGCCGGTGTTCCCCACGACGGGTCCGGTCCCCCGGGAGCTGTTGATCGACGGCCTCCTCTACGACTTCACCGCTCGGCCGACGAGCCTGGACCTGTGGGGCCCGCCGGTCGCCGAGGCCCGCTGCGCGGCCACCCGCATCACCGACACGCTGGGCCCACCGCGCCTGTCGGAGCTGGGGTACCGGCCGGCGACCAGCGGGGCCTCGCTCAACGACATCGATCTCACCGACACCGAACGGGAGCTGGTCGCGGCGCAGTTCACGTCGTGCGTCGACATGCGCGAGGCGATCGCCGCGGTGCTGATGGGCGACGGGCACATGGAGGCCAAGGAGGCCACGTGCCTGGCCGACGGGCTGGTGCAGCAGGGTGTCTCCGACCAGTTCGCCCGGGCGTGGGCGTTCGGACGAACCGTGAACCCGGCAGAGGGCGACGGGAAGATGGCGTCGGCGTTCATGTCGCTGGCGACGGTGTGCCTGCCCGCCGACGCGTTCCGGTGGTACGACACCAACCTGCCCGGCGACGACCAGGTGCAGGGCAGCGGCAACGGCAGCGGGACGACCACCTCCACCGTTCCGGGGACCGAGGACGGCCTGCAGAGCCGCATCGGCTCCACCTCCACTCCCTGAGCGGCCATCATGGGCCCCGACATGACTGCCACCGTGCTCTCCGCTGCGGGCCCGTTACGGGTCGGCTCCACCGTCGCCTCGATCCCCAGTCCGCCGTTCCGCGACCTGGCTCTCGGGCCGCTGTCGTTCCGCATGTACGGCCTGATGATCGCCCTCGGCGTGATCGCCGCGGTGTGGATCGCCCGACGGCGGTACTCGAGCTACGGCGGCGATCCCGAGGACATCACCACGATCGCGCTGGTCGCCGTACCTGCGGGCCTGGTCGGGGCCCGGCTCTACCACGTCATCACCGACTGGCCGGACCTGTACTCCGACGGCCGGTGGTGGCCGAAGGCGTTCATGATCTGGCAGGGCGGGCTGGGCATCCCCGGAGGGGTCCTCCTGGGAGCGATCGCCGGCGTGGTGGCGTGTCGGGTGATGGGGATCAGCTGGCGGATCGTCGGCGATGCCGTGGCTCCGGCCATCCCGGTCGCCCAGGCGATCGGACGGTTGGGCAACTGGTTCAACCAGGAGGTCTTCGGCCGACCGACCGACCTGCCGTGGGGTCTGCGCATCGATCCGCAGTTCCGGCCCCGGGACTACCTGACGTCGCCCACGTTCCACCCGACGTTCCTGTACGAGGGGCTCTGGAACCTCGGTCTGGCCGGGCTGATCGTCTGGGCCAGCGGACGGCTGGTCCTGCGACGGGGTCGGTGGCTCGCGGTGTACGTGGCGGGCTACGGCCTCGGCCGGCTCTGGGTCGAGGCGCTGCGCTCGGATCACGCCAACACGGTCCTGGGTTTGCGGGTCAACATCTGGACGTCGCTGATCGCCCTCGCCGGCGGGCTGCTGTGGCTGTTCTGGCGGGGGAGCCCGGTCGACCGCGAGGCCACCGAACGCCTGCGTTCGGGCACGACCATGGCCCAGATCATCGACGGCGACGGAGTCCGGGCTCCGCTGGTGGTCCCTCCGGCCGCCGGTCCTGGCTCCGCTGACGGTCCTGGCTCCGCTGACGGCCCTGGCTCCGATGACGAGTCCGACCCCTCCGACGGGCAGGATCCATCCGTCGACGCCGTTCCGTCGGACGACCCCGCTCAACCGGGTGGAGCAGCCGAGTAGGTGCTGCGGACCCGCTCCGAGAATCCGGGCCATGCCCTGACCGCCCAGTCCCCGAACTCGCGGTCGGTCAGCACCACGCAGGTCAGGTCGGCCGCGGGGTCGACCCACAGGAAGGTTCCGCTGCCTCCGAAGTGGCCGTAGGTGTTCGGCGAGGCCGTGGATCCACTCCAGTGCGGGTCCTTGTCGCCCTTCAGCTCCGGTCCCAGACCCCACCAGCACCGACGTTGGGGCCCCCAGCCCGGCAGGACCCCGTCGAGCTCGGCGAAGGCCGGGGCGAGCGCGGTGGCGACGGTGCTCGGATGCAGCAGCGTCGGAGCCCGGGTCTCGGCCGCGAACCGCAGGAGGTCCTCGACGTCGGACCACAGGTCGCGGGCCGCGGATCCCCGCAGCTCGCTCGAGCCCATGCCCAGCGGGGCGAGCACCGCCTCGGCCATGTAGTCGGCGAACTCGAACCCGGTCGCGTCCCCGATGTGTCGGGCCAGCAGCTCGTAGCCGGTGTTGGAGTAGATGCGACGGGTGCCGGGAGCAGCCAGGACCGCATCGGAGTCGAAGTCGTAGCCGCCGGCGTGGGCGAGGAGGTGCCGGACGGTGCTGCCGGGTGGGCCGAGCGGGGTGTCCAGCGTGGTGGCGCCCTCCTCGACCGCGATCAGCGCGGCCCAGGCGGTGAGCAGCTTGGTGATCGACGCGACTCTCACGACGCGGGAGCCGTCGCCGTGCGTCGCGACCGGTGAGGAGCCGCGGACCACCGCCGCGGCGGCGAACGAGGCTCCCCAGCCGTCGATCGCTCCGAGCACGGTCATGTCCTGTCCCAGACCATCGTGGTACCGGCGTCCGGGTTCGACGTGCTGTCCGCGAGGAGGTCGATGGGCGATCGGCGCTCGATGTGGCCGATCAGCCCCTGGTACACCGAGTAGCCGACCAGCTCCTGCAGGCGGCGGGGGAACCGCGCGACCCGGTCCGGTGCCAGGCCCAGCTGCTGGTTCTCCTGCTGGCGGATCCAGCCGGCGCAGTAGTTCACGGCGATGCCGACGCGGTCCCGGTCGGTGCGGTTGGCGCCGCCGGCGTGCCACAGGCTGCCGTTCCACACGAGGACGTCGCCGGGGTCCATGATCGCCGGCTCGGTCGGGTGGTCCCCGCCGTAGGTCGGCTTTCCCCACCGGTGGCTGTCGCGCACGACCCGCGTGGCCCCGTTGTCGGCGGTGAATTCGGTGAGCGCCCACATCGTGTTGCACACCACCGGTGGGTGGGGTGGGGTCAGGGGGATGAGCTGGTCGTCGGCGTGGAGCGGTTGGTCGGTCTCGCCGGGTTCGATGCGGATCGACGACAGACTCGACAGCAGGCAACCCGGGTCGAGAACCCCCTCGACCACGGCGAGGACGTCGGGATGGACCGCGACGGCCTCCCACGACGGACCGTGACGCAGCAGGTTGTACGCCCGCCGGGTCCGGGTGCCCTCGAAGTCGTTGTCGGCGGGAACGATCCCCTCCTCGGTCTCGATCCGGCCCAGGTCGGAGAGGAGTTCGGCGACCGCTCCGGAGTCGAGCACGCCCCGGATGCGCGTGAACCCGTGCCGGTCGATCTCCGTGATGTGCGCCGCCACGTCGATCGCCATCTCGGTGCCTCTCTCTCGATCTGTTCGGCCGCCCCGCCCGACCGGTCCGCACCGTCGCGGATGGTCCGCTGCGGTCGGAGGGTGGTGCTCTGGACACGGGTCAGGGTCGGCCGCTCCGGTGCTCCGCACTACGATGACGTCCATCATCACGGATCCGAAGCGGAAATGACGACAACCTTCGCCAACCTCGGCATCGCCGCCGACATCTGCCACGCCCTCCAGGAGCGAGGCATCACCGACGCCTTCCCCATCCAGGAGAAGACGATCCCCGACATCCTCGCCGGCCGCGACGTCTGCGGGAAGGCCAAGACCGGTTCGGGCAAGACCCTGGCCTTCGGTCTGCCCCTGATGCAGATGCTGCCCCGGGCAGAGCCGGGGCGGCCGACCGGCCTGGCTCTGGTGCCCACCCGCGAGCTCGCCACGCAGGTTCGCGACGAGCTGGTCGCGGCATCTCACGCCGGGGGAGTTCGCATCGCGGCGATCTACGGCGGCGACCCCATCGAGAAGCAGATCAAGGCCCTCAAGAACGGTGTCGAGCTGGCGGTGTGCACCCCCGGCAGGGCCATCGACCTGATCGAGCGCGGTGACCTGTCGGTCGCGGACGTCCGCCACGTGGTCATCGACGAGGCCGACCGCATGGCCGACATGGGGTTCCTGCCCCAGGTCGAGTGGATCCTGCGCAACGTCGAGGGCGACCACCAGACGCTCCTGTTCTCCGCAACCCTCGACGGGGTGGTCGACGGGCTGGTCCGGCGATACCAGCACGACCCGACCCGCCACGAGGTCGCCTCCAAGGCGGTCAACGTCGAGCAGATGACCCACCGGTTCCTGCTGGTCCACGAGATGGACAAGGTGAAGGTCGCGGCGTCGATCATCCGCAACGCCCAGCGCACCATGGTGTTCTCGGCCACCAAGCACGGAGCGGACCGCCTGGCCCGAAAGCTCGAGGACGAGGGGGTCGACGCAGCGCCGATCCACGGGGACCTGCGCCAGAAGTTCCGGGAGAAGGCGCTGTCGGACTTCTCCCACGGCAAGATCCGGGCGCTGGTCGCCACCGACGTCGCCGCCCGGGGGATCCATGTCGACGACATCGACGTCGTCATCCACTACGACCCACCGAGCGACCACAAGACCTACGTCCACCGTTCCGGGCGTACCGCCCGCGCCGGCGAATCCGGTGTGGTCGTGTCGCTCGTGCTCTACAACCAGGAGCTCGAGATCAAGCGGCTCCAGAAGCGGTTGGGCCTCGACATCCCCATCGTCGAGATCTTCTCCAACGACCCCCGCCTGGCCGACGTGGCCGACTGGCCCGAGGACTGACGGGCCGGATCGCCGGCCGCTCCAGTGGTCGACCGCGACCGCGTCGAGGGCTCCGGCGGACCGCGACACCGCTCGGCGCGGGACGCGGTGGCCGACCATGCCCGGGGCCTGACCGCTGAACGGCGGCGGGAGCTGGGATCCCACGCAACCCCCGAAGCGCTGGCGCTCCACCTGGTCGAGCTGGCGCTGCGACATCTGCATCGGCTCCCGCAGCGTGTGCTCGACCCTTCCTGCGGAGCGGGGTCCTTCCTGCTCGCCGCCGCCGACGCCCTGGTGCGCCGGGGGGCGGATCCCGCCGAGGTGGTGGAGCAGCGGCTCGAGGGCTGGGACGTCGACCCCGAGGCGGTGGCCCACTGCCGTGAGGCGTTGCGGCGCTGGGCCGCGGCCCACGGTGTGCGACGGCCGGTCGATGTCCGCGTCGTCGAGCTCGACGCCCTGGACCCGACCGCCGGCCCGGCCGGCTCGGTGGATCTGGTGGTCGGCAACCCGCCGTTCCTGTCCCAGCGCACCGTCGACACTGCCCGGGACGTCGCCCGGCGTGAGCAGGTGGATGCACGTTTCGGTCCGCTGGGGCCCTACGTCGACGAGGCGGCCGTGTTCCTCCTCGTCGCCGCGGAGATGCTCTCGCCGGGCGGAGTGGCCGTCATGGTCCAGCCGCGCTCGACCCTGTCGGCCCGCGACGCCGGGGCGGTCCGCGATCGCCTGCTGGAGGTCGCCGCACCGGTCGCGGTGTGGGCCGACGACGGCCGGCACTTCGACGCGGAGGTCGACGTGTGGGCGCCGGTGCTGCGTCGCGGCGTGGACGGCGACCGCGGAGAGGAGGTCGAACACGGCGTCGAGGTCCACTGGGGGACCGCGGCGGACGCCGCGGATCGTCCACGGCCAGAACCGGGCCAGAGCTGGGGACCGCTCCTCGCCACCGCGCTGGGCGTCCCCGAGATCGCCCCGGCAGGTGAGATGGCCCCCGCCGGTGCGGCGGGGCATCGCACGATCGGCGACGTAGCGACCGCCACCGCCGGATTCCGGGACGAGTTCTACGCCCTGAGCGCCGCGGCACGATCCCGGGACGAGCCGGGGTGGGGGCCGCAGCTCCCCCCTCTGGTCACCGTCGGCATGATCGACGTGGGACGTCTCGATCGACGGCGGCCCCGCCGCCTACGTATGCGAGCGCTTCGCCTGCATGGCGCCGGTAGGGAGTGCCGAGGAGCTGCGCGCGCTCATCGACGCCTGAGCGCCCGGAACCGCCGAACGTCACTGAGTACCCCCTAGAG
>ERZ724513.515-NODE-515-length-18796-cov-6.611067_pt1 | contig 18796 bp, 14 predicted proteins | sample MGYA00376046_ERZ724513 | MGnify/ENA primary metagenome ERZ724513 (study PRJEB28724, sample SAMN07190883) | activated sludge metagenome | isolation source: activated sludge of sewage treatment plant in Hong Hong | place: Hong Kong | collected 2016-03-17 ...
GGAAAGGCGCGACGATCAGGTCGGGAGCGAAGAGCGCCACTGCCTCGGCGCTGACTTCGTCGCCGATATCGAACTCGATGCTCAGTTCGTGGCCGATCTCGGCCAATTCGCAATACAGCCGCTGCGCGAGGCTGTTGAAGCTGTGCGTCAGCAACAGGATGCGCATCGGCGACTTCAGCAGATCCGCGGCAACTGGTCGCCGCTCAGCCAATCGACGATGCGCCGGCCGCCGAAGCCCGTGGTCATCTGGACGAAATGGTGGGGATCGGCGCGCACCGAACCGATAATCGCTGCCTGTCTCCCGAGGGGGTGGGCACGCATCGCTGACAAGAGCATGTTTGCGTCACGTTCGCTGCAGATGGCCACCAATTTTCCCTCGTTGGCGACATAGAGCGGATCCAGCCCGAGGAACTCGCAGGCCGCGGCAACCGCCGGATTCACCGGCAACGCCTTTTCCTGCAGCATCATTCCCACCCCGGACTGGCGGGCGATCTCGTTCAAGGTCGTCGCCAGCCCGCCCCGGGTCGGGTCGCGCAGGACGTGAATCTCGGCGCCGCTGGCGCGCATCGCCGCTATCAGGCCATGCAGCGCCGCGGTGTCGGAAACGATGGGTGCAGCGAATCCCAGACTCTCGCGCACCGCCATGATCGCCATTCCGTGGTCGCCCAGGGTTCCCGAAACCAGGATCGAATCACCGGGCCTGGCGGCGCGCCCCGAAAGTTCCATCCCTTCCGCGACGACACCGACGCCGGTGGTCGTGATGAAGACGCCGTCGCCCTTGCCGCGCTCGACCACCTTGGTATCGCCGGCGACGACCGGCACCCCGGCGGCCTTCGCCGCCGCCGCCATGCTCTGCACGATAAGCGCCAGATCGGCGAGCTTGAACCCCTCTTCGATGATGAAGCCGGCCGAAAGCCACAATGGCTTGGCGCCCATCACGGCCACGTCGTTGATCGTGCCATGGACGGCGAGGCAGCCGATGTCCCCGCCCAGAAAGAATAGAGGCGAGACGACATGCGAATCGGTGGCCAGCACCAGTCGCCCGCCGTCGGGGGCCGGCAGCAGCGCGCCATCGTCGCCCTGGGACAGGTATTCGTTGCCGAGATGCCTGACAAACAGTTCCTCGATCAACTGAGCCATCGCCCGGCCGCCCGAACCGTGCGCCATGTCAACCTGGCCGTTCCTGATGTCCAGCGCCCGGACGTAGCCTTCCCGCCCCTCAGGCATCCTGGTAGCGTCCGTAGGTGTAGTGGGCGGCGCAGGCACCTTCCGAGCTGACCATGCACGAGCCGATCGGGTTTTCCGGTGTGCATACCGTCCCGAACAACTTGCAGTCCTGCGGCCGCCTGACGCCGCGCAGGATGGCGCCGCAAGCGCAGGCCTTGTGATCGGGCACCGGGCTGTAGGTGAGCGAAAAGCGCTTTTCGGCGTCAAAATCGGCGAACTCGCCGCGAATGCGCAGTGCCGAGTAGGGCAGCACATTCAGGCCGCGCCACTCGAACTGCTTGCGCAGTTCGAACACCTCGGCGACCAGTTGCTGCGCCTTGCGGTTGCCGTCGCGGTCGACGGCGCGCGAGAACTCGTTTTCGACTTCGGCCCGCCCTTCGTTGACCTGGCGGATCAGCATGCGGATCGCCTGCATCACGTCCAGCGGCTCGAAGCCGGCAATGACCACTGGCTTGCGGTACTCCTCGGCGAAAAACTCGTAGGGACGGCTGCCGATGATCGTGGACACGTGCGCCGGACCGATGAAGCCGTCAAGCGGCACGCTGCCCCACTGGCGCACTTCCGGCGATTCGAGAATGCTGGAAATGGCCGACGGAGTCAGCACATGACAGCAGAGCACGGAGAAGTTGCCCAACCCGAGCGCGGCCGCCCGTTTGATCGCCACTGCCGTCGGCGGCGTCGTCGTTTCGAAGCCGATGGCGAAAAAGACGACCTGCCTGTCGGGATTCTTCTCCGCCAGCGCCACGGCATCGGCGCTCGAATACACCATGCGGATGTCGCCACCCCTCGCCCTGGCCTTGAGCAGCGACAGCCCGTCGGAAGCGGGCACGCGCAGGCAGTCGCCATAGGTACACAGTGTGACGCCAGCGTCGAGCGCCAGCCGGATGGTCTGATCGACGCGGCCAATGGGCAGCACGCAGACCGGGCAGCCGGGGCCGTGGATCATCCGGACGTTTTCGGGCAGCAGGTCGCTGACGCCGTAGCGGGAAATGGCGTGCGTATGGCCGCCGCAGAATTCCATGAAATGGTAGCGCCGATCCGTTCCCGCTTCACGCCGGATGGCCAGGGCCAGTCCCTGTGCAAGCTCGCCGTCACGGAATTCGTCGATGAACTTCATCCGCGAACGGTCGCCTCGGCGTCGACCTGTCCGATTTCTGCAAACAGCGCCAAGGTTCTCGCCGCCTCCTCCGGATCGAGCTTGTTCAGCGCGTAGCCGACGTGCACGATGACGTAGTCGCCGACCGCGATGTTGTCGACCAGCGCCAGCGAAATTTCCTTGCGCACGCCAGCCAGGTCGACCACGGCGTGGTCGTCTGTACCAAGTTCGACGACACGCGCCGGAATTGCCAGACACATAGCGAACCTCCTGAACTCCCCGCCCGCGCGGCAGAGTCACCGCCGCCCGACAAGCGTACTCAAAAAACCGCGTCTTGACACGGGTTTCGGCCTTTCAACGACGGCCTCGCGCGATTTCGCCGAAGGATCGGCCGCCGCTTCCGGCGGCGGCGCCAGCACCGTCGCCAGCGCCTCGAAGGCCGCCTGGCGCGCTGTCGCCATGTCCGGCAGGGCGCTGACCGGCGCGATCAGCGGGCAGTACTGGTAGGGGCCAAGGTCCGGGTCGTCGTCGGCGATGAACTGCAAGGTACCGCAGGGCAACTCGACATAGCGGCGCTCGCCGGCCGGGATGTCGCCCCACAGATCGCCGCCGCCGTAGATCAGGAAGAGATTGAGGAACCACGGGGTGATCATCACGCCCAGCCAGTCGCCATCGTGACGCCTGAAGCCGATCGCCTCGACGCCCAGCGCCGGATTGACGAAGGGCATGTCGTGCATCTGCGTCATCCACAGGTGGCGGTAGTGGGCGTCGAGAAGGGCGCCCGGCTCGGCTTCCCTCGCCTGCGCCGGACGGATCGGCGGTGGCGCCATGGCCGGTTGGCGGATGCGCTCACTCACCGCGGCTGAAGATCGGCGAAATAGCGGCTCGCGTCGTAATCGCCTTCCAGCGACGCGGCCAGAGCGGCGAGCGCTTCCTCGATCAACGCCAGTTGCCCGGCCTCGACGACCTCCTTGGCCAGTCCGAGCGACGTCAGCACCCAGGCGCCGAGCGGCTGGGGTCCGATGAGCATCATGTTGACCAGTTCGCGGCGACCGGCGCGTTCGACCCAGGCAAGATCCCCGTCACCCTCGAGGGCCACTACCCGCATGGGAATCGACAGGCACATCAGGCGCGCTCCGCCATCGTCAGGCCACGGGCGCGCAACTCGGCAACCGTCAGCGCCAGCAGTTCGGGCAACCGCGCCGACACGGCGGGGCTCAGTTCCATGCCAAGCGCCAGCGATGCCGGCTCGATTCCGATGATGACGGTTTCCTTCGGGGCGCGACCGGTAAATTCGAGACTGGCCAGGACGTCGCAAAGGCCGACCTGATGCGGCGACAATTTGGTCTTGAAGAAAACGGGCACATCGGCGCCCTTGAGCACGACAGGCGTTGCCGGAGCCCGGTTGCCGCGCACACAGTCGACGACGATCAGGGTATCGAGGTCTTCGAGTTGCTCGAGCATTTCCATGGCGCAGGTTCCGCCATCGACCAGATCGACTTCGGCAGGCGTCTGCCAACCCGCAGCCAGCGCTTCGACCACGCGCACGCCGACCCCCTCGTCGGAGAGCAGGATGTTGCCGAGACCGAGAACCACGATGCGCATGGTCGTCACCAAGAAGAAGGCGCGATCAGTGTCGCGCCTCCCGGGATTGAATGAATTGCGCCAGATCAAACAGCCGATACGGTGACCACCGGCTTGTTCTCCTGGTCGACCACGTGCACCGCGCAGGCGAGGCAGGGGTCGAAGGAGTGCACAGTGCGCAGCACCTCGAGCGGCTTCTCGGGGTCGGCGACCGGGTTGCCGATCAGGCTGGCCTCGTAGGCGCCGGGCTGGTCGTTCTCGTTGCGCGGCGCCGCGTTCCAGGTGGTCGGCACGACGCACTGGTAATTCTTGATCTTGCCCGAATCGATGACCACCCAGTGCGAAAGGACACCGCGCGGCGCTTCGTGGAAGCCGACGCCGCGCTGCTCGCCCTTGGGAAACTCCGGCCGGTTGAAAGTCTTGAGGTCGCCCCTGGCCATGTTGGCCACCAGCAGATCCCATTGCTTCGCCAGTTCGTCGCATTGCACCGCGCAACCGACGGCCCGCGCCGCATGGCGACCGATGGTGGAATGCATGGCGTCAAGCCCGACCTTGGCGCCGGCCACGCTGGATACCAGATCGAGCGCCGCGGTGGCGTACTTCTTGGTCGGCTCATGGCCGGCCGCGAGCATGCACAGCACGCGCGACAGCGGGCCGACCTGCATCGGCTTGCCGTAGAAGGTGGGCGACTTCAGCCAGGAATACTTGCCGTCATCCTGGAAGTCGGTGTATTTCGGCGTCGTCTCGCCGACGTAGGGGTGCAGCGACTTGTGGTCGCCCGCCTTGTAGTCGTACCACGAGTGCTTGACCGCCTCGGAAACGCCGTCGACGAAATACTTGTCGCCGAAGGTGTTGATCGGCTTGAAGTTTTCCAGTTTTCCGCCGTCGATGTGACCGCCGGGCAGCGCGAACCCGGTGCCCTTGCCATCGAGCGGGAGGTCCGGCACGCTGAGGTAATCGGTGACGCCGCTGCCATATTTCGTCCAGTCGGCATAGAACGCGCCAATCGCCGCGACGTCGATGAGATAGACGTTCTTGACGAAGTCGTCGAGCGACTCGATCCACTTCCTGACCGCCATCAGGCGCTCGAGCGTCAGCACCGATTGTGAATTGAGCGACAGCGGATTGGAGACGCCGCCGACGGCGACATTCTGGATATGCGGCGACTTCGAGCCGAGGATGGCGACGATCTTGGAAGCGTGGCGCTGCACTTCGAGCGCCTGCAGATAATGGACAACGGCCAGCAGGTTGACCTCCGGCGCCAGCTTCATCGCCGGATGCCCCCAGTAGCCGTTGGTGAAGATGCCGAGCTGGCCGGTCCCGACGTAACCCTTCAGCTTCTCCTGCACACTGCGGAACTCCTGCTTGCTGTTCCCCCCCCAGCTTGACAGGCTCTGCGCCAGTGCGGCCGCCTTGTCCGGGTCCGCCTTGAGCGCCGACACGACGTCGACCCAGTCGAGCGCCGACAGGTGGTAGAAATGCACGATATGGTCATGCACGGCGTGCGCCAGCATGATCATGTTGCGGATGTACTGGGCGTTGACCGGGATTTCCAGTTGCAGCGCGTTTTCCACCGCGCGCACCGAGGCCATGGCGTGAACCGTTGTGCACACGCCGCAGATACGCTGGGTGATCGCCCAGGCATCGCGCGGGTCGCGCCCGATCATGATGGTCTCGACACCGCGGAACATCTGGCCGGAAGCCCAGGCCTTCTTCACCCTCCCGCCGTCCACTTCGACGTCGACGCGCAGATGGCCTTCGATGCGGGACACCGGGTCGATCGTGACTCTCTTGGACATTTTCTATTCCTCCCTGAAATTCAGTGGGCCGCGGCCGCTTCTTCCCGTGGCAAGACCGGGAAGCGCCGGGTGATGATGATGTAGCCGACCACGTGGATGGCCAGCATGCCGACGGTGACGATCAATTCGGCCGCAGACGGGAAGTAGCTCCAGCCCGGTCCGGTTTCGTAACCGATCAGGAAACCGTTGAACCGCAGCAGTGCGCCGGCGAGCATGATCGCGACACCCGCCTGGAAGAGGCGGGCCGGATTGCGGCGGGCGCGGAGCGAGCCGATCAGCACGAAGGGCACGAAGAACAGGATCATTTCGAACCAGAAGAAGATGGCTGACGTCGTGAAGCTGAAGGCGTTGCCTAGCGCGCCGCGCACCACGAGGTCGCCGATGCGCACGGCCAGATAGAAGGCGAGAATGCCGAGCATCACCTTGCTCAGCGGTTCCAGCAGATGCACCTCGATTTCGCGCCGGTAGGCCGACGAGGCGAGGCAGGATTCGAAGAGGACGACCCCGTAACCCATGGTGATCGCCGTCAGCAGGTAAAGGAGCGGCAGGATTGGGGTCTGCCAGAGCGGATTGATCTGGCCACCCATCAGCACCAGCAGCGTGCCGAGCGACGATTGGTGCATCATCGGCAGCAAGGTGCCGAGGGCGATGAAGAAGAACAGCACCTTGTTGAGCTTCTGCTTGAGGTCATGGCGGCCCAGTTTTTCGAGGAAAACCGGCGAAAACTCGATCCACATCACCAGGATGTAGGCGCTGATGCACACCGCCACCTCGAACATCACCGAATTCGGATTGGCGTGGACGGGCGAGAAGACGTGCCAGAAATTCCACCAGCGGCCGAGGTCGAACATCACCCCCACCCCGGCCAGCGTATAGCCGAACAGGCTGGCCAGCAGCGCCGGCCGGACCAGCGGGTGATACTGTCCCCTGTTGAAGACATAGACCAGCATGGCGACCGAGAAGCCGCCGCAGGCAAGGGCCGAACCAATGACCACGTCGACGGCCACCCAGATACCCCACGGGTAGCCATCGTTGAGGTTGGTCACGAAGCCCAGGCCGAAGATGAAACGCGCCAACAGCACGCCCAATGCCGCGACGATGAGCACGCCGCTGACGAGCGTGGTGAGGTTGAGCAGTTTCCCGCCGACCGGGGCCGCGGGTGAATGGGCGCTCATGGCTGATCTCCCTTCGCTTTGTCATCGTCCGGAACGACGTTGCGCTTGGCGACCCAGGTCAGGGCGCCCAGCACGGCGACCGGCATGATCATGCCCTGATACAGCGTGTGCTGAATGGTCTCCGAGATCGAGGCGGAGGATCTCGGCGGCAGGTCGGGCATGCCGACCTTCTCGAAAGTCACCGCCGACAACTTGAGCACCTGCGTGCCGCCGTATTCGGTTTCGCCATAGACATGCTGCAGGTAGTTTCCGACCCGCGCTTCGTAGCGCTGATCCGGCTCCCTCCTCCAGGTGTTGGCCTTTTCCGCCTCAGGGTCGCCATAGGGCAGGCGGCCGCGCGGTATGAGCGTCGTCTCGCCGGGCTTGAGCGCCAGCCGCCGCCTGGCTTCCGCCAGCAGGTCGCTGGTGCGGCCGAAGAGGGTGGCGCCGGTCGGGCAAACTTCGGCGCACGCCGAGTAGTGGCCATCCTTGTGCCGGTGGTGGCAGAGTTCGCATTTGCCGATCCTGCCGGTCGGCGAGTCGTACTGGAACTTGGGAATCCCGAACGCGCAGGCGGCGACGCAATAGCGGCAGCCGAAACAGGCATCGGCGTCATAGGAGACGATGCCGGTCACCGGATCCTTCTGCATCGCCGACACCGGGCAGGCCGACACGCACGAGGGATCGGCGCAGTGCAGACAGGAGGTCTTCATGAAGGCGAAGCCGTCGGTCTCGACATCCTTGGTCGCCCCGGTGCCGTTGGTGTAGACCTTGATGACGTTGAAGGTGTGACCCGTCGTGTCGAGCGGGGTATCCCAGAGGTGATCCATGGCCCGGAATTCGGCCGGATTCTTGTTCGCTTCCTTGCACGCGGCGACACAGGCCTGACAGCCGACACAGAGCGTGGCGTCATAAAGCAGCCCGAGGGCTTCGGGCGGACGTTCCAGATTGCCGCGGGCGCTGGCCGGCGCCGGCACGAGAGCCGCCGCAGCGGCGCCGCCGCCGGCCAGGCAACCCTTGAGGAAATTGCGTCTGCTCAGCATCTCACACCTCCGCTGATTCGCTGCTGGTCTTGCCAGCCTTCTTCGCCCTTTCCAGCTCCTCGGCCTCGTGCGAAAGACCCAGGTTCTTCGCCAGCTTGACGCCGGCCCCGGCCGCGACGCCGGCGACGGCCGCCAGCACGGCAGCGGCGCCCAGGGTAACGCCAACACCCTTTTGCTCGACGATGCCGGGCAGGAACACACCCGGCTGGATGTTCTTCATCTTGGCCAGCGCATGGATGGGCTTCTGGAAGGCGATGCCCTGCTCGGTGCAGCCGATGCACGGATGGCCGCAACCGATCGGCCAGGTGCCGGCGCCGATGTCGCCGAACTGGATGGTCGGGCAATTGGCATAGGTTTCCGGCCCCTTGCAACCGAGCTTGTACAGGCAGAAGCCCTGGCGGTGCGCTTCGTCGCCGAACTCGAGCGCGAAGCGCCCGGCGTCGAAGTGGGCGCGCCGCTCGCAGTTCTCATGCACCAGGCGGGAATAGGCGAATTTTGGCCGCCCCAGGGGGTCGACCGCGGGCAATTCACCGAAAGTCAGATAATGGACGACGGAAGACAGGAAGTTGTAGGGATTGGGCGGGCAACCCGGGATGGTCACGACCGGCTTGCCGAGCACCTGCGAGACGCTGGAAGCGCCGGTCGGGTTGGGATCGGTCGACGGCATGCCGCCCCACGAGGCGCAGGAACCGATGGCGACGACCGCCGCGGCGTCGGCCGCGCATTCCTTGGTCAGATCGATCGCGGTCTTGCCGCCGATCTTGCAATAGATGCCGCCGTCCTTGGTTGGAATCGCCCCCTCGATGACCAGGAGGTACTTGCCCTTGTTGTCGCTCATCGCCTGCAGGCGGGCCGCCTCGATCTGGTGGCCGGCGGCGGCGAACAGCGTCTCGTGATAGTCGAGCGAGATCACGTCGAGGATCAGCTTTTCCAGCGTCGGGTGTTCGGCGCGCAGCAGCGACTCGGTACACCCGGTGCACTCCTGGAAATGCAGCCAGATCACGCTCGGTCGTTTCTTGGTCGCCACCGCTTCGGCAATCGCCGCATCGGCGCCCTGCGGAAGTCCCAGAGTCGTCGCCAGGACCGCACAAAACTGCAGGAACTCCCGGCGCGTCATCGACAGGCGCGTTGCCGCCGCGTCGATGCGCTCGTCGCTCTCCAGCAACATCAGATCTTGCTTGGCCATGAACCCTCCTCCTCTTGCCACCTTGGTACCGGCCGCTGGCCGGCAATGTCTCTCTGTCGGGGGCTTGGCTATAGCTGTTTTGGAGGCTTCAGGGCAAGAACCAGACCAGAAATCAATATCGCTTGTTTTCAGCCACTTGCAGGGATTCAACAAGGAAAGGGGCAGCCTGATATGGAAACTATATTTCCACAATTCCCTGGTCAGCGGTCAGCGTCTTTGCATTGCGGCAGGATGATTCCGTCACTCATCCGTCGCGCCACCCAGCCCTGCCCGAGCGCCAGGCCGCCATCGTTGGGCGGCGCCAGTCGTGCTTCGAGCACGGTGACGCCTTGCGCTTCCAGATGCCGGCGCAGGGCGGACATCAGCACGGCGTTCATGGCGCAACCGCCGCCGACGGCGATTTTTGCCTCTTTTTCCGGGTCGACCGCAACCAGCGCCCATTCGGCCAGGCCGGCGGCGACCGTGGCGTGGAACAGCGCGGCGCCCCGGCCGGGATCATCACAATCGAGCAGAATCGCGAGCAGAGGGGAAAAGTCGAGCTCGTCGCCACGGATCGCATAGCCACCGGCCAGCGCGAACTCGGGACCGTGCGCGGCCGCCAGCCCCTCCAGTTCCATCGCCGCCTGCCCTTCGTAATGCGACTCGGCGCGCAAGCCGAGTAGGCCGGCGGCGGCGTCGAACCAGCGGCCGAGGCTCGATGTCGGCGGACAGCGGAGATCGCGGGCGAGCATCGCCAGCAAGGGGCCGGCATCGCGCCCGGGATAGCGTTTCTTCAACCAGCCGGGCACGCGCGCTTCGAGGCCGGCGCCATGCAGGGCCGCCACCGCCATGCGCCAAGGTTCGCGGGCGGCGCGATCACCGCCGGGCAGCCGGACCGGTCGCAGGCGGGAGAGCCGGTCGCACCCGGCGCCGTCGACGCGCAACAACTCGCCGCCCCAGAGGCCGCCATCCGGCCCGAGGCCGGCGCCATCGATGGCCAGCCCGGTCAAAGGCTCGTTGACGCCATGTTCGGCGCAGATCGCCGCAACATGCGCGTGATGGTGCGCCACGGCCAGCGCCGGAATGCCGCGCTCGGCCGCCAGGCGCAACGCCAGATGGGTCGACGCGAAATCCGGATGCAGATCGTGGGCGATCGCTTCGGGCCGCACATCGAGGATGGCCAGCAGGTGGGCGACGACTTCTTCGAGAAAGCCGATGGCCGCCGCGTTGTCGAGACCGCCGATGTGCTGCGACAGGAAAGCCTCGCGACCCTTCATGACGCACACGGTGTTCTTCAGGTAGCCGCCCAGCGCCAGGACGGTCGGGCCATCGCCGGCCAGGGGAATCGGCACCGGCACGTAGCCGCGCGCGCGGCGGATGAAGACCGGGCCGGCGCGCACCACGGAATCGTCGCACCGGACGACGATTTCCCGGTCGTGAATCAGGAAGGCATCGGCGATGCCGGCGAGTCTGTGTTGCGCCTCGTCATCGCCGATGACCAGGGGTTCGCCGTGCGGATTGGCGCTGGTCATCACCAGCAACAGTTCGTTCGTTTCATCCAGCCAGACGGTGCCGGCCGGGCGGCCGGCCGCTTCGTGCCAGAGCAGCAGATGCACCGGCGTCGCCGGCAGCATCGCGCCCAGCCAGGCCAGTCCGGGCGCGACGCCGGGCAATTCGGCCGCGCCTTTCGGACAAAGCACGATGGGCGCGGCGATGTCGCGCAACAGTTCGTGCTCGCCATCGCCAATTGCCGCGAATTCGGCCAGCGAAGCCGGATTCAGCCCCATCACCGCGAACGGCTTGGCTTCCCGCTGCTTGCGCTGGCGCAGGTCGGCGACGGCCGCCGCATCGCGCGCATCGCAGGCGAGGTGGAAGCCGCCCAGGCCCTTGATGGCGACGATCCGCCCGGCGCGCAGCAGGCGCAGGGTTTCCGCCAGCGGATCGCCGGCGACCGGCTGCCCGGCGGCATCGAGCAGGCGCAAGCGCGGCCCACAGTCCGGGCAGCAGGTGGTTTCGGCATGGAAGCGGCGATCGGCCGGCGCCGTGTACTCCGCCTGGCAAGCCGGGCAGAGCGGAAAGGCGGCGAGACTGGTTTGCGCCCGGTCGTAGGGGATGCGCCGGCTCACGGTGTAGCGCGGCCCGCAGTGCGTGCAGGTGGTGAAGGCGTAGCGCCAGCGCCGGCCAGCCGGGTTGCAGATGTCGGCGATGCACGCCGCGCAGATGGCAGCGTCGGGGCCGATGGCCGTGCGCACCGCGCCAATCAGGCTGTCGAGGATGGCGAAGCCCTCAGGGATCGCCTCGTCGAGCGGCTCGACGTCGATGGCATCGATGCGCGCCAGCCGCGGCGCCTCGTCGCGCAGGCGCTTTTCAAAATCGGGCCAATTCTTGCCGTTGACCGCGACCGTCACCCCATCGCCGTCGTTGCGCACCCAACCGGCCAGCCCCAGCTCGTTGGCGATGCGCCAGACATGCGGGCGAAAGCCGACGCCCTGGACGAGGCCGCGAATGCGGAACAGCCGGCCGGTCATGCCTCTACCTCGACCTCCACCCGATGAAAAGCATGAAGCTTACGCCGAGCCGTCAGTTCGCGCATTACAATGCCAGCCAGATAACCGACTACAAGCCTTTGCCCTTCAGTGCGCAGCGATTCCGATTTCCGTCTCGACTCTGCCGTCGTCCCCAGCGGGGATCCGCCTCGCAGCAAACCGCGTTGTTTGAGCATCGATCTGGAAGTCGGTATCCGTAGCGCCGTCATTCACCAGCTGGCTGCAATCCGCGGCGATACGGACGCGCAGTTGAGCTATCCGCCCGGCAAACTGCCCGACGCCCTGAATCAGCTCGATGCGCTGGCCGACGATGCCGCCTTCCTGCTCGGTCACAATCTGATTGCCTTCGACCTGCCGCAACTGCGTGCCGCCAACCCCAACCTGCGGCTGATCGCCAAGCCGGCCATCGACACCCTGCGCCTCAACCCGCTGGCCTTCCCGAGAAACCCCTACCACCACCTCGTCAAGCATTATCAGGACGGGCAACTGCTGGGCAACCGCAAGAACAACCCGCTGCTCGATGCCGAATTGGCCCTGCAGGTATTCGGCGATCAGGAGAAGAGCCTGCAGCAGACTGCGCCGGACCTGCTGCTTGCCTGGCACTGGCTGACCACGCGCGATCAAACCGTTTCCGGGCTGAACAGCTTTTTCATGGCCGTTCGCGGTCGCAACGCCCAGCCGGCCAGCGAAACGAATGCGAAGGCCGCCGTTCAGCGCCTGCTCGCCGACAGCTCTTGCGTGACAGCCAGCCGACACATCATCGGGACGGCGACGCAGGTCGCCTGGCCGCTGGCCTACGCGCTGGCCTGGCTGTCGGTCGCCGGCGGCAACTCGGTGATGCCGCCCTGGGTGCGCCATCAATTCCCGGAAGCAGGGCGCCTGATCCGCCAACTGCGCGACACGCCCTGCACCGCCCCCGACTGCGCCTGGTGCCGCCGCGAACATGACGCGCTGAAACAACTACAGCACTGGTTCGGCAAGGCTTACGCATTCCGCCCCGAGCCGGTCGACAAGGACAGTGGGCAGCCGCTGCAGCAGGTCATCGTCGAAAGCGCCATGCGCGGCGAACACAACCTCGGCATCCTGCCGACCGGCACCGGCAAATCGCTGTGCTACCAAATCCCCGCCCTGTCGCGCTTCGTCCGCACCGGCGCCCTGTCGGTGGTCATCTCGCCACTGGTCGCGCTGATGGAAGATCAGGTCAAGGGCCTGCGCGAGCGCGGCATCGACTGCTGCGCGGCGATCAACGGCCTGCTCAACATGCCCGAACGCGCCGACGTGCTCGACCGCGTGCGCCTGGGCGATGTCGGTATCCTGCTCATCGCCCCGGAGCAGTTGCGCAACCGCAGCGTGCGCAAAGTGCTGGCGCAGCGCGAAATCGGCGCCTGGATTTTCGACGAGGCGCACTGTCTGTCGAAATGGGGGCAGGATTTCCGGCCGGATTACCGCTACGTCGCCCGCTTCATCGCGGAGAACCGCAATGCTTCGCCGGACAAGACGCTGCCGCTGATCCAGTGCCTGACGGCCACCGCCAAGCCGGAAGTGGTGGCCGACATCGTCGGGCATTTCCGCGAAAAGCTGGACATCGCCATGCGCGTGCACGACGGCGGATCCCGGCGCGACAATCTGCGCTTCGACGTCATTCCGACCACGCCCGGGGAAAAATACGATCTGGTCGGCCGTCTGATCGCCGACGAATTGCCGCCGGAGAAATCCGGCGGCGCCATCGCCTACTGCGCCACCCGCAAGCAGACGGAAGAGCTGGCGCAGTTTCTCCGGCAAAAAGGCCTGGCGGCCGCGGCCTATCACGCCCGCCTGCCGCCGGAAACCAAGAAGAACACTCAAAAAGCCTTCATCGCCGGCGAATTGCGCGTCATCGCCGCCACCAACGCCTTCGGCATGGGCATCGACAAGCCCGATGTGCGCCTCGTCGTCCACGCCGACATTCCCGGCTCGCTGGAAAACTACCTGCAGGAAGCCGGCCGGGCCGGGCGCGATCGCGCGGCGGCGCGCTGTGTGCTGCTCTATACCGCCGACGACGTCGAGCGCCAGCACAGCATGTCGGCCAACTCGCGCCTGTCGCGACGCGACATCCAGAGCGTGCTGCGCGCCCTGCGCCAGATTCAGCGCAAGAAGAATCGCGAAGAGCCCATCGTCACCACTTCAGGCGAGATCCTCGATGAAGACGAGGACGGCAGTTTCAAACGCGACATCGCCACCGACGACACCCGCGTCCGCACCGCCGTCGCCTGGCTGGAAGAGGCGGGCCTCGTGCGGCGCGAGGAAAACAGCGTCCAGATTTTCCCCTCCTCGCTGCGGGTCAAGGATATTGCCGAGGCCGAAGCCAGGCTCGCCGGCAGCGGCATTGCTGCGGTCGACCGGAAAAAATGCCTGAATTTGCTGCAAATCCTGATGTCCGCCCCGGCCGACGAGGGCATCACCACCGACGAATTGATGGTCGGCGCCGGGTTCGAGTCCACCGCCCTGCGCGAGGCGCTTTACCTCTTCGACCGGCTGGGCATTTCCAGCAACGATACGGGCATGACCGCCTTCCTCCATGTCGGCGTCGAAAATGCCTCGAAGAAGCGCTTCGAGTCAGCCTGCGCGCTGGAAGCCGCGCTGATCGCCCAACTGCGTGAAACGGCGCCCGATGCGATTGCCGGCGACGGCTACCCGCTCAACCTGCGCCTGCTCGCCCAGCGGCTCAAGGATGAAGGCCACAGCCAGGCGCTGCCGCAAAGCCTTGGCCTGATCCTCAAGGGCCTGGCCGGCGATGGCCGCGACGGCCCGGACGGGCGCGGCAGCATCACGCTCAAGCGGGGCGGCGACCCGGAAACCGTGTTCGTAGCCCTCAACCGCGGTTGGGCGGCGCTGGACAAGACCGCCGAACGACGCCGCACCGCCGCCGGCCTGCTGCTTGCCCACTGGCTGTCCTGCCTGCCCGGCGGCGCGCGCGGCGTCGATCTGCTGGCTGAAACGACGCTGGGCAAACTGGCCGCCAGCGTCGCCGGCGACGCCCTGCTCGCCGCCGAAACCGGGCACGTCGACAAACTCGTCGACCGCGCCCTGCTCTGGCTGCACGAACAGGACATCCTGCGCCTGAACAAGGGGCTGGCCGTTTTCCGCACGGCGATGACCCTGCACCTGGAAAGCAACTGGAAGCTGCAATTCGAGAAAAGCAACTACCTGCCGCTGCAACTGCACTACAACGAGCTGACCCGGCAGATCCACATCATGGCCGAATACGCCGAGCGCGGCATCGCCCGCATGGCCGACGCCCTGCAACTGGCGATGGATTACTTCAGCCTGTCGCGCGATGCCTTCTGCAAGCGCTGGCTTCCCGGCCGCGAGGATGAACTGGAACGGCAAGCCACGCCGCAATCCTGGGAGCGCATCGTCGAAACCCTGGCCAGGCCCAACCAGCGCGCCATCGTCACCGACGACCGGGACAACGCCAACACGCTGGTGCTGGCCGGGCCGGGCGCCGGCAAGACGCGGGTACTGGTGCATCGCATCGCCTGCCTCGTGCGCATCCGCCGCGAGAACCCGCGGGCCATCGTCGCGCTGGCCTACAACCGCCATGCGGCGCTGGAAATCCGCCATCGTCTGCGCGAGTTGATCGGCAATGACGCCCAGGGTGTCACCGTGCTCACCTGCCACGCGCTGGCCATGCGCCTGGTCGGCGCCAGTTTTGCCGAACGTCAGGCGCAAAGCGATGACGAGTTCGACGCGATCCTCAGCGAAGCCACGGCGCTGCTCGAAGGGCGCGGCTTGCCGCCGGAGGATGCCGACGCGCAACGCGACCGCCTGCTGGCCGGCTTCCGCTGGATATTCGTCGACGAATACCAGGACATTGGTCCCGCCCAGTACGCCTTGATCTCGGCCCTGGCCGGCCGCAAGCGCAGCGACGAGGACGGCAGACTCAACCTGTTCGCGGTCGGCGACGACGACCAGAACATCTACGCCTTCGCCGGCGCCTCGGTCGAATTCATCCGCAAGTTCGCCGACGACTTCGCCGCACAAACCCGCTTTCTGGTCGAGAACTACCGGTCGACCGCAAATATCATCACCACCGCCAACGCCCTGATCGCCCCGGCTGGTGAGCGCATGAAGGCCACGCAGCCGATCCGGATCAATACCGCCCGCAGCAAGTCGCCACCGGGAGGCAAATGGCAGGGCGGCGACAGCGTCGGGCAAGGCCGGGTGCAAATCCTGCCGGCCGGGCGCAGCGCCGAACAGCAGGCGATGGCCGTGCTGACCGAAATCGAACGGTTGCGCGTCCTCGGACTCGATCTCAGCCGGACCGCCGTCATCGCCCGCCAGTGGAAATACCTCGACCCCCTGCGCGCCGCCTGTGAGGCGCGCGGCCTGCCGGTCAGCATGGCCGACGAGGAAGCGCCGCCGCTCTGGCGCCTGCGCGAAACCCAGGCCCTGCTCGCCTTTGCCGAGGCCCATGGTGCGCTCGTCTCATCCGGCATACTTTCGGGCTGGCTGGCCGCACGGCCCGCCAACGGCTGGACCGAAAGCGTGCAAGATGCGCTTGCCGCCTTCGCCGACGACACCCAGGGCGCCGAGGTCACACTCGATTATTTTCGCGACTGGCTGGCCGAGTGGGGACGCGCCAACCGCCACCGGCAAAGCGGCCTGCTGCTGCTTTCCGCGCACCGCGCCAAGGGGCTGGAGTTCGACCACGTCTTCGTGCTCGATGGCGAATGGTCGGGGCAAAAAGGCGAGGATGCCGACGCTGCCCGCCGTCTCTACTACGTTGCGATGACCCGCGCCCGCCAGGCGCTGACCTTGGCCCGCCTCGACGGCGGCAATCCGCTCATCGACCGCCTCCCCGACAGCCCGGCCCTGTTGCGCCGGCCGGCCAGCGAATGGCTGCCCGAACCGCCCGGACTGGATCGCCGCTACATCATCCCGAGCCTGAGGGAAATCGACCTTGGCTTCGCCGGCCGAAAAAGCGCCGGGGAACGCATCCACATCCGCATCGCAGCACTCAAGACCGGAGATGTCCTGCTGCTTTCAGCCGATCAACGCGGCTATACCCTGCTGACCCCGGACGGCATCGCCGTCGGTCGCCTGTCACAAAACTTCAAGCCGCCCACCGACCTGCGCTGCATCAGCGCCCGCGTGCACGCCATCGTCGTCTGGCGCCAGCGTGACAGCAGCGCCGACTACGTCGAGCGCTGCAAATGCGACCGATGGGAGGTGGTAGTGCCGGAACTGGTGTTCGCCCCGTAGCGGCACCCTGTTCGTCCGGCTGAGGGACACACGCGTCGCAGCGGCTGCCGTGCCGCCGGCATGCCCTTATCGGGCCGCCAGTTGCCGCTCAAGTTCGGCGATGCGCGCCTTGAGCGCGTCGACCGATTCCGCGCGCCTGGCCCTCTGCGCCTCGAGGCCGGCGATGATCCAGTCGACCCAGGCGCTCATGCCCTCGCCGCGCGTGGCCGAGACGCGGAAGACGGTCAGGTCCGGATTGACGCGCCGGGCATTCGCTTCGGCGAGGTCGGCGTCGAATTCGAGGTGCGGCAGCAGGTCGCACTTGTTGAGCAGCATGACGTCGGCGGCGCGGAACATGTCCGGATACTTGAGCGGCTTGTCCTCGCCCTCGGTCACCGACAGGATCGCCACCTTGTGGTGCTCGCCGAGGTCGAAGGCGGCCGGGCAGACGAGGTTGCCGACGTTCTCGATCAGGAACAGCGATTCGTCGGCCGGCCGCAGGCGTTCCAGCGCGTGGCCGACCATGTGGCCGTCGAGGTGGCAGCCCTTGCCGGTGTTGATCTGCAGGGCGGCGACGCCGGTGGCGCGGATACGCTCTGCGTCGTTCGAGGTCTGCTGGTCGCCCTCGACGACACTGATCGCCACCTTCCCTTTCAGCAATTCGATGGTCCTGACCAGCAGCGTGGTCTTCCCCGAGCCCGGACTCGAAACCAGATTCAGCGCAAAGATTCCCCGTTCGTCGAACCACCGACGGTTGGCCGCGGCATAGGCGTTGTTCTTGGCGAGGATATCCTGTTCGATCTGCACCATGCGCGACTGGCTCAGGCCCGGCGCATGGGCGCGGGCGGGGCCGGCGCCGTAATCCAGATCGCCGGCGATGCCATGTTCGTGATGATGGGCGTGTTCGCCAGCGTGCGTATGCGCATGGCTGTGTTCGCTGCCATCGGCATGGCGATGGGCGTGCGAATGAACGCCGAGCGGCGACTCTCCTTGCTCGTGCGCGTGCTCCTGACCATGCCCATGCGCCTGGCTATGCACCGTGCCGTCCTCGTAGACATGGGTGTGTTCATGCGAATGCTCCTGCACTTCACCCTCGACCTTCGTTTCTCCTGCTCCGCAACCGCAAACCGTACACATCGCGCCGCCTCCTGTTCGCCTACTCGATCTCGATTTCCCTGACCCGCATTTCGGTTCCCCCGGTCGGCTGCAGCTGGTAGCTGCCACACCTCGGACAGGCGCCGAAAACCTCGTCCATCGCCACCGACTCGCCGCAGGGCATGCACCAGCCGACACCGGGCACATCGACAATCTCCAGCACCGCCCCGTGGGCAATGCTACCGTCGACCACCGCCTCGAAACAGAACCTCAGGGCCTCCGGCTCCACTGACGAAAGGCGGCCGATTTCCAGCACGACCAGCTTAACCCGTTGTGCGTTTTCGCGCATCGCCGTTTCTTCGACCAGTTGCAGCACGCCCTCGGCGAGCGACATTTCATGCATCGTTCACCTCCAGTACATGGGGCAGGCAGGGGTCCAGAGCCAGCACGGCCAGGTGGAGCGACCGTTTCGCTTCCTCCGACGAGGCGAAGCGAGCGCCATCGAGCAGGCCGCAAAGCGCTCCGGCATCGGCAAAGAAGACGTCGGTCGGCGCCGTGACGCGGTATTGCGTCACCGTGCGCGCCTCGAGGTGCACCGCATGGGTGAGCACGCCGCGCGCCGTCACCGTCTGCGCCACGCCCCGGCCGTGACCGCCGGCCGCCGCGAGCGGAAAGGGCGCACCGCTGGCCAGTGCCGCGGTTGCGCGTTCGACTTCGGCGATGCGCCCGCGATAAGCGGCGCGAATCGATGGCGGCGCGCTCATCGCTGGCCGAAAGTCCGCGCTATTCCGCCAGCCAGCCAGCCATTCCTCAGGCGTCAAAGCAACCGGCCCGCGGGCCACGTCGCTGTCGCGGTCGACCAGC
>ERZ724513.517-NODE-517-length-18774-cov-8.343020_pt1 | contig 18774 bp, 19 predicted proteins | sample MGYA00376046_ERZ724513 | MGnify/ENA primary metagenome ERZ724513 (study PRJEB28724, sample SAMN07190883) | activated sludge metagenome | isolation source: activated sludge of sewage treatment plant in Hong Hong | place: Hong Kong | collected 2016-03-17 ...
GGGCCGGCTGTGGCCGGGCCGTCGCCTGGGCCTCCCCGGCGATGTCGAACAGGTGCTCACCGGCCACCGAGAAGGCGCCGATGAACAGGATACGTGTCAGCAGGACGAGGGCGGCCACGAAAATGGGCACCATCGTCAGCAACGTCTCGCGGCCGAGGACTTCGTTGCCGAAATCATGACTCAACAGCGTCAGCGACACCGCCCACCAGGTCATGATGGCGTTCATCGTCGCCCCCAGCAGCCACGCGCCCATCAGATACCAGACGGCCTTTGGCTCGTCCGCGCCGCGCTCTGGCGTGAACAGCCGCGCCAGCCCGGCAAAGTCGATGGCGCAGAAGGCGATGGCCAGGATGCTGGCCCACGTGACGCCGAAAAAGGCGACCTCGCCCAGCAGGTTGTTGAGGGCATATCGCGTTGTGTCGAAGTTGAAGATCTCAAACGCAACGAGGGCGACCACAAGAATGAGACCAATCACAGTCTTGCGGGACGCGCTCGCGGAGCGCAGTTCGACCGGTTGCGAGCCGGCGAACCGGTTGAAAAACCGTTCTTGCTGCATCACCCTTTCTCCTTGATTTCTCTCTCGCAGGTATCCTCTAGGCTCCGCCGTCCACCAGAAAGAAGGAGGAGCCGGTAAGCTCAACACTTACCGGCTCCCATCGGAGGGGTAGTGGTGGGAGGGGAAGAGGATGTGTCTGTCCTATTCCCTATAATAGCACACTTGTTCTATAGATCAATCCCGTTGCGATAAACTGGCGAAAAGTGGGGGATAAGTTGGGGATTAGGGATTAGGGGGTAGGGGCTAGGGATTAGAAAGAGCGTTTTCTCCTAATCCCTAGCCCCTAATCCCTAACCCCTAGTTTTCCGGCACCAAGGAGTAGTCGCCCGGCTCCACCCCATCGCCGTAACGGAACACGTTAGGCCAGGGGATGTAGTTGCTGACGAAGGCGCGCTCCTCAATCAGCTCGCCGTCGGCGTTGAAGACCTGCCGTTGGACGGTGACGCGCGCGCCCTCGGCGGCGTAGTCATACTGCTGCACTGTGCCCGCCGGGATTTCGGCGTCGTATTCCCAAACGTCGTCCTCTGGCGGTGGGACGATGTTCTCGAAGACCGGCTCCGTCTTCTCCACGCGGCGGCCCATGCTGGTGCTATAGAACTTAAAGGTCAGTGATTCGTTTTCCTGATTGTAGTAGTTCTCGATCAGCAGGTGATAGGGCGTGTTGTTGATGAAGCGGAAGTCAACCAGGGGCGAAAAGACGGTCGCGTCCATGCCCGGCCCCTCGCCATCGTTGTAGTAGCCGACCATGTAGCCGTGCTCCCAGCGTTCGACGATGGGGAAGCCGGCCCAGAAGGCGGTCTGGTAGAGCGTCGTGCTGACCTGGCAGACGCCGCCGCCGACGCCGCGCAGCGTCCGGCCGCCGACGATGACCAGGCCGACCTCGTAGCCGTCAGTCTCGCTGACCGAGCCGAGGTAGCGATTGAAGGAGAACTCCTCGCCGGGGGCGACGACGACACCGTAGAAGTTGGCTGCGGCGCGGGCGATGTTGTGCTTGCGGGCGTCGGAAGAGCCGTAGAACCAGGTCGTCGTCTCGGTGATGAGTTCGGTGATACCCAGCTCGGCCGCCGTCGCCCCGGAGTGGGCCAGCGGGGTGATGTCGCGCAGGATGATGGGCACGGCGTGGTTGCCGCTGTTGAGTTGGGCGACGAGGCGCTGGAGTGTGGCCTCCACGTCCAGCTCGCGGCCGTTGACGTGGGGGGCGACGAGGACCAGTTGGCGCGTGTCGTCGTTGAAGTAGTAGCGGGCGTTGACCGGCTCGCGGTAGAACTGCGCCCCGAACTGGGCCAGCCAGTTGCGGGCGGCGTTCTCGTCGATCTGGACGCGGTGCTGGCCGTGGCCGTCCGGCCCCTCGACCTGCTCGACGCGCACCCAACGGGCCAGTTCCTCGGCCGGCAGCGTCACGCCGCTCAGGTCAAAATCGTCCAACGGCTGTGGGAAGTAGAAGCTGACCGGCTCGGAGTAGAGTTGGGCCAGTTGCTCCGTCGTGGCGGTGTCGTCGTAGACGGGCGGGTAGATGTCGTGGACGAGCAACTCAACGCGGGCATCGGCCCCCGCGCGAATGGGTTGCAGTAGTTGCTCGCGCAAATAGGCGCGGTCGATGCTGCGGCCGATCTGCGCCGGGACATAAGCCGGCGCGCCGGTGTCGTTGGGCTGCCAGCTGGCGCTGACGGCGTTGCGCTCCATACTGTCGCTCAGCCCGGCCAGGGCACGGTCAAGCTGCGCCTCATCGAAGACGACGATGGGGGCGACGCTGCGGCCGTAGTACCAGGTCTGGAAGGCGTCTTGCAGGCGGCGCAACGGCCCGCCGGAGCGGCCGACGTCGAAGGCGGCCGAGGCGGTGGCGGCGGTATCAACCGCGATGCCCAACTGCGCCGGCGTATAGCTCCATTCCGCCCCCGTGCCCGGATCGACCAGGGTGACCGTCGCCGAGCCGGCGTAGGGCAGCGCCCCGCTGAGGGCGGCCTCGGCCTCGGCCGCGGTCATCTCGCTCAGGTCAACCCCGGCCACGCTGACGCCGGTGTAGACCCGGCCGCTGTAGCGGGCGCGGTAGGCAGTCAGGCCCAGGGCCAGCAGCATGGCCAACAGCGTCAACCCGACGATGGGCGGGATGAGGAAGTAGCCGAGGTTGCGGGCGCGGGCGGCGCGTGGGGGGCGAGGTGAGATTGCCTGCATAATTGCTGTGTCTCGCTGCGAACCGGCTGAATTCTAGCATGCCCGCCGGGCGGGGCGACCCTTACTCAGATTTGACTCACCCGCGCCGGCCCCTTGGCGGCCCAGACCAGCTCATACTCGACCTGCCACGGCTGGCTGCGCACATCAACCAGACCCAGGCCGGCCAGCAGCGCTTCCAACTCTTCGCGTCCGCGGGCGCGGCCGAGGAAGTAGCCCGCCTCCGCCCCCTGGCGGCGCGTCGTCAGCAATACGCCGCCCGGCTCTAGCACGCGCGCCATCTCGCGCAGCGCGGCGGCATCGTCGGGCAGGAACTCCAGCGCCTCCAGACAAGTGACGGCGGCAAAGGCGTTATCGGCGAAGGGCAGGTCAACAGCCGAGCCGCGGACGAGGGCCGCGCGGTCGTCATACGCGGCCAGCTTGGCCCACGCCTGAGCCAGCATCCCCACCGAGGCGTCCAGACCTACCACCCGGCCGTTGAAGATCGGCTCGGCCAGCAGGAAGAACGGCAGCCGCCCCGTGCCCGTGGCCACGTCGAGCACGGCCGGCGCGGGCCGCCCCTTCAGCCGCCGGCTGAGCGGCCAGGCGACGAAGGCGCTCTCCGTGTCCGGGTCATACTGTTTGATGGCGTCGTAGCGCGGCGCGGCCAGGTCGTAGAGCCAGACCACGACCCGCCGCCCCAGGAAGACGCCCTCGGTGCGGATCAGCAGCCAGTGGAGCAGCCAGCCCAGCGCGCCCACCAGGAGCACGGCCGCCAGCAAGAGCAGGATCGTCGTTTGCATTGCCGACGAATGCTCATGCAAAGAGGCCCGAAAGGCAAGGAAGTGGCGCGATTCTCGTGGCGCGATTCTCCGAATCGCGTCTTATGCTGTTGCGGAACGCGATTCGGAGAATCGCGCCACGTTGGGGGCGTTCACGTTTGTTGCCCGCCCCATGCGTTGCTACAATTGCGCGATTGCCGAAGGGGCAATCGGGGCGTGGGCGTCATTCACGTTGGAGAAGCTATGTCGTTTACGAAGGCAACAGGGCGGACATTTGAGAATCAGGTGGCTGTGACCGGCTGGCGTAGCACGCTGCACACGGTCATGGTGCTGTTCAAGCTGCGCATCGTCTTCCTGCTGCTCATGGCGGCGACGGGCGGGGCCTTCCTGGCCGCCGGCGGCTGGCCGGGGTGGCGGGCGCTGCTGCTGGTCTGGGTCACGGGTGGCATGGCCGCCGCCGGCGCGTCGGCGCTGAACCAGTATTGGGAGCGCAACCGCGATGGTCTGATGGGCCGCACGCGCCACCGGCCGCTGGTCAACGGCGAGATCACCGATCCGCGCTGGGTGCCCATCGTCGGCGTGGCGCTGGTGCTCGTGCCCGTGCTGGCGATGTTGCCGTTCAACCGCCCCCTGTCTTTCTTCCTTCTCCTCGGCGCGTTCATCTACGTCGGCATCTACACCGTCTGGCTGAAGCCACGTACGCTGCTCAACATCGTCATCGGCGGGGCGGCCGGCAGCGCCGCCGTCCTCAGCGGCAGCGCCGCCGTGGGCGCGTGGAACGCCGTCGGCGCGCTGGCCCTGGCGGCCATCCTCTTCCTGTGGACGCCCTTCCACTTTTGGAGCCTGGCCATCCTCTACCGCGACGAATACAGCCGCGCCGACGTGCCCATGCTGCCGACGCAGACGACGCCCCACCGGGCGGCCTGGTGGGTCATGACCCACACCCTGCCGACGGGCATCCTCAGCCTGCTGCTGGTCGTCTTGCCGGGGCTGGGCTGGCTCTACTTCCTGCCCGTGCTGGCCATCACCATCGACTTGTTCTACCGCAACATCCAGCTCATCCGCGACCCCTCGCCGCTGCACGCGCGGAAGCTGTTCATGTCGTCCAACTATTACTTGCTGGTCTTGCTGCTGGCCATTTGCGTCGATTTGGCATTGCCGTGGTAGGCGCAGGTAGGGGATAGGGATTAGGGGCTAGGGGCTAGGGAAGAGCGCTCGGTCCTCATCATTAGAAAGGGGGATAGGGACTAGAGACTAGAGGAGAACACGCTTCCCTAGCCCCTAATCCCTATCCCCTATCCCCTACTTACAGATCGCGCGCGGCTTTGGCCAGCTTCTCGACGGCCTTTTCCAGGTCGCGCATGGCCGTGGCGATGGTGAAGCGGACGTGCCCTTCGCCGCTGCGGCCGAACGCGCCGCCGGGCACGGAGGCGATGCCGGCCTTGTCGATGAGCGCCTCGGCCAGCTCGGCGCTCGTGCGGCGGCTGTTGGGGAAGCGGGGGAACAGGTAGAACGCGCCCTCGATGTTGGCGCACTCCACGCCGTCAATGGCGTTCAGCGCCGGCACCATGAAGTCGCGCCGCCGCTGGTATTCGTCGCGCATGGCCCGCGTCGTGTCCTTTGGCCCCTTCAGCGCGGCCACGGCGGCGTGCATGGTGAAGTTGGCCGCCGAGGAAACGGTCTGGCTGTTCATCTGCGTGGCCAGCTTGGCGATGGGCGTCGGCGCGGCCAGCCAGCCGAGCCGCCAGCCGGTCATGGCATGGGACTTCGACAGGCCGTTGATGGTGATCGTCCGCTCGGCCATGCCCGGTTGTGCTCCCGGTGAGAGGTGCTTGCGCCCGTCGAAGATGACCGTCTCGTAAATCTCGTCGGAGATCACGTACAGATCGTTCTCCAGAGCGACTTCCACGATGGCGTCAATCTCTTCCTTGGTGATCACGCGGCCGGTGGGGTTGTTGGGCGAGTTGACCATCAGCGCCTTGGTACGCGGCGTCACCTTCGCCCGCAGCCGGTCGGCGGTGATGCGGAAGTTGTCCTCGCCGGGCAGCGTCACGGCCACGGGCGTGCCGCCGACCAGGGCGATCATCGGCGGGTAGGACACCCATACCGGCTCCAGGTAGAGCACTTCGTCGCCGGGGTTGAGGATGGCCGACAGGGCCAGGAACAGCGCCCACTTACCGCCGGGCGTCACGACGATGTCGCTGCCCGGCTTGACGGTGATGCCGTTGTCGGTAGCCATCTTCTCGGCGATGGCCTCCAGCAGCGGCGTAATGCCCTTCATCGGCGCGGGGTAATGGGTCGCGCCGTTCTCGATCGCCTGGAACGCGGCGGCGGTGATGTAATCGGGCGTGTCGAAATCGGGGTCGCCGCCGGCCAGGGCGACAACGTCTTGTCCGGCAGCTTTGAGGGCCTTGGCCCGATCGCTAACCGCCAGGGTCTCGGAGGGGGGGATGCTACTGACGACGCGGGATAGTTCTTTCATGGGGGCGGATTCTAACAGAATGAACAGTTTTGTCACTGTGCAAGGAGATGCGGTTTGTGGTCCGTATGATAGCAATGCTACCTAATAGATAGAGGAGACATCGATAGCTGTTTTCTCCATAATGCCTGAAGGTAATGCCGCCAACCGATCCTTTTTCCCAACTTGATCTGGCTTGGATTGGCGACGGTCTTGTTTGGTATGGCGCAATTTGTCGTTCATGGGATCATTATTAATCGGAAAATGCGATCCCTCTATCCGTTCGATCAAAGTGAAATGGAGCGTTTCCACGTACAGGAAAGAGTCGCCAAGCTATTAGCCAGGTAAATTTTTCAAGGTCTCTATGAGCCAACCCATCATCGAAACCAATGACCTGTCCGTCTACTATGGCCGGCAGCGCGGCATCCACGCGCTGAATATGACCGTCGAGCCGGGCGAGGTGTATGGCTTTCTCGGCCCCAACGGGGCCGGCAAAACCACCACCCTGCGCGTCCTGCTCGACATCATCCGGCCGACAGCCGGCCGCGCCGCCGTCTTCGGTCTGGACTGCCACCGCGACGGCGTGGCGATCCGGCGGCGCGTCGGCTATATCCCCGGCGAACTGATGCTCTACACGCAGTTGCGGGCCGAGGAGTACCTCGATATGGTCACTCGCGTCGGCGGCGGCCAGAGCGACCCGGACTACCGCCGCCGCCTCTGCGCGCTGCTCGACCTGGACCCGCGCCGCCCGATGCACACCTATTCGCGCGGCAACAAACAGAAGGTCGGCCTGGTGGCGGCCTTCATGCGCCGGCCGGACTTGCTCATTCTCGACGAGCCGACCAGCGGCCTCGACCCGCTCATCCAGCAGAATGTCCTCGACCTGGTGCGCGAGGCCCGCGCCGACGGCCGCACCGTCCTCTTTTCCTCCCACGTCCTGCCGGAGGTGCAGGCGGTCTGCGACCGCGTCGGCATCATCCGCGACGGGCAGATCGTGGCCACGGAGAAGGTTGAGCAACTCCTCAAGAGCCGGCTCCAGCGCCTGCACATCCGCTTTGCCCAGATGCCGCCGGCCGGCGCGCTCGATGGCGATGGCGTCACCGAGCTTGACCGGGTGGGCGACAGCGTCACCTTCGAGGTGCGCGCCAATCTGAACCGGCTGTTGGCCCAGGCGGTGGCCTATGACGTGCTGGAACTGGACAACGAACAGGTGACGCTGGAAGAGATCTTCATGACCTACTACAGCCGCAACGGAGGCGCGCGCCATGATTGACCTGCTACGACACGAGTTGCGCGTCCGGCGCGGAAGCTTCATCGGCTGGGCCTTGGGGCTGGCATTCTTCTGCTCCATCTACACCCTCATCTACCCCAACCTGCCGGCCGAAGTGCGCGAGATCGACCCGCGCGCCCTGGCCCTGCTCGAATCGATCGGCATCCAGACGTTCGCCACTTTCGAGGGCTTCATTCTGGGGACGCTGTTCAACTTCCTGCCCCTGTTGGTGGGGCTGTTTGGCGTGGTTGTCGGCGCGGGAGCGCTGGGCGGGGAGGAAGACGACGGCACGCTGGAGCTGCTGGCGGCGCTGCCCATCTCGCGGGTGCAGCTCGTTCTGGTCAAGACACTGGCGTTGGCTATCGGCGCGGCGCTGGTCATCCTGTTCGACGGCCTGGTTGCCGCCGGCGTCTTCAGCCTGTTGGGGCTGGACACGCCGGTGACGGCGCTGGATATGTTCCTGACCGTGCAAAGCATGTGGGTGATGGCCTTTGTCTTCCTGGCCATCGGCCTGTTCCTGGGCGCGTACCTGCCCAACCACGGCATGGCTCTGGGCGTGGCATTGGCGGCGCTGTTCACCAGCTTCTTCGGCGACAACCTGGCCGGCATGGCCCCCGTGCTGGAGCCGTTGCAGCCCTTTCTGCCGCACTACCACTACGAGAGCGTCATCCACATGCTGACCGGTGACGTGGCCTGGCGGGAAATTGGCATCCTCGTGGCCATTGGCGTGGGCTTTGTGTTCCTGGCCGTGCTCAGCTTCCGGCGGCGCAACCTGACCGTGGGGGCGTGGCCGTGGCAGCGGCCGCGGATGGCGGGATAGGGGTTAGGGGGTAGGGGCTAGAGAGCGATACAGGTTTGCCCGCCCGCGCTTGCCCGCCGCGACCAGCAAGCCCATCGCCCGCAGGGCATACGTCGCCTTGCCGGCCAGAGCGGGGGCGCAGGACAGGGCGGCAGCCAGGTCGGCGTTGCTGAACGGCTGGGGCAGGCCGGGCGGCAGCAGGGCCAGGTAGTCGGCCGGCCCGGCCAGCACGGCCGAACCCTCAACGCCCAGCAGCCGCCGGTCGATCAGGCTCCAGTGGCTGCGCCGCCAACTGCCCTGGCCGTCGTCGCGCCAGAGTTGTTCCTCGCGCACCAGCAACGCCTCGATAGTCAGGTTGGGGTGGGTGGCCAGGTCGGGGATGCGCACCAGCTCCTTGAAGATGTCGCGGACGGCGGCGCGCTTGGGCGACTTGCGGCGCGTCTGGCGGCCGTCGCGGGCCTCGCGGACGATCCAACGCTCGGCCGGTAGGGGATGAACCAGGCGGATGGGGTGGCCGTCATCGAGCAGGCGGCGCAATTTCGGCCGCAGGGCGTAGAGGTGGCGGGTCTGAATCTCGATCAACAGATCGCCGCGAACGATGTCGATGACGTAGCGGCCGAGCTTGACCTCGAACTGGTCGCCGGGCTGGGCCAGGTACTCCTTCAGCGCGGCGTGGAGGGAGCGCTCGGCCAGTTGGCCGATTGAGCGGGAAGGGCTGCCTTGGTCCAATTGACTCATTCTGCTTGCGTTCCCGCAGGCTCGGCCAGCCCAGGCTCCGGCAACCACAGCAGAACACCCTGCCAGATGCCCATCACCATAAGTAGCACCAAGACCGTGCCTTCCAGAGTGGGAAACTGATATACGAAGAGGGCCACCGCCCCGGCGACACCGTAGATTGCACTCAAAGCTCGGGGCAGCCGGCGTGAAGTCCAGCCCGCCGATCCGATCAACAGCAGCGCCCACCCCAGGAAATGGCAGGCCGCTCCGATCAGGCCCGTGATAAGGGTTGTCCATACGGTCAGAACCGCCGAGGATTCCTCCAGGCGCAGTTCGGGATGGATCATATGGTAGTGACGGTTCGCGGCCCGAATGCAGGCGACGACGACGAGCATACCGGCCGCAGCCAGAGCAATGAGAAAGGCCAGGGTCATGCGGCGCGGGGCGCGTTCGCCCATGCGCTCGCGGAGCGCGTAGACCGCCGCAACCAGACTGACCGCCCACACCGGGCCGTACAGAAAATCAGCCAGAGAGTAGGCAAATGACCCCATCATGTCGCGCAAGTTGCCGGCTAAGTAGATCAAATGCGCGACGGGAATGGACACGGCCATCAGGAAGGAAGCCAACCCACCGTATTTTTGCGGTGTCACCGCTGAACGCCTCATTCGTCACAAGTTTACCATCTTCTTCTCAACTCTCTTTTTCGACTGTAGAAGCTCTCTTGACAAATGTCAAGCCACCGTTTATTATATGACTAATCACATATGACTAGTCGTATATAGCTCTGATTCAAGCACCAGGATTCTGAAATGTCACTGAAACACGCCATTCTCGGCTTTCTCTCCTACAAGCCATTGTCCGGGTATGACCTGAAGAAGGCTTTCGACAATTCGGTGCGCCACTTCTGGCCGGCCGATCAAAGCCAAATCTACCGCACGCTGGCCCAGTTGACGGCCGAAGGGCTGGTCGAACGCGCCGCCGACGGCGAAGGGCCGCGCGATCGCCATCCATATCACATTACCGCCACGGGCCTGTCCGAGCTGCGGCAGTGGTTGGTGGCTTCTTCGCCGCCGCAGGATGACCGCAACCCATTCCTGATCAAGGTTTTCTTCGCCGCCACGCTCGGCGGCGGGGAGGCGCTGGCGCTCCTGGCCGAGCACCGCGCGGCCATCCGTGAACAGGCGAGCCTGTTCACCGGCCTTTACCAGCAGATGCTGACGCTGCGCGAGGCCGCGCCCAACCCGGAGGTCTTCTTTTTCAGCATGCTGACATTGGAATACGTGCTCTCGCTCGCGCCGGGCTATTTGCGTTGGTTGGATTCAGCCATCGATCGTCTCGAGCGAGGCGACTACACCCCCGCCGATCTGTCGGAGCACCTTGCCGGAGGCTTGAGATGATCATTCGCGTTGTTGTGTTCTACGTCCTGACCTTGCTGTTCACCGTCCTGCTGGCCGGCTTGCAACAGGTAACCGGCCTGGATACGATGCGCCTGACCTTGCCCCAATGGGGGCCGGGGCTGGCGGCGCTGGTGATGCTGGTGCTGTTCCGGCGCGACGGGTTTCGCCTGTCGCTTTCGGGCAAGGGTATTTCGCCGCTCCGGCTGCTGGCGGCGTTGCTGATTCCCGCGGGCGTGGGTCTGGTCGTCTACGCCATTGTGCGGCCCGGCCCGGACGTGGCCGCGCCATCCTGGCAGCTCATGCTGCCCGGAATGGCCATCGGCGCGTTGGGCGAGGAACTGGGCTGGCGCGGCTACCTGCACAAGCGGATCGATCCGGCGCTGCGCCCGCTGGTCTCAACGGCGCTCGTCGGCGTGCTATGGGCCTTTTTTCACATGGGTCTCTGGGCCAATGGCGTCGCCTACATGGCTCTGTTCATCGTGCTGGCCATTAGCTATTCCATCGTCCTGTACTGGCTTCTGGAAGGCACGCGCTTCAACGTCGGGCTGGCCGCGCTTTTCCACCTGGGGATCAACGTCGCCAACCTGCCGTTCCTGGGGATCATCAGTGGCGTTGGATTGCGGTTCATCCTCGTCAACGCCGTTGTCTGGGCGGCCCTGGCCGCCGTCGTAGTGTTCCGGCGGCGCGACCTGTTCTTGCAGCGCGGGCCGTTGGCCGCGGCGACAGCAAAGGTTGATGCCCGGTTGACCGGCGACGGGCCGCCGGCGGCGGGGTGAGGCTGAGCATCTGCCGACGGACGTGGTCGTGCAGTATAATAGGCCCATGTCATTCCAAGCCTACCTGGACAATATCGAAGCGAAGACGGGCAAGACGCCCAACGAGTTTATCGAACTGGCGAAGGCCAAGGGCTACGACCAGCCCGACGTCAAGGCCGGTGTCATTGTCGATTGGCTGAAGCAGGATTTTGGCCTGGGGCGCGGCCACGCCATGGCCCTTGTGTACGTCATCAAGAACGGGCCGGAGATCGGCGATAAGCACGTCGGCACAACGGGAACCCACCGCGACGAAGCGAACGTGCTGAAACTGGACGGCAAGGACAGCCAATCAGGCTAGGATGGGAACCATGACCAAACCCCGCATCTACACCATGAGTTTTGCCAGAGTCTACCCCGAGTACGTGGCCAAGGCGGAAAGGAAGGGGCGCACCCAGGCCGAAGTCGATGAGATCATTCTCTGGCTGACCGGCTACAGCCGCGCAGGGCTGGACGCCCAGTTGGAAAAGCAGACCGACATTGAAACCTTCATCGCCGAAGCGCCGCAACTCAACCCGTCGCGGGCGCTCATCAAGGGCGTGGTCTGCGGTGTGCGCGTGGAAGATATCGCCGAGCCAACGATGCGGGAGATTCGCTACCTCGATAAGCTCATCGACGAGTTGGCCAAGGGCAAGGCGATGGACAAAATTCTGCGACAGTAGCTTTCTGGCCACTACCGCGGTGGCTCGCCCGCCTACGGGCACGGGGCGGCCAGTTGTTCGGCCGTCGCCGGTTGAAAGACAAGCTCCATCGTCGGCTCGGCCACACCGGACTGGGAAATGTGCTGGCCGGTGGGGTCATAGCTGTAGCGGCCGTTCAGCGTCAGTGTCGGCCCCTCCTCGTCCCACTGCCCGCCATCGATGTAGGTGATCCACACCGGGTCCTCCAGGCTCTGGGCGAAGCCAAACGCCTCCACCGTCCCGCCGCGGTCCAGCGCGCCGGACACGCCCAGTTCCTCGACCACGCCGCCCACACACGAACGCCCCGTGCCCCGCAGATTCTCCCCGCTGGCGTGGGTGTCATCCTCGGAGCTATAGAAGTCCAGGCTCATCACCAGCCAGCCCGTCGCCCCCTCGGCCAGCGCGACCGGCGCGTACCAGTCACCCATCGGCGTCTCTCCGCCGAGGCTCCACGGCGTGTCAATCAAGCGGATGCCGCGGTCGATGACCAGCGCGGCCAGAAGGAGCGCCGCCAGGATAACTACATTGCGGATCAGGCGGCTCTTGCCACTGCCCGAAGTCGTCATGACGCTCTCCCGATGGGTGAATCGCTTTCTCCCAGCGCAAATACCCGCGCAAAGTAGCCCTCCACCAACTCGTCCAGTTCCGCGCGCACATCGTCCGACAGGTCAATGCCCGCCAGCCGTTGGGCCAGGCGCTGCTTAAAGTCCAGTTGCATGTGGCGGTAGATCTGGATGCGCTGCGCCTGGGGCGACCCGGCCCCGTGCATCGATTCGGTCAGATAGCCCACGGCATTGCGGCCGAGGGTCATGTTCTCCACCAGCCGCAGGATGCGCAGGCGGTGCTCCGTGGGCACGCCGGCGCGGCCGCGCAGGTACTTCTCCAGCAGCGGCCCCAGTTCCTCATCGCGGTAGTCGGCTTCCGAGGGCATGGTGACCATCAGCCCCCCGGCAATGTCTTGGGCCAGGCGGCTGATCTCATACGGGAAGCGGGTCACGTGGTGCTTGCACACGTTGCCCAGCATGTCGTCGCACAGGTATGCGCCGGAGGCCAACGGGATGCTCTGATGGGACGAGGCGATGCCCGTGGCGTAGATGGTCTCGTTCAGGTGGGTCATCTCCACCAGCTTGTCGCGGATGTGGGAGGCATTGGCTACGCCGTTGTAGTCGGCCGCCGTGGCCGCCGCGCCGATGAGCACATCGCCCACGCCGCTCTTGCAGACGTAGCTGCGGCGGTGGTAGCAGGTGAAGCGTTCGACCAGCATGGCGGCGAACTCGGTCTCGCCGTCCATGAAGATCAGCTCGTTGGGGATGAACACGTCATCGAAGATGACCAGCGCTTCCTGCCCGCCGTAGTTGGCGTTGCCCGCGTCCAGCGTGCCCGGTTCCATGCTGCGCGTGTCACACGATTGCCGCCCGTAGACGTAGGTGATGCCCGACGCGCTGACGGGAATGGCCCCGACGATGGCGTAATCGTGGTCGGCGGCCGACAGGCGCATCGTCGGCATGACGATCAGCCAGTGGGAGTTGATGCAGCCGGTCTGATGGGCCTTCGCGCCGCGAATGGTGACGCCCTCGGCCGTGCGGCGGCTGACGTGGACGTACAGGTCGGGGTCGGCCTGCTGGTGGGGGGCCAGGCTGCGGTCGCCCTTGACATCGGTCATGGCCCCGCCGATGACCACATTGTCGCGCTGCGCCTGGGTCAGAAAGGCCAGCAGACGCTGGTGATAGGGCGTGCCGTGGCGCTGGTCAATCTCATAGGTGGTCGAGTGCAGGGCGTTGAGCGCGTCCATGCCCACGCAGCGCTGGAAGCAGGTGCCGGTGAGCTGACCCAGCCGCCGTTGCATCTTGTTTTGCCGCACCAGGTCTTCGGCGCTGGCGGCGATGTGGAGAAAGCGGTTGACGCGCTCGCCGGTATAGGGCGAGACGGCCGAGGCCAGCTCCGGGTGCTGCAAGGCCAGGTCATAGGTCTCGGCCACGGCGTTGATCGACGGCCGGATGAGCGGGTGATCGACAGGCTCGTCGACCAGTTCGCCCAGGACGTATAGTCGCAGATTGCGCCCGCGCAGGCTTTCGATGTAGTCGGCGCCGCTGCGTATCGGCCGTTGCAAGGCCCCGTGCTCTTGCCGGGCCACAAGCCCATTGTGAAAGTCCATGATGCACTCCTGTGTCCGCCGGAGACGGAGTCGCTCAATTGGCCGCCGGGTCCGCGCGGGCAACGGTAGGGGCGGTATTGTAGCGTCGTGGGCCGGCGACGGCGAACGCGCATCTGAGGATGCGCACTCCGTAGGAGGCGGGCAACTTCCCAGGGGCTTATTTGAGAGAAGGAGTGCGGCGACCTATACTTCAAGCCGTAGCCGCCATTGCTGACGATGAGTATGGCGTTGATCTTGATGAGCAAATCCATAGCTGGCCCCAGGTGAACGGAGAAAACAAACGGATGTTGCTAAAGCAAGTGTTAGACGGCTGGCAAGGTTACCAGATCAGCCTGGTGCATGCCATCGCTCCGCTCTCGCCGGAGCAACTGCGTTGGCGGCCGGCGCCGGGCCTCAACTCGGTTGGCGAAGTGGCGCGTCATATCAGCCTCGGCCGCGTCGTGTGGTTCGCGCGGATGGACGCGCCCGGCGCGGCGGAAGTGGCCGCCCAGATCGACGTCTGGGAACAGGACAGCGACGGCAACCGCTACATCGTAGAGCAGGCGCTGGATATTGCCGGCGATGCGGCCGAGCTGGTGCGTTGGCTGGAAATGAGTTGGGCCATGATCGCCCAGACCTTGTCGGCGTGGGCTGTCGAAGATCTGCAAGTCGTCTACCGCCACACTTGGAACGGCGATACCTATGCCATCTCGCGCCAGTGGACGCTATGGCGCATCCTGTCTCACGACATCCACCACGGCGGCGAGCTGTCGCTGATGCTGGGTCAACAGGGAATCGAAGCGTTCGAACTGGGCGGTCTATTCGGGCACATCATCCTGCCGCCGCTGGCTGATTGACGTAGTGGGCGGGTCAGCCAGGCTGCGGCTGGGTCGCCCATAGAAATCTTACATCCTCGCCTCTCCAGCCGGGTAAGGCTGTACCGCGCACCCCTGCCTGCGAATGACAAACGATATTATAATCGGGGCTTGACTTGGAGTTAACTCCAGGGATTACACTGTAATTGAGATCGTCGGGAAGCCTGAGGATTAACAGATAACGACAAATTGGGGCTTGACTTAGAGCTAACTCCAAGTATTACAATCTTCTGTGGAGGTTGAGACATGAAGATTTCGCACGTGAGCGAACAGTGGGGCATACCGGTGGATACGCTGCGCTACTATGAGCGCATCGGCTTGCTGCCGGCCGTCAACCGCAGTGAAAGCGGCATCCGCGATTACAGCGAACTCGACCTGCGGCGGGTCGAGTTCATCAAGTGCATGCGCAATGCTGGGCTGCCCATCGAGGTGCTAAGCCGGTACATGGACCTGGTTCAGCAGGGCGATAGCACGATTGAAGCCCGCAAGGACATCCTGATCCGCCAACGAGGGCAGCTGGCCGCCCGAATGGCCGAAATGCAGAAAACGCTCGACCTGCTGAACCACAAGATCGAAGTGTATGAGCAGAAGATCTTGGAGAAGGAGCAGGTGATTCATCAACTTCAGATGGACGAGTGGGAAAATGAACACTACGCAATCTAACTTCCGCGGTGTCGCCTACCTTATCCTGGCCCTGTTCATCATGTCTTTGCAGGGCGTGGCCGTGAAATTCATCGGCGGCGACTACTCCATCATGGAGATCGTTCTGTTGCGCAGCGTTGTCGCCCTGCCCGCGGCCGTCGTCCTATACCGCCTTGAAGGGCAGCGCGGCCTGCCCACCACCAAGCGGCCCGGACTCGAATACCTGCGCGGCTTGTGCCTTTTCATCTCCTACACCACGGCCTTTATGGGCCTGGCGAGTTTGCCGCTGGGTGAGTACGAAGCCATCCGCTTTTCGGCCCCGCTGATGATCACCGTCCTGTCGGTGGTCATGCTGAGCGAGAAGGTGGGGTTCCATCGTTGGCTGGCGCTGGCCGTCGGCTTTGCCGGGGTGCTGTTCATGGTGCGCCCCGGTTCGGCCAGCTTCAACCTGGGGTCGGTCTTCGTCCTGGTCGCCATGCTGTTTTACGCGCTCAGTGTCATCCTGACGCGCAAACTTCAAGCCACCGATAGCAGCGCGACGATGGGCTACTACAGCACGATTCTTTACCTTGTCGCCGCACTGGTGCTGTCGCCGCTGGTGCTGCTGGTCGGCGAAATGCCGGACGCCCAGCCGGGCATCGCTTTCCTCTTCCGGGGCTGGGCCATGCCAACGCCGTTGGACGCGGCCATCATGGCCGGGCTGGGGCTGATCTGGGTCGCTGGGATGTATTTCGTCGCCCGCGCCTACAGCACGTCGCAGGCCTCGATGGTGGCTTCTTTTGAATATGTGTCCCTGCCAATCAGTGTGATGTGGGGCTTCCTCCTCTGGCATGAGATGCCGACCTGGACGACCTGGGCGGGGGCCTGCTTGACGCTGGCCGGTGGGCTGTACATTTTGTATCGCGAGCGGCAGCAGCGATCAAAGGTGATAGTGAAGCAGAGCTTTGTTCTGATGGAAAGCGAACAAGCTGTTTGAAATAGGAGAACGAGAGACATGGCACTACCAACACGCACCCTGGGTAAGAATGGTCTGGAAGTTTCGGCGCTGGGGCTGGGCTGCATGCGCATGAGCTTCGGCGACACACCCACCGACAAAGAGGAGATGATCACCTTTCTCCATCAGGCGGTGGAGCGGGGCGTCACCTTCTTCGACACGGCCGAGGTCTACGGCCCCTTCACCAACGAGGAACTGCTGGGCGAAGCGCTGGAACCGTTCAAGGGCCAGGTGATCATCGCCACCAAGTTCGGCTTCAAGCATGGCGAGAACGGGCCAAGCCCCCGTACTGGCGTAGACAGCCGCCCTGAGCAGATCCGGCGCGTGGCCGAGGCGTCGCTCCGGCGGCTGCGCGTCGAGGCCATTGACCTCTTCTACCAGCACCGGCCCGATCCCGACGTACCCATGGAGGACGTGGCCGGCGCGGTGAAGCAGTTGATTGAAGAAGGCAAGGTCAGGCACTTCGGGCTGTCTGAATCCAACGCCGACCAGATTCGCCGCGCCCACGCGGTGCAGCCGGTGACGGCGCTGCAAAGCGAGTACTCGATCTGGTGGACGGAGATCGAACCCGAAATCCTGCCCACGCTGGAGGAACTGGACATCGGCCTGGTGCCCTATAGCCCGCTCGGCCGCGGCTACCTGACCGGCAAGGTGGACGAGAGCACCACGTTCGACAGCACCGACATTCGCAGCCGCAACCCCCGCTTCACCCAGGAGGCGATCAGGGCCAACCGGGCCGTGGTCGAGTTGCTGGAGCGGATCGGCGCGCAGCATAACGCCACGCCGGCCCAGATCGCTCTGGCCTGGCTGCTGGCCCAGAAGCCGTGGATTGCGCCCATTCCGGGAACCCGCAGCCTGCGCCGGCTGGATGAGAACCTCGGCGCGCTGGATGTTCAATTGACCGCCGCTGATCTCAGCGACATCAAAGAGGTTATGTCCCACATCACTGTCGTCGGCCATCGTTATTAGGAAGGTGCGAAAATGGAAATCAAGAGGAATGGTTCACAACCCTCCGGCAAGGGGGCGGCGGAGTGGTTTACCGGCGCGGTACGCATCGACCCCTTCCATAATGCGCCGTCGCCGGCGCGGGTGGGCTGCGCCGCGGTGACGTTCGAGCCGGGCGCGCGGACGGCGTGGCACAGCCACCCGTTGGGCCAGACGCTGGTGGTGATCGCCGGCTGCGGCCGGGCGCAGCGCTGGGGCGGGCCGCTGGAGGAGATCAAGCCGGGCGATGTGGTCTGGATTGCTCCGGGCGAGAAGCACTGGCACGGGGCCGCGCCAACGACGGGCATGACCCACATCGCCATTCAGGAGTACCTGGACGGCGGGGCCGCGCAGTGGATGGAACACGTCAGCGACGAGCAGTACCTTGGCCAGGGGGACTAGGGGTTAGGTGCTAGGGATTAGGGAAGAACGCTCTTCCCTAGTCCCTGGCACCTAGCCCCTACTCCGCCATAGGGCTAGTCAACGACGGCCCCTGAACGGGCCTTCAGAGGGGCACGCGCGTTGTCTGAGCCGGCCTCGGCCGGCGTCGTTGCGTAGCCCGGTTGCCTTTAGGCCCGGGCGGCCTGGTCGAACAGATCGTTTCACTACTTTGCATACACGCTAGGCAGGAACCGAACGCTATGACCGTAGCTTCTAGCCAGACCCCGACAGTTGCTGTCGCGACAGCAACTGTCGCGACAACCTCCGGCCGCGTGGCCGGCGCGATGGATGCCCGGTCGGGCGTCTACGCCTTCAAGGGCGTGCCCTTTGCCGCGCCGCCGGTCGGCGAGAGCCGCTGGCAGCCGCCGCAACCGCCGCGGCCGTGGTCGGGCGTGCGCCCGGCCGATCGCTTTGGCCCGCGGCCGATGCAACTGCCCGTCTTCGGCGACATGAACTTCCGTTGCGACGAGATGAGCGAAGACTGCCTCACTCTCAACGTCTGGACGCCCGACCCGTCTCCGGCGGCGCGGCTGCCCGTGCTGGTCTACTTCTACGGCGGCGGCTTCATCGCCGGGAACGGTTGCGAGCCGCGCTACGACGGCGGCCGGCTGGCCGGGCGGGGGCTGGTGGTCGTGACGGCCAACTACCGGCTGAACGTGTTCGGCTTCCTGGCCCATCCCGAACTGAGCGCCGAGTCCTCCCACGGCCATTCCGGCAACTATGGCTTTCTGGACCAGCACGCGGCCCTGGTCTGGGTGCGCGACAACATCGCCGCCTTTGGCGGCGACCCCGACCGCGTGACCATCGCCGGCGAGTCGGCCGGGTCTATCTCGGCCAACGCCCACATGGTCTCGCCGCTGTCGGCCAAGCTCTTCGTGGCGGTCATTGGCTCCAGCGGCGGGCTGCGCGCCCAGCCGCCGGCCGCGCCGGAGGCCGCCGAACAGAATGGGCTGGCCTTTGGGCAACGGATTGGCGCGCCGTCGCTGGCCGCGCTGCGGGCGCTGCCTGCGGACGATCTACTGCGGGCCACCAGCGGGCTGGGCGCCCACGACTTTCGCGGCGTGCGGGACGGCCACTTCTTTCCC
>ERZ724513.518-NODE-518-length-18765-cov-13.919776_pt1 | contig 18765 bp, 23 predicted proteins | sample MGYA00376046_ERZ724513 | MGnify/ENA primary metagenome ERZ724513 (study PRJEB28724, sample SAMN07190883) | activated sludge metagenome | isolation source: activated sludge of sewage treatment plant in Hong Hong | place: Hong Kong | collected 2016-03-17 ...
CGATCACCGGCGCCTCGGTCAGCCCAAGCTGCGTGGCGGCCAGCACCCGCCCGTTCCGGCTCCGGGACACGCCGACCGGCGGGGTCACGCCGAGAGGCGCGGGAGCACCCGCTCGCTGAGGGCCTCGAGCTGAGCCGGTTCGTCGGCCACGGGCCACACGAGCACCCGTCCGCAGCCGGCGGCCGCGTACGCCGCCAGCAGCTCGGCGCAGTGGCCGGCCGGTCCCACGCAGACCCGCGAGCCCAGGAGGTCGGCGTCGACACCCAGGATCGGGACCAGCAGGTCCTCGACCACCCGCCGCGCGGTCGGGCGGTCCTCGGTGATCCAGAGCCACATGGTGGCCAGGGCCGAGCCGACGGTCGCCGGGTCACGGCCGGCAGCGCGTAGTGCAGCGTCGAGCACCGCGCGGTCGGACGCCCACTGCGCGGGGTCCGTGTGGTAGGCCGACGCCAACCAGCCGTCCCCGGAGCGGGCGACCCGCCGCAGGCCGGTCGGCGATCCCCAGCTGGCCACCCAGAGCGGGATGCCACCGGGCCGGACCGGCGGGACCGTGAGTCGCGCTCGGGACCGGTCCGGCCCGAGCTCGGAGCGCAGGACCCCCAGCGCGTCGTCGAGCAGGCGCCACCGCTCGGTGGGGTCACGCCCCACGGCTGAGAGGTCCGCCGCTGAGGACCCGGCGCCCACTCCCGCCACGACGCGGCCGCCCGACAGCGCGTCGAGCGTGAGGAGGGTCGCTGCCAGGGGGAGCGGCCCGCGCAGCGTCGGCAGGGCGACGGAGGTCATCAGGTCGAGCGTCCCGGTGTCGCCGACGACGGCCGCGAGGGCGGTCGGCCCGTCGAGCCAGGGGCGGGGGAAGAGCAGGTGGTCGTTGGCCGCGACCGCCGCGAAGCCACCCTCGCGTGCGGCCCGAGCCACTGCCGTCAGCCGCGACAGCGACTGCCCGTCGCCGCGGAGGTCGATCTGCGGGAGGTGCACCCCGACGTCCATCGCACCGTCCTGACTCCCGCGGGACCGGACTAGTCCAGCGTGGCAGCTTCTGACCGCACGAGGTCGCCCTCGGCGAGCTCGCCGCCGGCGATCTCCTCGAGGGTGTCGCCCATCATCGCGCGGGCCGCGGCCAGCGTGGCCTCGATGTAGGTGCGGCAGCTCTCGGCCTCGCCGAGCTCGAGGGCGTAGACCGCCGCGGTGAGGCCCTGGACGATGTTGTCGTTGATCTCGACCGCCTGGCGGCGCCGCAGCCGCACCTCGTTGAGGTGGAGCGCCGCGGCCTCTCGCTCGCGCTCGGCGAGGACCTGCTCGGTGACGTCGATGCAGGTGCCCCGCATCCGCTCCGGCGTCCCGTCGGCGCCCATCACCACCTGCCCGTTCGAGTGCAGGTAGCGGGTCTCGCCGTCGGGCCGCACGATCCGCTCGATCATCTCGTAGGGCTCGCCGGTGGCGTAGGAGTGCTGGTGCAGCGCCTGGATCCGCTCCCGGTCGTCGGGATGGATCATGGACAGGAAGCGCTCGTAGGACGCGTTGAAGGACTGCGGCTCGTAGCCGTAGATGCGGTAGAGCTGGTCGGACCACCGGTTGGTGTCGGTGGGGATGTGCCAGTCGTAGTCGCCCATGTTCGCCAGCTGCTGCGCGTTGTCCATGCGCTGGCGCAGCTGGGCGAGCTCGTCCTCGGCGTCCATGCCGGAGATTGTCACCCCCCGAGGCCGATCGTGCTACTGGTCGACGGTCAGCGGCGCGTCGGCGCCCCGAGCGTGACGGTGATCTCGGGTGACCTGTGTCGCGTGGCCATGCGTCGGGGGGCGGGATCTCCTAGCCTCTTGTCCTGTGCGCACACCGACGACCGCCGAGCAGCGTGATGCCCCCATCGGCATCTTCGACTCCGGCTTCGGCGGCCTGACCGTCGCCCGCTCGGTGATCGACCAGCTCCCGCACGAGTCGATCGTCTACGTCGGCGACACCGCGCGGCAGCCCTACGGGTCCAAGCCGATCGGCGAGGTCCGCGAGTACGCCCTGGAGTGCCTCGACCACCTCGTCGCCCTGGGGGTCAAGGCGTTGGTCATCGCCTGCAACTCCGCGAGTGCGGCGATGCTCCGCGACGCGCGGGAGCGCTACGACGTCCCGGTGGTCGAGGTGATCCTCCCGGCGACCCGACGGGCGGTCGCCGCGAGCCGGACCGGCCGGATCGGTGTCATCTGCACCCGGGCGACCGCGGAGTCGCTGGCCTACGACGACGCGTTCGCCGCGGCGCCCCACGTCCTGCTCTCGACCCAGGCGTGCCCGCGCTTCGTGGACTTCGTCGAGGCCGGGGTGACCGGCGGCGAGGAGCTGATCCGCGTGGCGCACGAGTACCTCGACCCGCTGACGACGCAGGGCGTCGACACGGTCATCCTCGGCTGCACCCACTACCCGTTGCTCACCGGCGTCATCTCCTACGTCATGGGCGACAACGTCACGCTGGTCAGCAGCGCGGAGGAGTGCGCCAAGGACGTCTACAAGATGCTGGTGCAGACCGACCTGATGCGGCCCGGCGGCGTGCCGTCGTACTCCTTCCTGACGACGGGGTCGCCCGAGGAGTTCGAGCAGATCGGCCACCGGTTCCTGGGTCCGGAGCTGATCGGCGCGTCGCAGTTCGTCGGCGGGCTGGTGTGAGGCCGCGATGAGGCTGACGATCGTGGGCTGCTCCGGCTCCTATCCCGGTCCGGAGGCGCCGGCCAGCTGCTACCTGCTCGAGGCCGACGACGCCGGCGGCCGGACGTGGCGGGTCCTGCTGGACCTCGGCAACGGTGCGCTGGGCGCGCTGCACCGGTACGCCGACCCGCTCGCCGTCGACGCGGTCCTGCTCAGCCACCTGCACGCCGACCACTGCCTCGACCTGTGCGGCTACTACGTGCTCCGCAAGTACCACCCGCGCGGTCCCCAGCCCCGGATCCCGGTCTGGGGACCGGCCACGACCGCGGACCGGATGGCGCGAGCCTATGACCTGCCCACCGACCCCGGCATGCACCACGAGTTCGACTTCCGGGTCTGGGACGGTCCGGTCGACGTCGGGCCGTTCACGGTGACGCCGGTACCCGTGGCGCACCCGGTGCCGGCGTACGGCTTGCGGGTCGCCGTCGGCGGGGCGACGCTGGCCTACACCGGTGACACCGGCCCCACCGACGCCCTGGACGACCTGGCCCGCGACGCCGACCTCCTGCTGGCCGAGGCGTCGTTCCGGTCGGTCGACGACAACCCGCCCGACCTGCACCTCACCGGCGCCGACAGCGGCGGGGTGGCGAAGCGGGCCGACGTCGGCCGCCTGGTCCTCACCCACGTGCCGCCGTGGCACGATCCGGAGGAGGCGCTCGCCGAGGCGGTCGCCGTCTTCGACGGGCCGACCGAGCTGGCTCGTCCCGGCGCCGTCTACGAGATCTGATCTCCGTTGCTCAGGGCGTCGCGAAGCTCACCTTCACCGGCACGCTGGTGCTGGCGCCGGGAGGGCTCTTGATCCCGACCGAGATCTGCTTGCCCAGCACCCGTCGGAGCGGCACGCCCTTCTTGGTCGGCCGGATCGTGTAGCTGAGCGTGTTCCCCTTCGCTCGGCAGCTCACGCGGTACTTCTGCTTCCCGGCCTTCCTCGTGGTCCCCTCGGCGTGCAGCGCGTAGCCGTCGTCGGTCTTCTCGAGCGCGGCCGGCACGCTCGGTCGGGCCTGGCCGCAGCCCCTTCCGACCAGAGCCGGACGGGGGGCGACACCCTGCGCGGCGGGCAGGCGCGGCGCCGGGGTGCCGCTCTGGAGGAGGCCGGCCATCTGCAGGCACGCGAGCAGCACGGTGCCGGCAACCGTGGCGGTCAGGGCGTCGACCTGGAACTCCTCGGTGTAGGGGTCCTGCGGCGCTTGGACCGATTGGTACATCATCACGCACACGAGCAGCCGCTTGCCCTTCGACAGGTTCCCGATGGTGTTCAGGAACTGGTCGTAGATCGCGTTCTCCTCCGCGGTCGGGTTGCCCACCGGCTTGATGGTGACCTTCAGCGTGTCCACGTCCTTCCCGAGCGTGGGTGTGGTGATCATCGAGCTGCCGCCGGCCGGCACGGTCGTCTGGATCGAGACCGGGAAGTGCGGAGGATGCGGTGCCCGCCCCGGTGCGGCCAGGACAGGCGGGGAGGAGAGGGTCGAGGCCAGCAGCACGCCGACGGCGAGGGAGAGCAGGGGCAGCCGGGAGGACCTCATCGGTCGACGCTAGGACCGGGCCTTCCGGTGGTCCATGGCCCGAACGGGCCGTCTACACCGCTCGGCCGGGCTCGGGCCGACCGTCGCGGCCCTAGCCCAGGCCGGCGTCGTGGACGCAGATGGCGATCTGGACGCGGTTGGTGGCGCCCAGCTTGTCGAAGAGCCGCGACACGTGCGCCTTGACCGTCGGCACCGAGAGGTAGAGGTCGCGGGCGATCTCGGCGTTGCTGAGCCCGCGCCCGACGGCCAGCGCGACGTCGCGCTCGCGGTCGGTGAGCAGCGCCAGGCGGTCCTGGGCCTCCGCAGCCCGGACGGCGGCCGCGGCGGAGCCCTCGTCGGGCTCGTCGCGCAGCCGCCGGATCAGGGTGCGGGTGACCGAGGGGGAGAGCATCGGCTCGTCGTCGACCACCTTGCGGATCGCGTCGACGATCAACGGGGGAGGGGTGTCCTTGAGGAGGAAGCCGTCCGCGCCCGAGGCGAGCGCGTCGACGACGTGCTCGTCGGCGTCGAAGGTCGTCAGCACGATCACGCGCGGCGGATCGGGCCGCCGGTGGAGCTCCCGCGTCGCCTCGAGGCCGTCGACCCGCGGCATCCGGATGTCCATGAGCACCACGTCGGGCCGCAGGTCGGTCGCCAGCCGCACGCCCTCCCCGCCGTCGGCGGCCTCGCCGACCACCTCGATGTCCCCCTCGCCGCCGAGCATCAGCGCCAGCGCCGACCGGACCAGGGGGTCGTCGTCGACGAGCAGCACGCCGATGCCCTGGTGCGACGGGTGCGAGGTCATGCGCGCCACGGTATCCAGCCGTGCAGCACGAACCGGTCGTCGTCGCGGCGGTGCTCGAGCCGGCCGCCGCGCAGCTCGGCGCGCTCGGTGAGCCCGACCAGCCCCAGGCCGGCCCCGGGGGTCCGCGTCGGGCCGAAGCCGACCGGGTTCTGCAGGACGACGTCGATCCCGGTGTCGGGCGACCCGCTGACCCGGACGATCAGCAGCGCCCCGGGCGCGTGCTTGCGGGCGTTGGTGATGCCCTCCTGCACGATCCGGTAGACCGTCCGTCCGGCCGCGTCCGGGACCAGCTCGCCGACGAGGTCCTCGAACTCGACCCGCACGCCCGAGCCCTGGGCCTCCCCGACCAGGCCCGGCACGTCGGCGTACGTCGGCTGCGGCGTCAGGAGCCGCTCGCCGGTCCGCCCGTCGCGCAGGACGCCGAGCACGCCGCGCAGGTCGTCGAGCGCCTCGTGCGCCTTGTCGCGGATCACCTCGGCGCTGGTCCGCACGTCCTCGTCGGACAGCCCCTCGCGGTAGGCCAGGGCCCCGGCGTGCATCGAGATCTGGGAGATCCGGTGGGCCAGGACGTCGTGCATCTCCCGCGCGATCCGCGCCTGCTCGTGGCCGCGCGCCTGGGCGACCCGGAGCTCCTGCTCGGCCTCCGCACGCTCGGCCCGGTTGCGCAGCGTCCAGATCAGCTCGCGCCGGGAGCCGATGTACATGCCCCACCCGAGGATCGCGGCGGTCGCCAGCACGTTGGCCAGGGTCGTCACCCACCACGGGTCGGTGTCGGCGTCGGTCAGCGAGCTGAAGGTCTGCCCGGCCGCGAAGTTGACCACGCCGACCACGGCGATCTCCCGCCAGCGGCGACGGGTCGCGACCGACGCGGCGGCGAGCACGGCCGGCCCGGCCGCGACCCCGGAGACGCACCCCGCCAGTGCGACGGCCACGGCCACCGGCACCGGCCAGCGTCGCCGGAGGAACACCAGGGCGTAGCACCCGGCGCCGAGCAGCAGGTCGGCGATCCACCACAGGTGCGCGACGTCGGCCTCGTCCTGCCAGACCGGCAGCCAGACCATCGCGCTGATGAGCAGCATGACCGCGATCCGCCACAGGTGGCTCCACCAGCGCAGCCGCGGCTGGTACTCCCACGGGTCGGGTCGGTCCACGGCGCCAGGCTAGGCCGACCCGGGTCGCGGCGCAGTCGCCCGGGGTCCAGGGCAGACCCCTACTTTGGTCAGCCCGAACCGTGCGCGGGTCCCGTGCGCGGACCGGTCCCGGTCGGGCAGGGTGGAGCCATGATCCAAGTCGAAGGCCTCACCAGGAAGTACGGCTCGTTCACCGCCGTGGACGACGTCAGCTTCGTGTGCCAGCCCGGTCGGGTGACCGGGTTCCTCGGTCCCAACGGCGCCGGCAAGACCACGACGATGCGGGTGATGGTCGGGCTGACCCCGCCCACCGCGGGCCGGGTCACGATCGGCGGGCACCTCTACAAGGACATCCCGAACCCGGGCCGCCACGTCGGCGTGCTGCTCGACGCCTCGGCCCAGCACGCGGGCCGCACCGGACGCGAGATCCTCGAGATCGGCGCTCGCACCATGGGCCTGCCGGCCACCCGCGTCGACGAGATGATCGAGCTGGTGTCGCTGACCCCGCAGGAGGCCAAGCGCCGGCTGCGCAACTACTCCCTCGGCATGAAGCAGCGGCTCGGCATCGCCCACGCGCTGCTCGGCGACCCGTCCGTGCTGATCCTGGACGAGCCCGCGAACGGCCTCGACCCGGCCGGCATCCGCTGGATGCGCGGCCTGCTCAAGGGGTACGCCGAGCGCGGCGGGACCGTGCTGCTCTCCAGCCACCTGCTGCACGAGGTCGAGCAGATCGCCGACGAGATGATCCTGATCGGCAACGGCCGGATCGTCGCCCAGGGCGACAAGAAGTCCTTGCTGGCCGGGGCCGACGGTGGCAAGGCGTCGACGCTGGTCACCGCGCTCGACAACACCGCGCTCGCCGACGCGCTGACCGCCAAGGGCTTCACCGTCGCCAGCGCCGGCGAGGGGCTGCGGGTCGAGGTCGAGCCCGTCGAGGTCGGCCGCACCGCGCTGGAGGCGTCCGTGGTCCTCACCGACCTGCGCGCCGCCGAGGGTGGGCTCGAGGACCTCTTCCTCGAGCTGACCGCCGAGACCCAGAGGGAGCACACAGCATGAGCATGAACTCCATGGCCGCCCCCGGCCTCGGACACTCCCTCGACATCTCGGGCACCACGCCGACGCCGTTCGCCCGCCTGGTGCGGGTCGAGGTGCGCAAGGCCTACGACACCCGCTCCGGGCTCTGGCTGCTGATCTCGACGGCCGCGCTGACCGCGGTGGTCATGGTCATCCAGCTCGCCGTCGGCGCGACGCAGGAGGACGTGTCCCTCACCTACAACAGCTTCCTGACGTCGACGAACTTCTCGATCGCGATCCTGCTGCCGGTGATCGGCATCCTGCTGCTGACCAGCGAGTGGAGCCAGCGCACCGCGATGGTGTCGTTCTCCTTGGAGCCGCGCCGCCCGCACGTGATCCTGGCGAAGCTGACGGTCGGAGTGCTGCTGGCGGTGGCCGCGGTGGTGATCGCCCTGGTGCTCGCCGCGCTCTGCAACGTGGTCTACGGCGTGGTCTCCAGCGACCCCGTGGTCTGGAACCTCGAGGCTGCCCGGCTCGGTGCCTTCCTGCTGCTGCAACTGATCGGGATGCTGACCGGCTTCGCCTTCGCCGCGCTGCTGCTCAACTCGCCCGCGGCGATCGTGTTCTACATGGTCTACACGTTCGTGCTGCCCGGCCTCTTCGGCATCGGCGCTGCGCTGATGGACTGGTTCGACTCGGTGCGGCCGTGGATCGACTTCAACTTCGCCCAGGGTCCCCTGGTCGATGCGACCATGACGCCCGAGGGTTGGGCCCACTTCGCGGTCTCGGGGTTCATCTGGCTCGTGCTGCCCCTGGCGATCGGCGTGTGGCGCGTGCTGCGCGCCGAGGTGAAGTGAGGTGAGCACGAGGTGACCGCGGCGACGCTCGACCTCGGGGACGCCCGGCCGATCCCGTTCCACCGGCTGGTGTCCGTCGAGCTGCGCAAGTCCTACGACACCCGCGCCGGCTTCTGGCTGCTCATGGTGATCGGTCTCCTGGTGGTGGCGGCCGAGGCGATCGTCCTGATCGTCACGGTCGTCCAGGACGAGCCGCTCTCCTACGGCGACACGACCGCGGTCGCGGCCTTCGTCACCTCGATCCTCCTGCCGGTGCTGGGAATCATGGTGGTCACCTCCGAGTGGAGCCAGCGGACCGCGATGGTGACCTTCGCGCTGGAGCCGCGCCGGCCGCACGTCATCGCGGCCAAGGCGATGGTCGGCCTGCTGCTGACGCTGGCGACCATCGTGGTGGCGCTGGTCGTGGGCCTGGTGGCGGTCCTGCTCTACGCGGCGCTGCAGGGGGAGAGCCCGGTGTGGCACTTCGGGTGGACCGGGTTCACCGCCTTCCTGGTCACCCAGACGTTCGCCATGCTCGGCGGCTTCGCGCTCGCCACGCTGCTGCTCAACACCCCTGCGGCCATCGTGGTCTTCTTCGTCTACCGCTGGGTGCTGCCCGGCCTCCTCGCGCTCGGCACCGCGCTGATCGGGTGGTTCGGGTCGCTCGCTCCGTGGATCGACTTCCAGAGCGCGCAGGGCGAGCTCTACGACTTCCCGCTGACGGGGGAGCAGTGGGCGCAGCTGTTCGTCTCCGGCGTGATCTGGCTCGTGGTACCCCTGCTGATCGGCATCTGGCGGGTCCTGCGGGCCGAGGTGAAGTGACGCACCTCTAGGGTCGGTGCATGACGACTCCCCGAGAGGACGGCAGGGCCGACGACGAGCTCCGCCCCGTGAAGATCACCCGCGGCTGGCTCGACCACGCTGCAGGATCGGTCCTCGTCGAGTTCGGCCGCACCCGGGTGCTCTGCGCGGCCTCGGCCTCGGAGGGCGTGCCGCGCTGGCGCAAGGGCTCGGGCCTGGGCTGGGTCACCGCGGAGTACGCGATGCTCCCGGCGTCCACCAACACGCGGTCGGACCGGGAGTCGGTCAAGGGGCGTATCGGCGGCCGCACCCACGAGATCAGCCGCCTGATCGGCCGCTCGCTGCGCGCCGTCATCGACTACCAGGCGCTCGGTGAGAACACGATCCAGCTCGACTGCGACGTCCTGCAGGCCGACGGCGGCACCCGCACCGCCGCGATCACCGGTGCCTACGTCGCGCTCGCGGACGCCGTCGCCCACCTGCGCTCCACCGGCGCGCTCAAGGGCGAGCCGCTCACCGGCTCGGTCGCGGCGGTCAGCGTGGGGATCATCGACGGCGTACCCCGCCTGGACCTGCCGTACGTCGAGGACGTGCGTGCCGAGACCGACATGAACGTCGTGATGACCGGTGACGGCAAGTTCGTCGAGGTCCAGGGCACCGCCGAGGGCGTGGCCTTCGACCGCGCCGAGCTCGACGCGCTGCTCGCGCTCGCCGAGAAGGGGTGCGCGGACCTGACGCGGCTCCAGCAGGAGGCGCTGGCGCTGTGAGGGTGTTCCTCGCCTCGCGCAACGCCAAGAAGATCGAGGAGATGGAGCGCATCCTGCGCGAGCACCTCCCCGGGATCGAGGTGCTGGGTCTCGACGACGTCGAGCCCTACGACGAGCCCGTCGAGGACCAGCCGACGTTCGAGGGCAACGCGCTCCTCAAGGCCCGGGCCGGCCTGGCCGCCACCGGGCTGCCGTCGCTCGCCGACGACAGCGGGCTGTGCGTCGACGCGCTGAACGGGATGCCCGGCGTGCTGTCCGCGCGGTGGTCGGGGCAGCCGAAGGACGATGATCGCAACAACCGGCTGCTGCTGGACCAGCTCGCGGACGTGCCCGACGAGCGGCGTACCGCCCACTTCCAGTGCGCCGTCGCCTTCGTCCACCCCACCTGCGAGGAGCTGACCAGCGGTGTGATGCCGGGCCGGGTGATCCGGGAGACCCGCGGGACCGGTGGCTTCGGCTACGACGTGCTCTTCGAGGCCGACGACCGGCGTGGGGTGACCACCGCCGAGCTCACCCGGGAGGACAAGGACGCGATCTCGCACCGCGGCTGGGCGCTGCGCCGGATGGCGCCGATCGTCGCGCGGGTGCTGCGGTGAGCGCGGGCTTCCGCTTCCGCCGGGCCCTCGCCGTGGTGGTGCTCCGCCTCATCCGGTGGCAGGTGGTCGGCGAGGTCCCGCGCAAGGGCATCCTCGTCGGCGCCCCGCACACCTCCAACTGGGACTGGGTCCTCACCCAGCTGCTCGCCTGGCACAGCGGCGTCAAGATCCGGCTGCTGGTCAAGGACTCGCTCTTCAAGGGCCCGCTCGGGTGGATCCTGCGCGCCTCCGGCGCCGTCGAGCTCGACCGCGCCAACCCCGGCGCGACGATCCGCGCCCTGCTCGCGGACGCGGAGACGGACGAGTCGTTCCTGCTCGGGATCGCGGCCGAGGGCACGCGGAGCAAGGGGGAGTACTGGAAGTCCGGCTTCTACCGGATCTCCCAGCAGACCGGCCTGCCGATCACACTCGCCTTCCTCGACGGCCCCTCGCGCACGGTCGGCTGGGGGCCGACCTTCGAGCTCACCGGTGACGTCGTCGCCGACATGGATCGGATCCGCGAGTTCTTCGCCGACAAGCGGGGCTTCAAGCCCGAGCTCATCACCGTCCCGCGCCTGCGCGAGGAGGACGCCCAGGCCGGCTGACCCGGCCCGGGCCAGGTCACGGGAGGGTCACGGGAGGGTCACGGCGGCCAGGAGCAGGTCCGTCACGTGCGTGGCGTAGGAATCCGGCACGACCGGCCCGTCCACCGCGTCGAACCGGCGGCTCAGCGGGGCCAGTGCGAACACCGCTGCGGCACCGTTCGCCACGAGGAAGAACGCGTCGCGACCGGTGACATGACGGATCCGCTCGTCCCGCTCGAGGCGGTCGAGCAGGTCCCGCAGCCCGTGGTCGAACAGCGGCGCCACGGCGACCTCGAAGAGGGTGTCCACCCGGGGCGACTCCCGGCAGGCCTCCTGCGTCACGAGCCGGTGCAGGTCGGGGAGGTCGGCCGCGGTGGCGACGAACTCGCGCAGCACGCGACGGAGCAGGTCCAGGTCGTCCTCCCCGCCCCCGGCCAGCGCGGCCAGCAGGCGTTCGTGGTGCCGCCGGAAGGCCCACCGGACGGTGGCCTCCCACAGCCGGTCCTTGTCGCCGAACCGGCGAGCGAGCATCCCGTGGCTGACCCCGAGCGTCCGGTTGAGGTCGCGCAGCGACACCGCGTCGTACCCCTGCGACGCGAACGCCTCGAGGGCGACGACGAAGATCGTCTCGTCGTCGACCTGGCGGGGACGTCCTGGACCGGTCACGGACGTAGCCTAGACCATTTGTTGTCAACTGACATCTAAAACCGTAGGGTCGCCCGCCATGAGCTGGTTCGAGCGCGGTGACGACGGCTACGAGGACGCCCGACGGGCCACGGTCTGGAACGCTCGGCTGCCGGACCGGTTCCCGGACCTGGTGGTCCGGGCGGCCACGGTCGACGACGTGGTGGCGGCGGTTCGGTACGCCGCCGACAGAGGCCTGCGGGTGGGGATCCGGTCCGGGGGTCACAGCTGGTCGGCCAACCACGTGCGCGACGGCGGACTCCTCCTGGACGTGTCGCGGCTCGACTCGACCGCCGTCGACGTGGCGGCGAGGACCGCCGTGGTCGGTCCGGGGTGCCGGGGCAGCGAGCTGGCCGCCGAGCTCGAGGCCCACGACCTCTTCTTCCCCGCGGGCCACTGCCGCGGGGTGGCGGTGGGTGGGTACCTCCTCCAGGGCGGCTACGGCTGGAACAGCCGGGTGCTCGGCCCGGCCTGTGAGAGCGTGATCGGCCTCGACGTCGTCCTGGCCGACGGCACGCTGGTGCACTGCTCCGCCGACGAGCACCCCGACCTCTACTGGGCGGCCCGGGGCTCGGGGCCCGGCTTCTTCGCCGTGGTGGTCGCCTTCCACCTCCGCCTGCACCCGCGTCCGGCGGTGTGCGGATCGAGCGTGTACGTCTACCCTGTCGACTGCGCGGCGGAGGTCTACACCTGGGCTCGCGAGATCGCCGCCGACGTCGATCGTCGCGTGGAGATGCAGATCGTGTGCTCGCGTGGCATCCCCGCGCTGGGTCTCGCCGAGCCGGCACTGGTGATCGCCTCGCCGGTCTTCGCCGACTCCGAGGCCGAGGCGCTGGAGGCCCTGGCGGTGCTGGAGACGTGCCCGGTCCGCGACTGCGCGCTCGTGGCGGTGCCGTTCGCGGTCACGACCATGCCGGAGTGGTACGACGCGGTGATGTCGAACTACCCGAGCGGGCACCGCTACGCCACCGACAACATGTGGACCCACGCGCCGGCGGCCGACCTCGTGCCGCGACTGCTCGACGTGATCGCGGACCTGCCGCCGCATCCTGCCCACTTCCTGTGGCTGACCTGGGGTCCGTCGCCGGCGCGGCAGGACATGGCCTACAGCCTGGAGGACGAGGTCTACCTGGCGCTCTACGGCGCGTGGCAGGACGAGGAGGACGACGGGGCGTACGCCGACTGGTCCCGCTCGCACATGGCCGCGATGGCCGATCTCGCGACCGGTGTCCAGCTCGCCGACGAGAACCTCGGCGCTCGCCCGGCCCGGTTCGCCTCGGACGACGCGATGGCCCGCCTGGACCGGATCCGCGCGGCCTACGACCCCGAGGGGCGGTTCCACTCCTGGATGGGGCGAGCGTCGTGAGCGAGCCGTGGAGCCGTTACCTCGACCTCGAGATGGCGGCGCTGCCGGACCACGTGGTCGTGGCGCTCCAGCACGGGCCGGTGGCGCCGACGGCGATCGGGTCGCTCCCCGACGGGTACGCCGTGCACCCCGACCGGAGCATCGAGGTGGCCGTCCGCACCCTGATGCCCGGCGTGACGCCGTCGATGTGGGACTGGTGGTTCGGGTGGCACGGGAGCCGCGACAGCCGCTACCGGCTCTGGCACCCCCGCGCCCACGTGAGCGCGCAGTGGGCGGACGGGATCAACGGTGACGCGGCGGACGCGGACCCGCGCCGCGGACGGGAGCGCTACGTCGGTCGCACCTCGCACGTCGTGGAGTACCTCGGGTCGACCCTGGTCCACGGCGCGATCTCCTTCGTGCCGCCGGGCGACCTCGGGTTGGTCGAACCGCACCCCGACTCGGGAACGCGCGTCTGTGCCGTGCTCGGCTCCTCGCAGGTGCCGGTGGACATCGGCTGGTTCGTGCACGACGTCCGCGCGGTCGAGGGCGGCAGCGAGATGTGGTCGCGCTTCCGGCTCGGCGGGAGCCTCGCGGTCCTGCGTGGCACCGGTGCCCGGGCACGCCGGGCGTCGACCACCCTGCTGCGCCCGTTCACCCGGCGCACCGAGCTGGAGGCGCGGGCGCTGCTCGTGCACTGCGCCCAGGAGATGAACCACCTCGCCGTACGACTGCCGGACCTGTACGCCGACCTCGGCGACGCCTGACGGCTGCTCCGCGGTGCGCCCGGAGAGACTCGAACTCTCACTGTCCAGGACCTAAACCTGGGGCCTCTGCCAATTGGGCTACGGGCGCGCGGCGGTCAGTCTCTCAGGTTCCCGTGACGGCACGGGGCCCCGGCTGCCGGGACCGCGTGCGAGTTTCGTCGGCCGGCCGACGAAATCCGACGCGGGACGACAAAACTTCGTCGTCCCGCGTCGGACTTCGTCGTCCCGCCCGGCCGGAACCTCAGGCGCCGTTGCCGGGCTGCTCGTCGGCGAGGTTGAGCTTGAGGTCCTTGCGGAGCTTGGCGACGTGTCCGGTGGCCTTGACGTTGTACTGCGCGAGGAAGACCTTGCCGTCCTCGTCGACGACGACGGTCGAGCGGATCACGCCCTCGACGAGCTTGCCGTAGAGCTTCTTCTCGCCGAACGCGCCGTACTCCCGCATCACCGTGCGATCGGGGTCGGAGAGCAGCGTGATCGTGAGGTGGTCGCGCTCGCGGAACTTCGCGAGCTTCGCCGGCTTGTCCGGCGAGATCCCGAGCACCTCGTAGCCCTCGGCGCGCAGCGAGTCGAGGGAGTCGGTGAAGTCGCACGCCTGCTTGGTGCAGCCGGGGGTCATCGCCGCGGGGTAGAAGTAGACGATCACCTTCCGGCCGAGGAAGTCGCTGAGTGCCACCTCGTTCCCGGCATCGTCGGTGAGGGTGAACTCCGGGGCGGTGTCGCCGGGGGAGAGGCGGTCGGGCTGGCTCACGCGGACTCCTTCTCGCAAACGATTCGCAATAACGTAGGGTGGGCAGCGAACGCCACCACGAGCCAACCTAGCGCTGCCCAGGAGGCACGATGCACGTCCCCGACGGCTTCCTCGACGCGCCGACGTCGATGGCCACCGGTGCGGCCGCGGTCGCGTGCGTCGGGATCTCGCTGGTCAAGGCCCGTCGCGAGCTCGACGACAAGACCGCTCCGATGGCCGGCCTGGTCGCGGCGTTCATCTTCGCGGTGCAGATGCTGAACTTCCCGGTCGCGAGCGGGACGAGCGGGCACCTGCTCGGTGGCGCCCTCGCTGCGGTCCTGGTCGGGCCGTGGACAGCGGTGCTGTGCATGAGCACCGTCTTCATCGTCCAGTGCCTGCTCTTCGCGGACGGCGGCATCACGGCCCTCGGCACCAACATCATGCTCATGGGGGTCACGACGGTCGCAGTCGGCTGGCTCGTCTTCCGCGCGCTCCAGCTGGCCCTGCCCAAGAGGCTGTCGGTGGTGCCGGCAGCCGCCGGCCTCGCCGCCTTCGTCTCGGTGCCGGTGGCCGCGCTCGCGTTCGTGCTGCTCTACGCGGTGGGCGGGACGGCCGACATCCCGATCGACAGCCTGGCCACGGCGATGGTCGGCGTGCACCTCCTCATCGGTGTCGGCGAGGGCGTGATCACCTTCCTGGCCGTCGGGGCGATCGTCGCCGTCCGGCCCGACCTGGTGTACGGCGCCCGCCGCGTGCTCGCCCGCCGGGAGCTGGAGATCAAGCCGCGGGTCGTCGCATGAGGACGCGCTGGGTCGTGCTGACCGGCGTCGCCGTCGCGCTGCTGCTCGCCGGCGTGGTGAGCATCTTCGCCTCGTCCGCGCCCGACGGCCTGACCAAGGTGTCGCAGGACCACGGCTTCGACCACACCGGACGCACCCACGACAGCGTCGTCGGCGGCTACGGTCCGGTCACCGGCATCGTCGGCGTGGTCGTGGTGCTGGCCCTGGCCGCCGGCGTCACCTACGTCGTACGCCGTCGGCACTCCGACCCGACCGAGTGATGAGTCGCTGATGGGCGCCGGGCACGGCCACAAGCTGCACTTCCACGGCCACTCGGCGATCCACCGGGCCCCGGCGCACCTGAAGGTGCTGGCGCTGCTCGGCTTCATGATCGTGGTCGTGGCGACCCCACGCACGTGGTACGCCGCGTTCGCCCTCTACCTCCTGGCTCTCGTCGTGGTGATCGCGATCTCGCGGGTCCCGCTCACCTACCTGTTGAAGCGGTCGGTGGTGGAGCTGCCGTTCGTCTTCTTCGCGCTCCTCCTGCCGTTCGTCGCAACGGGCCCGCAGACCGAGGTCCTGGGCGTCTCGGTCAGCCAGCACGGCCTGGAGGCGGGCATCGCGCTCCTCGTGAAGGGCACCCTCGGCGTGCTCGCCAGCCTGACCCTGGCAGCCACCACCGAGCCGCAGGATCTCCTCGCCGGCCTCGAACGGCTCCGGCTGCCCGTCCAGCTGGTGCAGATCATGGCGTTCATGGTCCGCTACCTCGATGTCGTGACCGGCGAGATGCACCGGATGAGGATCGCCCGAGAGGCGCGCGGCTTCGACGCCCGCAACCCCCGGCACTGGCCCGTGCTCGCCCGCTCGGCGGGCGCGCTCTTCATCCGCTCCTACGAACGCGGGGAGCGGGTCCACCTCGCGATGCTGTCGCGGGGGTACACCGGGAGGATGCCGCGGTGAGCGTCCCCGTCCTCGACGTGCGGGGCCTCGCCTACGCCTACCCCGACGGCCACCAGGCCCTGTTCGGGGTCGACCTGCACGTCCACCGTGGCGAGCGGGTCGCCCTCCTGGGGCCCAACGGCGCCGGCAAAACGACCCTGGTGCTGCACCTGAACGGCATCCTCCAGGCGGGAGCGGGCAGCGTGGCGGTCAGCGGCCTCCCGGTCGAGAAGGCCAACCTGCGCGAGATCCGCCGTCGCGTCGGTGTCGTGTTCCAGGACCCTGACGACCAGCTCTTCATGGGGACCGTGCGTGCCGACGTGGCCTTCGGCCCCGCCAACCTCGGTCTGGCCGGCGCCGAGCTCGACCGGCGGGTGATGGCGGCGCTGGACCAGGTCGGCATGGCCGAGTACGTCGACCGCCCGCCCCACCACCTCTCCTACGGCCAGCGCCGGCGGGTCGCCGTCGCGACCGTGCTCGCGATGGAGCCCGAGATCCTGGTCCTCGACGAGCCGTCGTCCAACCTCGACCCCGCCTCGCGACGCGAGCTCGCCGACATCCTGCGCTCGCTCGACGTCACGGTGCTGATGGTGACCCACGACCTGCCGTACGCGCTCGAGCTGTGCCCGCGCTCGGTGGTGCTCAGCGGCGGCACCGTCGTCGCGGACGGCGCGACGTACGACGTGCTCACCGACGAGGTCCTCATGGAGGAGCACCGGCTCGAGCTCCCGTTCGGGTTCGACCCGCGCACGGCGCTCCCACCGGGGCGTTGATAGCCTCAACCGACGTCGAACACGCGAGGAGCAACCGTGGGCCAGGACCAGGAGCTGTCCGCTCTGGAGCAGGAGATCGAGGAGACCCGCGAGCGGCTGGCGACCACGATCGACCAGCTCATCTACCGCGCGAACCCCAAGACGATCGTGGGGCGCGAGATCGGCAGCATCAAGGCGCACTTCGTGGACCCGCAGACCGGGCAGCCCCGGACCGACAACATCCTCAAGGCCGCGGGCGTCGTCGTGGCGGTGGTGGGCTTCTTCGTCGTCGTGCGGAGGGTCGTCCGCTGACGTGGGTGACAAGACCCCGATCAAGATGCTGCACGACCGGATCCTGGTCGAGGTCGACCGGGAGTCCGGCGAGCGCCGCTCCTCGGGCGGCATCGTGATCCCGGCGACCGCCGCGCTGGGCGCCCGTCGGCTGGCCTGGTCGCGCGTGGTCGCGATCGGCCCCCACGCCCGCTCGGTCGAGGTCGGCGACAAGGTGCTCTTCGAGCCCGAGGACAAGGCCGAGGTCGAGGTCGCCGGCGAGCTCTACGTCGTGATGCGCGAGCGCGACATCCACGCCGTCGCCGCCGACCGCGTCGGGGACCAGGCCACCGGTCTCTACCTCTGACCGCCCGCCCGGCACCGACCGGCCGGTAACCAACCGGGAGCCTCGCCCGTTGATGCGGGCATGCTCCGACGCCTCACCGCCGCGCTCGCGGCCAGCGCCCTCGTCCCGCTGACGGCGGTCGCCGTCCCGTCCGGCGGCGCCGAGGCCGCACCGCACCGCGACCACCGCGACCGCTACCAGGCCACCATCGCGATCACGAAGCACGGCATCCCGCACGTCACCGCCGACGACTTCGGGTCGCTCGGCTTCGGGAGCGGGTACGCCGCCGCGGAGGACGCCGTCTGCACCCTGGCCGACACCCTGGTGACCGCGCGTGGCCAGCGGTCCCGGTGGTTCGGCCCCGACGCGCGCTACAACGACCAGGTCACCCTCGAGGCGTCCAACCTGCAGGTCGACGCGCTCGTCACCGACCTCCACCAGCGGCACGTCGTGGAGAAGCTCCTGCGCGACCCGGTCCGCGGCCCCGGCGCCCAGGCCCGCGCGATGGTGCGCGGGTACGTCGCCGGCGCCAACGAGTGGTTGCGCAGCAACACCGTCACCGACCCGGCGTGCCGGGGTGCGGGCTACCTGAAGCCCGACGTGCGGCCGATCGACCTCTGGTACGGCGTGTACCTCGCCAACCTGCTCGCCTCGACCGGCGTCTTCGTCAAGGAGATCGTCGACGCCGCGCCACCCAGCCCGGACGACCCGGGCCTCCCGGAGCTGCCGGTGAGGGCCTCGCAGGTCGACCGCGACCGGCTGCTGAAGGCGCTCGGCCGCGACCCGGAGTCGCCGTTCGGTTCCAACGCCACCGCTGTCGGTGGGGCCGCGTCGACGACCGGCAAGGGCATGCTGCTCGGCAACCCGCACTTCCCGTGGCGCGGGCGCTACCACTTCACCCAGCAGCACCTGACGATCCCGGGGCAGTACGACGTCGCCGGCGCCTCGCTGATCGGCTCGCCGGCGGTCAACATCGGCTGGAACAAGGACGTCGCCTGGAGCCACACCGTCTCCACGGCGTACCGCTTCACGCCGTACGAGTACCCGACGCCCGGCCCCGGCACGACCTACCTCACCGACGCCGGCCCGCAGGAGCTCGTGCACGACACCGTGGAGGTGCGGGTCAAGCGGGCCGACGGCTCCCTGGGGACCGCGACCGAGGACCTCTACCGCACGCCGGAGGGGTACGTCGTCGACTCGCCCGCCACCCTGATGCCCTGGGGCCCCGCGAGCCTGTGGGCGATCCGCGACGCGAACGCGGAGCACCTGCGCACCATCGACACGTTCCTCGACATGGGCAAGGCGACGAGCGTCCGCGACCTGCTCCGCCGTCAGGACCGCGCCGGCGGCATGCCCTGGGTCAACACCACCGCCGCCGACCGGCGTGGCGACGTCCTGTACGCCGACCACTCGGTCGTGCCGAACGTGCCGGACGACCTCGTGCAGCAGTGCCTGAC
>ERZ724513.521-NODE-521-length-18724-cov-8.744871_pt1 | contig 18724 bp, 19 predicted proteins | sample MGYA00376046_ERZ724513 | MGnify/ENA primary metagenome ERZ724513 (study PRJEB28724, sample SAMN07190883) | activated sludge metagenome | isolation source: activated sludge of sewage treatment plant in Hong Hong | place: Hong Kong | collected 2016-03-17 ...
GCGGTGATGTAGCAACCGGCCTCGACCACGCACCCGTCGCCCAGTGAGATCCCGACCCCGGCGTTGGCTCCGACCAGGCAGCCCTCGCCCACGGAAATGACCTCGCTGCCACCGCCGCTCAGCGTGCCCATGATGGACGCCCCGCCGCCGATGTCCGAGCCGTTGCCGACGACGACCCCGGCTGAGATCCGGCCCTCCACCATCGAGGCGCCGAGGGTGCCGGCGTTGAAGTTGCAGAACCCTTCCTGCATGACCGTGGTGCCCTCAGCCAAGTGCGCCCCGAGCCGTACCCGGTCGGCGTCGGCGATCCGTACGCCCGACGGCACCACGTAGTCGACCATGCGCGGGAACTTGTCCACCGACAGCACGGTGACGTGCTGGCTGCGGGCGCGGGCTCGGATCCGCGTGGCGTCGAGCTCCTCCAGCGCGACGGGACCGCCGGTGGTCCAGGCGACGTTGGGCAACAGGCCGAATATCCCGTCGAGATTGATCGTCCGGGGCGCGACGATCCGGTGGGAGAGCAGATGCAGACGCAGATACACGTCCGCCGTGTCGACCGGCGGTGCGGACAGGTCGTCGATGGTGGTGATGACGGTCTGCACGCGCACCCCGCGCACCTGGTCCCCGTCGATCGCGCCGGCGATGTCGGGGGCGTCCAGCGGCGTCGTGCCGAGGGCGGGGCGGGGGTACCAGACATCCAAGACCGTGCCGGCGGCCACCGTGGCCAGGCCGATCCCGCAGGCGGGGGAGGTGAGCATGGTGCCTAGCCTGCCATGCCTGACCGTCGCCCAACCGTGACCTCGACCCGGCCGGTGCCCGAGTGTGCCCGGTTACCCTTGACCAATGCTGGACCTGACCTCGGACGTGGTGTCGCTGACCGCGGCGCTGGTGGACATCCCGAGCGAAAGTCGTCACGAACAGCAGATCGCCGACGCGGTGGAAGCCGCTTTGCGCAACTGCACCCACCTCGAGGTCCAGCGGTTCGGTAACAGCCTCGTTGCCCGCACGGAGATGGGCCGCAAAGAGCGAGTGGTGCTGGCCGGGCATCTCGACACCGTGCCGGCCGCCGGCAACCTTCCGCACCGCATCGAAGACGGCAAGCTCCTCGGTCTCGGCGCCAATGACATGAAGGGCGGAGTCGCGGTCGCCCTGCGTTGCGCCCACGAGGTGACCGCGCCCAGCCGCGACGTGACCTACGTCTTCTACGAATGTGAGGAGATCGACGACACGCACAACGGCCTGCGCAAGCTCGCCGAGGCGCACCCGCATCTGCTCGAGGCCGATTTCGCGGTCCTGATGGAGCCCAGCGACGCTGGGGTCGAAGCCGGCTGTCAGGGCACGTTGCGCGCTCACATCGCGACGTCCGGGGAGCGGGCTCATTCGGCGCGCGGCTGGCTGGGCCGCAATGCGATCCACGCTGCTTCCGACATCCTCAACCGATTGACGTCCTACGAACCGCGGCGGCCGGTCATCGACGGCCTGACGTACCGGGAGGGTCTCAACGCCGTTGGCATCGAAGGCGGGGTGGCGACCAATGTCATCCCCGATGCCTGCGTCGTGACAGTCAATTACCGGTACGCCCCCGACCGGTCGCCGCAGGAAGCATTGGCCCACCTGGAAGATCTGTTCCACGGCTATCCGCTGGACGTCGTCGACAACGCGCCCGGAGCGCTGCCCGGCCTGCAGCATCCAGCGGCCCAGGCATTCCTCGCAGCAACCGGTGCGGTGCCGCGGCCGAAGTTCGGCTGGACGGACGTGTCCCGGTTCTCGGCGCTCGGCGTGCCCGCCGTCAACTTCGGGCCGGGCGACCCCGCGCTGGCCCACACCAGGGGCGAGTACGTGCCGGTGGAACACCTGCAGAAATGCGAAGCGGAGATGCTGTCATGGTTGCGTTGAAACCCGTTGTCGGCTGGACCGCAGCCGTGGGCCTGTGCCTTGCCGTGGCCGCCGTCGGCATAACCCCGGTCGGCGCCAAGCCGAAGGCCACGTCGTGGGACAAGCAGGGCTTGACCGGCATCCGCGGCATCGATGTCTCGCGCTGGCAGCATGTCGGTCCGGGTCGGTTGGATTTCCCGGCACTGCAGGCACAGGGCGTGCGCTTCGTCATCATCAAGTCCGGGGACTCCTACCCCAGTGCCCACAGCGAGGCCGGGTACTGGTACCGCCGGGACAAGGCCGCGGCCAAGCGTGCGGGCATGCTGGTCGGCGCGTACTACTACGCCGTGCCGACCAGCCGCGCCAAGCACGTCATCGCGGATGCCCGCGCACAGGGGCGCAAGGCCGCTGCCCGCGTCGGGAAACTCCCGAAGGGCCACCTGCCGCTGGCCCTGGATCTCGAGTCCGATGGCACGGCTCTGGGCCCTGCGAATCTCACGCGCTGGACGTTGGCGTGGCTGCGCACGGTCAAGAAGCGCACAGGCCGCACGCCGTGGTTGTACTCCTACACCCGCTACCTGGAACGGCGGCTACTCCCGGACCCGGCGTTGTTCAAGTACCCGTTGTGGCATGCGAACTGGGGGCTGTATCTCGATCAGGAGCCGCTGCCCATCGCCGGCTGGCCAACCAGTCCCTGGCGAATTTGGCAGTTCACCGACTCGGGCAAGTTGCGCGGTTCCGGATCAAGCGTGCTCGACTTGAATGTGTGGCGCGGGACAGGGCGGGAGTTGCTGGCCGAGGCGGGGCTGAAGCCGAAGGCCGCCCAGCGCTTCGACATTCCCTTGGACGGTCCGCAGCCGAGCCCGTCCCCCTCGCCCACGGTGACAACTTCGGTAAGCCCTTCGCCGAGTCCTTGAACGCCCGGTGACTGGCGGGCGAACTCGCCCCCTGCAACTGGCGCTGGATACCCCACTCCAGTGAAGGTGGGGTCATGAACAGTGCATCAGATCAGTGGTACTCCCCACCGGCGCCGCAGCGACACCGGGGACCTGTCGTCCTGCGCGGCAAACAAGCGCGCGGATCCACCACCGACCAGCGGCTGTTGGACAGCCGCGGTTCCGGCGACTGGGTTCACACCGACCCGTGGCGGGTGCTGCGCATCCAGGCCGAGTTCGTCGAAGGCTTCGGCGCCATGGCCAACGTGGGACCTGCGATCAGCGTCTTCGGAAGTGCCCGTACCGCCCGCGATCATGCAGAGTACGCACTGGCCGAAAAGGTCGCGGCGGGCCTGGTCGGTGCCGGATACGCCGTCATCACCGGCGGCGGCCCGGGCATCATGGAGGCCGCCAACAAGGGTGCCTTCGAGGCCGGCGGCACCAGCATCGGGCTGGGCATCGAGTTGCCGTTCGAGCAGGGCATCAATCAGTGGGTCGAGATCGGGATGAACTTCCGGTACTTCTTCGCCCGCAAGACCTGTTTCGTGAAGTACAGCCACGGATTCGTGGTCTTCCCCGGCGGGTTCGGCACCCTGGACGAACTCTTTGAAGCGCTCACTCTCGTGCAAACGCACAAGGTCACCCGGTTCCCGATCGTGCTGGTCGGCCGGGCCTACTGGGCCGGGCTGGTGGACTGGATCCGCAACACGCTGGCCGTGGAGCACAAGATCGGCGCGGCCGATCACGAGTTGCTCTACATCACGGATGATTCCGACGAGGTGATCGACATCGTGCGGCGGGTGGATCAGGGCTGACGCGGACCTTTGTGGTTGGGCAGCTCCCGCGCTCAACCGGATAGGTCCCCGAAATCGCACCGAAATCGGGCATTTGGGGCGCTCAATGTGCCTCTCCGGTTGGTGACCAGCGTCTCGGACCTTCGTTCAACCGCAAAGGTACGCCGACTACGCCAGCCCGCGCCGGTTGACCGCCGGTTGCCGAACCCCCTGGATCGCCTGCACCATGTGCAGCACGTCCAGAGTTTGCCGGACTTCGTGCACGCGGTAGACGCGGGCCCCTAGCCAGGCTGAAACGGCGGTGGCTGCCAGGGTCCCCTCCAGGCGCTGCCCGACTGGACGGTCCAGCGTCTCCCCGACGAAGTCCTTGTTGCTCAGGCTCACCAGCACCGGCCATCCCGAGGCCACCATCTCCGGCAGTCGGCGCGTGCATTCCAGGCTGTGCCGGGTGTTCTTGCCGAAATCGTGCCCGGGGTCGATCAGGATCCCTTCCGGCGGCACGCCCACGGCCTGAGCACGCTGGGCCTGCCCGAGGACATCGTCGAGCACCGCGGCCATGACGTCTTCGTACTGCACGCGATGCGGCCGGGTGCGTGGTTCGAGTCCGCCGGCGTGGGTGCAGACCAGGCCGACGCCGAACTCCGCAGCCACTTCCGCCAGACCCGGGTCGTAGGCTCCCCAGGCATCGTTGAGCAGCGTCGCACCCTCCGCGCAGACGGCTCGACCCACGTCGGCACGCCAGGTATCGACGGAGATCACGACGTGTGGGTGGCGAGCGGCCACGTCGGCCACGAACGACACAACCCGCCGCTTCTCCTCGTCAGCGTCGACCTGCTGCCCCGGACCGGCCTTCACCCCGCCGATGTCGACGATGTGCGCCCCCTGCTCGACCACCTGCGTCACCCGGTCCAGGGCGGCATCCTTGGCATACGTGGCGCCCTTGTCGTAGAAGGAGTCAGGGGTGCGATTGATGATCGCCATCACCAGCAACTCGTCGTCGGCGAAGGCGTGGGGCCCGAAGGTCAGCACGTTTGCCAGACTACGTTTGGAACGAGAGGAGTGCGCCTGTGCCGTGGGTACTTGCCGTTGTCGCGTTGCTGCTGATCGTCGCGCTGGCACTGGTCGTCGCTGGCAAACTTCCGCCGGTTCCGCAACCCACGGAACGCGGCTTGAGCGCGCAGTTGCCGGCTCGCCCCACCGCTGCCGACGTCGATCTGCTCCGGTTGCCGGTGGCGCTGCGGGGCTATCGGATGGAAGAGGTGGACGCCGCACTGGCTGTTCTGCGCGATCGCTTGGCGGAGTTGGAGCAACAGAATGACCGCAAGAACACTGCAACTGACGGTTGATGTCCCGGCCGATCCCGGCACGGTGTTCGAGGCCATGACCGACTGGGCCGCCCAGCACGAGTGGATGCTGGGGACGCGGGTGCACGGGGGTCGGGGCGTAGGAGCTGAAATTGCTGCCTTCACCGGAATCGGCCCGCTCGGCTTCTGGGACACGATGACCATCACCCGCTGGGACCCGCCCCGGGTCGTCGAGGTCCTGCACACCGGCCGCGTCGTGCGAGGAACAGGGGTGTTCCGGGTGGAGCCCGCGGGTTCCGGAAGCCGGTTCGTATGGCAGGAGGTCGTGGAACCGCCGCTCGGGGCAGTAGGTGCCGTTGGGTGGTACGCGGTCCGGCCGGTTCTGGCCGCGGCGGTCGGGTGGTCGCTGCGGCGCTTCGCCCGTTTCGCGGCTTGCCGGTCTTGAGCGCCAAGCCCGGCGCGCGCGGGATAGAATCGGGAGCAGATGTTCGATTCGAGCCGGTATGGCACGGATTGCAAGAGTGTTCCAATCACGGAAGGGAACCGATATGGCGGCCATGAAGCCTCGGACGGGTGACGGCCCGATGGAAGTCACCAAAGAAGGGCGCGGCTACGTGATGCGGGTCCCGCTGGAGGGCGGTGGCCGCCTGGTGGTGGAGATCTCCCGCGACGAGGCGCAGGAGCTGGGGGGCTTGCTGCAAGGCGTGGAGTAAGACGAGTTTTCATGACCGGCGCAGGACCCTCGATGGGTTCGGCGCCGGTTTGTGTTTGTGGGGGCAGCGCGGGACCCTCGATGGGTTCGGCGCCGGTTTGTGTTTGTGGGGGCACGCCGGTCGCGCACCACAAAACGGCCGATCGGGGCCAGATATGACCCCGATCGCGACGTTTGTGATCGAGGCGCGAGCAAACGCACGGATCCGGGTCACATCTGGCCCGGATCGGCACGTTTGTCCCCTCGATCGCCAAGGCCGGCACCAATGCGGCGTACCGTTGCGCCGTGGAGGTCACAGGCGCGAGCGGCACCCCCGACGGACAGATCCTCATCCTGGGCACCGACGAGATCGAACTGCCGGAAGCCCTGACTCCGTCCGGCCCCGAGCTGCTGCTGCACGCCGACGGCCCGGACCACTGGCTGGTGGTCGGGGCACCTCCCAAGGACTGGGCGCGGTTCGGCGCCGATGTGGTCCGCAAGGTCCCCGCCGGAACTGTGGCCTTCCGCAGCGAACCCGATGCAGCAGACCTCGCGCAGTTCGTACGCGGTTGGCGCCTGGGCGGCTATACCCCTCGGCCGAACCCGCAGCGCCGCGTTCTGCGAGTCTCACAGCCGCCCGGGGTCATTGCGCAGACCGACGCCACGATCACCGCTCGCGATCTGGTGAACATGCCGTCGAACACCAAGAACCCCGCCTGGATGGTGCGGCAGGCGCGCAAGCTGGCGCGCAGTGCAGGCGCCGAGGTCAAGGTCCTGGATGTTCCGGCACTGCGATCGGGCGGCTTCGGGGGAGTCCTGGCCGTGGGTGCGGGATCGGCAAGTCCACCCAGGGTGGTGATCGCGCGGCGAGCGGGCAAGGGTCCTCGGATCGTGCTGATCGGGAAGGGCATCACCTTCGACAGTGGCGGACTATCGCTGAAACCCCGCGAAGCGATGATGCTGATGAAGTCGGACATGGCCGGTGCAGCGGCCGTCATGTCCGCGTTGCCGTTGGTCCCGGACGGCATGGACGTGACCGTGCTGCTGGGGCTGGCCGAGAACGCCATCGGTGCCGGCAGCTACCGGCCCGGTGATGTGATCACCCACGTGGATGGGAGCACGACCGAGGTTCGCAACACCGATGCCGAAGGCCGCCTTGTGCTGGCCGACCTGCTCGCCTACGCCCGTTCGCAATTGCGGCCCGACGTGGTCGTGGATGTCGCGACGTTGACCGGGGCAGCCACGATGGCGCTGTCCCGGGAGTACGGCGCGCTCTACGCGACCACCGACACATTGCGCGATGGCCTGGTTGCGGCCGGGAACGAGGTTCTGGAACAACTGTGGCCGATGCCGCTGGCGCAGGCATACGCCTTCGCTCTGCATTCCGACATCGCCGACCGCTGTCACATCCCCACGGTCGAGGTCGGTGGCGGTTCGATCACTGCCGGGTTGTTCCTGCAGCAGTTCATCCCGGACGTTCCCTGGGCGCACTTGGACATCGCAGGTCCAGCACGGGCGACTGCGGCCAGCGGTCTGCGGGCGATAGGCGGAACCGGCTTCGGCGCCGCACTGTTAGGGCAGTGGCTGGCGGACGGCGCCCGGTTCTGACCTACTGCAGAACGGCCAGCAGCACGCCGTTTGCCAGGGGCAGCAGCGAGGTCAGCCAGCGCTCGTCGCTCTGGATCGCATCGGCGAACGCCCGCACGGACAGCTGGGCGGGCTCGCGACGGGCCAGATCCATTGCGTCGGAGAGATCCAGGAACACCGCCACCCCGCCTGGACGCAGCAGTCGGGCGGCCTGGTCGGCGAATCCGGCGTGGTCGGCGGGTTTGCCGCCGGAGACGAACAGGTCGTAGCCACCGTCGGTGAGCCGGGAGAGGACCTCGTTGGGGTCGGCTGCGATCAGCCGGGTGCGCGCATGCGGAATGTCGGCGGCTGCGAAGGCCTCTTTTGCCAGGCGCAGGCGCTCCGGATCGGCCTCCACGCTGGTCAGCACGCCATCGGAGGCCATGCCGCTGTAGAGGGCCAGGCCCGTCGTGCCGTCGTGGCTGCCCACCTCGACCGCAGCGTGAGCGTCGACCATCGAGGCGAGCAGTGCGAGCAGACTCAGCACGCTGGCGTCGACAGTTGTGGCGTCGGCGCCGGCGGGCAGCCGCACAGCGTTCCACGCATCGGTGAAGGTCGTCAGATCCTTGGCGTCCATGGTCATGACCCTATCGAGCCGTGCGACCAGGGTGCCGAGCCGGATTACACGTCTCTTGCAGGCTGCTAACGCCCGCCGTCTTCCACCGCGGTGACGCAGCGCCGATCCTTGGAACAGCAGCACACTCCACACGAGTGTCTTGGTTCAGGGAGATAGCGTGAGTTCTGTGGTGAATGACGAGCACACCCCCACGTCTGACGAGCAGGCGTGGCAGGCATCAGCTGAGCAGGCCAGTCAGGGGCAACCCGCCGGCGAAACAGCGCAGCCGCCCGCCGCTGAGCAACCGGCGACCTTCGACCCCAACTGGCCGATACCGGACCATCGCACTCAGGTGATCGACCCCGATGCCGCCCAGACCACCGCGTACCCGCAGTACGGCTACGGGCAGCAGGCCGGCTACGAGCAGCCGCACCAGGCCGGCTACGAGCAGCCGCAGTACGGCCAGCCCGAGCAGCCGCAGTACCCCAGCACCGGGTCTGACGGCTACCTGCCCCCGCCTCCCGGCGTGACCCCGCAGGCGCCATCGTCCGCCGAGCCCAAGAAGTCCGGGGGTGTCGGCAAGGTCATCGCGATCGCGGCGCTGACCGGACTGCTGGCTGGTGGCGTCGGCGGCGCGGTGGGTTACAGCGTCGCCGATTCGAGCAATCCCGCCAGTTCCGTGAGCACGGGCAGCAACCCGACTGACGCCGAGAACCTGTCCGTACGGGCCGAGGGGTCGATCGCCGCGATCGCCGACAAGGTCCTGCCCAGCGTGGTCTCCATCGAGGTCAGCGACGGTTCCGGCTCCGGCTTCATCCTCAGCCAGGACGGCTACATCCTGACCAACAACCACGTGATCGAGTCGGCGGCCAACGGCGGTCAGATCGAGGTCGTCATGCAGGACGGCACCCGCGTGCAGGCCGATCTGGTGGGCCGCAACGCCGACTACGACCTCGCAGTGCTCAAGATCGACAAGAGCGGGCTCACGCCGGTGACGATCGGCAACTCGGAGTCGGTCAAGGTCGGGGACCAGGCCATCGCCATCGGATCGCCGCTCGGACTGGAGGGCACCGTCACCAGCGGTATCGTCAGTTCGCTGAACCGGCCGGTGACCGCCGGCGGAGGCTCTGGTTCGGAGACGTCGTTCATCAACGCCATCCAGACCGACGCGCCCATCAACCCGGGTAACTCCGGTGGCCCGCTGGTCAACGGCGAGGGTCAGGTGATCGGTGTGAACTCCGCGATCGCGAGTCTGAGTTCGGGGACCAGCGGCCAGGCCGGCAGCATCGGTCTGGGCTTCGCCATCCCGATCAACACCGCCAACCGGATCGCCCAGGAGATCATCAAGACCGGGACGTCCCAGACCCCGATCATCGGGGCCGAGATCGACTTCAACTACACCGGCCAGGGTGCGCGGGTGAACACCGTGACGTCCGGCGGTCCGGCCGAGAAGGCGGGGCTGAAGTCCGGAGACATCATCGTCGCGGTCAACGGCCAACGGGTCGACGACGCCGTGTCGCTGATCACCGACATCCGGCAAAACGCCCCTGGCGACGAGATCACGCTGACGCTCGAGGGCGGCAAGGAGATCACGGTCACGCTTGGGTCCCGGTAGCACTGCGCGTACCCTGGAAGGGTGTTCGACATCGGTCTGGGCGAGTTGCTGGTCCTCGGCCTGCTCGCGTTGCTGGTGTTCGGCCCTGACCGGTTACCCGGCGCGGCAGCCAGTGCCGGTCGCTTCGTGAACAAGGCTCGGGAGACGGTTGGTCAAGCCAAGCAGCAGATATCCGACTCGGCCGACCTCAATGCGATGAGTCAGGACCTGCAATCGCTGGCCGATCTGCACCCCAAGCGGATCGTGTCGTCGTTGGCGGAGACGCCGGCGCCGGCCAAACCCGCGTCGACCCCGACAACGATCGACCCCAACGCGACCTGATCGGCGACGAAACGACCGTTCCGCTGGGGCCTTCAGCGCCCGACCGGCGAGATTCCCAAGTTCAGCCCGGACAGCCCCCGCGGCTTCGCGGCCAGCGTGTCGGCGAGCGCGGCGATCGCCTGCGAGGCGGGCGCGTCCGGCGCGTCGAGCACGAGCGGTCGACCCGCATCCCCGCCTTCCCGCAGCCGCACGTCGAAGGGGATCTTGGCCAACAGCGGTACATCGGTTCCGAGTGCGCCCGACAACTGCGCGCTGACAGTCTCGCCGCCGCCCACCCCGAACAGGTCCATCGGCTCGCCACAGTGCGGGCACGGGAAGGCGCTCATGTTCTCCACGACCCCGACGATGCGCTGGTTGGTGTACTCGCTGAGCATTCCGGCGCGCACCGCCACCTCAGCCGCGGCGACCTGCGGGGTGGTGACGATCAGCAATTCCGAACGGGGAAGCAGCTGGGCCAGCGACATGGGTATGTCACCGGTGCCCGGGGGCAGGTCGATGAGCAGCCAGTCCAGGTCGCCCCAGTAGACGTCGGTGAGGAACTGGTTGAGCATGCGGTGCAGGATCGGTCCGCGATACGCCACGGCCTGACTCGCGCCTCCGGGCTTGAACGGCAGGATCGACATGGTCGTGACGCCGTAGGCGACCGGCGGGATGAACATCTTGTCGACCACGGTCGGAGGTGCCGTGACGCCCAGCATCCGCGGCGTGGAGTGTCCGTAGATGTCGGCGTCGACGAGCCCGACGCGCAAACCACGGGCGGCCAACTGGACCGCGAGGTTCACGGTGACCGAGCTCTTGCCGACCCCACCCTTGCCGGACGCCACGCCCAGCACCTTGGTCAGCGAACCTGGCTTGGCGAACGGGATCTCTTTCTGCGGGCCCTGCAGCTGCTCGCGCAAGGCGGTGCGCTGCTCGTCGCTCATGACGTCGAACACCACCTCCACGCTGCGTACGCCGGGCACGGCGGCGACTGCCTGCTCCACGCGCTCCTGCAGAGTGGAGCGCATCGGGCAGTGGGAGATGGTCAGGAACACCTCGACCCGGGCCGATCCGGTTTCGTCGACGTCGACGGACTTCACCATTCCCAGGTCGGTGATGGGTCGGCGGATTTCGGGATCCTCGACGCGGGCAAGTGCGGCTCGGATGGCGTCAACGGGCATATGGCCATGGTACGAAGGGCTGCCTAACCCGCTTGCGGGTGCCGTGCGCATCCTCGCCAGGTCGTCCGATCCTCGCCGGAAAGACGTGGCGCGGATTCCGCGGACCCAGACTCAGTCGTCGTCTTCCTCGAGGTCTTCCAGCAAGTCTCGCAGCTCCCGGCGCAAGTAGTCGCGGGTCACGACGTCGCCCAGACCGATACGCAACGCGGCGATCTCACGAGCCAAGTACTCGGTGTCGGCGATCAGCCGCTCCGTGCGCTCGCGGTCCTCCTTGATCTGCACGCGGTCGCGGTCGTCCTGCCGGTTCTGGGCGAGCAGGATCAGTGGCGCGGCATAGGAGGCCTGCAGGCTCAACAGCAGCGTGAGGAAGATGAACGGGTATGGGTCGACCGGGTTGCGGCCGATCACGTTGTACATCACCCAGGCGGCGATGGCAGCCGTCATCCAGGCGATGAACCGCCAGGAACCCAGGAAGCGTGCCACCCGCTCGGAGACCCGGCCGAACGTCTCCGGGTTCGGGGTGGGGCGGATGGACGGGCGGCCGCGGGCGGGCTGGTCCAGGCGCGAACGGTCAGCCATCGGAGACCGCCTCCCGCCAGTTCTCACCGAGCAGATGGTCCAGCAGGTCGTCGACGGTGACCGTGCCCAGCAGATGACCGTTCTCGTCGACGATCGGCACAGCGACCAGGTTGTACGCCGCGAAGTAGCGGGTCAGTGTCTGCAGCGAGGTGTCGGGAGTCAGCGGGGCAAGGTCCTTGTCCACGACCCGCGAAACCAGGTCGCTGGGGGGCTCGCGCAACAGCCGCTGCCAGTGGACCACGCCCAGGAACTTGCCGGTCGGGGTCTGCATCGGAGGGCGCACCACGTAGACCTGGGAGGCCAGCGCCGGGGAGAGGTCCGGGTTACGGATCTGGGCCAGCGCCTCGGCAACCGTCGCATCGGCACCCACGATCACGGGTTCCGGGCTCATCATGCCGCCTGCGCTGAGTTCGTCGTAGGTGAGCAACCGGCGCAGATCCTCGGCGTCCTCCGGCTCCACGAGTTCGAGCAGTTCCCGAGCCCGTTCCGGCGTCAGGTCACTGAGCAGGTCCACGGCGTCGTCGGGGTCCATTTCCTCCAGGACGTCGGCAACGCGCTCGTCCTCCAAGGCACTGATGATCTGGACCGCGTCGTGTTCGGGCATCTCCTCCAGGACGTCGGCCAACCGCTCGTCGTCCAGCGCCCGGGCGATCTCCAGGCGGCGCTTCTCCGGGAGGTCGTGCAACAGGCTCGCGACGTCCGCTGGGCGCATGTCGGCCAGCGATTCCAGCATGGTCTCGGTGGCTTGGTCCGGCTCCTGCGCAGACATGCCGGACAGTTCCGACCACGGGACCACCTGAGTCTGCCCGCGACGGGCCAGACCACGGGTGCCGCGCACGTAGGCCTCGGTGATCACCCAGTCCCGGCGGGCGTTCTGCTGCATGGCAAGATCGAGGATCTTGACTTTGTCGCCGCTGGTCCGCAGGGTCACCGTCCGGTCAAAGAGTTCGGCGACCGCCAGCGTCTCGCCCGGCCGGAGGCTGAACCGTCGCAGGTCCAGCACGCCGGTGATCACGATCTGGCCCACGTCGATCTTGGTGACCCGGGTGATCGGCAGGAAGATCCGGCGGCGGGCACCCACCTCGACCACCAGCCCGACCAGCCGCGGAGGGATCGCGCCGTACTGCAGCACGAGCACGAAATCGCGGACCTTGCCCAGCGGTTCACCGTTCGGGTCGAAGACGGCCGAGCCCCGCAAGCGGGCGATGTAGGCGCGTGTGACCGTCACGAGCGCAGGCTATCGAGAAACACCTGGTCACGGGCGCAGGCTATAGGGATCAGGTAACCTTGCCGCGGATCCGAGAGGCGGGCAAATGCGGGTAGCACTGATCACAGCCCTAGTGGTGGCAGGAGTAGCTGGGTGCTCGAGCTCGGGTGACGACACGACGCCGAGTCCGTCGGCAAGCGAGGCCAGCCCGTCCGCGACTGCGACCGGCGCGCCCGTCGGCAAGGCCAACGGTGTCGAGAAACTGGGTCCGAAGCAGATCCTGAACCAGGCTCGGAAAGCGGCCCTGGATGCCCGCAGCGTGACGATGACCGGCAAGAGCCCGGCCGCTTCCTTGGAGCTGGTGGTGACGCAGGATGCCAGTGACGGCACCCGCTCCTCGGGCGACACCACACTGAAGACCCGGGTGGTCGACGGCGTCATCTACGTCAAGGCCGACGAGGCCTACTGGACGCAGGCCTTCACCAAGAAGAAGGCGAAGAAGATCGGCAACAAGTGGGTTGCCGGCGACCTGACGAACCCGAAGCTGAAATCGTTCCGGCAGACCAGCACCATGAAGCCACTGATGCAGCAGTTCCTCGTCCTGAGCGGGACCGGTGAGGTCGGTGAGGTAGGTGTGGCCGCTGGCCAGCCGGCTGTCCCCATCACCAGCGACGCCGGCACTACGTGGGTGGCCACGACCGGCAAGCCGTACGTCCTGCAGATCACCAGCGCTCCGGAGACCGGCGAGGACGCCACCGTCGACTTCACCGAGTGGGACAAGAAGGTCGTCATCAAGGCCCCGCCCAAGAAGCAGACGATCAGTCTCGCCGACCTCGCGTGACCAGGCGGGACGCGTTCCTGCTGGTCGCTGCGGTGCTCTGCGTGAGCGCGTCGGCACCTTTGATCGCCGCCTGCGCGGCCCCGGCGCTGGCGATCGCCATGTATCGCTGTCTGTTCGGCGCGGCCCTGACTGGCACCTGGATGCTGGCCAGTCGCAGCGCTGTGACCGTCCCCGCTGGATGGGCGCGCACGGCGTTGCCCGGTCTGGCGCTGGCCGCGCACTTCGCCGCCTGGATCCCCAGCCTGCGGTTCACCAGCGTCGCGTTGAGCACGGCGATGATCTCGACGCAGCCCGTGTGGTCGGCCTTGATCGCCCGTATCACCGGCCGGCTGGTCTGGGCCGGTGTCGCGATCAGTGTGGCCGGCGTCCTGGTGCTGACCGGCTTTGGTGGCCACCTGGACGGCCGCAATCTCTTCGGCATGGCTCTGGCGCTGCTCGGCGCGATGCTGGCTGCCGTCTACGTCGCGTTCGGGGAGCGGGTGCGGGCGGTGACGGACATCGGCTCCTACACGACCGTGGTCTACGGTGCGGCTGCCGCGGTTCTGCTGGCGGTCTGCCTGCTGTTCCGGATCCCGCTGGGCGGCTACACCGCGCGGGACTGGTGGTTGATCGCCGCTATCACGGTCGTCGCGCAGATCGGTGGGCATTCCGCGATGAATGCCGTCGTGCACCGGGTGTCGGCCACGGTCGTGAGTACGGCGATCCTGTTCGAAGCGCCCGGTGCGACCATCCTGGCGGCGCTGTTCCTCGGCCAGAGCGTGGGGTTGTCACTGGTGCTCGGACTCGCGGTGATGCTGGTGGGGCTGGTGCTGGTGGTGCGCGGGATGCGGCCCCGCGCCAACGCCGTCGAGTCGGGGGTTTAGGCGCGGGGTAGATGTGACCCGTCTTCAGAATTGTCAGAGATGAGCAACCGGCCACCTTTGCCGCCGGGGGTCTGATCAGCGCTGATCATGGCCTGGCTACCGTGGAATCATGACTGAGCCCCGCCAACTTCGCAGCCGTCGTTCCAACCTGGCCGTCCCGGGCAGCAGCCCGAAGATGCTGGAGAAGGCCAAGGGCCTGCCGGCCGACCAGGTGTTCATGGACATCGAGGACGCCGTCGCGCCGATCGCCAAGCCGGATGCGCGCAAGAACATCGTGGCCGCGCTGAACGAGGGTGGCTACGAGGGCAAGGTCCGCGTGGTCCGGGTCAACGACTGGACGACCCATTGGACCTACGCCGACGTGATCGAGGTGGTCGAAGGCGCCGGCCAGAACCTCGACTGCATCATGCTGCCGAAGGTGCAGACACCCGAGCAGATCGTCGCGCTCGACCTGCTGCTCACCCAGATCGAGAAGGCCAACGGTTTCGAGGTCGGCCGGATCGGCATCGAGGCCCAGATCGAGAACGCACTGGGCCTGCTCAACGTGGACAAGATCGCCACCGCCAGCCCGCGTGTCGAGACCATCATCTTCGGCCCGGCGGACTTCATGGCCAGCATCAACATGAAGTCGCTGGTCGTCGGTGAGCAGCCCCCCGGCTACGACGTGGGCGACGCCTACCACCACATCCTGATGAGCATCCTGATGGCCGCCCGTGCCCACGACAAGCAGGCCATCGACGGGCCGTACCTGCAGATCAAAGACGTCGAGGGCTACAAGCGCGTGGCCGGTCGCAGTGCCGCGCTCGGCTTCGACGGCAAGTGGGTGCTGCACCCCGGCCAGGTCGAGGCGGCGAACGAGGTGTTCAGCCCCCGCCAGGAGGACTACGACCACGCCGAGCTGATCCTGGACGCCTACGAGTACTACACCTCCGCCGAGGGCGGCGCCAAGGGCGCGGTCATGCTCGGCGACGAGATGATCGACGAGGCCAGCCGCAAGATGGCACTGGTGATCTCGGCCAAGGGCCGCGCCGCAGGCATGCAGCGGACCAAGACGTTCGAGCCGCCGGCGGGCTGAGCGCGCGGTTGTCGTACTCCCGGCAGCAAGCGACCCGATCGGGGGCGTGGACGGGGCCATTGCCGAAGGCTTTGTGACTGTGCGACCAGTTCTTGGTCTGTGCGTCACAAAGCTGCTTGTGCAACGCCGCCAGGAACCTAGCCGGACCGTCACAACCGCACCATTCCGGGCATATCGGTCTGACGAACCCGAGTCATTCCAGTGCGGACAGGTTCGCCACGCGCAACGAACAGGTCACAACTGCTTGGGAACACTCGCGCACCTGCCGACGTCTCACAAGGGGGCATGTGAGGATAAGCGGAACGCGTTGTGAAGGGTGCAGTATGCGGTTTCTGAAGTCTGTGGCGCTGGCCGGCGCTGCGGTGGTCATGGCCAGTGGCACAGCGGTCGCGGCGCCACCCGAGTTGCCGACCCCGCCCAAGCCGAAGTTCACCAAGACCGTGCAGCCCAGCCTGTTCGGCATGCACGTGCATGACTTGAGCAACCCGGTCCCCGAGGTGAACCAGAAGTTCGGCGCGATCCGGATCTGGGACAACGGGGTGCGTTGGGATCAGGTCAACACCGCGCAGGATGTCTACGACTGGACCCTGATGGACCAGGTCGTCACGAACGCCGAGGCGACCGGTGCCAAGGAGATCATGTACGTCCTCGGGTCGACGCCGCAGTGGCTGGCCACCGACTTCAGCGTGGACAACTACCTCGATGCACCGGGTGCGAATTCCAAGCCCGCCAGCCTCGCAGAGTGGGACAAGTGGGTACGCGCCGTGGTCCAGCGGTACAGAGGTCGCATCGATTCCTACCAAGTCTGGAACGAGGTCAACTTCTCCTCGTTCTGGAACGGCAGCGAGGCGCAGATGGTGGAGCTGACCCGTCGCGCGGCCAAGATCGTGCACGCCGAGGATCCAGGCGCCGAGGTGGTCACCGGTTCGGCGATCGTGCGGCAGTCCAAGAAAGTCGGAAAGCAGGCCGCTGCGATCTCCACCAAGTCGTTCTTCTACAACTACATGCGTGGGCTGAAGAACAAGAAGGTGAAGTTCGACGCCGTGGGCATGCACTTGTACCCCTGGTACAAGGCCGGCCCCGGTGACGGCACGCCGTTCGATCGCGAGACTGGCGCCTCCAATGCCCAGGAGGTGCTCGACCACTTCAAGTTCAAGCAGCCCATGTACGACACGGAGATGGCTTACGGCAACCGCCGCGACAACGGCTGGCCGCGTAAGGTGCTGCCGGCCAAGCTCGGAGCTGCCTACCTTGCCCAGACCTACATCTACGGCATGGTCAACAACGTGCCGCAGGTGTACTGGTACGGCTGGGACGACCACGTGCTCGGCGTGGACGTGACCAGTCCGAAGACTGGCAGAATCCTGGCTCCCGGGATCGCCTACAACACCGTCATGAACTGGATGTCCTACGCCAAGATCGGCGGCTGCGCGACGACCAAAGGTGTGAACACCTGCCTGATCCGGCAGAAGGGCCAGCGGCAGTATCTGGTGTTCCGCAACAGCAAGGCGTACAAGACATACACCGTGAGCAAGAAGTGGAAGGTCAATCAGGTGTGCGATCTCACTGACAAGTGCAAGTCGCTGAAGTCCAACCGCCGTTTGCGGGTCGGCATCTCGCCTTTGCTGGTCACGCCATGATCAGGGCGATCGCTGCGGCTGTGGCATTTGCGCTGCTGCCTGCTGTTCCGGCGGTTGCCGCCCCGCCGACGCTCCCGACTCCGAAGGGTACGTACGGCGCGAAACTCGACGCCGGCCTGCTGGGCCAGCACGTGCACTACTTGTCCAACGAGGGCATCAACACCACCCAAGAATTCGGGGCGATCCGGATCTGGGACAACGGCGTGCGCTGGGACCAGATCAACACTGCGCCCGGCGTCTACGACTGGACTCTGCTGGACCGCGTCGTCGACAACGCCACCGCGGTTGGCGCCAAGCAGATCGTGTACGTCCTGGGCGGCACCCCGCAATGGGCGGCCAAGTACCCGACGGCGGACTTCAACTACTACTTCGGACCTGGCACCGCGAGCGTGCCCAACAACATCGAGGACTGGAAGACCTGGGTGCGGGCGGTCGCGCAGCGGTACAAGGGCCGGATCACCGCCTACCAACCGTGGAACGAAGCGAACCTGTCAGCGATGTTCTACGCCGGGGGTGGGGACACGGCGGCGCCGATGGCCGACCTCACGCAAGCCGCCAAGCAGGTGCTCGACGAGGTGGACCCGGCGGCGACGTTCACCACCGCTTCCAGCACAGTCATCCAGACCAAGAACTACGTGAAGTCGGGGTGGTTCACTCGCTACTTGAAGGCATTGAAGGCGCGCGGGGTCAAGCCCGACACGGTCTCCGTGCACCTCTACCCGTGGCTCAAGCAGGGACCCGGCAATGGCAACCTCAAGCAGCGTGAGCAGGGTCTGGCGATGGCCAAGCAGGTGATGGCCAACACCGGCTTCAAGAAGTACTCGATCTGGGACACCGAGATGAACTACGGCAATATGCGCGACACATCGTTCAACCAGTGGCCGAAGAAGAAGTACAGCCAGAAGCAGGGCGCGGCCTACCTGGCGCAGACGTACCTGTACTCGCTGAGCAACGGCGTGTCCCAGGTCTACTGGTACGGCTGGGACGACTGGGGTCTGGGCGTGTGGGAGACCTCGAAGTCCGGGCGCATCCTGCAGCCCGGCGAGGCGTACAACACGCTGATGCAGTGGCTGCCGGGCGCCAAGAACGGCGGGTGCACCCCGATCGGGTCGATTTCCACTTGCACGATCAAGCGCGGGGCTCGCAAGCAGTTCCTTGTGTTCCGGGCGACTCCCGCCACCAAGACCTACACCGTGCCCAGCACGTGGAAGGTACGGCAGGCGTGCACTGTGCTGGACTCCTGCAAGCCCATCCGCAACGGCCGGGTCAAGGTCGGCCAGTCGCCGCTGTTGCTCACGAAGTAGCAGCCGTTTGAGCCCAGTTGTTCACTTCTAGCCTCGAGGCTGCGGGCCAGAAGTGAACAAGCGGGCTAGAACCCTGCCCGTTTCGGCGCGGCACCCCGGTGGGATACTGCCGAATAGGCACCCATTGGAGGCGATCATGGCCCGTTTGGCGCAGACCGAAGGCTTGACCGATGTGCAACAGGAGATCCTGTCCGCGGTCCACGATTTCGTCGAGAACGAGATCATTCCCAATGCCCAGCGGCTCGAGCACGCTGACGAGTACCCCACGGAGATCGTCGAGGGTATGAAGGAGATGGGGATCTTCGGGCTGATGATCCCCGAGGAGTACGGCGGCCTGG
>ERZ724513.522-NODE-522-length-18721-cov-7.891407_pt1 | contig 18721 bp, 20 predicted proteins | sample MGYA00376046_ERZ724513 | MGnify/ENA primary metagenome ERZ724513 (study PRJEB28724, sample SAMN07190883) | activated sludge metagenome | isolation source: activated sludge of sewage treatment plant in Hong Hong | place: Hong Kong | collected 2016-03-17 ...
AACTCGGCCACCGCCCCGGCGTCCGGACGAGCCCCGCTCGCCGCCTCACGGGCGCTGCGCCAGGCGGTGCCGGTGGCCTGCTCGGCGCGCCACACCGGGGCGTTCTGGGGTGCTTCCGGCGCCGAACTGGCCGACGCCGCCGAGGGGGCCATGTCGAGCCGTCCCGATTTCACCCCTCGGACGAGCACCCACAACACACCGGCCGCGACGGCCTTGAGCGCGATGTCGAGCAGCCCGCCCAGAATCTCCATGATCACACCGAAGGCGTTGGCTGAGGCGGCCAGGCCCAGCCCCAGGCAGATCAGTTGCAGCAGCGTGCCGATGCCCACCACCCAGGCCGACGTCTTCGCCAGGGTGATGGCCCGCGTCGTGGCCGGCGGAATGAACAGGCACGCGCAGACCAGCGCCACCAGCACGATCACCAGTGACAGGTTCATGATCGACTGGCCGATCTCTTGAAAGGCCGCGAACACCTGGGTCTTCTCCCAGAACACCAGCAGGGTGAGGCGCACGATGCCCAGCACCTGGCTGGCACAGATGATCACCAGCACCAACCAGGTGACCGGCTGCCGAATGCGCTTCAGGTTGTCGAGCATCGACCGCTTGGTGGCCTGCTCGGACGGTTCAGACATAGCTCTCCCCTGCCTCGGCCCGCACCAGGGCGACCAGTTCGCGAACCCGTTCGGCCTCGTCCACCGGCGCCACCATGGTGACCGTCGGGGTGGTGACCACGACCAGGTCGGAGCAGCCCAGCAGGCTGATCACGTGGTCGTCACCGGCGGTGTTGATGATCACGTTGCGTTCGGCGTCCAGATGCACCGACGGGCCGATCAGCGCGTTGCCGGCCGCGTCGTGGCTGAGCACCTCGGCCAGTGAGGCGTAGCCGCCCACATCGTGCCAGCGCACCGGCAGGGCCACCGCGAGCACGTGGGCGGTGCCGGCACCTGCCGAGACGGGCTCCATGATCGCGTAGTCGACGGACGTCTTGTGCAAGCTCGGAAAGATCGCCTCGAGCCGGTCGGGGTGCGCCGCCAGTTCGAGCACGGCGTTGTGGGTTGCGGGGTGCAGCGCTTCGAGCTGCTCCAAGAAGGTCGCGGCCCGCCATACGAACATGCCCGCGTTCCACCAATAGGCGCCCGAGTCGAGGTACTCGCGGGCGGTCGCCCGGTCGGGCTTCTCGCGAAACTCGATCACCTCGTGCACATCTGGACGGCCGGGCACGGCTGCACCGCGGTGCAGGTAGCCGTAACCGGTGTGCGGGCTGGTCGGCACCACGCCCAGGGTGACCAGCGCCTGCGCGTCACCCTCGGCCACGTCGAAGGCCTGTGCGAGCGCGTCGGTGAACACCGCCACCGGTTCGATCAACTGGTCGGCGGTCACCTGGGCGATCACCGCGTCGGGGTCGCGGGCGGCGATCACCGCGGCGGGCCAGGCCACCGCGTTCAGCGAGTCGCGGCCCTCGGGCTCGCCCAGAGTGTTGGCCTCGGGCAACTCGGGCAGCTCGGCGCGCACCTGGTCGGCGTAGGCGGCGCCGGTGCACACCAGCACCCGTTCGGGCGGCACCAGGCCGCCCAGCCGCTCGTAGGCGATGCGCAGCAACGAGCGTCCTTCGATCAGGCGCAGCAGTTGCTTGGGGGTGCCTTTGCGCGACAAGGGCCACAACCGGGTGCCGGAACCGCCGGCCATGATCACCGCGAACCGCATGGCCTGACGATATCGCCCGGCTTGCGGGTAGTCGCCGACCCCTGCTGTGTCGAACACGAGCGAGTCGCCGCTCGAGCTGGTCAGCGCCCGGCCGGTGGAGCGTGCGCTGGTCGAGCTCGTCGAGACCCCGGCATCTCAGGTCAGAGCTTCCGGCGTTCGCCGGAATGACGACAGCGCTGGCCGAGCTCGACCGACGCATAGGATCTGCCGAATGGACGTTCCCGCCGCTCTCGCCGCCCTGCAGCGCCGTGCCCGCACCGAGGGCGCCGAGCCGCTGCTCACCCACTACGACCTGGCCGGAGGCGGGCGCACCGAGCTCAGCGTGGCCACCTTCGCCAACTGGGTGAACAAGACCGCGAACCTGATCGAGGACGTCGGCGCCGACGCAGGGCAGGTGGGGCTGCCGCTGGCCACCAGCCGTCCGGGGCACTGGATGACGTTGATCTGGCCGTTGGCGGCCTGGCAGCGCGAGTGCACGGTCGGCCCGTCCGCCGATCACGCCGACGTCGCGGTGGTGGGGCCGGACGACTCGCAGCCGATCGTGCCCGGCGCCACGTTCGCCTGCTCGCTGCACCCGCTCGGGCTCGGGCTGCGCGACCTGCCACCGGGTGTGCTCGACTACACCACCGAGGCGCTCGCCCAGCCCGACCGGGCCGGAACACTGCCGTCCGGGCCCAACGCGCCGGCCTGGATCGACGGCGCGACCGTGCTGTCGCACGCCGAGGTCGCCGACGTGACGCCCGTGGCCGAGCGCGTACTGGTGCGGCCGTCGGACGCCCTGGGCACGTTGCGGGCCGCTCTGATCGCGCCGCTGCTGGGCGGCGGGTCGGCGGTCGTGGTCGAGGGTGACGCCGACGACGCGCGGGTCGAGGCGATCAGGGTGGCCGAGCGCTGCGTGGAATGATGGCGGGGTGATCGCCCCGCTTCCCTCGCCCCGTTTTTCGCGCCGCGCCGGGCTGTCCGCCCTGGGCGGCGCGCTCCTGCTGGCGGGCTGCAGCAACGCCGCCTCGGTACCCACCCCGACCGCGTCGCCCACCGGGTCGATTCGCGACCAGTTGCAGTCGGCGATCGGCACCATCGCGGCCGGGCAGGACAAGCTGGGTGTCGCCGTGCTCGACCTGCGCAGCGGCGCGAGCTGGAACCTTCGCGGCGACTGGGCGTGCCAGAGCGCGTCCATGGCCAAGCCGATGATCGTGTCGATGGCGCTGCGCAAAGCCGCCGCCGACAAACTGCAACAGCCGTTGCCGCCCGAGCAGGACGCGCAGGCCAACAAGGCGATCAAGAACTCCGACAACGACGCGGCCGACGCGCTGTGGCCCTGGGCGGGCGCTCGGCCGGCCTATGACGCGCTGGCCAAGGACCTGAAGCTCGCCAACACCCACAGCGCCCCCGAGAAGGACTTCTGGAGCTGGACCTGGACCACGCCGTTGGATCAGTTGTCGTTCATGCACCAATTGGTGAAGGGCGACACCACGGCGCTCACCGACGCCCAGCGCAGCTATCTGCTGGGGTTGATGGGCCAGGTGCAGGACGATCAGACCTGGGGGGTCGGCTTTCCCAAGAGCGGCACCGTGCAGGTCGAGATGAAGAACGGCTGGGTGCAGTTCCAGTCCACCGACAACCTGTGGGCGGTGAACTCGATCGGGCACGTGTCGGGCGACGGCCGCGACTACCTGCTCACCATGATGGGCCGCTACCCCAGCTTCGATGCGGGCAAGGCGTACTGCAACGCGATCGGCGACTGGGTGTTCCGCATTCTCGGTTCGGGCGAGCTGCAGAAGTAGCCACCCCCGCCGGTCGAGCGTGTCGAGACCGCGGTTGGACGAGACCTCGTCCACGGGGTTTCGACAAGCTCAACCAGCGACGGCTCAGCTGACGGTGCAGACGCTGTCGAGGTCGTCGGTCTGCGTCTTCGACTTGGCCGGGGTGGACGCCGCCGGGCTGGACGACCCACTCGGACTAGCCGTCGCACTGGCGGCGGGTTTGTCGGACGCGTTCTCGGACGCCTTCAGCTTGTCGGCCACGATCTGCCGAATGCGCGGGAAGTCGGGCTTCACCGGCTTGATCAGCGGCGGCGCGAAGTTGACGCTGCTGAGCGGCAGCGAACGGCCCTTGGCGGCCAGGTCGAGCAGGGTGCCGATCTGCGAGGTGGGCAGGTCGGTCGACACGATCTCTTCGCCGGCCTTGGCGATCTCTTGGAACTTGGTCAGCACGGTGGTCGGGTTGAGTTGCTTGACCATCGCGTTCAGCACGCATTTCTGCCGCGACATGCGCTCGTAGTCGGTCGAACCCTCGCGCGAGCGGGCGAACCACAGCGCGTTGTAGCCGTCGAGATGCAGGTTCTTGCCCGGCCCGATGTAGCCCTTGATCGGGTACTTGCGGCCGGTGGTCAGGTCGGTGCCGCCGCCGATCGGCACCTTGCGCGCCACGTCGAGGGTGATGCCGCCGACGGCGTCGATCAGGGCCTGGAAGCCCTTGAGGTCGACCAGCGCGTAGTAGTTGATGTCGAGACCCAGAATGTTGCCGACGACCTCTTTGGTGGCCTGCACGCCGGGGTTCTTCACGCCCGGGTAGAGGTTCTTGTGGTTCATCGCCAGCGTGTACACGGCATTGAGCAGGCAGGATTGGTCTTTGCACCAGTAGCCGTTGGGGTACAGCTTCTTCAGCGGCGAGCTGTCGGGAAACGGTGCCCACTGCAGGTTGCGGGGCAGGCTGAACAGCACGGTGCGGCCGGTGTCGGCGTCGATGCTGGCCACGATCATGGTGTCGGGCCGCAGGCCTTCGCGGTCGGCGCCCGCGTCGCCGCCGAGCAGCAGCACGTTGTAGCGCCCGGCGCTGGTTTCGGCCTTGCCGCCGCCGGTGAACACGTTGCCGACCAACCGGCGCTGCGCCTCGAAGGCGTTCGAGAGCGTCCACGAGCCCCAGCCGACCGCCAGCGCGAGGGCGAAGGCGACGGCGGGCACGATCCATTGACCGGCGGTCGACATCGCGGACGGGTTGGCGATGCGCCACGCGTTGACGAACAACAGCGCCCAGCCCAGCCCGAGGGCAAGTGCCGCCCAGCGCAGCACGGTGAGCGTGATCGGGTTGGCGTACAACCCGATCGCGAACGCGCGTGTCGTCAGCAGCAGCACCACGAACACCAGGGCCAGACCGATCAGCGAGAACCAGACGCGCAGGGCCGCGCGGCCAAGGCGTTCGTTGCCGCCCACCAACTGAGCCGAACCGGGCACCACCAGCGTCATGCCCAGCAGGGTGAGCCCACGACGCAGCGCAATGCCCTGGCTGCGGGCCTGCGCCGGCGGCAGCGAACTCTGCGCCTGAGCACGAGAAGAGGTGGTGACGGTCACCGAACCAGTCTGCCGCGCACGATCAACCTGACCCGGTCGGCTCGCCGGTGACACCTATGGACGGGCAGGGGTTCGCTTTGTGCGTCTCGGTTGGGGACGGTGCCGACCGGTTCGAGATCCCGACGTCCGCCCCGGGATGAGGGTCTGCTTTCCGGCTGCGGACGCAGTTGACGCTGGTCACTGCCCGCGGACGGCGGCACCCTTCGCGCGCGCGGCATCGCGCAGCTGCGCCTGAAAGTCGACCATGGCCGCCTGCACCGCATCGTCGGCGACGCCCAGAATGCGCACCGCCAGCAGCCCCGCGTTACGGGCGTTGCCGACCGCCACCGTGGCCACCGGCACGCCGGCGGGCATCTGCACGATCGAGAGCAGAGAGTCCATGCCGTCGAGGTACTTCAGGGGCACCGGAACGCCGATCACCGGCAGCGGGGTCAGCGCGGCGAGCATGCCGGGAAGGTGCGCCGCTCCCCCGGCTCCGGCGATGACCACCTTCAGCCCGCGGGTGTGGGCGGCTCGACCCCACGCCACCATGTCTTCGGGCATGCGGTGCGCCGACACCACGTCGGCCTCGTAGGGCACGCCGAACTCGGCGCACGCGTCGGCGGCGGCCTTCATCACCGGCCAGTCCGAATCGGACCCCATCACGATGCCCACCAGCGGCTCTGCCATCACTGCCCCTCACTGTCGTCTCGGCCCATCAGGTGATCGGCGGCCGCCTGCGCCCGCGCCCGCACGTCGGCGGCGTCGTCACCGACCACGGTGACGTGACCCACCTTGCGTCCCGGCACGACGCTCTTGCCGTAGAGCTGCACCCGGGCGCGGGGCTCGGCGGCGAGCACCTCGGCCGACGCCGCCAGCAGATCGTCGCGCGCACCGCCCAGCACATTCACCATCGCCGCCCGGGGCTGCCTCGCGTCGGTGGGCCCCAGCGGCAGGTCGGCCACGGCCCGCAGGTGGTTCTCGAACTGTGAGGTGTGCGCGCCGTCGATGCTCCAGTGCCCCGTGTTGTGCGGTCTCATGGCCAACTCGTTGACCACCACGGTGCCGTCCGCGCGTTGCATGAGTTCGACGGCGAGAATGCCGGTGACGTCCAACTCGGCCGCGATGCGCAGCGCGAGCCGTTCGATCTCGTCCGCCTGGGTGGCGCTCAGGTCGGGCGCGGGGGTGAACGTGTGGGTGCAGATGCCGTCGGTCTGCACGGTCTCGGTGACCGGGTACACCCGCTCTTCCCCAGAGGGACGCCGCGCCACCAACACACTGAGCTCGCGGGTGAAGTCGATGAACTCCTCGGCGAGAATGCGCACGCCGGGCTTGAGGTCGGCGAACGGTTCGGCGGACTGCTCGGGGCCGTGCAGCTTCCACACACCCTTGCCGTCGTAGCCGCCGCGGGAGGTCTTGGCGATCACCGGCCAGCCGATGCGGTCACCGAAGGCGATCAACTCATCGTGATCGGCAACCACGGCGAACACCGGGCACGGCACCCCCAGGGCGCTCAGCCGTTCGCGCATCACCACCTTGTCCTGCGCGTGCACCAGCGCGTCGGGCCCCGGGTGCACACCCTTGCCGCGCTCGAGCAGCCCGCGCAGAATCGGCTGCGGCACGTGCTCGTGATCGAAGGTGATCACGTCGCAGCGCTCAGCGAAGGCGTAGACGGTCTCGGCATCGGTGTAGTCGCCCACCGTCACGTCGGCGACCACCTGGGCTGCAGAGACGTCCGGGCCCTCGGCGAGCAGTGCGATACGCACGCCGAGGGGAATGCTGGCGGCATGCATCATGCGAGCCAGTTGCCCGCCGCCGATGATGCCGATGGTTCGCACGGTCACAGGCCGAACCCTAGTGGGGCCTCACCCGGCGCACTCAACCGTTTCGCAGCGCGCGAACCTGTTCGGGGTTCGTACACCTGGGGCACCGGCAGCGGTGCCCGACGTGAATGGACGTCTGATCGGTGTGTGCTCGAAACCCCCGGTCGGGCGCGAGCCGCGGCACTACCATGAGGGCCATGACCCGGCACATCGTGGCCATGGGCGGTGGCGGCTTCTCGATGTCGCAGTTCGGCGAACCCACCGCTCTTGACCGTTACCTCGTTCACCTCACCGGCAAGGACCATCCGCTGGTCTGCTTCGCGCCCACCGCGTCGAGCGATGACCCGGCCTACATTCACAAGTTCCTCACCGCCTACGGCTCGCTCGGCGTACGCACCTCGGTGCTCACCCTCTGGACCGGTGCGGGTGAGTCGGTCGACCGGCTGGCCGAGGCCGATCTGCTGTTCGTGGGCGGCGGCAGCACGGTGAACCTGGTGGCGCTGTGGCAGGCGCACGGCGTCAGTGACATCGTGGCGCAGCGGTACGCCGAAGGTTCCCTGGTGCTGGCCGGCATCTCGGCGGGTGCGTGCTGCTGGTACCAGGGCTGCGTCACCGACAGCTTCGGCGACCTGCGCCCCTGGCGCGGCGGGCTTGGCCTGGTACGCGGCAGCTTCTGCCCCCATCTGGACGGCGAACCCGAGCGCGACCCGATCTTCACCGCCGCGGTGGCCTCGGGCGACCTGCCCGACGGCTACGCCGCCGACGACGGTGCCGGGGTGCACTACGTGGACGGCGTGCCGGCCAACTTCATTGCCGAACGGAGCGGCCAGGTGGTGTACCGGGTGCTGCCCAACGACGTGCCCGGGCCCGCGGTGATCCGCGAAGCGCAAGAGATGGTGCTGCTGGCTCCCTGACCTCTCCATGCCGTCCGACATGACGGGACGCGTGCAGAGGGTTCGACGCCAGGCTCAGCTCGCGGGCTTGAAGATCACCGTGCGCTGCACCACGAAGTTGACCGCCGTCGCCGTGCCCTGGGCGACCACGAACGACAGCAGCTGCGCCCAGGTCATCTTGGTCACGATCTCGGCACCCCCGGTGATCGACAGCAGCCACGGGTAGAGCACCACGAAGATGCCCACCTGCAGTACGAAGGTGATCGCATACAACGCCATCACCGCGGCGAATTTGCGGCGCGAGCCGTCGGACACGAAGGTCCAGCGGCGATTGATCAGGTAGGCGGTGGTGGTGCCGGCGATGAACGACAGCACCTTGGCCGGCGCGTACCCCAGCCCGACCGCCATCAGGGCCACGAGCAGGCCGTAGTCGACCACTGCCGAGAGTCCACCGGTGATGACGAAGCGCACCAGTTGGGTGCGCAGCGCCGGCTGCGCGGGGCTGACGGCGCTCACGCACGCACCCCGAACAACAGGTTCGAGATCGCCACGCCGACCTCTTCGACCTTGGGAATGTCGGTGAGCACCACGGGCGCCTCTGCCGAGGTGGTGAAGACCAGCGACCCACAGCCGAACACGCGATCAGACAGGCTGCGTTCGTAGGCCACGTTGGTGATGCGCGCCACCGGTACGTCGTGCCCGACCTTGTTCAGAATGCCCGCGCGGGTGATCAGCCGGTGGTTGGTGAGGGTGTAGGTGGTCGTACGCCAGCGCAACAGCGGCAACACGTACGCCGGAATGGCGAACCCGACCGCCAGGGCCGTGGCCACCCAACCCGACCACGGACGCCACGACGCCGGCATCACGCCGAACAGCACCCCACCCGCCGCGGCCAGCGCCAGCAGCCACAGGGTGGGGCCGATCAGCACCTTGCCGTGCGAGCGCAGGTGCAGAAGCTCGGTCTCACCGGTTCCGAGCAACTTGGCGGGCAGTCCCATGACGTCCATTATTGCGGGCCGCCGACACCCGCACGCTTTGGGTGCGGATGGTTCGATGGGCAGCATGTCTGTGCCTCTCGTGGCGTTTCTGCACGGCCTCGGCCGAACCCCTCAGTTCTGGCAGGACCAGGTGAGCGCGCTGCCGCCCGGTACCCGTGCGGTCGCGCCCTGGCTGGACGGCCTGCGCCCGGGTGGGTCCGACGGTTTCGAACTGACCCGGGCGGCCGATGCCGTACTCGGCCAACTGAACCGGTTCGGCGTCGATCAGGTGGCGCTGGTCGGGTCGGGGCTCGGGGCGTCCGTCGCAGTCGCAGCCGCGGGCCGCTCCCCCGCCGCGGTGTCGCACCTGGTGCTCACCGACCTGCTGCCACGCACCGCGAAGCTCGCCGGCGGATTGCAGCGGCTGGCGGTGCGGGCGATGCCGACTGCGCAACTGGCCGAGGCCGGGCTCGATCGCGGCAAGATGCTGGCGATGATGAAGGCGTCCGCGAGCGTCGACCTGCGTGCGCTGCTGCCGCAGGTGACGGCGCAGACCCTGCTGCTGGGCGGTTCGGGCAACCCCGCCGGTGTCACGGCGGCCCGCGAACTGGCGGCCGGCATCGCCGGTGCCCGCGTCGAGGTGATCGGACGCGCCGGCGGCTCGGTGCCCACCGAGGCGCCACAGGAGTTCAACCAACTGCTCTACGACTTTCTCGCCTGACCCACCGGTGACGAGACCCCACGAGGGTGGGGTCAAGCTCGACCAACGATCCTCCACCCCTGCGAGACACTTCGCGGCAAGAAACGCAACCAGAGATCCCGACGTTCGCCGGGATGACGAGTTCAGCAAGGACGGCATCACGATTCGGCACGAAACGACCGGCTGCGACAGAATGAGGGAATGCGCGCCTACCGGGAGATTCTGAGCCTTCCCGGTGCCTGGCAGTTCAGCGCCGCCGGCCTGCTGGCTCGTTCCGGCGGGGCGATGATGGGCCTGGGCATGGTGCTGATGGTGTCGGCGCTCTACGGCAGCTACGGCCTGGCCGGAGCGCTCGCGGCCTCGAACGCGGTGGCCTGGGCCCTGGGCACCGCAACGCTGTCGAACCTGGTCGATCGCTACGGCCAACGCCGGGTGATGTACCCCGCGGTCATTGTGGCGGCATCGTCGCTGGCCCTGTTGGTGATCTTCGCCATGCTGCAGTTGCCGGCTTGGACGCTGTTTCCCCCGGCCATCGTGTCGGGCGCGACGGGCGGAGCCCCCGGGGCCCTGGTGCGCGCCCGCTGGAACCACGCCACCAACGACCCCGACCACCTGCACACCGCCTATGCGCTGGAGTCGACCCTCGACGAGGTGACCTTCGTCGTGGGCCCGGTGCTGGCCACCGCGTTGTCGACCGGCGTGCATCCGGCCGCCGGGCTGATCGCTCCGGTCGTGTTGTCGCTGGTCGGAGCGCACCTGCTGTATTCGCAGCGCGCCACCGAGCCGCCCGTGCTGCCCCGCACCTACACCGACGGCGTGAAACCGCCGTTACGGCAGCGTCTGGTGCTGTTGGTGCCCGGCGTGGCGGCGGTCGTGTCGGTGAACCTGCTGATCGGGTGCGTGTTCGGCTCGATCGACGTGTCGGTGGTCGCCGCGGCGACCGAGTGGGATGTGCGTGCCGCCTCGGGAGTGGTGCTCGCCGTGTTCTCGCTCGCGTCGGGGTTGGCCGGTTTCTATTACGGCGCCCGCGGCTGGGGCTCGCCGCTGGTGTCGCGGTTTCTCTGGGGCGTGGCGGCGATGTTCGGCGCCAGCCTGCTGCTGCTGGCCGCCAACTCGGTGCTGCTGCTGAGCGTGGCCGGCGTACTCGTCGGCGTCACGATCGCGCCCACCCTGATCAACGGCAACTCGCTCATCGGACGCCTGGTGACCCGCGACCGGCTCACCGAAGGACTGGCGTGGATGGGCACCGGCATCGGTATCGGGGTGGCCATCGGCTCCAGCATCTCGGGCCAGGTGATCGACGCCGGCGGCTACCACGGCGGGTTCATGGTGGTGGCCGGCTTCGCCGGCCTTGCCGCCGTCATCGCGCTGGTCGGACGAGGCGGGCTCGGTCGCGCCGTCCGCGCACGCAGCATGGGCGACGAGTCCGCGCACTGAAGCAGGACGCGTCCGGCTGAGGCCTCAGACCCGGCTGGTCACCGTTCGCGGAGCTTGTTCAGACTTCTTCCCGGGGTCTCGAGAAGCTCGCCCAGCGACTTGTTCGACGTTCAGTCCTGCAGCAAACCCTTGATGTAGGCGGCCTGGCCGGCGTGCTGCGCGGCGTCGTCCACCACGCTGACCAGGCGCACCAGAGCGGTGACCGGCGGATCCCACCGCTCGTCGACCACGCGGCTCAACCCACCGGCGGGCGTGCTCTGCAACACCTCGACGGTGCGGGCGTGCACGGCGTCGTAGTAGGCGGTCAACGCCGACGGCGACGACACCGTGAACCGGGCCACATCGCCGGCACTCATGCCGTAGCCGTGGGTGTCGGCCGCGTACGGCGTGCCCAGGCGTTCGGCCCACCCGTCGGCGTACACCTCAGGGGCGTCGGTGATGGCGGCGACCTGGGCGTCTTCCATGCGGCCGATGTGCCAGACGATCCAGCCGATCGAGTTGCCCGGGTGGCCGTCGGGCAGTTGCGGCTGGGTGGTCAGCAGGTCGGCATCGATGTCGTCGACCACGTTGTGCAGCAGTTCGGGAATGCGCGAGAACGATTCGAGCAGAGCGTCGACGGCGGTGAGTTCACTGGCGTTCTGGGTCACGGCGCCACCGTAGTCGCCTGCGGTGACAGGTCACCCGGGGGCAGGGTCAGGGTTCAAGACCGCGGTGCAGCGATATCTCGACCTAACAGAGAGATTCCGGCGTCCGCCGGAATGACGGGAGCGCGAGTTCGCTGGTCGGCTCCGCCACCTGCGCTCAGTGCGCCGCGTCCGGCTCCGACTGGTGCTCGTCGCGGTGGGCCCGATGGGTGAACCGGTGTACGACCATCATCACGGCCACCACGATCGCCCCGGCGATGACGCCGATGACTGTCGACACGGCGGTGTTGAACAGCCAGGCGAGCACTTCGCCCAAGAACCCCGGCACCGCGTGTGCGATGGCCTCTTCGCCGTGGTGCACGAGTTCGTACAGCGGGTGCCAGCCGAGGTCGTCGAGGCCGACCAGCAGAATGTGGCCGCCCACCCAGAGCATCGCGATGATGCCCACGTTCGACAATGCGACCAGCACCTTGGGCATCGCCGCCACCAGCCCGCGGCCCAGCCCGGCCAGCGCGCCCTTGCGTTCGGTGGCCAGGTGCAGGCCGATGTCGTCCATCTTCACGATGGCGGCGACCACGCCGTAGACCAGCAGGGTCATGGCCAGCGCCACGATCACCAGGGTCGCCGCGCGGCTGAGTAACGGCTCGGACGCCACCTCGTTGAGGGCGATCACCATGATTTCGGCAGACAGAATCAGGTCGGTTCGAATGGCGCCGCGGATCATCACCTTCTCGTCGGGGCCGCCGACGACCACGACCGACGGCTCGGCGTGGTGCCCGGGGCCGAACTTCTCCCACAGCTTCTCGGCGCCCTCGTAACACAGGTAGGTGCCGCCGACCATCAGAATCGGGGTGAGCAGCCAGGGCAGAAACTGGCTCAGCAGCAGGGCGGCCGGAAGAATGATCAGCAACTTGTTGCGCAGTGAACCGACGGCGATCTTCTTGATCACGGGCAGTTCGCGATCGGGGTTGAAGCCGTGCACGTAGCGCGGGGTGACCGCGGTGTCGTCGATCACCACACCGGCCGCCTTGGCACTGGCGCGGGCGGCGGCCGCGCCGACGTCGTCCAGCGAGGCCGCGGCCAGTTTGGCAATCGCCGCGATGTCGTCCAGCAGGGCGAAGAACCCACCGCTCACGCGCCGTCACTCCTTCGGATCGAACTGAATCCGCACATGCTACCGGCGGGGCGGCCCGCCAACCGCTCAGCATCTGCCCGACCGCGGCGCCACTTTCTGGTGGAAATGATCGCGCGATCGGCCACGGCTCGCCCTCGACGCCACCTTGTGGTTGAAATAACTACCCCCCAGGGGTATCTATTTCAACCACAAAGTGGCGCTCGGGTCTACCAGCGGTTGCAGCAGCCAGCATTTCAACCACAAAGTGGCGGCGCCTCCGGTCACCGCAGGTGCAGCACGTCGCCCGCGGCGAAGGCGCGTTCGCCCAGAGACGTGCGCACGAGCAGCCGACCCCACTCGTCGACACCCAGCGCGAGCCCGTCGACGCCTTGGGTGTCGGACTGCTGCACGCGCACCCGACGGCCCACCGTGCTGCACCGCTGGGCGAACCAGAACCGCAAGTCGTCGTCGTCGAGCCAGCGCCGGTAGGCCCGCTCGAGCGCCTGCAGCACCTCGCCGACCACGTCGGTGACGTCGGCCGTCGAGCCCTCCAGGGCCAGCGAGGTGGCTGTGGGCACGGGCAGTTGCTCATCGGTCAGGGTGGTGTTGATGCCCATGCCGATCACGGCGGCGTCGTCGACCCGTTCGGACAGGATGCCGCACACCTTGCGATCGTCGATCAGCACGTCGTTGGGCCACTTGACCAGCGCATCGACGCCGGCAACGACGCGTAACGCCTCGGCGACGGCGACCCCGGTGACCAGCGGTAGCCAGAGCCAGCGCTCCAAGGGCAGGTCTGTCGGTCGCAGCAGCACCGAAACGGCCACCGAGGTACCCGGCGGCGCCTCCCACCGGCGATCGAAGCGGCCGCGTCCGGTGCTTTGATGATCGGCCACCAGCACCGAACCCGAAGGCGCACCCGCTACGGCCTCGGCGGCCAGGTCGGCATTGGTCGAGCCGGTTGTGGGCAGACAGCGAACATGGGTGAACACCCGGCCGGGGCCGGTGAGAGCGCGGGTGAGTCGGGCGGCGTCCACCAGCGGTTCGTCGGGCACGATGCACAGCCTAGGGCCCTGTCGCGAGGCCCGCCTTGGTACCACAATGACCCGTGACGGCCGCCGACGACCGTCGAGACAAGGAGAGAGTGATGAGCGCAGCCGACGACATTCTGGCCGACCTGCCGCTGGACCAACTGTCCGCCCAACTCGGCACCGACCCGGCCACGGCCGAACAGGCCGTGCGCACGGCGCTGCCGGCACTGTTCGGCGGGCTGCAGGCCAACGTCACCGACAGTGCACAGGGTTCGGTGAGCCTCGCTGAGGCTCTGACGCAGCACAGCGACCCGCAGTTTCTCGACGGCGGGGTGAACCTCGACGAGGTCGACACCGGTGACGGCCAGGCCATCGTCGACCACATCTTCGCCAACTCGCCCGACCAGGTGCAGGTGCTGCGGGCCAGCTCGGTGAGCGACGGACTGCTGCAGAAACTGCTGCCGATTCTGGCGCCCATCGTGATGGCCTACATCGCCAAGAAGCTGGGCATGGGTGGTGCCGCATCGAACCAGCAACAGAGCCAAGGCAGCGGCATGGGCGACCTGCTCGGCCCGATTCTCGGCGGCCTGTTCGGCGGCTCGGGCGGCGCGGCCCCGTCAGGATCGGGCGGGGGCGGCTTCGGCGACATCCTGGGCCAGATTCTCGCCGGTCAGGCACCGCAGGCCCAGCAGGCCCCGGTCGAGACCCACGATGACGGGCAGTGGTCGCAGCCGCCGTCCAGCACCGAGAGCGGTTCCGGGCCGTTCCAGTCGTCCGGCTCAGACGGTGGCCTCACCATGCCGACCGTCGACGAAGACCCGCGTGATTCCCGCGAGCAGCAGCAACCCCAGGGCGGGCTGGGCGACATTCTCGGCGGCCTGTTCGGCCGATGAGGGTCGTTCTCGCCTCGGCGAGCCCCGCCCGGCTCGAGGTGCTGCGCCGGGCCGGGGTGGTTGCCGAGGCGATCGTGTCGGGGGTCGACGAGGACGCCGTGAGCGCCGAGTCTGCGGCCGCGCTCACCCTGACGCTGGCCCGGCTCAAGGCGGGCACGGTGGCTGATGAGTTGGCGCCGAGTGACGAGCCGGTGCTGGTGATCGGCTGCGACTCGTTGCTCGAGTTCGACGGGCAGACGGCGGGCAAACCGGCGGACGCGCCCACGGCCGTCCACCGGTGGCGGGCGATGCGCGGCCACTCAGGGGTGCTGCACACCGGGCACCGGGTGATCGTCGCCGATGCCGAGGGTGCGCGCGCGGCCGAGGGTGTGGCCTCGACGATCGTGCATTTCGCCGACATCAGCGACGCCGAGATCGACGCCTACGTGGCCACCGGCGAGCCCCTGTGGGTGGCCGGCGCGTTCACCGTGGACGGGTTGGGCGGGCCCTTCGTCGCGGGCATCGAGGGCGACCACCACAACGTCGTGGGGTTGTCGCTGCCGTTGCTGCGCACCCTGCTGCTCGAACTCGGGGTCGACTGGACGAGCCTGTGGCAGCCGACACCGGCTGATGCGACGCCGGTCACCGACCGGGTCGGCTAGCCTTTCGGACGATGTCCGAGAACGTGCTGGTTCAAGCCAAGAAGTCGCCGGTGCCCGCCTGGCTGCGGGCGATGCGCCCCAAGCAGTGGGTGAAGAACATTCTGGTGTTCGCCGCACCGGTGGCCGCCGGGGCCCTGTTCGACCCGCGGGTGCTGGTCAACACCCTGTGGGCGTTCCTGGCGTTCTCGCTGATCAGTGCTTCCATCTACCTGATCAACGACGTGCGCGACGTCGAGGCCGACCGGTTGCACCCCAAGAAGCGCTTCCGGCCGATCGCGGCCGGCGAGCTGGGCAGCACGCCGGCGATCGTGCTGGCCGCGGTGACCATGGCGGCCAGTTTCGGCATCGGCTTCTGGGTCGCGCCGATGCTCGGCATCACGCTGGCGATCTACTGGGTGCTGCAGGTCGGCTATTCGATGTTCCTCAAGCACCAGCCGATCATCGACCTGGCGATGGTGGCGGCCGGCTTTCTGCTGCGTGCGGTGGCCGGCGGCGTGGCGTCCGGCATCGAGCTGTCGCAGTGGTTCCTGCTGGTGGCCTGTTTCGGCTCGCTGTACATGGTGGCCGGCAAGCGCTACTCAGAGATGAAGGAACTCGGCTCCGAGGCCGGCACCCGGGCCTCGCTGGAGCGGTACTCGCTCAGCTACCTGCGCTTCGTGTGGGCGATCTCATGTTCGATCGTGATCATGTCGTACAGCCTGTGGACCTTCGAGCAGGCCCGTGAAGAACAGCTCTGGGGGGTGCCCTGGACGACCATCTCGATCGTGCCGTTCACCCTGGCCCTGCTGCGCTACGCGATGGACATCGACGCGGGCAATGCGGGCGAGCCCGAGGACGTCGTGCTCAACGACCGCGTGCTGCAGGCGTTGGCGGTGCTGTGGCTGATTCCTCTGGGCGTGGGCATCTTCCTGCCCTGAGGCCCTTGCCGGGCTGACAGACTGGCGAGATGAAGACCGCCCTGATCACCGGTGCCTCGCGCGGCATCGGGCGCGCCATCGCCGAGGCGCTGGCACCCGACCACCACCTGCTGATCGGCGGACGCGACTCGGCTGCGGTCGACGCCGTCGTGGCGGCGTTGCCCAGTGCTGAGCCCTTCGTGTGCGAACTGACCGATGACACCGCGGTCGAGACTGCGGTGGCCGGCATGGAGTCCCTGGACGTGCTCGTTCACTCGGCGGGCGGGTCGCCGTTGGGCGCCGTCGCCGACGTGGGGCCCGAGGTGTGGCGTGACGTTCTCGCGGTAAACCTGGTGGCGCCGGCGAACCTGACCCGGCTCTTGCTTCCAGCCCTTCGCCGGGCCAGCGGTCACGTGGTGTTCATCAACTCCGGTGCCGGCCTGACCGCCAGGGCCGGCTGGAGCGCGTATGCCGCGTCCAAGTTCGGGCTGCGGGCGCTGGCCGACTCGCTGCGTGCAGAAGAGAACGGCGTGGTCAAGGTCACCTCGATCCACCCCGGTCGCACCGCGACCGACATGCAGCGCGCCGTGCGAGAGTTCGAGGGGGAACCGTTCGACCCCAAGGAGTTCCTATCGCCCGAAGCGGTCGCCGCGACCGTCCGGTTGGCCCTCGACGCGCCGGCCAACGCCTCGATCGACACCCTGACGATTCGGCCCGTCTAGCCCGCGAAACTGCACCACATTTGGTGGGCACGCACGCTTGTGAGGCGCACACGGCCTCAAAATCTGGTGCAGTTCGGCGTCCCCTGGCGCCACCGGCCCGCCTGCCGCACACTTGGCTGCGAGCGAGGGGGACGCCATGACCACACCTGTCGACACGTCGAACTGGACGAGTTGGGCTCTGCAAGACCGGCAACTCGGGTTGCCGGTGCTGGGTTTGCGACACCCGCCGGGCTGGACGGCGCAGGGCGACGTGAGTTGGAACGCCCTGAACAACGAGTCGCCCGAGCATCACTGGTACCAACTCGTCGACGGCGAACGGAACGCGATGGTTCAGGGCTGGCCACGCTTCGACTTCACCTGGCCCGGCGGTGCGCCCGGGCAGCCCAACGGGCACGGCCGGGCGTATCTGCCGCCCGAGTCACCCGACCGGCTGCTCGGCACGCTGCTGCCGCAGCTTCTCGGCCAAGGTGCCGGGCAACCCACCCGGTTCGAGGTTCAGCCGCTGCCCGACTGGGCGCAGCGCTTTCACGTTGGGCCGGAGTCGATCACACCCGGCGTTGACTACACCGGTCTCTACGCGGTGGTGGACGCCCCGGTGCAGGGGTTGCCGCGACGCTACGAGATCGTGGGGTTTCACTACTCGGTGACCAACCAGGCGGCGTTCTCGACGATCACCAACCACGGCCTGCTGGTGATGGTGCTGAGCGCGAACGCGAACGGCTACGACGACGTGCGACCCACCCTGTGGGCGATCAACGACGGCACGCTGCCCAACCCGGCCTGGAACGCGGCAGTGAACCGGATCGGCCAGAACAACGCCGCGGCGTTCGACCAGCAGTTCGCCCAGGCTCGGTGGGCATCGTTTCAGGCCGAACAGGCCGGCATCGCCCGCGTGGGCCAGGCCGCCGCCGACCTGCGCAACACCCAGGCCGGCAATGCGCAGGCGGCGTTCAACGCGATGATGGCACCGCCACCCGCACCCGCCGGCGGGCGGGGCGTCTCGGCGCAAGAGGCGTGGCGCAACGAACTCGGTGGGGTGACCGCGGTCGAAGACCCGACCAGCAGCCAGGGCAATACGAAATACGTGTCGTCGTCGACGGCCGTCACGTGGCAGAACGAGAAGGGTGAGGTGATCGAGACCGACGACGTCAACCTCGACCCGAACGTCAATTCCAGCACCACGTGGAAGGTCGTCAGCCGATACGGCGAGTGATGGAGCATCCGAACGAAAGAACCGTCCGCCCGAGCAACCAAACGGGCGGGTCACGCGGTTGTTAGGTCGTGCAGGAAGCGATGCTGGTGGAGGTGATGGTGTCAGCGCCCGAGCAGCCAGCGAGTTTCGACGCCTTCGTCACGGCGCGCTCCGCTGCGCTCTGGCGCAGCGCCTGGCTGCTCACCGGCGACGCGCACCGAGCCGAAGACCTGGTGCAGACCGCACTTGCCAAGACCTACCCGCACTTCACCCGGGTCGGCCCAGGCTTCGAGGCCTACGTACGCACAGCGATGTTTCGCACCTACGTGTCGTGGTGGCGACGCCGCTGGACCGGTGAACTGCCCGGCGAGGTCGACACCAGGCCGTCCGCCGACCCCGACGTGGCGTTGCGCGAAGACGTTCGGCGGGCCCTGGCCGCCCTGCCGCGACAACAGCGGGCGGTGGTGGTGCTCACCTACTTCGACGATCTGAGCGGCGCGCAGGCCGCACAGGTGCTGGGCGTGAGCGTGGGCACGATCAAGAGCACCCTTTCGCGCGCCCTGGCCAAGCTGCGCACCTCTCCCCTACTCGACGGGAGCGAGCGATGAACGACGACCTGCGATCGGCCCTGCATGAGGCCGTACCCGAGCCCCCGGACCCGTCCGGCTGGGCCGGCGCAGCGCGCGACCGGGCGAGGCGGACGGCCCGGCTGCGCGCATCCGGGG
>ERZ724513.523-NODE-523-length-18708-cov-10.902965_pt1 | contig 18708 bp, 11 predicted proteins | sample MGYA00376046_ERZ724513 | MGnify/ENA primary metagenome ERZ724513 (study PRJEB28724, sample SAMN07190883) | activated sludge metagenome | isolation source: activated sludge of sewage treatment plant in Hong Hong | place: Hong Kong | collected 2016-03-17 ...
CGTTGTTCAGCCTTCGAGCAGACGGCCGTACTCGGCATCGGTGAAGGTGAGTTCTTCGGTTCCCCCGAGGGCTTGACGAGCACGCTCATACGCCTGCGGACTGGTGGACGGAGCGGTCCTGTCGAGGTGATCAAGTTGCCTTGCGAGGCTGTCGCGTCGAGCTCGAAGATCAGAGGCGTTTAGTCCGCTCGCGTCTGCGATAAGCCGACGGTACTCGTTGCGGAGAGCCAGATAGGACTTCGCTGCCAGCGTGTGGGCGTTGGCGTCGCCAGCCGGATCAAATGAGAGCTGGAACGCGGCGAACACGACGGCGACCACCGCTGTCCCCGCGGCGGTCCAGGCTGCGACAACGGAACCGAGAAGGGGAGCCAAGATCGCGGCGGATGCAGTGACGCCGATGACGCCGACGTTGGCAATCTTTATTCGGCGGGCCTGATCCCGATACCGCTCTGCATCCTTCTCATGTGTCTTGTGTGTGTAGGCGACCCGTCCGAACGTGTTGCGGATCTCCGTAAGCGCGGGGTCAGGAGCCGAATCCACGACCGAGCACCTCCTGCCAGTAGGAGACGTAGAGAGGGCTCTGAACGCCGAAGGTGCAAGCCAGGACCGCCTTCTGGTGGGAGCGCGTCGCCGCGTCGCGCCAGCCGTAGCCGGTGTCGATTCTCTTTCCTGTGCCGGGCATCAAGTAAGTGGTGAAGTAGTTATCGGCCGCGTACTTCAGGAAATCGCGCACCAGCCAATCATCGTATGTGTAGCACGATCGGTCGGCGGGCCATGTCTTAGCGAACTCCACGGCCATCAGCTCAATGACGAGGGACTTGAAGGTCAGGTTCTGAGCGTTGCGCCACGCCTTCATATACCGGATCAGTCTCTTGACCTGCCCCTGCCGCGGGGTGTCTACGGCAGACAGGGCCCGGTACTCGGCGCCGTAGTCGGACGATTCCCACGAACCGCCGTCTCTTGTGACGGGAACCTTGCATGCGGCTTGGAGTAGGTCTGAGCCTTCGTCGAACAGGACACCTGGGACGACTTCGACGTTCGCGCCTGCTGTGAACGCGACGACGACCACTGGCCCGTCCCCTCGAATGTCGGTCCCGGGGTATCGCCTGCGGAGCACATCACGGACGTTCTGGAGCAACGCTGACTGTCCGTTGCCCGAGTAGTCGTCGTAGCGGCTGTACGTGCCGGCGGGCATGTGGAACAGCACGTCCACGTCCGCCAGCGGGGTGCACGCTGTTTGCTTCGCGGCTGATCCGAGTAATGTCACAACGCTAGTGACCTTCTCATCGGGAGAGTACGCGTTTCTGAGCGCGGTGGCGCAGTCGATCGCCCGCTGCAGTGCAGCCTCCTTCTCAGACTCGGTGGCAGTGATGCGGCGGTCGAATCGACCGAAGAGGTCGGCAGTGGTCGCCATCACGCCCCCGAGCCCATCGTCGGCGGGCACGCGTTGCCAATCAAGGGTGCCCGGCGCGTGCGGCGCGGGCCTGGAGGGGTCGGTCGATCTGTCACTCTGCTCCAATCACCCATCGAGTTCCCACCAGCGTAGGGAACGGGACCGACAATCTGTGGCGCGTCTCCGCCTCCTAGCTACGCCTAGTCCATTGACCAGTCGTCGGGCGCAAAACCGAGGGTGTTCAGGTTCTCGCGGATGGCTGCTCGCTGGTCTGCGGTGAGCTTGTCGAGGTCCTGGGATTCCACGTCGAGGGTGACCTTCACGGCGGCACCGTTGGTGGTGACGAAGTGGCTGATGATCTCTGCGTAGATTTGGCCCACGTCCCGGACAACCCGGTCGCTGGTGAGCGTCTTCGTCGCATGGAACCGCGTCGGCGTCTGCGGGGGAGTGGGCCCAACGCCACCGCCGCCTCCAGGCTGGGTGCCCCCTCTGTCGGGAGGTATCCGGTCGCTGTCGTCCGGCGGTGTGGGGTCGGTGTCCCCACCCGGCTTGTCCTTGTCGCGTTCGGCCTGGTCCTGTTCGATCTGCTCTGTCGCGACCTTCGGGTCTACCAGCAGTCCACCTTGTCGAACGGCGGCGGGCCGGCTGGTGGTGAGGCCAACGAACCGACCGTCTTCGTAGGAGTCTGCGTACGCGAACCCGTCGTACTCGATAGTGATGAGTTCGTCGAGACGCCACACGCAGTCGATGACGACCTTGGGGGTCGTGACCTTCGGCATGTACACGTACTGGCTGAAATAGCCGGTGAGCGCGTCAAGGGCGACGTACGGCTTGTCCTTCCACAGGTTCAGCCGGTTGATCTGCATCCGCAGCAGCGACGGGGAGAACGTGCGGACGACGAACTCGCCACTGTCAGCCTTCTTCGTGACCCGTTCCGCAAGCGTCCCGTCCCCGTTCATCAGGATCGCTTCCAACTCGACCTCAGCCGCGCCCGGTTCCTGGGTAGGCACCAAGATCCAGCGGTACGCCTCACGGATTGCGTCCGCGACCGTCTGCTTCGACTGGGCAACACGTGCCTCAGCGACCTTGATGTTGTGCTGATCCAAGTTCAGCGAGTCACGGTTGTCGAGAATGGACGCCCACGCCATCCGCTGCCGGACAGCGTTGAGGAGCACGTCCACCCGGTCCACGTCCGGGGCGAGGAACACGAGACTGTTCTTGTGAATACGCGCGTTCGTGCCCCGCTTGTTCAGGAACGCCAACGCTTCGCTCTCCGCAGTGGACTTCGCCCGCTTGGAGAACGCCCTATCCGGTCCGAACACCACCAGCCCGATACCCGGATCGTCCTCCACGTCCCCGCTCGTCGGCGGGAACCTGTGAACCCGCTCAAACAGCCCCTTGTCCGTTTCCTGACGGACAATCCCCGCGAGCTCGTCGAACACCTGCTCGTCGTGGTACGAGTCAGCGCGTTCCTGCACGATCTGCGCGACCGTCTGCTGCAACGACAACCAGTACCGATCCTGGTCGCGGTTCATGTACTTGCCCATGTCCCCAAGCCGACGCAACCCATCGGTCACGTGCGCAGGGTTGTCACCCGGATACGTCGAACCAAGCACCACACGCTTCTGCTCGATCCCGCGCACGGGCGCGTTGCTGCCGTCCCGCTGCCGCAGGTTCGCCATCGGCGCTGAACCGATAAACACGCACCGGGCGGCACGCTTCGTGGCCATGGACTTGCCGAGAATCTTGATGTCGCTGTCGATGAGGTTCGCCGTCGAAGTTTCACCGGCAATGTCGGCGTCCACGATGGGTTTCCAAGCGTCGTCCAGATGGTTGGTGAGCTCGTCGATGACTTTCGCGTTGTCCAAGGGGACCATCGCGGGCAGGATCATCGGGGACTTGTCCCCGCTGCTCCACAAAGCGGAGACAACCGTTGCCATGAGGCGCAGCACGCCACGGGTCCGCTGGAACCGCTCCAGCGTGGACCAGTCCTTGTAGAGACGGTCGAACAGTTCAGGGTGGATCGGGTACGCGGTCTTCATCACCGACCTGTAACCGGGCTGCATGACCTCGCTGGGCACGTCGGACGCGTGCCGCAGGTAGTGGTCCATGAACTTCTGGACGACCAGGTCACGGGCGGCGTCCTGCTCCCGCTCGAACGGCTTGAAGATCCGGCGCCGCACAATCTCGAACGATTCTTCAATGGTGGCTGGCTGCCACGCGGACTCCACCCGGTGAATGACCGAACGCAGGTGCCGCAAGGCTTCCAAACCGGCGGTGCCGCCGATCTCGTGCTCGTTCTCGACGGGCGACTCTGCGGCGGGCATGTCCCGCACCACATCGGACGCGGGCAGCGACACAACCAGCAGCGCGGTCGGGACGGCCTTGACCGCTTCGGTGAGTGACTGCACGAACGTCATGTGCGCGTCGAACGTACCGCCCGGCTGACGGTCTTCGAGCGACCACAACTGGCGCAGGTATGCGACCCACTCGTCAATGAGGATCACGCACGGCCCGTACGCGGACAGCAGGCTCGCCAGGTCGGTCGTGGTCGGAGGAACAGACTTCTCGTCGTAGCGGGCGAGCATCGCGTAGCCCTCAGCGCCACCCAACTGGTAGGCGAGTTCGCCCCACATGGTGTTGACGGTCGTACCGTCCGCCTTCTGCGAACCGAGCACCGAAATGTCGTTCCCGACCAGCACCGCCCGGCTCACACCGTCAGGGAGCTCCGTCACGCCGAGCCCGTCGAGAACGTCCCGCATCCCCGGCAGATCATCCGCGGACACACCAGACGCGGCGTGGTACACCGCGAGCAGCGAGTGGGTCTTACCGCCACCGAACGTCGTCATCAGATCCAGCACAGGCTCCCCGCCCGTGCCGGTCATGCGCTTCACAGCCTGCTCCAACAGGTAACGCAAACCACGAGTCAGATACGTGCGGCCGAAGAACTCGGCCGGGTCGCCGTACTCCGGGGATGCGATGCCCTGATGCACCTGCCGCAAGTCAGCCGCGAACTGCGCCAACTCGAACGTGCCCCGAGCAACATCATCGTGCGGCTCCACAACGTCCCGCCACGCCGGCAGGCCAGCCGAGTCCACCTGCACCGACAGCGCCTTCTCACGGGCACGTTGCAGGCGCTTCTGATCCTCCTCGAACACGATCCGGCGATACTCGCGCCGCATCTCATCCGCCTTGTCCGCCTGGGCAGTCGCACCAATGGACCGGAGCAGATGCTCCCCGTCCATGAGGACCCGCTCAGTCCGCTCCGAACTGATGCGCTCCCCGTGCGCCCACTCCTTTCGCGCATCCCACAACGCCGAAGCGGCACGCTTGTCCTCAAACGACAGGTGATCCTTGAACACCGCATGCCACTGCTTGTCGAACACCCAGAACAGGTACGCCGGGTCGGTGACGTTCGCAGTGGCGTCCCGCCCAGTCAGCCCAGCCGTACGACCCACCTCGGTGGCCCAGTCGCTCCCGTACTTCGCGTGCAGCAGCTTGACCATCCACGGGCCAAGCCCCTCCGCCACAAGGTCGAGCACACGCCCAACACGTTCCTTGTTCGTCAGCCCAGCCACGATCAGAACAACCCTTCCCTAGTTGCGGCACTATCGCCGCTCAACCTCACAAGTTCAGCCCAAGAGTTGATCAGAGCGTTGTACCGCTCCTGATCGGTCTTCCGAGACTTCTTCGCTGCAATGTCATGCAGGCGGTAGGTCAACGCCATTGCGGAGTCCTGTAGAGAACCGAGCCTTGCCATGAGCTTCGCCGCTTCCAACTCGCCGCCCCCGTCGATGAGTCGGTCGGCAAGATGATGCACAGCCTCCCACGCGGTGGCAACTGAGTCTGAGTCTGGGAACCAGGTTCGGTCCAAGCCGTCAGGCGGGACCAGTTGGGCCCTGTTAGCGCGACCCGTAGCCACCTGTGCTCTAACTACATCGTCCACGCTGATGCCGAGTGGTCGCGCGACCTTGTCGGCCTCTCCGAATGCCGCGCTGTTCCAACCGTGCGCTTCCCACCACCGCACTGCGAACCGAGAAGCCGCGTCAAGCTCCCCTTCCTGTTCATCCAACACCTCGGCGAGGGCCTGGTTGATGAGGCGCAAAGCTTGATCAACCGTGACCGGCGTACCTGTCTGATCGAGTACCGCCCGATACCGGGAGTAGATTTGCATGCCCGGCCCCATCGCGGCTTGTGCCAGGTCGATCGGGAGGATGGACGCTGCTTGCAGGTTTCGTACGGCACCTCCGAGTTCTCGCCGGAGTGCTCGGTTGAACTCGGACAGCGACACTGACTCGGCGGATTCGCCGCGAGGTCGGCAGACCATGACGATGTAAGAAGCGATGGAGTTCGCCTGATTCCCGATCATTCGTGCCGCGGTGGCTCCATGAATGGGCCAAGTTCCAGTGATCTCAAGGTCGGCAGCGATCATGGCGGTAAGGATTGACGCCCAGCGGGTCTCTTCGGCTCCGCCGGCACGTTGCTCCTTCGATGCGTAGACGACCAGCAAGGGCAGTTGCGGGTCTTGGACCGCCTGGAGTGAGTTGAACGTCTCGGTAAAACCCGAAATGAAGTAATCCTTGGCTGCGTCAGCGCCACCGTGGTGAGCCGGGACTGCGGTCAACTCGCCCTGCTTCGGGGTGGCAACGGTCTGGTACAGGTCTGGATGTACGTCACGTAGAGCGCGGCGGTGCCAGAGATAGAAGTAGTCGGAGAGGTCTGCGTAGCCGATAGCGTCGAAGTAGGGCGGGTCGGTCATAATCACGGTTCTCGTGTCAGACTCCACGTTCCGCGCGTCACGTCGCAGAGCGATGCCTCGACCCTTTGACACATACCGCAAGGCCCTGGACTGGTCAGTCACAATCCCTTGGAACGATCCGACAGAGTCACCGAAGGGATTGGTTTCAGCGAAGTCCCACAACATGGGTACGTCGTTCTGGCCGAACGCTGGCTCCGCCTTGGGCGCACCACTAACGGCGGTGTTCCAGCGAACTTGCCGAGAGTTGGCCTGTGCCAGCTTTCCAAGTGCCAGTCCCAAGAGAGTCGCAATAGTGGCCGCCCATTCCTCCGTACCCCCATCGGCTTGGACGCGCGCGGCGACCCTGGCGATGCCGTCAGCGATTGCGGACAGCACTACGACCTGACGCGGCGTGTAGAGGTCACGTTGACTGGTGAACCCGAACCTGGGGCCGGAGAACCAGCGAGGGATGTCTGGCAGTTGTACTTCGGGAAAGTCGAGGGGATAGCCCACCGCCTCCGCCGCGTGAACCTCCGCCTTCGTCGGTGCACGATAGTTGCGCTTTCCCTCGGTCACAGTCACAAGGCACACGAGTTGGTCCGCGATCCTGCCGCCGCGACCCTCTGCGATCAGCCAGTCCTCCGTGATCGCCCCAGCGCAGGCTAGGCACTTGAAGTTTGCGCCTCTCCCGACTTTGGCAGCCTCGGGAGCACTGCCGCTCCGACGGCCGGCCACAACTTTGAGGCGCAAGACTCCGTCCGTCACGTGTGGCTCGAACCAGGCTAGGTCGCCCTTCTTCTTGGAGATCCACATCGACTGCATAAGGAAGGTCCTGAGTCCACACGTGGGATTTGGACACCGAACCGAACGTGCCCAGCGCCAAGCTACGACCGATTCGCCGTCAGTTTCGGGATAGAGGTGAGCGGTCGCTTCCTGGGCATCCTCCTGCACAACTCGTGCATAGAAGCGAACGTCCTCGATCAGCCCCGTGAAAGGTTCTGCTGACTTTGCTGGCACGTCGAACAACTGCGTTGAGTCCGACCGGAGCATTTGGATGGAGCTCCCTCCCCGCACCTTGGGGAGCAGTTCCGTAAGTGCTCGCGAGATCAGGACTGGTACGGGGTTGAGGTCCGTGGCGACGGTTGGCAGGCCTAGACGCTGTGCTTCCACGAGCGTCGAACCCCCACCACAGAATGGATCCATGACTTGGGGGATCTCGCCGCCAGCGAACTGCCGCTCGATGAGTTTCCTCGCCTCACTCAGGTCGCCGGGGTCGGGCAGGTCCGCACCGGTGGCGACGAGGCGCTTGATCAGATCCAACAGATAGACCCGCTGGTTGTCCTCACCGGGATCGTCGATGAGGGCCGCGAATATTAGGGCACGCCACGCGGGGAGGGGCATCGCTGCGAACCACTTGTGAAGGTTGCGAATCGTCCCGACCTTGCGGTCCTTGTACGCCTTGCAGGCGGCGTTGATCTCGTCCAAGGGGAGCGCGACTTCGATGAGCTTCTTGGAGGGCGCGGTTTCGGTCATTCTTGGCTCATCTCAGTTGCGTCGTTCCAGAACGGGTCCCAGTCGTATTCGACGCGGGCTGCTCGTGGGTCGATGGGTTGGGTGATCGGGTGGCGGAGGTAGCGGACGGTCGTGCTGTCGTCGTCTCCAACACGGACCAGCGCGAGGACTGACCTTTCTCCCTTGTTGAGTGCGGTGACGGCTTCCTGACGAGTCAACACGAACGTGGAGCCACCCATGACCCGTCCCTTCACCTCGATGAAGTCGAGCCCTGCGGGGGTATCGGACTCAATGTCGTAGCCGGGATTGTTGTGCGGCATCTCGGTCGGCTGATGCCGAAGGGCGTGTTCGACGCGCAGGACCGCGTCGACCGCGAGCCGCTCAATGCGGGTGGTTTCCTTCGCGCGAAGTTCGGCGCCTTCGGGGTCGGTTTGGGCGTCCAGCCAACCTTGCGTGAGGACGAGGCAGGCGCCGGTGACGCGCGGCGGGCGGACTGAGATGTCGCGTTCTTTGTCCAGGTCAGCGAGGCGACGGTCCAGCCGTCTGGCGAGGGCTTCGGCGCGTTCTCGCATCTGGGAGGCGGGCAGGCGGGTCTTCTTACCTGCCCGTTCGCGTTCTGCGAGCTCAAACGCTCGCTGGTCCCAATAGTTGATTTCACGGGTGAGCCGGTCACGGACCAGCCGTTCGGTTTTGTCTACCTGCGCGATTGCGCGTGCGGTGACAGTTTCGGCGTGCGCTCGAGCGAGCGTCACGGACGCTTCCCGGATCACGCGGGTGTTCAGGTCGTCAGCGTTCGCCCACGGTTCCCTCAGTACGTTTGCTGCGGAGGCACGCTCGTCGTCAGTCGCAGGGTCGAAGTTCGGGATGGGGGTCCCGCCGAGGGGGCTGATCGTGTCGTCCGGGTCGATGCGGACGTACTGGGCGCGGCGGGATAGCACCCACGGTTGCCCGTCCCGGCCGGTGCGCCCGTCGGTCACGTCATGTTCGAGCAGGCACACGACGTACGGCTGGGTGTCCACGTCGGCCCGGTCTACGAGGATCGCGCCGCGGCGGAGCGCGTCATGGTGCCGATCGGTGATCACGCTCATGGTGGCTGCCATGAGCGGGTGACCGGGGTGCAGGAGGGTGGCGATGTGGTTGTTGCCGGGCACTTTCACGAACTTCGGGTCGAAGGCGACTCGGTGGTAGGCGTTCACGACCGGCTGGCCGTACCCGGTGATCCGGTCCCTCTCCTTGATGACGGCCGGAACGCTGCGAATCTCGAAACGGTGGCTCTCACGCATCCGCAGGGAACCGGCCACGTCCGTGAAGGCGCGATGGAAGAACGCCTCCACATGGTGCGGTTGGAGCCGTGCGGCTTCGGCGCGTTCCATGTCGCGGCGGATCTCGTCCACTTCGCCCTGGTCGAGCTTGGACGGTACGAGCTGGTTCGCCGCCAGGAGTTCGGGGATGCCTTCGGCGATCTTCGGGTCGACCACCTCGGTGAGGTAACGCTCCCGTTCGGGCTTGTTCGCTTCCTTGATCGCGGCGATCATCAGGTCCCGCAGGGCGTTGCCTTGGAACAGTTGACCGAGCACGTCGTACACGCGCCCACCGAGTGCGGCTCGTTGTTCCTCCAACTTCTCCAGCAGGCGCCCGTACACGTCACCTTCGCGGGTGTCCTGGGCGACGAGTGACCACATGAAGCATGTGTTCGGCTGCCCGATCCGGTGGATGCGGCCGAAACGTTGTTCGATCCGGTTCGGGTTCCACGGCAGGTCGTAGTTGATGAGCAGGTGCGCGTTCCGGTGCAGGTTCACGCCCTCACCGGCGGCGTCAGTGGCGATGAGGAACACGCACTTCTCGTCCTGCTCGAACGTTTCCTTCGCCTTCTTCCGATCCTCACGGCGGGTGCCGCCGTGGATGGTGACGACAGCGTCGTCCCGGCCAAGGTGCTGGGTCAGGCGGGCTACAAGGTCGTCGAGGGTGTCCTTGTGCTCGGTGAAGATGATGACCTTCCGCCGTGCCCCGGTGTCGTCACGCATCTCGTCGGCGTCATCGAGGGTGTCACGCAGGGCGTCCCACTTCGCATAGGAAGGGGATGCCTTGATCGCGGTGGACCGGACGATGAGCCGGTCAAGAACCGCGATCTCGGTTTCCAGTTCCTCCGGGGTGCGAGCATTCGTGGCCCCGGCGATCGCGCGGTCTTCGAGGGCTTCACGTTCCTCGTCGGTCAGGTCCTCCAGGTCGTCCCAGTCGGGCACGTCCACGTCGTCACCGATAGCGGTTGAGCGCAGCCGTGCTTCCCGCAGCTCGGACAGCAGACGGTTGCGGCGTCGCTCTAACGAACGGTGAATCGCTGCGGGGGACGATGCGAGCCGGCGTTGCAGTGTGGTGAGCGCAAACCCGACAGCGTTGCGACGCCGCCCGTCCGCGTTCGACTCGTCAACGCGGTTCATCTCCTCACGCACATAATCGGTGACCGCGGTGTACAGGCCCTTCTCCGGTGCGCTGAGCTCGTATTGGACGGTGAACGCGAACCGTTCAGGGAACAGGCGGGTGCCCTCGAACGTGTAGAGCTCTTCCTTCACGAGCCTGCGCATCAGGTCGGACACGTCAACCTTGCGGGTGCCTTCACGAGCGACGCCTTCGAAACGGTCGGAGTCGAGCAGCGCCATGAACAACTGGAACTGGTCCTCTTTGCCGCTGTGGGGGGTAGCGGTCATCAGCAGCAGGTTGCGGGTGTGCTTCCCCAGTTCCTCAGCCATCTGATACCGCTTGGTCTTCTTCACCTCGCCGCCCCACACGGACGCGCTCATCTTGTGCGCCTCATCGAAGATGATCAGGTCCCAGTCCACCTGGCACGCCTTGTCGAGGATGCCTTCGCTGTTGCGGGCGAGCACGTCCAGACGGGCGAGCCACAAACCGCCGCGTGAGAACGGGTTGCCCTCGTGGATCACCTTGTCGCGGGTCAGGACCTCGAACTCCAAACCGAACTTGGTCCGCATTTCCTCGTCCCACTGGTCAGCGAGAACACCGGGGGAGACGACCATGACGTTCGCCGCGTCACCACGCAACAGCAACTCTTTGACGAGCAGGCCCGCCATGACGGTCTTACCCGCACCGGGGTCGTCAGCGAGGACGTACCGGAGCGGCTGCTTTTCCAGCATGGTCGCGTACACGGCGCGGAGCTGGTGGGGGAGGGGTTGCACGTCGCTGGTGCCCAGCGCAGCGAGCGGGTCGAACAGGTGCGCGAGGCTCATCCGGCGGGCTTCAGCGGCGAGCAGGAACGCGGTCGGGTCAGCGTCGAAACTGAACGCCAGACCGGGGTTCACGGCCTTCACGTGGGTCATCGCGTCCGCGAACACGATCTTCTCTACGATCCCGGACTCGGTGCGGTAGGCAACGTTCGCGGAGTCGTCGGTGAGCCGATCCACGGCGATGAGCTTCACGGGCTGCGGCCCGGCGAGCCCTGTGACGGTCGCGCCCACTTTGAGCACGTCGTACATGGAGGTTTCCGGCGCGTCGGTGGGGGAGGGGTTCACACTCGCGTCCGCTTCGACGCGGGCGGTTCGTTCAGCCCAAACACAACGCTGGTTCCTCTCCGGGCGCGGTGCGTTCGCGCCGTCAATCTGGTGCTACCGGTGAGTCTATGAACTCCCACTGACAGAATCGGCTGGGGCACGCGGACAACCGGAAACCGACCCTGGTATGTGGATCGTTTCGGGTGGGTCGGCGAGTCGGCTGGTCCGGCGGAGTGACAACGAGTGGACTGGGCCCATGCCCGTCCCCTCGCCGCGGTGGCTGCTCTACCGCCTGGTCGATCCGACCAGCCCAGCGGAGGACGCTGTGCTGCATGTGGGGGTCCACCCCGAGCTGACGGGCCGGCGTACGGGGTTGGTGGACTTCGCGTGGTTGGCGTCGGGGGAGGACCTTCGCGCGTCAGCCCCCGCCGTGTACGCGCGAGTCGATGCATTGTTCAACCAGGGCATGCCACCACGCGTGGAGGTGGTGTCGGACCACGGCACATGGGGTGAGTCGCCCGCAGAACTCGCGGAACGCCTCCAAGACGAGGTTGTCGGTGCAGACGGGGTTGAGCCTTCGTTTCAGGGGAAGCGCGGATTTGTCTACTCGGGAGACACACTTGACCGGATCGTGTTCGCCCGCCCAGGGGCTCTACCGGATGCGATGGACACGGTCACGGTGGCGTTGCACGACTACGGCGATTTCGACTCACCAGAAGAACTGCTGCAAACGGAGCCGGCGGAGTTGTTCGAGCGGCTCAAACCTCAGTTCGGACGGGACTTGGTGGCGTCCCTGCGAACACGTAGTGACGACTTCCCCTCCTTGTTGGCGGCGGTGGCCGGGGCTGGATTCGCGCGCGGGATGATCCCTCCGGGGTTCGTTCTCGGTGTGTGGCAGGTCCGCGGCACCGCCCAGAACACCGACTTTGAGGCGATCGAAACAGAGCTCGTGAAGGCGGTGCGGCCAGGGTTGATCGGCACCGTGCTGAGGCACGGTACGCGCGTGTTGTGGCACAAGCCGCCAACTACGCCGGATCGGGAGCAGGCAGGGTCGGTCTAACGCGGGAGGTGGCGCAGTAGGTTCCACCTGTCTGGCCCGGTCGCGGTCGCGTTGAGGGCGTGGGCGCGGAGCGCGAACATGATGGTTTGCAGGCGCGTGGACGCCCGCCACGGCTCGTTCATGTCCTCGTCCGGTACGACCCTCCGGGACTCCCGATCCAACGCGGCACGCACGTGTGAGGGCTCTGTGGCAGGGTCTACGGCGGTGGCGAGGAGAGATGGGCGAACGGCGATGCGAGCGAATGCGACCTGTTCGGGATAGATGACAGCGTCCAGCGGCAAACCCGACTGGTCTTGGCGGTTCTGAATCGTGGCGGGGGAGAGGGCAACGCGGGCACACTCCGCACCGATGCGCATTGCGGGCGAGTCGAACAGCACGAACTTGGAGGCGAGCCCTGCCCGGAAGTGGCGTTCCGCCGACAACAAGGCCGGAAGTCTATGGACGGCGGGTTGGTCAGTCATGCCGAGCCACCGTTTGTGGCGTACGCACACCAAACCAACGTGTGGCGCGCGTCCGCGCACGTCCAACCCCGCTGTGCAGACGCGGCAGAAGAACCTGTCCGTCACCCAATCACCGCCGATGGTGTCGGGCATGACGAACGCGTCGTCCCGTAGCCCGCCGAGCTCACGCCACGCTTGGAGTCGGGTCGGGTGACGCGGCGACAGTGACCGAACGATGTCCATGTCCCAGAGCGCCTTCTCGATCCACCGGGCGTCGGTTCCATTGCGTTCGGCGGCACGGCGGGAGTACGTTTCCACGCCCTCCCCGCCGAACAGGCGGGTGGGCACGGGAAGGGGCCTGAGCGTCACTGGGCTCGCTTCAAACGCGTCCGCCCGGACTTGCGGGCGGGGACGACGGAAGCGACAAGGTTCCCTTCTGCGTTCATGTCGATCTTGACCTGGTCGAGCTTTCCCCGGTCGATGCGTTCGCTGCCGTCGCCCATGGCGAGCTGCGCGGCCTTGCTGACCAGCAGGCGCAGCGACCCGATGGATCCTCCGGTCCTGTCGAACAGGTAGTCCGACATGCCCTCCAACGTGCCCGCCTTGTGGCTGGTGAGCGGGACGAGTTCTTCGACGGCACCGACCAGGTCTGCCCAGTCGTCCCGCTGCTGCTGGGTGCTACTCCCGAACGACTGCATTTCGTACATGGTGACCCGCCCGGCGAGTTGCTGTCCGATGCTGCCGGTAAACAGGTCGGAACTCGGCAGATCGATGCCGACGTACACGAACACCGCGTCGAGACGTTCAGCGAACCCTTTGAGTGCCGACGCGGCGTCAGCCCCGGTGGACGACCGGGTTTTCAGGTTATGGATCTCATCGACGAGAACCATGCTGGTGCCCAACTCGCGGAGCACCGTGATGACCTGCTCGGTGAGCTCCTGGGCGGTGGACGTGCGGTGCATGGGCAGGCCCAGCCAGTGGCAGAACGCGGCCATCATGCCCTTGGGGGTGGTGCCCGCAGGTGTGGGGATGTAGACCACGGGCGCGAACGCCGGGTCGTTGTCGCGTCCGGTCCTTTCCCGCATCCGTTGCTCATGCTTCTTCGCGACCCACATGGTGGCGGTGGACTTGCCGAGCGTGGACTGGCCGGACACGGCAAGTCCGGGGCGGGCGGTGAACTTCTTGGACGCTAGCGAGCCGACGAGCAGGCGTGCGTTCAGGTCGATCGAGTCGGTGTCCGGTGTGGACAGGATGATGTTCCCGTCGAGGAACGCAACGCGGTCGTCGTCGTACTGCGCCTTCTCGGTGGGGGAGAGGGCAGCCAGCTCGGTGGGGGTGAGCCGTGGCGGTTCGGTGGGTTCGTCCGCCACGTAGTCGCGCCATGCTTGGAGGGTGTCGGGGATAGCCATGTGCTGCTCCTAGTTGAGGCGTCGTGTCCGGCGTGGGCGTGGCGGAACCGAAGGGTCGGACGGCGCAGGAGTCGTCTCCGCCGAGTCGTCGCTGTCGTCGTCGGGGGTGATGTCGTCGGGTGGGAATGCGTCCTCGGGGATGAGCGGGGTTGCGACGGCCGAGCGGCGTGCCGCGCGGCGTTCCTTCTCCGTGGCTGCACCGTCGGTCTGGATCCGGTAGATCCCTTCCAGCACCTTCTGGGGGTTCGTTTCGTCGCGGCGGTCCAACGCGGCTTGCGCGGCTTTGAGCACGTCGTAGGAGAACGGGGGAGCTTGTTTCGCGAGAGTCCATTGCGCTTCGATCCACGTTTCAGCAACGTGATCGCGCAGCCAGATGGTGTTCAGGCGGCCGGGGTCGTACCGGACTTCCCACTTGTCGCCAGCGGCGCCTTTCAGGCCGGATTTGCGGCCCCGCAGATGATGCAGGTCGGGGGAGTCGTAGCGCAGCCCTTCGAAGTTGATTCCGTACGGCTGCACGGCCCGGTAGGTCACGGGGAGCAGTTCGAGGTAGTCGGCGGGTTCGAAGGTGACGTGCACCGGGGGAGCGACGCCGGCGAGCGCGGAGTACATCTCGTTCGGGGTCAGGTCCTTGTGCGGCATGGCGGGGTGGCGTAGCCCCGGATGGGGGCGGTTCTGCCATTCAGCGACAACCCACTGGTCGAGGAGGTTCTGCACTTCTTGGAGTGTCCAAACGGCTTCGGTTTGGGGGTTCTTGCCGCGCCGGGTGACGGAACGGCCCGTGTAACCGGCGAGGTGTTGCACGAACAGGGTGTTGATCGCGGAGAACAGCCGTTCGATGTGGGGTTTGTCGGTGGGGGTCCGGGGAGCGGACTTGATCACGGAGATTTGCAGGCGTTCGCACGCGGCCATGAACGTGCGTCCGACGTACACCTTCCCGCGGTCAAGGGTGATGGACTCGGGTTGGATGATGGGCCGGGCGGCGATCTTCGGGGCGAGCTCGTCAGCGTCCATGAGCACACCGGGCGGAAGGATGCTGCGGGAGAACGACATGGACTCGTCCCAGCCGGGCTGCATGGGCAGGGGAGTGAGTGCCTTCGCGAGCAGGAACGCTGCCACGTCAACGCTCTTCGTGGCGACCGCTCGGAGCATGGTCGCGGAGAGAGTGCGGGTGGCGATGTCGAACAGGATGGTCAGGTCGGGTCGCCCTGTTGTCCCGTCCGGGTAGACAACCATCAGGTCAAGTGGTGTGGAGTCAATCTCCATGAGTTCACCCGGACGCGTGGGGGTGCGACCGCCGAACGTCCGATCTGGTCGGTTCGCCAGCGACCTGCGCGTGGTGGCGTCCCCGAACGGGTGTTTGTTCCCTTCGAGTGCGCTGATCGCGCGGTACAGGGTTGCGCGTGAGGGGAGGGGCAGGCCGTCGCGTTGCGCTTGCATGGTCACGTTGTGGATGACCCGGCCACGCGTTCCCGTGGACTTGTCAACGAGTTGGGCGAGTTCGTTCTCGATGAGAGACACGATGCGCGGGTCCACGCGTCCTGTTGTGCCGGTCGGGCGCGTGGTGCGCCGGTCGATGAGTCCGGCCACGCCCTGGTCCCGGTACGCGTACACGTGGCGACGGAGCGTCCGTTCGGTCATGGGCGTGCCAGCGGCGGCGAGCTCGATGACCTTCGAGGCGATGCGGTCCATGAACGGCCGCGCAGGATCGTACTCAGGACGCCCCTCCAGCACCTCGGCGTCGTCGGTGTCGTCGGGGGTGAGGGCTGCAGGGGGGACCCCGTGGAGTACCTCGTGGACGTGTCGGTGGAGGAACCGAACGCGGCTTGCCGCCGATGGGTCGAGCGTGGCGTACACGTCGAGGCCGGTCATGTCCGGTAGGGCATCCGGCGTCGCAGGCAGATAGGAGTCGTCGCCAAGGAGTACCGACACGGCGACCTTGCGGATCCTGTTCGTGGTCAGCGACTTCAACGCCAGCGTTGGCCCGTCGTGGGCGACTACCTGCCATGAGTCACCGTCGAACTGGATCATGTCCCAGAGGCGTACGGACTTCACGTTGACACCACTTCCGTCTCCCATGACAGCGGACGGGTCAGGTCCGCCGTCAGTTCATGCGTCCACAACAGGTGGTACACGTTCGCTGTGACAATCTCGCGGCTCACCGACGCGAAAGCGGCCACCTGGTCGATCCCGTCACCCAAGGCCGCACCGTTCTTGAACGCGGCTGTGAGCCGGTCAGTGACCGTGGGGGAGGGCGCACACCTGTCCTGGCGGTAGCCAGCGAGCCACCGCAACGAGGCAGCGAGCTCGGCAGGGAGTCCGGTCCACACTTCGTACTGCCAGCCGAGCTCCGCGCAGGAGGCGCGAGTCAGGTCGAACTGGGTGAGTGCCTTCTCCGTGTGTCCTGGGCTTCCTCGAACGTCGATGAGTTTCCCGTCGCCGTTGGCGAGCCGGACGAAGTAGTCCGGCACGTGCGATCGCTGGGAAGGGGTGCCCCTCGGCCAGAGAAACGCGACGGGCTGGCTGCTGATCGCAGTCACGTCTTGGTCCCAGTCGAACCACAGGAGCGCGTCACGTTCAAGCAGGCTCTCAAAGGCAACGTGCGCCCTGTTGGTGGAGGACCACCACAAGCCTTCGTAGTTCCGTTTACCAGGCCAAGCCGCGAACTCGCGGGCTGGGCGAGCGTCTTCGAGGCGAGCGTTACGGAGCGAACCTGTCAGAGGTTCGGTCTGCCAGCCCGCGTCGTCGCACGACCAGAGCGCCAACGTTCGGTCGGTGACGTTCGCTGGAAGCGACCGGAGTTTGGGAGCCACCCATGCACCCCTCCCACTGGAAACATAAAGTCAGACTGACTCTAAGATCCGTAAGAGGATATGTCCAGTGCGAAAGAGGACAGGTTGACTGAGACAGGACAGCCCGGGGCACGTGTGACGGGGTGAGTTGGCTCGAAGATGACATAATGTACATTATCGGTCAGTCAGCCGGGCCGCCCGTGCGCACGAGGCGTCTGCCGTGTCGGACGCCCATGATGCCGGCCGCTCGGCTCGTTTCACTTGATGGTCGGGTGCGGAGATGCCGACAGCGCGAGGTTCATGCCGACAGCGCGCTGTTCGCTCCACCTATTGCCGCGGCCCCGCCAGGACTCAAGGTTGCCGCCGTCGCGACGGCGGCAGATGGCGGTTTCGGCAGCCCCGCCGCCATAAGCGGAGCGCCTTCCGTCCGGCGAGTCCTACCGCCGCTCCTTCGCGGCCGCTTTGGCGGCCCGCTTCGTCTCGCGGACGCGGGCGAGAGACTCGGCGTCCGTCACGTCGGCCACCGAGCGGAAGCCGTCGAGGCCGTAGTCGCCGGCCGCCTCGCGCCAACCCTCCGGCGTCACCCCCCACTGCTTGCCCAGCAGGGCCACGAGGGCGCGCGCCTTCTGCTCCCCGAAGCCCGGCAGCGCCTGCACCCGCCGCTTCAGCTCCGCGCCGCTGGGCGCGTCGATCAGGGACGCCGCGGAGCCGCCCCAGTCCTCCACCAGCACCCGGCACAGCGCCTGGAGGCGTTCGGCCATCGCCTTGGGGTACCGGTGGATCGCCGGCGTCCGCGCGCACAGGGCCGCGAACTCGGCCGGGTCGGCGTCCGCGATGCGGCGCACGTCGAAGCCGCCCATGCGCTCGGCGATCACCGCGGGGCCGGCGAACGCCTTCTCCATCGGCACCTGCTGATCCAGGAGCATGCCCGCGACAAGGGCATTCGCATCGGTGGCGAGCAGGCGGTCGGCGTCCGGGTCGCCGGTGAGGTGCATCGTGCGGGTCATGGCGTCCAGTCGAGCAGACCGACGCACGACGGGCAACCGCGACCGGACGCTACTCGAACAGCACGTACTCGGGCTGGGGGTCGAGCGCGAGCACCTCGGCGGGCGTCATCAGGACGCCGTTCTTGCGGGTGTCCTCCTCGTAGAACAGCTTGAACCCCAGGTGCACGTACGCCGGGGTCACCTTGACCAGCTGCTTGTACGTCGCGGTCTTCAGCGCCCGGGAGCCGATGCCGTCCACCGACTTGATCAGCACGATCCCGTCGTGCTCCTTCAACGCGCGCTCCCCCGTCACGATCTGCGGGTGCAGCTGGTGGTACAGGAAGACCTTCTCCGGCAGCCCTTTCTCGCGCACGATGCCGGCGACGTAGGCGGCGCAGGCGTCCAGGTCGGACGCCGCGACGGTGCCGAACTGCCTGCCGGGCACCTGGGTGGGGCCCACGGCCCACTCCGGGTCGAGCGCGATGCCCACGTCGGGCTCGGCCAGCCACTTGGCGAAGAACTTCACCTCGTCGAGGAACGCCGCGCGTCCCGGCTGGATGTCGAGCAGCAGGATCGCCCGATGCTTGCGCGCCATGGCCAGCCAGGTCGTGATCACCTCGTCGGACACGTGCGAGCGGTACAGGCCGTCGTCACCCGGCGTGTTGTGGGCCACGGAGGCGATCAGCTCCATCACGGGCATCACCTCGCGACCGCCGGCGAACTCGGACGCCTTCTGCTCGATCTCGGCGACCCGCTCCTCCAGGTCGCCGGTGCCCAGCCGGCCGAGCGCCGCCGCCCCCGGGTAGCCGACGTAGCCGAACAGCCGGTAGCGCGGGAAGAACGTGGCGCCACCGCGCGGCAGTTCCTTGCCGGACGCC
>ERZ724513.528-NODE-528-length-18662-cov-9.513409_pt1 | contig 18662 bp, 15 predicted proteins | sample MGYA00376046_ERZ724513 | MGnify/ENA primary metagenome ERZ724513 (study PRJEB28724, sample SAMN07190883) | activated sludge metagenome | isolation source: activated sludge of sewage treatment plant in Hong Hong | place: Hong Kong | collected 2016-03-17 ...
GGGGAAGCGTCGCGCGTGGCCGCGCCGGCCGGGCTGGCGAGGCCGTCCAACTCCACAGCCACGGCCAGCGGGTCGAGAGGTGGCAGGATGGTCGTGAACAGGCGCTCGGCGTCCTCCTGCGCCCGCGCCGGCGGCGGTTGCGCGTCGATGAGCACGGGCGCGGCCGGCGCGGCCGTGGCCACGACCAACGTCGGCCGGACGGCCGTCAGCGTCGGGGCAACGGCTGTCGGCATCGTGGTCACGGCCGTCGGCGGCGGTGGAAGGGTAGGCGTGGTCACGACCGTCGGCGGCGGAATGGGCGTGGCAATGGCCGCGATAGTCATATCGGAAGCTGCCGGCAGTGGGACGGGCATGGTCACGGCAGGCGTGATGGCCACGGGAGCAGCCTGTGACGGCCGGGCGCGCAGCAGCCACCAGCCGGCCAGGACGGCCGCGCCGAGCAGCAGGATCAGGCAGCCAACAACGATGAATGTGCCCTTCGCGGGCGGCGATGGCGGTGTCACTCGCGCCGGATTGTATCCGCGCGGCGATCGGTGGCGCAACTCATGGCCCAGGGCAGGGTTTCAACATTCCGAGACGGTTGCTCAACGGAATTGGACCATGATGCGCTACGCCCATATCGTCGGCTGGGGCCACTATCTGCCTGAGCGGGTCGTGACCAACGACGAGCTATCCCACCTGGTGGACACGTCGGACGAATGGATCGTCCAACGCACGGGCATCCGCACACGCCACATCGCCGCGCCTCATGAGACGACGGCCACGCTGGCCTTCGAGGCCGCCGCCCGCGCGCTGACCGTGGCCGACCTGCACCCCTCGCAGATCGAACTAATCATCGTGGCCACGTCGACGCCGGAGTACATGTTCCCGTCGACGGCCTGCCTGGTGCAGGACTATCTGGGCGCGTCGCGGGCCGGCGCATTCGACCTGAGCGCGGCCTGCTCTGGCTTCGTCTACGCCCTGCAGATGGCGTCGCAGTCCATCGCTACCGGCGCAGTGCGCAATGCCCTCGTCATCGGCGCGGAGACAATGTCGCGGGTTATCGACTGGAGCGACCGGGGCACGTGCGTCCTCTTCGGCGACGGCGCGGGCGCGGTCGTGCTCAAGGGTTCCAGCGTGCCCGGCGGCGTCATGGCCACGACGCTGCGCTCTGATGGCTCCGGGGCCGACCTGCTGTCGCTGCCGGCGCTCTACCACAACCCCGTGCCCATTCCCGGGGCCGAATTCACCCACAACGGCCACCACAAGAACATCGTCGATATGGACGGCCGGCAGGTCTATCGCTTCGCCACCAACGTCATCGCCGCGTCGGTGCAGGACGTGCTCAAGCAAAGCGGGCTGACACTGGACGAGATCGCCCTGATCATCCCCCACCAGGCCAACGCGCGCATCATCGAGACGGCCGCCCGCAAGCTGAAGCTGCCGCTGGAGAAGTTCTACCTGAACCTGGACCACACCGGCAATACCTCGGCCGCGTCCATCCCCCTGGCCCTGTGCGAGGCAATCGCCGAGGGACGGCTGAGGCCGGACGACAATATCGTCTTCGTCGGCTTCGGCGGCGGGCTAACCTGGGGGGCGTCGCTGGTGAAGTGGGACGTAACCCCGCCGCAGGTGTCGTTCATCGACCACGAGTGGAAGCGGGTGCGCTACGTGATGGCCCGCGGACGCTCGCGACTGCGACGGCTCAGCCGGCGTGTGGAAGCCGCCGTCGCCCGCTCGCCCAACGGCCACAAGGGCGACGACTCGGCCGAGTAGTAGAGACGCGCCGGTGGCGCGTCTCTACCTCAGCGCTGGTGGCGCGTCTCTACTTCAACGCCAGGCCAATGTGGCGCAGCAAAGCGGCCTCATCGGGCGGCCCGCTGAAGTGGACGCGGCGATTGACGACGACGTGGGGCAACGCCGTCACCGAGTAGCGCTGCGCCGCCTCCGGGAAGAGGTCGGTCATGATCAGGAAGGCGCGCACGCGCGGCGACGCCGCGGCCATGCCGAAGACCGTCTTGGCCGCCACCCCACCCCACTCATCCTCGGCGCTGGTCAGCAACTCGATGGCGACGTCGGCGTCGGCCGGCAGCCGGCTCAGGCGGATGCGCGTGGCCGGCTCCAACGTCTGCCCGCGAAAGGCGACGGCCTGAATGGCGGCGATGAGCGAAGTCAGCTGATAGCCCAGCGGCAGGCCGATGATCCGCAGGCCGTCATCGCGCGATTCCACGCTCGTGCCGCCCATCACGCCAATGACGGGATAATAGGGGTAGTTCTCGCGGCGGGGGAAGAGCCGGTAGCTGAGCCGCGGCGAGCGTTCGGCCAGCACATGGGCCAGGCGGACGGCCTCGCGCTCGACCGGCTCGCCCGCCTCGTCGGCCCAGACGTGCAGGCAGACCGACTCCGGCAGGTTGTCGAGGAAGCCGGGCAGTTGTCGCCAGGTCTCGTCGTCGAAGGGGACGCCGGGGGGTGGGGTGATGTCGCTCATGCCTCGGCCGGCTCCTCGGACGCGCGCGGCAAGCTGAGGCTCAGCGTCGTGCCTGCTTCGGTGCTGCCGGCGGCGACGCGGCCGCCGTGGGCCTCGGCCAACTTGCGGGCCACCACCAGGCCCAGGTCGGTGCCGCGCGTGGCGGCGCGCCCCTCCGGGCCGATCTCCACTCGCTCAAAGGCGCGGGCGATGACCTCGGCCGGCAGCCGCCGGTCGGGGTCGCTCACGGACACGCGCCCATACCCGCCGTCGGCGACGACCGTAATGATAAGACGGCCGCGCTCGCGGGCATACTTCTCGGCGTGGCTGACCAGGCTATAGAGGGCGCGCCCGGCGGCATCCTCGTCGGCCAGAACCCACAACGGCTCCGGCGGCGTGTCGAGAGTCAACTCGACCCCCTTGACGCTGATCAGCCCCTCCACCTGGGCCAGCGCCTGGCCGACAAGCTCCACCAGATCGCAGCGAACCGCGTCGATCTTCACTTCGCCGCGGTCCATCGCGTCGAGGACGACGAGGTTCTCGACGCCATTACGCAGTGAAGCGGCGTGGGCGACGATGGTCGTCAGGTATTCGCGAATGGTCGGGTCGGCCTCGGCCGAGAGACTTAGCTCTAGCAACTGGGCGTAGCCCTGGATGACAGCGATAGGCGTGCGCAAGTCGTGGGCGGCCATGGCCAGCATGCTCGACTTGCGCTCCTGCAAGCGCTCCAGTTTGGCGTTGGCCCGCGCCAACTCGCGCCGCAGGCGGCGCACCTCGTCGCTCTCTTCCGGCTCCGGCGCTGACTCTGATGGCTGTTTGTGTTTCATGTGACGGTACTGTCCCTGGACCAAACGATAAAGCGGCTAACGATACTACTGATGATTCTGGCTGGCATAGCGCTGCTTCCACTCGTAGAGCTTATTGAGCGCTTGCAGCGGCGTCAAGGCGTTGACGTCCAGCGCCTGGAGTTCGTCCAGGAACGGGCTGGAGTCGGGGAACAGGGCGATCTGCTGGCTGCTGGACAGGCGGCTCGGCTCGACGGCCGTCGTCGGCGCGTGGCGCTCCAGATCGCGCAAGATGTCGTTGGCGCGCAGGATGACGTCGCGCGGCAGCCCGGCCAACTGGGCGACGTGGATGCCGTAGCTGCGGTCGGCCCCGCCGGGCACGATGTGGTGCAGGAAGGTCACCTCGCCCCCCTCCTCGCTGACAGCGACGTTGAAGTTGGCCACGTCGGGCAGCAGATCGGCCAGACCGACGAGTTCGTGGTAGTGCGTGGCAAAGAGCGTGCGCGGCTTCAGGCGGGGGTGGTTGTGCAGGAACTCGACGATGGCCCAGGCCAGCGATAGGCCATCGTAGGTGCTGGTGCCGCGACCGATCTCGTCCAGCACCAGCAGCGAGCGGTGGCTGGCGTGGTTGAGGATCTCGGCCGTCTCGACCATCTCGACCATGAACGTCGAGCGCCCGGCATGCAGTTCGTCGTGCGCGCCGATGCGGGTGAAGATACGGTCAACCAGGGCAATGTGGGCCGCGGTCGCCGGCACGAAGCTGCCGATCTGGGCCATGAGGACGATGAGGGCCGCCTGACGCAGATAGGTGGACTTGCCGCTCATGTTCGGGCCGGTGATGATCTGGATGAGGTTGGCGGCGTCGAAGTGGGTATCGTTGGGCACAAAGCGCTCGCCGCGCCGCCCGCCCGCCCCACTGCCCGCGGCCAGCGCCCCCTCGACGACGGGGTGGCGGCCGCCCTCGATGTGGATGGCGATGTCGCCCGTCTGCGCCGGGTCCGCCAACGCCGGCCGGACGTAGTCGTTGAGCGCCGCCGCCTCGGCCAGCGCCGCGGCCACATCCAGCTCGGCCAGCGCCGCGGCCGTCTCCAGCAGCCGCGCGCTGTGTCCGCCGACGAAGCTGCATAGCTCGCTGAACAGCCGCCGCTCGATTTGCAGGATGCGCTCCTCGGCATTGAGGATGAGCGTCTCGTACTCCTTCAATTCCGGCGTGATGTAGCGCTCGGCGTTGGTCAGCGTCTGCTTGCGAATGTAGTCGGCGGGCACGAGGGGGGTATTGGCGTGGGTCACCTCGATGTAGTAGCCGAAGACCTTGTTGAAGCCGACCTTCAGCGAGGCAATGCCGCTGCGCTGCCGCTCGCGCGGCTCCAGCGAGGCGACCCACTCGCGGGCGTGGGCGGAGGTGTTGACCACGCCATCCAGTTCGGCCGAGAAGCCGGGGCGGATGAAGCCGCTTTTGAGCAGATTGGCCGGCGGTTCATCGACCAGGGCGCGGCCGATGGTGGTCACGACCTCGTCGTTGGGGTCGAGGCGGCGCTCGGCGTTGGCCAGCGCGGCCACGCCGGCCAGACGGGCCTTAAGCTCCACCACGCCGCCCAGGGCCACGGCCATCTGGCCCACGTCGCGCGGCGTGGCCCGGTTGCCCAACAGGCGGTTGGTCAGCCGCTCCAGGTCGGGCAGCCCCTTCAGCGCCGCGCGCAGTTCCGCCCGCAAAAGGCCGTCGGCCACCAGCGTCTCCACCTGGTCGAGACGGGCGTTGAGCGGCTCGACGCGGAGCAACGGCCGGGTCAGCCGCTGGCGCAGCAGGCGCGCGCCCATCGGCGTGACCGTCTTGTTGAGCACGTGCAGCAGCGAGCCTTCGCGCGCGCCGCTGAGGGATTCGGTCAGTTCCAGGTTGCGCCGCGTGGCTTCCGACAGAGCCATGTAGCCGGCCGTGGAATAGGTCGTCAGGCGCTGCATCTGGCCGACGCGCCCGCGCTGCGTTTCCTGCAAATAGTGGAGCACGGCCCCGGCGGCGCGCGTCGCCAGCGGCTTACCCTCGCAACCGAAGGCGTCCAGCGTGGCCACGCCGAAGTGGCGCAGCAGCGTCTGGCGGGCCTGGCCCAACTCGAAGCGCCACGCCGGCAGCGGGCTGATGGTCTTGATGGCCGGATGGGTGAACTCCGCGCCCTCCGGCACCAGCAACTCGACTGGCGACAGGCGGGCCAACTCCTCCAGCAATTCGTTCCGGCCGTTCAGATGCGCCGTGGCAAACTCGCCCGTGGTGATGTCGGCGTAGGCCAGGCCCGCGCGGCTGTCGTCGAAGACAACCGCGGCCAGGTAGTTGTTGCGCCCGGCCTCCAGCATGCCCGACTCGACGACCGTGCCGGCGGTGAAGACGCGGGTGACTTCGCGCGGCATGACGCCGTTGATCAACTCCGTGCTCATCTGCTCGCACAGGGCGACCTTGTAGCCCTTGGCGATCAGCCGGGCGATGTAGTTCTCGACCGAGTGGTGGGGCACGCCGGCCATGGGGATGCGCCCGCTCTTGCCCTGCGTCCGGCTGGTGAGCACCAGGTCGAGTTCGCGGGCGACGACGGCGGCATCGTCGTCGAACGTCTCGTAGAAGTCGCCCAGGCGAAAGAAGACGATAGCGCCGGGATATTGCGCCTTGACGTCGAGGTATTGCTGGCGGCTGGGGGTGACGGTTTCGGCCGGCATATTAAAGACAGATTGGGGAAATCAAGACCAAGCCAGAAGGTCTGTGCGCACTATTTGAATTCCACCGCAAATCGCCGTTCCACAAACTCCCAAAAGTCCATACAACCCGTAAGTTCGTCAGTTTCATGATCCCAATCAACAGTCAAATAGTCATCGTCATCGAGCGGTTGTGTTAGATCAAAACCTTGAAGATTGCCAGCACCGTCACTATAAAAGCCCAGAACACTCTTCCAAGCTATCAGTTCATGGATTGGCAAATACCCCATTCCCCTGTTTCCATTCCACAATAACCCGTTGTGAACGCTACAAAAGCGCCGATATGATTGCGGCAACATCAAGTTACTGTCTTTCTCGAACGTGGCAACATCCCCATCCGATACAGGAAGCCCGCCCAGCCAGCCTTGATAAGAAGTACCCTTATCTGATTCGTGCTTCAGAAAATACGTTAATCCGTGCACCTTACTGGTGTTGAGGGCGACAGTTAGCCCAATATCAACCACTCGTCTCAGCAACAAGCTAACTGCATTAGGCAAGTACCCATCCACTTGGGCCCAAATCTGGCGCATCATGGTTGATGAGTACTCTTTCTGCTTCAGGCATGCTATCCACGCCGCGGGAATCAAAGGAAAGGAATGAAGGAATTCCACTTGACTTCTGGGAATAATCTGGATTTTTTGCAGAAATATTCCCTGAATAGACTCTATCTCCTTAAATGCGTCCTCAGGTACATTCATCGATCACTATTGCCCACGCTACAGGAAGTTTCATTAAACAACAAGATCATATACCGTTTTTAGCGTCGAGCGAACAGCTTCCCAAGTAGGGGCGACAGGGGGGAGGAGGGGCGCGGGCAGGCCCTGGTCTTTCAGGCCGCTGGAAGTCATCAGGCAGACGACGGGGCCATCGAAGGGCATGGCCCGCGCCACCTGGCGCAGGCCGGCCAGCGCCGCCGCGCCCGATAGCTCCGCCCACAGGCCGGCGCGCCCCAATGCCGTCTGCGCCGCCAGCATCTCCGCGTCGCTGACGGCCACGGCGTCGCCCTCGCTCTCGCGCACGGCCAGCACGCCGCGGTAGCCGTTGGCGGCGACGACGATGCTGTAAGCCGCCGTGGGCGCTTCCTCCACCTGGGCCACCGGCCGCCCCTGGGCCAGGGCGACACGCAACGGCGCGCCGGCGGCCGGTTCGCAGGCGAACAACTGCGGCGCGGGGCCACAGCCGCCCACCTGGGCCAACTCCTTGAAGCCCAGCCAAACGCCATAGAGCAACTCGGCGTAGGCCGTGGGCACGAAGACGGCCGCCGGCATCCGGTCGCCCAGTTGCCGGTACAGTTCGTAGGCAATGGTCTTATACCCCTCCGGGCCGAAGGGGTGGCCGGTGTGGGTGGCGGTGATGCTGCTGACGGGGTGGAAGCCGGCGCGGTGGACAAGTTCGGCCATCAGCACGCGCCGCAACGGCCGGGGCAGCGGCACGACGGCCGCGCCATAGGCCGAGACCATGCGCACCAGATGCGGCTCGGTGCCCTCGGTGATGAACAGGACGCACGGCAGCCCGGCCCGCGCGGCGTAGGCCGCCGCCGCCGCGCCGTGGTTGCCCGACGAGGCCACGGTGACGCCCGGCGCGCCGCTGAGCACGGCGGCGCTGACGGTGCAGAGGTTGAGGCGGTCTTTGTGGCTGCCGGTGGGGTTACGGCTCTCATCCTTGATGTACAGTTCGCCGCCGAAGCCGGCCCAGTCGGCCAGGCGCGGCGCGGGCACCAGCGGCGTGCCGCCCTCGCCCATCGATAGCCCCGGCGCGAGCGGCGGCAGTAACTCCGCCCAGCGGCGGATGCCGGGGTACGGATCGCGGCCGAAGAAGCCGGCCGGCAGGCGGGCGGTGTCGTAGTCGAGCGCCAGCGGGTATTGCAGTTCGGCCGTGCTGCTGACCGGACAGCCCTCCACCAGCGGCGGGAAGAGCGGGAATTGGCGGGTCGGGTCGCCAAGCGAACGCTGGGCGACAGCGAGCGAAGCGGGCGGTGTGGCGGGGGGAACGATCATACGTTGGTTTCCTGATGTTGCCGGCGGGCGTGCCACTGCTCCAGGCGGCGGCGATGGCGATCCTCCAGCTTGACCAGCGGCCGGGCCTCTTTCATCATCGTCTGGCAGGCGTCATAGGGTAAATCCTGGTGGCGCATCAGGTAGGCCGCCGCCAGCGTGGCCGAGCGGCCGCGTCCCTTGGCGCAATGCACCAGGACGGTGCGCCCGGCGTCGATCTGCGCGTCGATCCAGTCGGCCCCCTCACTCAAGAAGGCGTCGTTAGGCACGGTGGCGTCCAGCACGGCCAGGCGCTTGTAGGCGATGTCGTGGGCGGCATAGAAGGTACGGTCGCCCTCGCGCTCGGCGCGCATATCCAGCACGGCGGTGATGCCGTTATCGAGCAGGAACTGGTAGTCGCGGGCGTAGGTCGGCGCGCCGCCCAGCCAGAGCTGCGGGGCGATGCGGTCGAACCAGCGGTTGCCCTGCACCCGCTCATAGAGAAAGCGGATGACCGGGTAGAATTTGTCGAACAGCCAGTGAAACGGATTCATCGCCCGTAAGCATAACGCCGCCGGGCCGGCTTGGCAATGTGGGGGAAGGGGACGGCGGGCAGTGATCAACAAGACCTCAGAGGTCTCAGAAGACCTCTGAGGTCTGACCACTAGCCGCGGGCGTCGGCGATGATGCGGTCGAGGAGGGCATCGTAAGCCGAGTCGACGCGCTGCGCTTCGGGGTGGGCGTCATACCAGGCGACGATCTCCCGCGCCCCCGCGGCAAAGGGAATCTCGGCGGCGAAGCCGGGCACGATGGTGCGGATCTTGCTGTTGTCGAAAGTGGTGTTGTGGGCCTTGTCGCCCAGGAGGCTGTCGCCCAGACCGGCGTCGTACGTGGCGATGGTCGTCGAGGGCACGTGGACGAGATCGGCCGTGAGGCCGGCGGCTTCGGCCAGCAGCCGGGCGATCTCGTTCCAGGTCAGCACTTCGTCAGAAGTGATGTGGTAGGCCTCGCCGATGGCCCGCGGCTCGCCCAACAGGGGCACAAAGGCGCGGGCGAAGTCGCGGTGGTGGGTCAGCGTCCACAGCGATTCGCCGTCGTCGTGGATGAGAAGGGGCGCGCCGCGCCGCAGCCGGTCGAGAGTCGTGTAGCCGCCGTGGAAGGGCAGCAGCGTGGCGTCGTAGGTGTGCGACGGCCGGACGATGGTCGCCGGGAAGCCCTCGTCGCGGTAGGTCGCGGTCAGCATCGCCTCGCAGGCGGCCTTGTTGCGCGAGTACTGCCAGAAGGGGTTGTCCAGCGGCGTGTCCTCGGTGATGGGCAGGCGCTGGGGTGGCTTCTGGTAGGCCGAGGCCGAACTGATGAAGACGAACTGCCCCACCCGGCCGCGGAACAGCTCCAGATCGACGGCAATATGATCCGGCGTGAAGGCGATCCAATCGACGACGGCGTCGAAAGTGTGGCCGGCCAGGGCCGCGGCGGCCGAGGCCGGTTCGCGGATGTCGGCCGGCAACACGTGGGCCGCCGCCGGGATAGGCCGGAAGTCCGTCCGGCCGCGGTTAAGCAAATAGAGGTCGATGCCGGCGTCAACGGCCAGCGCCGTGCAGGCCGAACTGATGATGCCGCTGCCGCCAATGAACAAAACTTTCATCGTCGCTTCTCCACCACCACGGGGACGCCCCCGCGCGGCCGTAGGGTTACCAGGGCGTGCCCCTCGATCGGCTCCGACCAGCAGGGGCTAAAGCGGAAGTGCTGGGTGATCGTGGGGATGATGATCAGGCTTTCCATCAGGGCGAAGTAGTTGCCGATGCACTGCCGCGCGCCGCCGCCGAAGGGGAAATAGGCAAAGCGCGGCCGGGCCGCCACCAGCTCCGGCGCGAAGCGGTCGGGGTCGAAGCGCTCCGGGTCGGGCCAGAAGTCCGGCCGGCGGTGGATGGTATAGGGACTCATGGCCACAATCGCCCCGGCGGGGATGTCGTAGCCGCCAATGACGTCGTCGGCCAGCGCCCGGCGGCTGATCGACCAGGCCGAAGGGTAGAGGCGCATGGCCTCTTGCACGACGCGGTCGGTGTAGACCAGCCGCGGGAAGTCGGCCATCGCCGGCGCGGCCCCGCCCAGCGTGTCTACCTCGGCTTCCAGCCGCGCGACGACCTGCGGCGACTGGGCCAGCAGATACCACGTCCAACTGAGGGTGTTGGCCGTCGTCTCATGGCCGGCCACCAGCAGGGTCATGACCTCGTCGCGCACCTGCCGGTCGGGCATGGCGCTGCCGTCCTCGTAGCGGGCGTTGAGGAGCATCGTCAGCAGATCGTCGCGCTGGCGCTCCGGGTGGGCGCGGCGCTCGTCGATGATGGCAAAGACGATGGCGTCCAGTAGCTCCATCGCCTCGCGTACCTTGCGGTGGCGGGGCTTGCCGATGGTCACCATCGTGTCCATCGCCTCGCCGATGTCGTCGGCCCGGTCGCTGATGTCGTAGCCGAAGAGGGCCTGGGTGACGATGTCGAGCGTCAGGCGCATCATCTCGCGGGCCATGTCCACCGGCTGGCCCGGCGGAACGGCCGCCAGCCGTTCAACGGTGCGATGGGTGGCGTCGATCATCAGCTGGGCGAAGGCGGGCAGGCTCCGGCGGTGGAAAGCGGGCTGGATGAGCCGCCGCTGCTCGCGCCAGAGCGGGTTCTCGCTGGTCAGCAACCCCTGCCCGGTCAGCGACTCCAGCATGTATTTGTTGAGGTAGGTGTCCTTGTTGTAGTGCTGTCCGTTGGTCTGCAAGACGTGCTGGACGTAGTCGGGGTGATTGATAAGGTAAGCCGGCTCCACGGTGGAGCGATATTGCACGATGTCGCCGTAGGTCTCCGTCAGCCAGACGAAGAACCGCAGCGGGTTGCGAATCTCCTCGCGGCCGCCGCTGGCGCTGGGCGGGTGCTTCCTGCCATCTTGAACTGTCTCAACTGCCATGACAAGCCTCCTGTCAACGATCGCCAGTCGTTGCGCTGAGCGGTTGGGCCGAACGACCTGCTCCCTCTACGCACAAACCGAAGGCCGGGTCGCGCCCTTGTCGCCGGCTACTCGACCAGCCGACAAGTTTCCCGGCCAAAGAATTGGGCTATAATTGCCTCGCTTCTATCATAGCATAGACAGCGCGATGCCCGTAACAGGCAGGATTATACAACGTTCGTCTGTGCGCGGGCGCGGAAGCGCACAGCGACAAGACCGAGGTACACCATGACCCAACGACTCTTCGACCATTTTGGCGCGCGCGCGCAACTGAAGGGCACGCCCTACGTCTACTATCGGCTCGACAAGCTGCGACGCATCGCCGCTATCGACCGCCTGCCCTTCTCCATCAAAGTACTGCTGGAGGCGGTTCTGCGGACGACGGACGGCTATGAGGTCGCGCCCGAGGACGTGGAGCGGTTGGCCCACTGGTCGCCGCAGATGACCGACCCGTTCGAAATCCCCTTCAAGCCCGGCCGCGTCATCCTGCAAGACTTCACCGGCGTGCCCGCCGTCGTCGACCTGGCCGCCATGCGCTCGGCCATGGCCCGTCTGGGCGGCAACGCCGACCGCATCAACCCCATCGTCCCGGTCGATCTGGTCATCGACCACTCCGTTCAGGTCGATCAGTTCGGCTCGGCCTTTGCCCTGTTCTATAACGCCGAGCGCGAGTTCGAGCGCAACCGCGAGCGATACGAGTTTCTCAAGTGGGGCCAGACCGCGTTCGAGAACTTCCGCGTCGTGCCCCCGGCGACGGGTATCGTCCATCAGGTGAATTTGGAGTACCTCGGCCAGGTGGTCATGAGCAAGCCGGAGGGCAACGACCGGGTGGCCTTCCCCGACAGCCTCGTCGGCACGGACTCGCACACGACGATGATCAACGGCCTGGGCGTGCTCGGCTGGGGCGTCGGCGGCATCGAGGCCGAGGCGGTCATGCTCGGCCAGCCCATCTACATGCTGACGCCGGAAGTGGTCGGCGTGCGCCTGACAGGCAACATGCCGGAGGGCACGACGGCCACCGACCTGGTGCTGCGCATCACCGAGATGCTGCGCAAGAAGGGTGTCGTCGGCAAGTTCGTCGAGTACTTCGGCCCCGGCCTCAGCAACATGACCCTGGCCGACCGGGCGACCATCGCCAACATGTGCCCGGAGTACGGCGCGACGGTCGGCTTCTTCCCGGTGGACGACGAGACGCTCAACTACATGCGCAACACCGGCCGCCCAGCCGAGCTTGTCGATCTCGTCGAGCGCTATACGAAGGAACAGGGTCTCTTCCGCACCGACGACACGCCCGACCCCGCCTTCTCCGATGTCGTCGAACTCGACCTGACGACCATCGAGCCGAGCCTGGCCGGGCCAAAGCTGCCGCAAGACCGCGTCTCGCTCAAGAACATGAAGACGACCTTCCGGCAGCAGCTGCTCGCCCCGGTGGGGCCGCGCGGCTTCGGCCTGAGCGAGGACGACCTGGCGCGCACGGCCGAGGTCAGCAACGGCGAGACGACGGCCATCAGCCACGGCGCGGTCGTCATCGCCGCCATCACCAGTTGTACCAACACCTCGAACCCCAGCGTCATGCTCGGCGCGGGCTTGCTGGCCAAGAAGGCCGTCGAGGCCGGGCTGCACGTGCCGCCCTACGTCAAGACGAGCCTGGCCCCCGGCTCCCGCGTCGTCGAGGGCTACCTGAAGCAGTCCGGCCTGCTACCCTATCTGGAGCAGTTGGGCTTCCACATCGTCGGCTTCGGCTGCACGACCTGCATCGGCAACTCCGGCCCCCTGCCCGAAGAGGTCAGCCAGGCCATCCAGGAGGGCGATCTGGTCGTTTCCTCTGTCCTCAGCGGCAACCGCAACTTCGAGGGGCGCGTCCATCCGGAGTCGCGCAGCAACTTCCTGGCCTCGCCGCCGTTGGTGGTGGCCTACGCCCTGGCCGGGCGGGCCGACATCGACATGTACAACGAGCCGTTGGGCATCGGCCGCGACGGCGAGCCGGTCTACTTGCGCGAAATCTGGCCGACCAACGCCGAGATCAAGCGCGTGCTGGCCCAGTCGCTAACGCCGGAGATGTTCGCCGAGCAGTATGGCAACGTCTTCAGCGGCAACGAGATGTGGAACCGCATCAGCCGCAGCGGCGGGGCGCAGTACAAATGGGACAGCGCCTCGACCTACATTCAGGAGCCGCCGTTCTTCATCGGTCTGGCGCGCGAGGTGCAACCCATCGGCAACATCAGCGGTGCGCGCGTGCTGGTGAAGGTGGGCGACTCGATCACCACCGACCACATCTCGCCGGCCGGCTCCATCTCGCGCACCAGCCCGGCGGCGCAATACCTGATCAACCACAGCGTCGAGCCGCGCGACTTCAACTCCTACGGCTCGCGGCGCGGCAACGATCGGGTGATGACCCGCGGCACCTTCGCCAACATCCGCCTGCGCAACCAGATGGCCCCCGGCACCGAGGGCGGCATGACTACCTATCTGCCCACAGACGAGGTCATGACCATCTTCGACGCCTCGCTCAAGTACCGCGAGACCAACACGCCGCTGGTGGTGCTGGCCGGGCGCGAGTATGGCACGGGCAGCTCGCGCGACTGGGCCGCCAAGGGGCCGCTGCTGCTGGGCGTGCGCCTGGTCATCGCCGAGAGCTTCGAGCGCATCCACCGCAGCAATCTGGTCGGCATGGGCATCCTGCCGCTCCAGTTCAAGCCGGGCCAGAACCCGCAGACGCTGGGGCTGGACGGCACGGAGGTCTACGCCACGGTCAACCTGAGCGACGACCTCAAGCCGCTGCAAGACGTGACCGTGCGCGCCGAGCAAGCCGACGGCCGCGTCATCACCTTCGAGACGACCTGCCGGATCGACACGCCGGTGGAGATCGACTACTATCGCAACGGCGGCATCCTTCACACCGTCTTGCGCAACTTCCTGAAGTGAACGACCGAGGAGCGAGCATGAGTGACCAGACGCCCACCGGGCGCAAGAACGGGCAGGCGGCCGGCCACCGGCGGGTCGCCTGCCTGTGGGGGCCGCTGGCCCTGCTGCTGGCCCTGCTGCTGGCCGGCTGCCGAGACGGCGGCCAACCGGAAGCGACCGTGAGCGACGCGGCCATGCACCGTGCCAACCCGGCCCGCACCGGCGTCTTCGAGACCGAGGGGCTGGCCGAGTACAGCGCCATCAAGTGGCAGTTCCCGGCCGAGGACTGGGTCTTCGCCGCGCCGGCGGTGCTGGGCGATAGCGTCTATGCCGTCAGCTACGACGGCAACGTCTACGCCCTGGACCGCGAGACGGGCGCGGAGCGTTGGCGCTTCGAGACGGAACAGCCCATCATCGCCGCGCCGGCCGTGGCCGGTGGCCTGGTTTTCATCGCCGGCATGGACGGCAACGTCTACGCCCTTGACGCCGCCGGCGGCGCGGAGCGCTGGCGCGTCGCCCTGGGCAGCAGCGCGGCCGGCAATGGCATCACCGGTTCGCCCGCGGTCGTCGGCGACACGATCTACGTCGCCGGCGAGAGCGGCCTGCTGCTGGCCCTGGACACGGCCACCGGCGAAGAGCGCTGGCGCTTCCAGAAGGAAGGCCAGTCAATCGCCTTTTCGCCGGCCATCGCCGGCGGGACGCTCTACGTGGGCGTCGCCGATGGCCTCCTCTATGCCCTGGACGCCGCCACCGGCGCGGAACAATGGACGTTCGACCCCGTCACCGGGCCGGCCGAGCGCTATAGCCCGACGGCCGATGTCGTTGCCGGCGACGGCGTCGTCTACTACACGACCGTCGACCACAATCTCGTCGGCCAGCTCATCGCCGTCGATACGGCCAGTCACCAGGCGCGCTGGACCCACCAGACAGACACGGAGAACTTCTCCGCGCCGGCACTGGCCGGCGACCTGCTCATCTGGGGCGGACTGGACAAGAGCATCCACGCCATCAACGCGGCGACGGGCGAGCCGGCGTGGGACTTCGCCACCGGCGACATCGTCTTCACCGCGCCGGCCGTCGCCGGCGACCTGATCTATGTCGGCGGCGCGGACAAGAACCTCTACGTCCTGAACACCGCCGATGGCCAGGTGCGCTGGCAGTTCCGCGCCGATTCCGGCGTGTCTTCCGCGACCATCGCCGATGGCATGGTCTTCGTCGGCACGGAGCGAGGCGTGCTGTACGCTCTGCAGTAGTCGCCCTCGCACAATGCACTCATCATTTGAATGACAAGGAGACAATCATGAACCACGATCACGACATGGAACCCGACATGCTGGCCGAGACCGAGATGTTTGCCATCTGGCGCAACGAGGAGGAAGACGGCTACATGTATCACCTCGAATTGGGCGGGGTGACGCTGCATATGACCCCGGAAGAATGGGAGGAGTTGGTTCTACTGGTTCGTCAGGCCTCGGCCTAAGACGATGACCGCCGTGAAAGTCGGCGACGGCTCGGCCATCTATGTCCCGATGATTCGGGACATGGCCGACACGGATCGACCGCGTGAGCGCCTCATCCAGAGCGGAGCCGAGGCGCTTTCGACGGCCGAACTGTTGGCCATTGTGATCCGCAGCGGGCTAGCGGGCGAGAATGTTCTGCGCCTGGCCGAGCGGCTGCTCATCCAATTCGACCACCTGCCCGGCCTGGCGCGGGCCAGCGTGACGGAGTTAACCACCGTCAACGGCATTGGCCCGGCCAAGGCGGCGGAGATCAAGGCGGCGCTGGAGATCGGCCGGCGGCTGGTAGCCAGCGCGCCGGAGGAACGGCCGCGCGTCACCACGCCCGACGACGCCTTTCATCTGCTTAAGTCGGAGATGATGTTCCAGGAGCAGGAGCATCTGCGGCTCATCCTGCTGGACACGCGCAACAGCGTCCTGCGCACGCCGACGCTCTACGTCGGCAGCCTCAACACCTCGGTCGTGCGCGTCGGCGAGCTGTTCCGTGCCGCCATCCGCGAGAACGCCGCCGCGCTCATCGTCGCCCACAACCACCCCTCCGGCGACCCGGCCCCCTCGCCGGAAGACATCAACGTGACCCGGCAGATCGTCCAGGCGGGCAAATTGCTCGACGTGGCCGTGCTTGACCACATCATCATCGGTCACGGCCGGTTTGTGTCGCTGAAGCAGCGAGGATTGGGCTTCGACCGCTAGGCGCAGTCTACTCGACGATGAGGGCCACGTCCGACACCTCCGTCGTGAAGGTGTGGCCCGACCCCACCAGCGTCACGCTCTCGATGTAGCGCGGCGGCAGGAAGCCCTGCACGGCCAATTCCTGGATGAGATCGGCATCGTAGAAGAAGAATTGCCCCAAGGGCACGCGCTCGTGGGGCCGCTGGACAACGGCACAGGAGATGCACGCGCCCGGCGTCAGATTGTCGTCAATCGCCCCCTGGGCGAAGAAGCCGTGCTGCCAGACGCGGCTGACGCCACTATCGTCAATGTAGTTGATGATGACAAACAGCGGGCACTCGCTACCCTGCACGCCACACACGCCCAGGCTCTGCGTCACAATCCGTAGCGTGGCCGACAGGCGCAACGAGTCGTAGCCGGACACGTCCTGGTTGATCGACTGTGTCACACGCACGTCGGCATGGCCGAGGCCTTCACGGGTGAAGCGCAACACCGGGTTGCGGCCGATGGCGGTGACGCTCGTCTCCCCCCTGGGCTGGTCGGTCAGTTCCACCTGCCAGGCGAACGAGGCCCAGTTGTCGAGGCCCTCGCTGAAATCGCCGTTGCGGACGAGGTCGCGGGCCGGGTCGAGCGGGCCGGTCGGCGGCGCGCCGGCGGCGATCTCGACGCGCTCCCCCTGGCTGATGGTCAACGTCTCGCCCATCGCCGACACGACGGCCGCGCCCTCGCTCTGGACGGTGATCTGCGTCGCGTCGCTGCTTACTTCGATGGTGTAGCGGCCGGGGTCGCGGATGTCGGCCGTGCCCTGGGGCGTGGTCAGGGTCATGCTCACCGGCCGCCCCTCGAAGGGGGGCAGGAAGAAGCGCGCCTGCCCGGCCTGCACCTCCAGCGCGAGCACAAATGACTGGTCGCTGCGCCGGAAACGGGGCGCGGTGGCCTGGGCCAGGCGGGCGGTCGAGTTGCCGGAGAGTTGCAGCACGGCCAGCGGCTCGTCCACGTCCGGCGGCATGACGTTGATGAGAGCGGAGGCGGTCGTGTCCGTCTGGATGGTCGTCGCCCCCTCAACCGACTGCGGCGGCTCGCCGACGAGCACGGCCCGACGCGGCCCGTTGTCGGCGTTGATGCCCACCGTGCCCTGGTTGGCCTGGACGGTGATGTCCAGCGGTTGGGTGGCGTTCTGCAGGAAGGCGCTCAGGCTCAGCGGCGCGGCCACGCCCAGGAAGAGGCAGACGAAGAAGCTGCCGAAGAGGATGAGCCAGGCCAGGCGCTGCCGGCTAAAGCGATGGCCGTCGGTCATACGTGGCGAACCTGGAAATCGGTGAAGGCTCCGCTGGCATCCGTCCACACGCTATCGACGCGCTCGACGCGGGCCGAAGGGGAGCCGCGATGCAGGAAGGCCAACAGTTGGCGCAACGACTCTTCCGGCCCCTCGGCGACGACGCGCACCGTGCCGTCAGGCTGGTTAGCGACCCAGCCCACCAGGCCCAGACGCAGCGCTGTCTGCCAGGTGTATTGTCGGAAGTAGACCCCCTGCACGAGACCGTGGACGGTAGCCTCCAAGCAAGACGGTGGCGGCGATGACATGAAGGGAATTATAGCGCGGTCGGCGGGTTCGGCTATCGTTGGGCCACTAGTAGCACAGCCTGTCAGGCTGTCTTCGCCGGCCACAGCCTGACAGGCTGGGCTACAGAAACCCTGTCTAGCGGTCGGCGGTCTACCCCGCCAGCCCACGCAGAATGCGGCCGGGCAGACGCGGGCCGGCGTAGATGAGGCCGCTGTAGAGCTGCACGACGGCCGCGCCCGCGTCCAGCTTCTCGCGCGCGTCGTCGGCCGAGGCGATGCCGCCCACACCGATGATGGGCAGCGCCCCGCCCGTCCGGTGGTGAATGGCGGCGATCAGCTCGGTACTGCGGGCGCGCAATGGCCGGCCGCTCAGCCCGCCTGTTTCGGTCGCCCGCGGGTCGCGTAGCCCATCGCGGGCCAGCGTCGTGTTGGTGGCGATGACGCCGGCCACCCCGGCGGCCGTCAGCGCTGCCAGAACCTCGTCCAGTTCCTCCCCGCTCAGGTCGGGAGCGATCTTGACCCACAACGGCTTAGGCAGGCTGCCGGTTCGCGCCGCCAGGGCGCGGCTCTCGGCCATCAGCGCGGCCAGCAGGCTCTCCAGATGGCGCCCGCCCTGCAACGCGCGCAATCCAGGTGTGTTGGGCGAACTGATGTTGACGGCCAGGTAGTCGGCCAGCTCGTAGACAGCGCGCATGACGGCCACGTAATCGTCCGCGGCGTTTTCCAAGGGCGTCTCCTTCTGCTTGCCCAGGCTGACGCCGAGCACGTAGTCGCGCGGCCGGGCTGAGAGGGCGCGCAGGCGGGGCACGGCCGCAACCACGCCGCCGTTGGGGAAGCCCATACGGTTGATGAGCGCCGCGTCGGCCGGCAAGCGGAAGATGCGCGGCCGGGGGTTGCCCGCCTGCGGCCGGGGTGTCAGCGTGCCCACCTCGACGTGGCCAAAGCCCAGCGCCGCCAACCCGGCAACCACGCGCGCGTCCTTGTCGAAGCCGGCGGCCATGCCCAGCGGGTTGGGGAAGCGCAGCGGGCCGATCTGCACCGGCAGCGCCGGCAACCGGCCGGCAATGCGCCGCAGCGC
>ERZ724513.531-NODE-531-length-18633-cov-7.371945_pt1 | contig 18633 bp, 12 predicted proteins | sample MGYA00376046_ERZ724513 | MGnify/ENA primary metagenome ERZ724513 (study PRJEB28724, sample SAMN07190883) | activated sludge metagenome | isolation source: activated sludge of sewage treatment plant in Hong Hong | place: Hong Kong | collected 2016-03-17 ...
GTGGTGCTAGGTTCGGTGGAGAGCGACGCGCTCTCGTACCTCGGGGCGTGTTGCCGGGTGGCGCGTGTGTGCGCGTCGCCAAGGCGGAAGCAAGCCCGGCCCATACGGGCCGGGCCGCTCCGTCTCGCGGCTACTGGCCCGCCGTGGCTGTCGCCTCGACTGCCTCCGGCTGGCTCGCGTTCCGTGGCTTGGTCCCGAAGATCACATGCTCGGCCACGACGTACAGCCGTGAGCGACGCTCGTCCTCGTCTCCCCAGCTTTCGTGCCGGAGCCGCCCGGAGATCGTGACGGCCTGACCCTTGACGAGGTTGGTGGCGCAGGCCTCGGCCTGGCCCTGCCAGACCTTGACCGGCACGAAGTTGGGCCGGTCGGTGTAGGTGCCGTCCTCGGCCCTGACTCGGTCGTTGACCGCCACACGGAACTCCGTGTAGCCGGTCCCCGAACTCGTGCGACTCAGGGTCACATCGCTGGCGATGCGTCCGGTGATGGTTGTGTTGTTGATGTCCCGCATGGTGTGCCTCCTTCGGCTGGTGTTTCCTCTTAGGGCCACATGGCTCGCAATCTGTTCGCGGCACGCGGTTCCCTCGTTGAACTGGATGCCATGTCGTGCCGGAGCCGTCTGCTGTCACCGAGCGCAGCGAGGGGAACCCCGTAGGGGTTGACGGCAGCGGCGCAGGCGCCAAAATGGCGGAAGGTCAACGAGGGAGGTGACCCACATCCCCGTGAGGGGATGCACGCCGAGCGCAGTTCGGCATGGGGCGAGCGCTTTCGTATCGCTTGGGCGAAATCGGTCCGCGAGGTCTCGTTGCGACATCTTGGATCGGTATCGTCAGTATTTGGAGATCGGTGACCGTAAGAGAAGGGGCAGTAGGCCGTGGCTGGTTCTGGAGACCAACTGAAAGCACTGGTTAGGAGCCACGCAGAAGGAGACGACGACTCTTTCTATGCCGTTGCGATGCAGGTTGCGGCCCAGGCTGCTCGTAAGGGGCACAATCGGCTCGCGGATGATCTGAAACGGACCATCGACGCCTCGCGGCAAAAGCCCGTGAGTGGCGCGGTCACGCCAATAGCGCAGCCTCGCGGCGAGCTGGCTGGCCTCGTCAGCGCTTCGTTCCCGGAGGTTGGCTTCAGGGACCTGGTCGCACCAGAGACGGTATTGGGACAGATCCGCCAAGTGCTCGATGAGCAGCGGCAGCGGCAGCGGCTCACCGAGCGTGGATACGCGCCGATTCACAGGCTTCTCCTGGAAGGTCCGCCTGGCACTGGCAAGACGATGACTGCCTCGGTTCTCGCGCATGAACTGTCGCTGCCGCTTCTGACCGTACGGCTGGAAAGCCTCTTGAGCAAGTTTCTTGGTGAAACTGCGTCCAAACTTCGGATCGTCTTCGACGCGGTAGCCCAACAGCGCGCCGTCTACCTGTTTGATGAGTTTGACGCGCTAGGAGGTGACCGAACCGGTAACGACGTTGGTGAGGCACGCCGGATCCTGAACTCGTTTTTGGTCTTCCTCGAGCAGGCCAGTCCCGAAAGCATCGTCGTGGCGGCAACCAATCACAGGCAAATCCTCGACCATGCACTTTTTCGCCGCTTCGACATGGTCATTACCTATGACCTGCCTGACCGGGAAGAGGCGGTGACGGTGATGAAAGCTAGACTGGGGCCGCTCGCGAAGGGGCTGCGTTGGCAAAGCGTTGGCAAGAAGGTCGCGGGTCTTAGTCACGCCGATCTGGTCAAAGCGAGTGAGACTGCAGCCAAGAGGGCACTAATGCGTGGCGATGAGCACGTCACGACCGCGGACGTGAGTGCCGCCCTGATTGCTCGCGGGACGACTGAGGTTGCCTGAACAAGGAGAAGTCTTCGCGCATCTGCTTGTCCGCGGGTCCGCGCAGTCGGAAGAATTCCGTCGGACCGGCGGCGGTAACCCAAAGATCCGCGACGTTGAACGTCGAGCCCACGGAGCCGGCCGATTGCAAGAAGCCGTTGAGTCCATCGACGAACAGCAGCAAGTTCGCAGCGAAGCGCCCCTTATCGACGATGAGCTGCGGTCGCTGGGCGTCATCCTCGTCCTCGAAGGTGCCGATGCCACCCATCCGCTGAAGGTTGACTCCCTCCAGAAGTTCACGCAACACCGCGAACGACGCCCGGAATGGCTCCTCTTGTCGGTCACCCCGACGAAAGACGGCGAACCCGAGAAGGCGCAGGTCTGGGTTAGCGACGAGTACCGAGGGCGCTTCCTCAAGAAGTTCGAGCAGTACCTGAACGAGACAACCAAGAAGGGGAAACCCCGTAATCAAGAGCTAGTAGCCAATATTGGGCGGATACGAGGGGCAGTGCTGGCGGATCTGTGGCAGTCGTCTGGTACGCCCCCAGCGCATGATCGAACCTGGTGGGAGCTTTGGTTGCGTCCGACCGAGGACGCATTCGAGCAACTCCAGGCGTTTGCTAGCAATCGTGAGTTGGCGATTGCAAATCGGACACTGACGCTTGGGAACCGTATGGTCGCGTGGATTCGAGCTCGCTGGAGCGACCTTCAGGCTCTTCCTTTCACGCGAGTTCCAGTCGCGGAGATACGACGTCCCGAATTCGCGGACACCATCGAGGACTTCGACCGAGACGATCAGGACGAACTAACCGAGGATCTGCTGAGTCGCATCACGGCGACACCGGATTCGACGGCGCCCGCGGTATGCCACTTGGATACGGGTGTCCGTCGCACCCATTCACTGATTAGGGGATCCCTAGCTGAAGGAGATGTCCATTCGGTGGTGGACGAAATCGGAGCCGATGTGAAGAACCACGGAACTCCGATGGCAGGCCTTTCACTCTTCGGACCCTTGGACGAACTGCTGTTGGGAACCATGCAGGTTGCGCTCCACCACCGGATCGAGTCGGTGAAGATCCTTCCTGATGGAGGTCCAGGCCACGATCCGCTGGCCTATGGTTTGGTTACGGCGCAGGCGACAGCTATGCCCGAAGCCACGGTCGATCGCCGTCGGGTGTTCTCCATGGCCGTGACGACTGAGCCCGACAGTCCCGGTCAGCCGACCCTCTGGTCAGCTTCGGTCGATGCTTTGGCGGCGGGTGTGGCTATTGGCGGGTCTGACGACGGGATAGAGCTGTTGGACGTCCCTGAGCCCGACGCGTCCAGATTGTTTGTGATCTCGGCCGGGAACGTCCGTGACCACGATCCTCAAGTTGATTATCGAAATGCCTGCGACCTCGCGGCGATCGAAGATCCCGCTCAGGCTTGGAATGCACTCACGGTCGGCGCTCATACTGATATGGCCGATACGCCGTCAGATCCGAGCTTTGATGGCTGGTCTGCCGTTGGGATCCCGGGCGACATTTCTCCGCACAGTCGCACGTCTGTCCTGTTTAGCGACCGAACCTGGCCTCTCAAGCCGGATATATGTATGGAGGGCGGAAACGTATTGACAGACGGAGTTCGGGACTTCGTTCCGGATCATCCGCTGCTTTCGCTTCGCACCACGGACAACCGCGATGACCTGGCGCTTGGATCGGCCAATGCCACTAGCGCAGCCACTGCCCAGGCAGCTCGGCTGGCCGCTCTCGCGCTGACCCGCTACCCGTCGTACTGGCCTGAAACGGTCCGGGGTCTGCTGGTCCATGGTGCTGACTGGACGGAGGCGATGCGTAACGAGGTTGACGGCGCGCCGTCAAAGACGGCGCGTCTCAAGCTCCTCCGCCGGTATGGATGGGGTGTGCCAAACGAGGGTTCTGTTCTCGACTCGACGCGCCAAGCAGTCACGACAGTCACCCAGGACACATTCACACCCTTCGACGATGAACATCGTTCGCGGCGGTTCCGACTTCACCGCCTACCGTGGCCCGTCGAGACTCTGCGCGCCCTGGCGGAAAACGACGTAACGCTTCGGATCACTTTGTCCTATTTCATCGAACCGACCGCATCGCGCCGTGGCTGGCGCCAGCGTTACAGCTACGCCAGCCACGGGCTGCGGTTTGACCTCAAATCTCCGACGGAGACGGTCGACCAGTTTGTGAGGCGTGTGAATCAGGAGGCGCAGCGAGAAGAAGACGATGGGTCGGGCGGACGCTCCTCCTCGGGAACCGATCGATGGATGGTCGGCCCGAACCAGCGGAACCTAGGGTCGCTCCATCAGGACATCTGGGAAGGATCCGGCGCTGAACTCGCGGAGGCGGGGGTCGTTGCGGTGTATCCGGTCGGTGGTTGGTGGAAGAACAACCGTCGAAAGGACCGCGCCGACCTTCCGGTTAGATACGCCTTGATCGTTTCGTTGAAATCGGCCGAGCAGGGAATCGACCTATACACACCTATTGCCGCCCAGCTGGACATACCTGTCGAGAACGTGGTGGCGGTCTCCTAGCGAGGAGTAAACGCCGGGGCATCACTTGTTATGACTGTGGTGTCGTGGATTTGCCTGTTCGTGGACTAGCCACTCGTACTGAGCGGCTAGTGAACCGTGGAACTAACCCGTTATTTCGGGCACCTGAAGGCTTTCAGCTGAAAGCCGAGAAAGACAGGTTCCGAAGATGCCCAGAACCCATCCCGCATATCCCGAGGAGTTCAAACAGGAAGCAGTTCAGATGGTTCGTGCCGGCCGATCGGCCGGCGATGTTGCGAGCGCCCTTGGTTGTTCGCCGCAGTCGGTCACCAATTGGGTGCGTCGATATGAAAGAGATCAGGGGATCCGCAAGGACGGCCTGAACACCGAGGAGCGCGAGGAACTCCGGAAGCTCCGAAGAGAGAACATTCGTTTGAAGCAGGAGAGGGACCTGCTCAAACGAGCCGCGGCCTTCTTCGCGGCCGACCAGTGATCGACAAGTTTCGGCTGGTCGAAGCGGAGAAGGCCTGGAAAACCCCGGTGAAGGTGAGCTGCGAATTGCTCGGGGTTTCCCGTTCCGGCTACTACGACTGGGAGCGAAGAGTTCCGTGCCAGCGTGAACTCGAGGATGCTTGGATCACCGAGAAGATCAAGGAGATCCACCAGGACAACCGTGGCGTCTACGGGGCACCGAGGATCCATGCGGAGCTCCGGATGGTTCATGGGATCCGGATCGGCAAGAAGCGTGTTGCCCGGTTGATGCGCCAAGCCGAGATCTCAGGCCTGGTCAGGAAGAAACGAGGCAGCACCACGATCCGGGTTCCCGGTGTTCGAGTCGCCGACGATCTGCTCGTTCGCTATTTCACGGCGACCGAGCCGAACACGAAATGGGTTGCCGACATTACGTATCTGAAGAGTTGGCAGGGCTGGGTTTACCTGGCCGCCGTGCAGGACCTCTACTCCCGCCGGATCGTTGGCTGGTCGATGGCCGATCACATGAGAGCCGAGTTGGTGACCGATGCACTGGAGATGGCGATCAAACGACGACGACCGGAGCCCGGCCTCATCCATCATTCCGACCAGGGATCGCAATACGTCAGTCTGGCCTTCGGGCAGAAAGCCCGAGACCACGGGATCGCCAGATCGATGGGCAAGGTCGGGACCGCCTACGACAACTCCGTCGCCGAGACCTTCTTCGCGACCTTGAAGAAGGAACTGATCTACCGGCGCAAATGGCCGGAACGCCAGGAACTGAAGACCGAGGTGTTCGAGTACATCGAAGGGTTCTACAACCGCAAACGAAGACACTCCCGGCTCGGCTGGATCTCACCCGCCGAGTTCGAGGGGGAGGAATTCCTCCCCCTCACAAAACCCTACGCGATAGCTTCACCCTGAAAGACAACCCGTGACCGGAACAGCGGGTTAGTTCCACCGAACCCCGGCAGGACGGCTGCCTGATCTAGTCGGAGACACTTCAGCCCTGTTCTCGTTGGGGCTGCGGGAGGACTCAAATGCCTCAGCGAGGTTGTTAGCGTCGTCGGGTCGCGGGCGGCTGTGAAGATACCGCTGGGTGGTCGTGAGGTTCGCGTGACCCATCCACTCCTTTACCTTCGGCAGCTCGAATCTGCGCACAGCTGTCGTTCCGAAGGTGTGGCGTAGGTCGTGGAAACGCCGGACCCGGACGTCGGCTGCCTCTTGAGCGCTGCGGAAGCGCTTGGAGAGCATGGTGCCGTCCATGAAATTTCCGTCCGATCCGCAAAAGACGAAGTCGTCGCGGCCGCACCACCGTCGACGAGCGGCGACGATCTCTAGTTGTCGGCAGGCCGCCTCGGTGAGAGGCAATGTCCGGAAACGGCGGCTCTTGGTGGTGGATATCTCGCCGGCCGAGACCGCGGCGTCAACGACGAGGAGGCGGTTGTGAAGTTCGACGTTTCGCCACTTGAGAGCGAGTAGTTCGCCACGTCGGAGCCCGGTGAAAGCTGCGAACAGGAAGATCGCGGCATCCTGGTCGTCGCGACGCTGCCATTCCTTGAGGGTGGCTGGCCCGAAGTTGCCTTCGGGCCGGTCATGATGGAGACCCTGACGAGCAGCTGCGGCAATCATCTCCACCTCACTGAGGCTGAACGTATCGGCTCGAGCTGGACCGTCAGTACGTTGCTTCTCCGTCGCTGACACAGGATTCTGGGTCAGGCCGAAGGTGCCGGGGCGCTTCCCGAACTCATACATCGCGTGAAGGATCTCCCGGTACTTGTTGACCGTTCGGGGAGCGAGCCCTTCGACGACTAAGGCGTCGAGGAAAGCGGCGAACTCAGCCGTGGCGATCGACGTGGCTTCACGTCCGCCGAACTGGCGCATAATCCGAGCTCGGCGCTCATCTGAGCCGAGCTTGCACTTGTCAGGCATGGCTAGGGCAGATCGGTGGTCGCGCAGGGTGGAAGGCTTCGCGCGACCACCGCGGGAGAGATATTCGAGGTAGGCGTCGGCAAGTTCCTCGATCAGCACGGCAGCAGGCGGCTCCGGCTCGGCGGCAGGTCCGTCGAGGACTCTCTCCTGCTCGGCGATCAGATCGATCATCCGGGCAAAGGCCCGCTTCTCATCGAGGTGGTCCGACGGAACACGTCCAGGCCGCGGAACCCAACGGTCCCCCTCCCGAATGATCCACGCCCGGCCGAGGGTCGGGCCGTGTTGTTGTCCGGTGCGGTCGCGCCACTTGGCGCGGTACATCGGCTGGCTGCTTTTCGTCGTGTAAACGACGACCGTCCCGGTGGGTAGCTTCTTGGTATTCATGGCATCGTCCCTTCAGTAGGGACGACGACCTGGTGAGGCGTTACGTTCGACCGGGATTCGAGCCCGCGATGGAGCACGGATGGAGCAAACCAAACCAACTCAGACTGATCCAGACTGACTCAAACTTCTCTATTTCAAGCCAAATCCAGTTCATCTTAGTTGTCCTGATTTCCTGGTTCATCCCTCATAACCCGAAGGTCGCAGGTTCGAATCCTGCCCCCGCTATACCCTTGGAACCCGCTTACATAGCGGGTTCTTTGGTTTTAGCGAAGGTACTTCCGGTCCACCGATCGTCCGGTGATGTACCAAATGATGTACCAGGAATCTAGCAACGGCCGCAGTCGTCGCCCCGGACTCGCATACTCTTTGGTCTACGTCGGCGGGATTTTCTTCTCGGTGACGGCCTCGCCAATAGCTCCGCAAACTTGACCGGTAAACGTCGGGCGATCTCATCCGGAAGATCCGGGTCGGGAACCCCCGGGCTCCCGACCCCAGTGGCCCGGAGTCCGAGCTTTCTTGCTTGTGGCCAAACTGCTTCTGCTCGTAGACTTGGATTGTGCTTGAGGATCCTGACACGATGTTGGTGGCGGAGCCGCCAACTGTGGCGGTCTCAAGTCTCGATGCGGGAACCGTTCCAGTTGAAGAGCTGGCCAGCCTAGCCGCGCGGGAGGGAAAGCGACCACGTCCAATCTATGGCGCGCATAAGTGGTTCGCCCGCCGGGCCGGCTCTGCTTTCAGAGCTTTGCTTGTGGCCGCCTCGCTTCCCGCAGATGGCGATTTCTGGCAGGCCTACTATGGAGAGGCAGACTTGAGTGGGATTGACCTGCTCGATCCATTCGTTGGGGGTGGGACATCTGTCGTCGAAGCCCGCCGTCTCGGCGCATCAGTTGTCGGGGTCGATGTGGACCCTGTGGCATGTGCGGTGACTGAGTTTGAAACCAGAGCGGAGAATGCGGTCGACCCGCTGTTGAGCCTGCCCAAGGTTCGCGATGCGGTTGCTTCTGATCTAGCTCCCTACTACCAAACTACCCTCCAAGATGGAGAAGTTCGGGAAGTACTCCACTTCTTTTGGGTGCAGGTCGTCTCTTGTAAGTCCTGCTCGCGGGATGTCGAAGCTCACCCGCACTACCGGCTCGCCAATGAAACTCAGGGAAGTCACCAGTGGGCGTTCTGCTCAGCGTGCCACACACCTAAGAGGCTTCCACGTTGGCAAAAGAGTTTCACTTGTTCCGCTTGTCGCAACGTGACAAAAATCGAATCTGGAACGGTTTCTCGCGGAACGCTGACTTGCCCACACTGCAAGACCGAAGAGCGGCTTATCGATATTGCTGATCGAGTGGACGGGCCCCCTAGACGAACCTTGTTCGCCCTGGAGTCGATTCCGCTTGAGCGGCCAGGGGCTGGTCGAGTCCCGATGTCAGGTCGAGTGTTCTCGGCTGCCACTGACGCTGATCGACAACTCTACGATCGATCGTCGGCGGCACTTGGCGAACACGAGCGGGCAGCGTGGGTCAACAACCTCAATGACCGGATTTCGTCCAAGGACAGAACCGACGATCGTCTCATCAGATACGGGTACCGTCGCTATCGGGATCTCTTCAACGATCGTCAGCTTCTGCATCTCTCCTTGCTTGGATCCGCGATCCGGAGACTTCCAGTCGACGAGCGCGAGGCTGCTCTTCTCGCGTTCTCAGATCATCTGACCAAGAACTGCATGCTGACTTGCTACGCCTTCGGTTGGCGACGGCTAGTGCCGCTTTTCGCGGTACGTGCCTTTCGGCATATTCCGCGCCCGGTGGAAGTCAACCCTTGGCTCGATGGCGTGGGAAGAGGCACCTACCCAAATGCGCTTCGTCAGGTTGCGCGTGCTGTCGAAGCAGCGAAAAATCCGACAGAACTTCTGCGGGACGGGGGGTCGATGTCGGTTCCGGCCTGCCAGGCCGCGCCGGCAACGATCGTTCGGGGAACCGCTCAGGACCTGCCGCTGGCTAACGACTCGATCGATCTTGTGCTCACGGACCCACCGTACTTCGACAACATCGACTATTCCGAACTTGCAGAGTTCTATCGCCCCTGGGTTCAGAGTCTCCGCCTGGCGCGCACTGGTAGGGCAGGAACGAGTCGCAAAGCCAGTCTGGCCGCTCAGACACGTAACCGCGACAGTGCCGATCGCTTCACCACAGAACTCGCCGAAGCGCTCACCGAGATCGGGCGAGTGCTGAGGTCTGAAGGGCGGCTCGTCTTCACGTTCCGACACAACTTGTCGCGGGGTTGGAATGCGCTCGGAGATGCTTTAGTGGAGTCCCGGTGTTTCCAGTGCGTCCAAGTTTTTCCGATTCTGGCTGAGGGAACCAACGAACTCCACACACACTCAAAGAGTGGCGTTTGGGACGCGGTTTTCGTACTCAAGCCCGAAGCGGGTGGCGTTGAAGCAACTGCTGAAGTTGAACAAGGTGAGGTTCAGGGCCACGTCGAAAGTTGGGCAGAGCGGCTCGAGGGGGCCGACGTGCCGGTGCCATTCGGTGAGAAGGATAGGTCGAACTTTAGGGAGGCGTGTCTAGTTGCCGCGCGCCTTGGTTGCTTTACCGAAGGATCGGCCTCGAGCTAGCGAAGGTCTCGTGTCCAACGCCGTCCGTCGTTTTTGCGACCCTTCATATCTAGGCTCTGCAGATTCGCTAAGAGGGGGAGATCATTCCGCACGTCAGCAAGGAAGCGCTCAATCGGTACATGCGGTCCGACTGCGGCCGTCAGCTGCGATTGTTGATCGCGACTGACGCTGAACGAGAAGCGGAGGACATGCCGGATGAGCAGCCACCAAGACCAGGTCTGGAGCATTTAGCTCAACTCGGTATTGAGTGGCAGCACGAAAAGGTCACTGATTTGAGCGCCGAGTTTGGCGAAGCAACGCTCATCGCGGAGCCTCGCATGTCAAGACAAACCGGGAGAACCACGTACGGCAACGTGGACATGGCTACTGCCCTAGGAAGTTCAGATGCGAGTGCACACGTCACTTGGATCGTCGAGGGTACCTTCCCAACGGGAGCAATCTTTCGAGCTGCTCTGAACATTCCCGAGCTAGAAGGCCAGTTTCCTGGCCTTGATTTTGCCGACCTGCGACCCGACCTCGTCCAAGTCGCTCATCCTGGGACATTCTCGAAAGGTGTAGAACCGTCAGGTTCCCTTTTTGAGCTTCAAGACGACGCGAGACGGCAGCTTCGCGTCATTGACATCAAACTGACGGCCGAGCCTTCTGCTGCGTATTTCACCGAGGTTGTTCTTTACAGCATGGCGCTCGCTGGATGGCTCGAAGATGAAGGCCTCGACGAGCAGTTTGTGGTCGCGGCTGATGCCGCGCTCTGGCCGGGGTCGCACGATGCCTCGGCGCTGCGGCAGGTCGCTCAGGACATTCGCGACGCCGGGGGAACGCCGACACCGATCCAGCTCCTTCCGGCTCTCGACGAAGAACTCGAAGTCGTGCCCTTCGAAGTTTTTTCTCCGAGGGTCAGAGCGTTCTTCGAACGCGATCTTCAAACCGTCCTATCCAAACCGTGGCGAGAACTGGATTGGCATGTTGATAACCACTGCAAGGGATGCCCTTTTCTCGGCGCTCCGTGGATGAACGCGGATGGGCATACCTGGGATCCAGAGCGCCGGCATTGTATCCAGATGGCCGAAGACAGCGGGCACCTATCGAGAATTGCCTACGTCTCAAGAGGGGCTCGAACAGCACTGGACAGAGCTGGAGTCGAAGACGTTGCCAGTCTCAGCCAGCGAACCTCGGATGACGCTGCGTTTGACGATCATCACGTTCTCAGATCGACGCGTACCGTCGTCCCTGAGCGTGCGGGCGTTCTTCAGGAAGAGCTACCAGCCGTGGTGGCACCTGACAGCGGGACATCGGCCACAATGCCCAGATGGGCTGACCTACGGATCAACATCTCTGTCGATTTTGACGTGTCGAGCGCAATCAGTTTCGCGTTTGGAGCCAGTGCTTTTGTCTTGGAACCTGTCCCGTTTGGAGCAACCGCGCCATCTGAGAGACGACAGAATTCGTGGTCACAAGTCTTCACCGTGGATCAACGAGACCCAGCAGTTGAAGAACGGGAATTCCTGGCTTTTCTCGCATTCCTGAGCGGAATTCTGGAGTGGTCCAAGAACGAGTTCCCCGACGCGACGGTTCAGTTCTACATCTGGGATGAGTTGCAGCAAAAGCACCTCGCGAGAGTTGTCGGCCGGCACCTTGAAGCGGTACTCAGCAACCAAAATGCCCAGAACCTCGCATGGTTGTTTCCGTCCGAGGAGCTGCTTGCCAACCCAAACCTGGCCTCGCGCAAATCGCCGATCACAGTCGTCCGAGACGTCATCCGTTCGGTCCTCGCAGCTCCCGTCGCTCACTACTACTCGCTGCTTGAAATTGCTCGGATCTATCACCGCGAAGGACTCCCCGACGCAGTAGCTAGCTTCAGCGTCCACCCGATGTTCGAGGATCCTCTTTCTGACCAGATCCCCTCGGAGCGTGCCCACGACATCTGGACTCGCTCCACCGATGAGCGTCGGTACTGGCGAGACCAACTCAACCGACTTGACGAAACCGTAACCAAGCGCCTGAAAGCTTTGGAGACGGTTCGACAGAGGCTTGAAGATGATCTTCGGCCAATACTCAATCAGCAGGCTCCCAAGATCGGGACCTATGCTCTTGGACGGCTAGGCGCTGTCGCGGTTGATTCCGAGCTTTGGTACGCGCACGCGAAACTCAACGCTGCTCTCGCCGACGCTGAAGCAAGCCAGATTCGAGCGATGCCGCCTCACGAAAGAGAGGCACGGTTCCACTCTGCGTTCCTTGAAACTCGCTTGAGCGACGCCGAGGAGGCAGAAGCTCTAGACCGACTGGGCGTGCAACCAAGACCGGAGCTTCATGTGTACCGACTTGGACCTCACTCAAGGGAAGTCAAGGCACGAAAGGGAGACTTCAACTTCGCCATATCGCCCCGGGATCAGGCCGGCTTGCTTGACCAGAAACTCAAGTTCGTGGTCAAAGATACGCGACTCGCGAACCTGGACATTCCTTGGTCTTTGCTAATGGCCAGCGTGTTCTCGGTGACCGTCGAGGAGATCGATCGGGAGGGCGGGGTGATTGTTCTGAGTACGAGCGACTACTGGCCCGACAAGCTGAGGTGTCCAACGCTGATCGATGACCTGCGAGATGTAGGAATCGATCTGACCACCGATGTGATGCTCGACCGGGTCGAGACCGATTTCTTTTGCCCAAAACTGAAAACAACGCTCAAGGCGATCGGCAATCCGCCCGGGGCAGCGACAAATCCCCTAATACGCCGGGCGTTGGGACATTCCGGACGCGGACCTCGTCGAACGAGCCACGTCCCGGCAGCGGACTTTCTTTGGAATGCCAAAGCCACCCACGAAGCGATGGTTATTCGTGACGTAGCTGCGGCGCGGGAGGTACTTGACCGAGAGAGTATCTCCCTAAATCAGTCGCAGTGGGTCGCCTGGGAACAAGCGCTTACACGCCGCCTTCAACCGATCTGGGGTCCCCCGGGCACCGGAAAGAGCAGAACGCTGCGGGCAGTGGTTCTCGGTGCTGTGGCGGCCGCCGACATCTCACAGAATTCACTCCGCATCCTCGTTTCGGCCAGCACCTATAAGGCGATCGACAATGTCCTGCTGGAAGCAGCTGACTCAGTCACCAACGTGGCGAGTAACTCCGATATCGAGGTTCACCGCCTTCGCTCCCAACACTCCGAGCCTCCCGAGAACCTGAACAACGTCCTGGATCGCACGGTCAACCGACGCGATCCAAGCGACGAGGAGCATGCCCTCCGGGAACGCCTAACCCAGAGTGTCGGCATCACGATTGTGGGCGGTACCCCCGAGCAACTACACAACCTGATGGCCATCAACGACGACCAGCCAATGGCTGGGTGGTTTGATCTTGTCGTTTTCGATGAGGCGTCCCAAACCGATGTCGCGCATGCCGCACTCCCGCTCGCTGCCGTCGCTGCTGGCGGGAGCCTCGTTCCGGCAGGAGATTCAAAACAGCTTCCGCCGATCCATCAGGCCGAACCGCCAGCCGGTCTCGAAGAATTGGTCGGATCCCTGATGTCATTCCTAGAAGACGAGCATGAAATCTCACCTCTTCCGCTCACAGAGAACTATCGATCCAATGAGACGATCGTCGAGTTCGCGCGTCAGGGTGGCTACCCAGCAGACCTTGAAAGCGTTGCCCCTTCTCTGAGGCTGCGCTTGCTCGATGGGCCTACGGAAGAGCCAGGAGATTGGCCTGATTCCCTGGTCTGGACTCCCGAATGGGACTATGTCTTGGATCCGGATCAACCCACAGTCGCGTTTATTTACGACGACCAGGAGTGGAGTTCTCAGTGGAATCAGTTTGAGGCTGAAGCGGTGGCATCTCTTGTAGTCGCGCTTCGATCTCGATTGGCAGCTGCCCTCTCAGGGCAGATCGACCCACGAACCGGAGAGGCTGTGCCCGAACCGGATTTTGCCCTCATGTCCGACGAACAATTCTGGAACCAGGGGGTGGGTGTGGTGACCCCTCATAGGGCGCAACAGGCCCTAGTTGTTTCGGCTCTACAACGGGGTTTCCCAACTGTCCCAGGCGAGCTTATTCGAGGTGCTGTCGACACGGTGGAGCGTTTTCAGGGACAGGAACGTGACGTAATTTTCGTTTCCTACGCCCTGGGTGATGTCGACGCAATCCGCGAAGAGGAAGAATTTCTACTCGGCTTCAATCGTTTCAATGTTGCAATCTCAAGGGCGAGAACCAAAGTTGTGGTCTTGGCTTCTGCGCAGGTGGTCGAGCATCTTTCAGATGACGTGACGACTCTCCGCGGTTCGAAACTTCTGAAGCTCTACACAAATAGTTTTACGAACTGTGAGAGAGGCATGGCTTTGCCCTACCGGGACCGAAATGGCGATGAACAGGAAGTGTCAGGACAGTTCCGTTGGCGGGACTGAGCGGCTGACTTCGGTGGAGGTGACGCCTGCGTGCGGTATTTGGCGTCGATTCGCGGAGAAGACGAGTTGAGCGAACTCGAAGTTGACTTCTTTTTTGATCATCTGGCGTGCGAAGTGGATGAGCGTGCCGTGCTGTCGGCGATATGCCGAGAGTCTGGGGGCATCGTCCGGCTCCAATACGCATCGTTGTTGGTCGGGCTGGCGAAATGGCGAATGGATCCTGAGGCCAGCGGCTTCAGTCTGGTTCGGAGACGACCGCGTCTCGTGTGAAGAAACTCCGAGATTGAGCTGCGACGAACTCCGCTGACCTGGCTTCAAGGCTAGTCGCCGGAGAACCTGCGCGCAAGAAAAACGAATCGCCTCGTTGACTCGTTGGATTCGACGTAGTCTGGACAAGTCGGTGTCGCAGTGATACGTTCGAGATGTCTAAAGAAGCAGTTGTCGATTCTCTCAATTCTGACGATCGAGCTGCACGCGTAGGAGGGGTGTCTTGTCCAACCGCCTGGTGTTTGCCTTGTCTATCGTTGCGTTTTTGTCAGCGGCTACCGGGGCTATGGTGCCAAGCGCCGTTGCCGCTGATCATCCTGACCCGTGTTTTGGAGGTCTCGTAGTCGGAAGTAATTCTGGCGGTAAAGTCGCCGGTTCAGATTGTTCGGACGTGATCGTCGCCGGGGAGGAAACTACGACCGTTGACGGTGGCGCCGGTGATGACGTCATCATCGGCTCACCGAACACAGTCTTGATTGAGGGTGGTGATGGTAGCGACTACATCATCGGAAATAGCTTCGCCGCGATCTTGATCGGAGGTTACGGCGACGACATCTTGGATGCCGGAATTCCAGTGAAGCCCGACAAAATGTCGGAGGGAGCCGAAAAGCAGATCGAAAGCACTGCTTTGGCCCTCCCGGAATTTGAGGCGATCGAGTTTCGTGAAACGGTGTTTAAAGAGCTACAGATATTGTCCGACAGCCCTGCGACTGATCGTGATATCGACCGAAACCTCAGACAAAGCGCCATCGCCTCAGACCCGGTGGTCCAATCAGTTATTGGCACCCCGGAAGCCGGCGAGAAAATCGACGATCAGACACGCCTTGACGCCGAAGGGCTGGCTCGCCAAGTCAGTGCTTTCGCCACGACAAGCGAACAACAAGCCCAAGGGGTGAGAGGCGGAGACGACTCTGGCGAATCGGCTATCGCGGTGGCAAGCCGGGATTGGGGTAAGGATCCCATTTGGGGCGAAGTGAACCACAATGACATCCTCATCGGCGGGCGGGGGAGCGACGAAATACATGGGCGTTCTGGGGACGATCTTCTGTATGGCGGGATCGAAGACGACGAATTGCTCGGAGAAGGCGACGACGACTACATGCTTGGCGGCTTTGGTTCAGACAGAATCAACGGCGGCGTGGGAGACGACATCGCTCAGGGAGATGCCACCGGGGACAAGATGACTGACGGGGGAGGTGACGCTCACGACGTGTTGAGCTTCGCCTCGGGAGGCACGGATGGCTTTTCGACCGTTTCAATGAGCGCCTACCCAAACTTTCCCGCTGGCGGGTCCCCGGAGCGAGGCGTTTACGTGAACCTTACGACAGGTGTTGCGAATAACGGATCTGTAGTAGGAGGCGGAGGAGGATCATATTCGCCTACAGGCACCAGTGCCGGAACAACATTCTCGGACTTCGAAGGCGTAATAGGCACCCCATTTGCCGACTACATCGTTGGTAGCTCTGACCCGAACTTTCTGGAAGGCGGAGGCGGTTCAGACGTAATCGACGGTGGAGGCTCTGCAGCAGACACCTTAGTCGGAGACGCGGGCGGTGACAACCTGACTGGAGCCGCCGGAAGCTCGCTGGACGGCGGTCCAGGAGAAGACTACTGCGGCGGAACCGCGGCACCTTCGAATTGCGAGCCGAAAGCATCGAACTGGGTCGGAGTCAGAGACACTTCCAAGATAAGTGTCGGAATGACTACCCAAGCGTGGGGTTCGATATATACAAAATCTCAGATCTATATGGCCGGCTCGACGGCCAATTGGGTTACACGCAATGGAGAGGACGCGGTAACCGTTACGCAATTTGACGATGGAAGCGGACCCCCGTCGTTCAAATTCTCAACGAGCTACTCGACCACAAAGGGGCAATTCTCGCTCCTGCCTGAGGACGAGACACCTGGCTGCTCATACACCGCCACTGAAGTCATTTGCTCTCCGGCGACCACCGCAGTAACTCTCGTTCTCGCTGGTTTTGGATCCAATGATTCATTGAGCACCTCGAGTGTCTCTGAAGTCACAGACCCTGTGATCTTGGGAGGCCAAGGATCTGACACTCTGACGGGTGGAAACTACACCAATGACTTTATACACGATGGAGCCGACAACGACACTCTGATCGGCAAGGCTGGTGACGATGGATTCGTCAATACTTTTGGCCTAGACGCTATCGCGGGTGACGAAGGCAACGATTTGGTTGAGTCGAATTCGGTTTGCGAGGGGGATGTCTTGAACGGTGGAGGCAATTTTGATAGTTCGTCGTGGGTCCAGTATCAGACCGCGTATCCAGCCGGGGCCACTAATGGAGTATTCGCGAGCATCCTTAGCAATAAAGTGGCTAAAAATATCGGAGATGCTTCTAGTTGCAGTGGAGAAGGTGCGATGAATTCTATATATCTATTTGAGGACCTTGAGGGATCACGAAACGACGACTATTTCATAGGAGATTCCTCGGCCAATCAACTAATCGGTCGCGCCACCGGTGACACGATGTATTCAAAGGAAGGGAATGATCGTATTCTCGCCAATTCTGATGACGAAGACTACAGCGATTGCGGAGCTGGAGCCGATGACATTGTGGTCAGAGACTACTCGGCCTACTCGTGGGATGTGGTAACTGGCTGCGAAACCGTCAACTACGCTGATCCTATTTTTGCTGACTCATAAGAATCGCCGGGTTTTCGAAACTTTGCGCATAGTGTCGTGTTTTACTTGCATGATCCCAGGAAAGAAATTCGTGCATGGGGGTGTGCTTTCGGTACTGGTCGCCTGGATGCTGTTCTTGTCTGGCGGGATTTCTGCGCGGGCAAGCGCAGATTTCGCTAACGACGATTCGTTCGGACAGGGTGGCTTGGTAGCTGGGAATGTTGGTCCGCTTGATCTGTCTGCGACCATCGCACCGAGGATCCTTGCGAGAGACGACCATGGCCGGGTGATCGTGGGTGCGGCCAGCGGAGGTCGCTGGGTTGTGAGTCGATTCTTGGCGAATGGGCAAGCCGATACAACTTTCGGTGATCACGGCAGCGTCTTCGTGACGAACTGGGCGGGTAGCACCCGGATCATTGGTGCGAACCTGACTTCCGGGGCGATCCGACCTGACGGCAAGATCCTCCTTGTGGGCTATGTCGGGAGCGTGCCCGTAAATGGGATTCGTCAGGGAATAGCCGTCATGGTCATGAAGCAGCTCTTGCCGGATGGCGCTCCGGATCCTACGTTCGGACGAAAGGACGGAGGTACATCGTGGAGTGATCGAAGCGGCGGGGCCGCAGTGGCGGTCCGGCCCGATGGTCGCTTCCTTGTGGGCGCCTTCAAACAACTTAGTGCCACCGGCCGCACGGATGACGGTGCTCTGTTCGGTTTCCTCCCCAACGGGAGGCGAGACCCTTCGTTCGCGTCGTTTACTAAAGAAGGCAGCATTAATATTTTGGGAGCGCCCGGCAAACCCTCGTACGCATTGGATGTGGAGATACTGAGGAGCGGCAAGATTCTCGTTTGCGGGGCGGTCAGAGGTCGCGTCTTGCTCATGAAACTAAACAAGGACGGGAGTTACGACCGTTCGTTTGGAAAGGGCGGGCGTGTGGTTTCCCTCCCGCAGGAAAGGAAAGCCCTGGTAGCAGCCGCCAGGGACATAGAAGTCGATCGTAAAGGTCGTATTGTTGCTACCGGCTTTGTCGATCCGCGGAATTCTGCCCAGGCCGGCTATGGCTTAATTCTTCGCTTCCGTAAGGACGGTCAGCGTGATCGATCGTTCGGCAAGAACGGCACAGTGCGGCTGAACGCAACCTCACCAGATGGTGGCGGGGCAACCCGTCTCTACGATGCGGCGATTGATCGGACAGGTGCGATCTGGGTGACCGGTAGTGCCGGACAAGCGGAGCGGGGAGACCGTCACGCGATAATTGCGCGTTACCTGCCAAGTGGCAAGAAAGATCCTCGGTTCTTCAAGAACGGCGTTCTGCATATCCGACTCGGAGATGCAAGCGTCGGTTCTGCAACCTTGGTGGACAAGAAGAAGATCTATGTGTCTGGCCGCTTTGATCAAGGGGGCCAAGAGCACTATTTCCTAAGACGATTTCGGCCATCGTGATGGCCGAAATCGTCTTAGGAAGACTCTCCCCTAACCAGATTGCTGCGGATCGCGTTCGTGTCGATGGGGTCAATGGCGGTTCTTCCTCGGATGGAGAGGATGGTGAGAAACGGATCGGGCCCGATTGATGCCTGCGCATGGTTCGCTACAGGCCGGATCTTGGGGCCATG
>ERZ724513.532-NODE-532-length-18624-cov-5.010071_pt1 | contig 18624 bp, 12 predicted proteins | sample MGYA00376046_ERZ724513 | MGnify/ENA primary metagenome ERZ724513 (study PRJEB28724, sample SAMN07190883) | activated sludge metagenome | isolation source: activated sludge of sewage treatment plant in Hong Hong | place: Hong Kong | collected 2016-03-17 ...
CTGCTCGCTGGCCCCGCCGCCGGCCAACCGGCGACGGCGCCGAGCGCGCGCGGCGGCCTCCCCGCAGGCTTCGTGCGTTTGCGCGAGGTGGCGCCGTCGATCCGGCAGGACATTCGCTACGCGACCCCGTTCAACTTCACCGGGCGCCGGGTGCCCGGGTATGACGCGGCCGAATGCATCCTGCTCGGGCCCGCGGCCGAAGCCCTGGCGCGTGCGCAGGCGCGGCTGCTCGCGCAAGGCTACAGTCTCAAGGTCTACGACTGCTACCGGCCCGAACGCGCCGTGCGTTCCTTCATCACCTGGGCGCAGAGCCCGGAGCCCGACTACATGGGGCGCATCTTCTCCCCGGCGATCCCCAAGGCGGAGCAGTTCGCGCGCGGCTATCTCGCCAAGCGCTCGCGCCATTCGCTCGGCATTGCCGTCGACGTCGGCCTCGTGCGCGCCGACGAGCCCGCCCTGCCGACGCCCACCAACGCAGGTCCCTGCGACGGGCCGTTTGCGGGACGCGCCCGCGAATCGAGCCTCGATCTCGGCACGGCCTATGATTGTTCCTCGCCGCTCTCCGCCACCGCATCCGCGCGCGTCAACGCCGACGCGCGCGCCAACCGCGACCGCCTCAACCGCGCGCTCGCCGCCGAGGGATTTCGCAATTATTCTCAGGAATGGTGGCACTATGACTTCACCGCTGCGCCGGCGCCGTTGCGCAGTTACGATTTTCCGGTCCGCTAGCGCGTGGGAATTTGGGTAGTATCGCCGGTCACGGGAGCGATTCAAGGAGGGTTCAAGAACCATGCGCTCATTGAAAAAGCCGCCGGCACGCGATGGTGAGGTCAAACGCCTGCGTGAGGCGAACACCCGCAAGAAGCATTGGCGGCGCTGGGGAACCTATGTCAGCGAGCGGCAATGGGGCACCGTGCGCGAAGACTACAGCGCGAACGGCGACGCCTGGAACTATTTTCCCCACGATCACGCACGCAGCCGCGCTTATCGCTGGGGCGAAGACGGAATCGGCGGTTTCTGCGACGAGGAGCAGAATCTCTGCATCGGGCTTGCGCTGTGGAACGGCGCCGATCCGATCCTGAAAGAGCGCATGTTCGGGCTGACCAACGGCCAGGGCAATCACGGCGAGGACGTCAAGGAGATCTACTTCTATCTCGATGCGACGCCCACGTATTCCTACGCGCGCATGCTCTACAAATATCCGCATGCGGCCTACCCCTACCAGTGGCTGATCGACGAGAACGCGCGGCGCGGCAAGCTCGATACCGAATTCGAACTGATCGACACCGGCATATTCAACGACGACGCGTATTTCGACATCGACATCCAATACGCCAAGGCCGACGTCGACGACATTCTGCTGCAGATAACGGTGACCAATCGCAGCACGCAGCCGGCGTGGCTCACCGCGCTGCCGCAAATCTGGTTTCGCAACACCTGGGCCTGGTTCATCGGCGCGACGAAGCCGTCCATGAAGGCGGCGGACGGCAGCGGAGTCACGATCGAGCACGCTTCGCTGTGCGACCTGACCATGCATTTCGAGAAGCCGGACAAGCTGCTGTTCTGCGAAAACGAGACCAACACGGCGCGGCTGTACAGCACCGGCGCCCGCGGCTATTTCAAAGACGCCTTCAACAGCTACGTCGTGCACGGCGACAGCAACGCGGTGAATCCCACCGCGACCGGCACCAAGGCGGCCGGTCTCTACGCGCGGACGATTCCGGGAGGCGGCAAGGTCGTCATTCGCGCCCGGCTCTCTCCCGGCAGTTTGCAGCCTAACGCCTTTGCCGACTTCGACCAGATTCTCCAACAGCGGCTCGGCGAGGCGGACGCCTTTTACGACGACCTGCAACGCAACATTTCTGACCTCGATGCGCGCCGCGTGCAGCGGCAGGCCTTCGCCGGCATGCTCTGGTCGAAGCAGTTCTACGGCTACGACGTGCCGGAGTGGCTGGGTGGCGACCCGACCGAGCCGAAGCCGCCGAAATCGCGGCGTTCCGGCCGCAATTCGGATTGGGTTCATTTCAATTCGGCCACCGTCATCGCCATGCCCGACAAGTGGGAGTACCCATGGTTCGCCGCCTGGGACTGGGCATTCCACATGGCGACGCTGGCGCTGATCGATCCCCTGTTCGCCAAGGAACAGCTCATTCTCCTGTGCCGGCCCTGGTACATGCATCCGTGCGGGCAGCTTCCCGCCTATGAATGGAGCTTCGGCGACGTCAATCCGCCGGTGCATGCCTGGGCGGCGCTGCGCATCTACGAGAGCGAAGGCCGGCTGACCGGCAAGAAGGACCGCAAGTTCCTCGAAATCGTCTTCATCAAGCTGCTGCTCAACTTCACCTGGTGGGTCAATCGCAAGGACGTCTACGGCCGCAACGTCTTCCAGGGCGGCTTTCTCGGCATGGACAATATCGGCGCCTTCGATCGCTCGAAGCCGCTGCCGATCAAGGCCGTGCTCACGCAGTCGGACGGCACGTCGTGGATGGCGATGTTCTGTCTGAACATGATGCGCATCGCGCTCGAACTCGCGCGCGAGGACCCGGCCTATCAGGACATCGCGTCGAAGTTCTTCGAACATTTTCTCTTGATCGGCGGCGCCATGACCAATCTCGGCGGGCGCGGCCTCGGCCTATGGGACGACGAGGACCGGTTCTACTACGACTGGCTGATCCTCCCCTCGAACAAGAAAATCCCGCTGCGGCTGCGCTCGATGGTGGGGCTCATCCCGCTGTTCGCCGTCGAAGTGCTGGACGACGAACTGCTTTCGCAAACGCCCGCGTTCGTCAGGCGCATGGAGTGGTTTCTCGAGCATCGCCCGGACCTGGCCGGGCTGGTGTCGCGGCCGCAATCCCCCGGCGCGGAGAAGCGGCGGCTGTTCTCGATCGCCCGCGCCTTCCGCATGAAGAGCGTGCTGGCGCGCGTGCTGGACGAAAGCGAATTTCTGTCGCCGTACGGCATTCGCGCCCTGTCGCGCGAGTACAAGGACCACCCCTACGAGTTCAAGATCGCCAACTTCACGTCCGAGGTGACCTACCGGTCGGCCGAGTCGGACTCCAACCTGTTCGGCGGCAATTCCAACTGGCGCGGCCCCATCTGGATGCCCGTCAACTACCTGATGGTCGAAAGCCTGGAGAAATTCGGCTCGTTCTACGGCGAGGACTTCAAGGTCGAGTGCCCGAAAGGGTCCGGCCACATGATGAGCCTGACTGACGTCGCCAACGAACTGCGCCGGCGCCTGCTGCGGATCTTCCTGCGCGACGGGCAGGGCCGGCGTCCGGTTTACAATGGCTACGAAAAATTGCAGACCGATCCCCAGTTCAAGGATTATGTCTGGTTCCATGAGTATTTCGACGGCGACAACGGGCGGGGCGTGGGCGCTTCCCACCAGACCGGATGGACCGGCCTCATCGCCAACCTGATCGACGAATTATATCCGCCGCAGTCGCGTTCCGGCGAATGACCGCCCGGCCGCGATCGATCGCGCGGTCTGCATAAAGGAGGAAGCAATCCCATGGCTGCACCGAATGCTGCGACGCCATTCAACAACGATCTGCCGAACTACAAGAACATGCCGAAGCTGCTGACCGGGCAGAAGGCGCTTGTGACCGGCGCCAATTCCGGCATCGGCCAGGCCTGCGCGATCGGCTTGGCGCGCGCCGGCGCGGACGTGGTGGTGAATTATGTGGCCGGCGGAACCGACGAGGTGATCAAGGCGATCGAGGCGGAGGGCCGCAAGGGCATCGCGATCAAGGCGGACGTCTCCAACGAGGCCGAAGTCGACGCGATGTTCAAGCAGGCGATCGGCGAATTCGGCACGCTCGACATTCTGGTGGCGAACGCCGGCCTGCAACGCGACTCCGCGTTCGTCAACATGACCATGGCGCAGTGGAACACCGTGCTGAACGTCAACCTGACGGGCCAGTGGCTGTGCGCCCGCGCCGCGGTCAAGGAGTTTCTGCGCCGCGGCATCCGCAAGGAGGTGTCGGTCGCGGCCGGCAAGATCATCTGCATGAGCTCGGTGCACGAGGTGATCCCGTGGGCCGGACACGTGAACTACGCCACCTCCAAAGGCGGCATCCATATGATGATGAAGACGCTCGCGCAGGAGCTTGCTCCCGACCGGATCCGCGTCAATGCGATCGGTCCCGGCGCGATCCGTACGCCGATCAACACCGAGGCCTGGGATACGGCGGAAGCCTACGCCGCGCTGATGACGCTCGTTCCCTACAAGCGGATCGGCCAGCCGGAGGATATTGCCAACGCCGCCGTGTTCCTCGCCTCCGATCTCGCCGACTACATCACCGGCGTCACCCTGTTCGTCGATGGCGGCATGACCTGCTATCCGGGCTTCGCCACCGGGGGCTGACCGCAAATGCCGGTCCCTGCCCTCGGTCCCTTTGCAGCGTTGCGCCGGCACTGGCCGGAATACGCAATCGAGGGCTGGGCGCTCGGCATGTTCATGGTGTCGGCGAGCGTGGCGACGGTTCTGTTGTATGACCCGCGCTCGCCCGCCTTCGACCTCATCGGGAACGCGTTCTGGAAGCGCGCGCTCATGGCGTTCGCGATGGCGGGAACCGCCGTCGGGATCATTTATTCGCCGTGGGGCAAGCGCTCCGGCGCGCACATGAACCCAGCCTTCACGTTGGCGTTCTGGGTCATGGGCAAGGTCAACACCGTCGATGCGGTTTACTACGCCATCTTCCAGTTCATCGGCGGCCTCGCCGGCTCGGTCTTGAGCTACTACCTGACCGGCGGACTGTTGGCCGACCCGCAAGCGAACTGGGCGGTGACGGTGCCCGGGCCGCAGGGGGTGGCCGCCGCGCTGTTCAGCGAGTTGATCATCGCCTTCATTCTCATGCTCGTCGTCGCCGTGATGCTCAACTCGAAGTTCGACCAGCTGATCGGCATCGTCGCCGGCGGCCTGATCTTTCTCTACGTGCTGTACGAGTCGCCCTATTCGGGGTTTGGAATGAATCCAGCCCGGAGCTTCGCTTCGGCGCTGCCCGCAAACACCTGGACGGCTTTCTGGATCTATCTCATCGCGCCTCCGACAGGTATGCTCACGGCCGTTTTCGTCCATTCGTACGTGCTCGGCGTTCCGGCCGCTTTCACCCAACCAAAGCTCAACCCCAACGAAGTGACGCGCTGCATCCACTCCGGCTTCGAGCCCTCGGCAGCGGTCCAAGGACAAACAGCCGATGTCTGACAACTGGGATGTGATCGTGATCGGCAGCGGCGCCGGCGGCGCTTCCGCGGCCTACAAGCTGGTCAAGGCCGGCAAGCGCGTGCTGATGCTCGAGAAGGGGCACCGTCTGCCGCGCGACGCTTCGACCCTGTCGACGGAAATCGTTTTCAAGGAAGGACGATTCTACACCACGGTCGAATGGCAGGACGGGCGCGGCGAGCCCTTCAAACCGACCGGCGAGCACTACAATCTCGGCGGCAAGACCAAATGGTATGGCGCAGCGCTCTTGCGTTTTTCCGCGCACGAGTTCGAGGCCGACCCCGCCTTCCAATGCCTCTCCTGGCCGTTCGGCCTGTCCGAGCTCGAAGCCCAGTACGCCGAAGCCGAGCGCATGCTCCACGTCAACCATTTCAAGAACGAGCCGGAACTCCAGTCGGTGATCGACAAGATCATCAAGCATGATCCGGACTGGCGGGTCGAGCCGCTCCCGCTCGGCCTCAAGCCGGAGATCGTCAACGACCCGGAGGAAGCCAAGCATTTCGACGGCTATGCCTCGGTCGCCGGATACAAGGGCGACGCCGAGGAGTGCTTCATCAACCTGATCGAGAACGAGCCCAATTTCCGTCTCCTCCTCGACAAGGAGGTCGAGACTTTCCTGCACGCGGACAACGCCCCGGAGGCGATCGAAGGCGTGGTCTGCACCGACGGCAGCGCTTTCCGCGGCGGCACGATCATCCTCTCCTGCGGCGCCATGACTTCGCCGCGCCTGCTCGAGGATTACTTCGCCGCCACCGGGCTTGCCGGCAAGCTGCCCTGCGCCGCGCTCATCGGCCGCAATTTCCGCATGCACATCAACAGCGCGTTGATCGTCTTCTCGTTCTTCAAGGATCATGACGTGCTGCGCAAGACCGCGATCTTCTACAACGACAGGCATCCGCACTCGACCGTGCAGTGCCTCGGCTGGATCGACGGCGACCTGCTGGCGACGCAATTGCCGGCGGTCACGCCGGAGTTCGTCACCAGCCTGATCGGAAAGCGGGCGCTCGGATTCTTCGTCACGACCGAGGACGGCTCGAGCCTCGACAACCGGGTGATTTCCAACCGCGGCGGCCGTCCGATTCTCGATTACGAGTTCGGCCGCATCAAGCATTCATACGACGAGCACAAGGCCTGCATCCGCGACTTCGAACGTGCGCTCCTGTTCGCCGGTTTCGCCGGAGCAAGCCAGTGGACCGGCCTCGCGGGCACGGCGCACGCGGTCGGCACGCTCGTCACCGGCGACGACCCGGCGACCAGCGTGGTCGATGCTCACGGCAAAGTGCACGGCATGACGGGCCTGTATATTTCCGATGGAAGCGTGCTGCCGCGCACCAGCCGCGTCAATCCGGCGCTGACGATCTATGCCTGGGGTTTGCGCCTCGGCGAAAAGCTCGCGTCGATGAATTGACGCGCCGCCGCCGCGCGGCACGGCATCAGTGCACCACCGCGTCCGGACGCGGCATGATGCCGCCGCGATGGCGGATCACTTGGCCGGCGAGATGATGCGCGGCAAACACGGCGTCCCGTGGCTTGCGCCCGCGCAGCCGCTCCGCCAGATAGCCCGCGTTGAATCCATCGCCGGCCGCGGTCGGATCGACCGGTTCGATCACCTCCGGGACCGGCACGTGCTCGCGCGCGCCCGATGAGGCGATCAGCGCGCCGTTCGGGCCGTTCTTGACCACGATCTCGTCGATGCCGAAGGCCTGCAACCGGTCGACGGTCGCTTCCGGACTGGCGTCGCCCCACAGCGCCGCCTCGTCATCGAAGGCGGGCAGCGCCACATCGACGCGCTTGAGCGTCTCGAGAAAGACCGCGCGGACGCGACCGATGTCGTTGGCCCAATCGCGCGGGCGAAAATTGCCGTCGAAAGCGATCTTTGCGCCCTTCTCGCGCGCGAGTTCGAGGATCGCCAGGAAGCGCCCGATGCCCGTGTTCGAATAGAGCGACAGGGTAATGCCGGAAAAATAGATCATGCGCGCAGCGACCAGGCCTTCGGCGATCTGCGGCCACGCCGGGACTTCAAACAATTCGCGCGCAGGCGCCGCCGCGCGCCAAGAGTGACAGACCCGCGCGCCATTCGCGTCGACGCTGACGAGATTGATGCCCGGCAGTCGTCCGGGCAGCCGCAACATGAGCTCGCGTCCGACCCCTTCCGTCGCCGTCAGAGCGAGGATGCTGTCGGAATGCACGTCATCGCCGAGCGCCGTCGCAAGCGATACGTCGATGCCGGCGCGGGCGAGATAAACCGCCGTGTTGAAGGCGTCGCCGCCGCACGACAACGCGTAGCGTCCGTCGCCGCCGCGCGCGAACTCGATCAGCACTTCGCCGACTGCAACGACGTTCTTGCGCGCCTCACTCATACGCTACTCGCCTTCCTGCACCATCAATCTCGATCGGATCATAGAAGACGGCCGCAAGGCGCTGAAGCACCAAATATACGGGACTGGGGGACCGGGCGTCGCTCATTCACGTAAGCTTGACGGCAAATGACAAGCAAAGGAGCGGATGAGCGGTTGCCGTGCAGTAATTTCCTTGGCATTCAGCACTTTGCCCAGCCGAAAGGTTTTGCGTTCGCGCGCCTGCGCCGGATGGGAGCAGGTCAGATCGCTCGGGAACGCATCGGTTTCGGCATGATATTACCAAGCATGCTTCGGATTCGCGCAGTCTCGATCATCGCCGCGACTGTGGCGCTGGGCTTTGCGACTGCGTCCTCATGGGGTGAAACCGCCACCGTCGGACTGGCTCCCAGTCAGCGCGTCCCCGCACCTACGGACGGTGAGCCCCCGCTTGGCGACGCCTTGTCGGTCGAAGCCGTCAACAATGCCGAGTTCTTCGACTCGCGCGCCAGCCGCACAAGCGCCGTCGTCCTCAAAGCGCAAATCCTGCTCGACCGCGCGGGCTTCTCGCCGGGGGCGATCAGCGCCGGCCGCAGCGACAATTTCCGCAAGGCGCTGGCGGCGTTCCAAATCCGCCAAGGGCTCGGCCCGACCGGCAAGCTCGACCAGGCGACCTGGGACGCGCTCGTCGCGACCTCTGCGGAGCCGGTCGTCGCGGAATACGAGATCACGCAGACCGATACGAAAGGGCCGTTCGCGCCGGACATCCCCGACGAGATCGAGGACTGGGCCCGCCTGAAACGGCTGTCCTACCGCGGGCCGCGCGAACTGCTGGCCGAAAAATTTCACATGGACGCACGGCTGCTTGCCGCGCTCAACCCGGAAGCGGCGTTCGACCAGCCGGGCACGCGCATCCTGGTGGCAAAGGTCGGCCGGCCTGCCGCCCGCGCCACCGTCACCCGGATCGAGGTCGACAAGCAGCAGCGCCGGCTGCGCGCCTATGACAAGGACGGGAACCTCGTCGCTGCCTTTCCCGCCTCGGTCGGAAGCGCGGAGAAGCCCACGCCCAAAGGCGCGTTCGTCGTGCGCTCCGTCGCGCGCAATCCCGAGTGGCGTTACAATCCGCGATTTGCCTTCAAGGAGATCAAGACGAACCGCGCCTTCCGCGTTGCCGCCGGCCCCAACAATCCGCTCGGGACGGTGTGGATCGGCATCAACAAGCCGAGCTACGGCATCCACGGCACTCCGGATCCGGAGGAGGTCGGGACGTCCGCATCGCACGGCTGCGTCCGCCTGACCAATTGGGACGTCCAGACGCTCGCAAAGATGGTCAAGCGCGGAACGAAGGTCGAATTCATCGAATGACGTCGCGGGACGATCGCCCCGCCGGCGCAAATATCGCCCAAACGTATTTTGGCGAAGGGAAGTCGGCTCGTCGTAATCATCCGAGCGCCAAAAGGCACCGGGACGATTTCCGATTTCCCTGACAAGGAATTCGCTTTAGAGTCGCGTCGATGGGGATGGGGTCCCCCGAAACCGCCTGTCCAGGCTGATGACTCCTGCCGCGGATGAGCGGTGGGAAAGCGTTCCCGAATTGCTCGCCGGGTGGCTTTCTCTCTCGGTTCGGGATGACGCAGATGACCTACCTCTGGATTGCGATCGGCAGCGCGCTGGGCGGCATGTCCCGCTACTGGTGCTCGGTTGTGGCCGCACGCATGCTCGGCGAGACGTTTCCCTGGGGAACCCTCATCGTCAATGTCGTCGGCTCGTTCATCATCGGCTTCTTCGCGACCCTCACAGGTCCCGACGGCCGCGTATTCGTCGGTTCGAACGCCCGCCAGTTCGTCATGGTCGGCTTCTGCGGCGGCTTCACGACGTTCTCCTCGTTCAGCCTGCAGACGCTCGCCCTCATGCAGGACGGCGAATGGCTGCGCGTGAGCGGAAATATTGTAGGCTCGGTCGTGCTGTGCCTGCTCGCGGTATGGGCCGGCCATGTGGCCGCCGTCCTCCTCAACGCGACCAAGTGGGTGTGAGCCATGACGCTGCCGCGCAATGCAAAATTGCTTCGCATCTTTATCGGCGAGGACGCGAAATTCGAAGACAAGCCCCTTTACGAAGCCGTCGTGTTGAAAGCGCGCGCGCTGCATCTCGCCGGCGCGACCGTGCTGCGCGGCGCCGTCGGCTTTGGCCACTCCAGCCACCTGCGCACGACCAAGATCCTGGCGCTTTCGCAGGACCTGCCTTTGGTGATCGAGATCGTCGATACGCAGGAGAAGATCGATGCGTTCCTGCCCGTGCTCGACGCCATGATGCCGAGCGGCCTTGTCACGCTCGAGCAGGTGCAGGTCCTGCAGTACGGCGAGACGCGCAACGGCAAGGAGTGACGCGGAAGGGCGCCGGGCGGCCCGCGGTTGCGGCCACCCGGCGAAATCGTCACGCCATCGGCTTGAGGCCAAGCTTCGCCAGAAGCAGCATGTCGCGGTCGGGCTCCGGATTCGGCGTGGTGAGAAGCTTCGGCCCGTAGAAGATCGAGTTCGCGCCGGCGAGGAAGCACAGCGCCTGCATCTCCTCGCTCATTTCCTCGCGTCCGGCGGAGAGCCGCACCATCGAGGCCGGCATGGTGATGCGGGCCACCGCGATCGTGCGCACGAACTCGAACCCGTCGATCGGCGCAACATCGGCCAGCGGCGTGCCCTCGACCCGCACGAGCAGATTGACCGGAACCGATTCCGGATGCTCCGGCTGCGTGGCAAGCGCCTCGACCATGCCGACGCGATCCTCGCGCGTCTCGCCCATGCCCACGATGCCGCCGCAGCAGACATGGATGCCGGCTTCCCGCACATGGCCGAGCGTGTCGAGCCGATCCTGATAGGTGCGGGTGGTGATGATGTTGCCGTAGAACTCCGGCGAGGTATCGAGATTGTGATTGTAGTAATCGAGGCCCGAGCCCTTCAGGCGCTGCGCCTGGTCGCGCGTCAGCATGCCGAGCGTCATGCACGTCTCGAGCCCGAGTTCGCGCACGCCTTCGACCATCGCGCAGATATCGTCGAGGTCGCGGTCCTTGGGCGAGCGCCAGGCGGCGCCCATGCAGAAGCGGCTCGCGCCCGCGGCCTTGGCGGCCTTGGCTTCGGCGAGCACGTCATCGACCGCCATCAGCTTCTCCGCCTTGACGCCGGCATGATGATGGGCGCTCTGCGGACAGTAACCGCAGTCTTCGGAGCAGCCGCCGGTCTTGACCGAAAGCAGCGTCGAAATCTGCACTTCGCGCGGATCGAAATGCATGCGGTGGACGCGCTGCGCGGTGAAGATCAGGTCGGGAAACGGCAAGTCGAACAGGGCGCGGATTTCCTCACGCGTCCAGTCGTGGCGTACGACGCCGGAGAGATCGAGGGCTGCGCCGGAAGCCGTGGCAGCGGTGGAGATCGGAGAAGCGGTTCTATCGTCCATAAGGGCGGACCATGGCGGGGCCGCAGCGTAAAAGCAAGTGGGTCAAGCGTGGATCACGCAATGTTCGCCTCTCTCCGACAGCGACCGGTCGAGCCCCCTACTCCGCCGCCTGTTCTCCCGCCACGCGCTCCACTTTGGCTGCACAATATTTGAACTCGGGAATCTTGCCGAACGGGTCGAGCGCCGGGTTGGTGAGCAGGTTCGCGGCGGCTTCGACATAGGCGAAGGGAATGAACACCACGCCGTCGGGGATGGCGTCGTCCTGGCGCACCGGAAGTTCGATCGCGCCGCGCCGCGTGGTGACGCGCACGCGCGCTCCCGGTGCAATTTTCAGCCGCGCAATTTCGCCGCGCGACAGGCAGGCGACCGCGCCCGGCTCGATGGCGTCGAGCGTCTCCGCGCGGCGGCTGATCGCGCCCGTGTGCCAATGCTCGAGCTGCCTCCCCGTCGTCAGCACGAAAGGATAGTCCGCGTCCGGCGTTTCATCGGGCGGCTGCAGCTTTGCCGCCACGAGTTTGGCGAGCCGGTTCGGACGCGGGAACCCGTCGCTGAAGACGACCGGATGGCCGGGCAGGTCCGGCCCGTCGGTCGGATAGGTCACCGAGCCCTCGCGCTCGACGCGATCCCACGAAATATGATCGAGCGCGTGCATCAGCTGCGCCATCTCGGCGTAGATGTCGCGCGGATGCGCATACGACCACGCCAAGCCGAGACGGCGGGCGATCTCCTGGGTGATCCACCAGTCGGGCTTCGCCTCTCCCGGCAGCGGCAGCGCCCGGCGGCCCATCTGGACCTGGCGGTTGGTGTTGGTGACGGTGCCGTCCTTTTCCGGCCAGGCGGACGCGGGGAGCACCACGTCGGCATAAAACGCCGTTTCCGTAAGAAAAATATCCTGGACCACGAGGTGGTCGAGCTTGGCCAGCGCGGCGCGCGCGTGGTTCAGGTCGGGGTCCGACATCGCCGGGTTTTCGCCCATGATGTACATGCCGTGGATCTCGTCCGCATGGATCGCGTTCATGATCTCGACGACGGTGAGCCCTCTCTTCGGGTCGATCGGCGCCCCCCACGCGGTTTCGAACCGCTTGCGCCAATCGGCGTCCTCGACCGACTTGTAGTCGGGCAGGAACATCGGGATGAGGCCGGCGTCGGAGGCGCCCTGCACGTTGTTCTGTCCGCGCAGCGGGTGCAGTCCCGTTCCCGGCCGGCCGACATGCCCGCAGATCAGCGCGAGCGCGATCAGACAGCGCGCATTGTCGGTGCCGTGGGTGTGCTGGGAGATGCCCATGCCCCAGAAAATGATGGCGCGCTCGGCCCGCGCGTAAGTGCGCGCGACGGTGCGCAGCGTTTCGGCGTCGATGCCGCAGATCGGCGCCATCGCCTCCGGCGTGAAGGGTGCGACATGCGCGGCCAGCGCCGCAAACCCCTCGGTGTAGGTCTGAATGTACTGCGCGTCGTACAGCTTCTCGCTGACGATCACGTTGAGCAGCGCATTGAGCATCGCGACGTCGGTGCCGATCGCGAACTGCAGCATGTGGGTGGCGTTGCGCTTCAGCGCCTGCCCGCGCGGATCCATGACGATCAGCGTCGCGCCGCGCTCGGCCGCCTGCTTGAAAAAGGTCGCCGCCACCGGATGGTTCTCGGTCGGATTGGCGCCGATCACCACGATGACGTCGGAGTTCTGGCATTCGTTGAAGGTCGCAGTCACCGCGCCCGAGCCGACTCCCTCCAAAAGGGCCGCGACCGAGGAGGCGTGGCATAGCCGGGTGCAGTGATCGACATTGTTGTTGCCGAAGCCGGTGCGCACCAGCTTCTGGAACAGATAGGCCTCCTCATTGGAACACTTGGCGGAGCCGAAGCCTGCAAGTGCGTGATCGCCGTGTTTTTCGCGCGTTGTTTTGAGCCCTTGGGCCGCGCGCGCGAGCGCCTCCTCCCAACTCGCCGTGCGGAAATGCGTCCACGGATTGCCGGGATCGACCGTATCATCCGCGCGCTTGCCGATCCCATCCTTGCGGATCAGCGGCTGCATCAGCCGATGCCGGTGATGCACGTAATCGAAGCCGAAGCGGCCTTTCACGCACAGCCGGTTCTCATTCGCCGGGCCGTTCCTGCCCGTGACGTAAAGCAGCCGGCCGTCCTTGACGTGGTAGGTCAACTGGCACCCGACCCCGCAATACGGGCATACGCTGTCGACCGTGCGATCGGCATAGCCGATGCGCCGGTTGCCGGCATCGAGAAGCGAAGCCGGCATCAGCGCGCCGGTGGGACAGGCCTGCACGCATTCGCCGCAGGCGACGCAGGTCGATCGCCCCATCGGGTCGTCGAAGTCGAACACGATCTTCTCGGCGTGGCCGCGGCCGGCCATGCCGATCACATCGTTGACCTGCACCTCGCGGCAGGCGCGGACGCACAGATTGCAATGGATGCAGGCGTCGAGATTGACCGCCATCGCCGGATGGCTGCGGTCGGGCGGCGGCGACTTGCGCGCGGCGAAACGGCTGGTCGTAACGCCCATGCGCTCGGCCCAGCGCCAGAACGCCGAGGCCGGGTCGTGCGCGCCGTTTTGCTCGTGCGGTCGCATTTTCTGCGCCGAAACAGCCCCCGCTTCGCTGGACGAAGCTCCATCGCGCGCGGGCTGATCGGCCACGAGCAGTTCGAACACCATGCGCTGCGCCGCTTTCACGCGCTCCGAGGCGGTCGTGACGGTCATGCCCGGCGTCGGCGTGCGAATACAGCTCGCCGCAAGCACCCGCTCGCCCGCAATCTCGACCATGCAGGCGCGGCAATTGCCGTCGGGCCGGTAGCCGGGCGCCGGCGAATAGCACAGGTGCGGGATGTCGATGCCGCAGCGCTTGGCGACCTGCCAGATGGTTTCGCCCGGCCGCGCTTCGACCGCGCGGCCGTCGAGGGTGAAAGCGACCGGCGCATCGGCCGGAGCCGTGTCGGCGAGCGCCGCCCCCCTCGCGCCACGGCAATGACCGAGCCCGGGCTCGGCGGTGGGTTGTTCGGTCCTGCTGTCGTTCATCGGCCGACCCTCGCCGCCCCTCTCACCAACTCCCGAGCGGGCGCTTCAGGTCGTCGGGAAAATACCGGAACACGGACAGAAGCGGGTTCGGCGCGGCTTGGCCGAGCCCGCAGATCGACGCGTCGCGCATCGTTTGGGAAAGTTCCGTCAACAGCGCGGCGTCCCACGCATCCAGCGCCATCAGCTGCACCGCTTTTTCCGTGCCGACCCGGCAGGGCGTGCACTGGCCGCAGCTCTCCTCCGCGAAGAAGCGGAGCAGGTTGAGCGCGACCGCCTTCATGTCGTCGCGGTCGGAGAAAACCACCACGCCGTGCGACCCGACGAAGCAGCCGTAGTCTTCCAGCGTGCCGAAATCGAGCGGCACATCGGCCAGCGACGCGGGCAGGACGCCCCCCGAGGCGCCGCCCGGCAGGTAGGCCTTGAACGAATGGCCGTCCGCCATGCCGCCGCAGAATTCCTCGATCAGCTCGCGCGCGGTGATACCGGCCGGGGCGAGCTTCACGCCCGGCGACTTGACGCGGCCGGACACCGAAAAGCTGCGCAGGCCCTTGCGGCCGTGCCGCCCATGCGAGAGGTACCACCCGGGCCCCTTCTCGACGATGTCGCGCACCCAGTAGAGCGTCTCGACATTCTGGACGAGGGTCGGGCGGCCGAACAGGCCGACCTGGGCGACATAGGGCGGCCGGTGGCGCGGCATGGCGCGCTTGCCCTCGATCGATTCGATCATCGCCGATTCTTCGCCGCAGATATAAGCGCCGGCGCCGCGGCGCAGATGCACGGGCATGGGAGCGCTCAGCCACGCCCTGTCGAGCCGGTCCAGTTCCTCGCGCAGCATCAGATAGAGTTCGGCATACTCGTCGCGCAGGTAGATGTAGACCTCGTCTGCTTCCACGGCCCAGGCGGCGATGAGCATGCCTTCGATGATGCGATGCGGATCGCGTTCCAGATAATGGCGGTCCTTGAAGGTGCCCGGCTCGCCTTCGTCGGCGTTGACGCACATCAGTCGCGGAGCGGGCTCGGCGCGCACGAGGCTCCACTTCCGCCCGGTGGGAAAGCCCGCGCCGCCCAGTCCGCGCAGCCCGGCATCGCTCACCGCAGCGATGATCTCCTCGCGGCTGCGGGCGCCGGTCAGGCATGACTGGAGCAACGCATAGCCGCCCCCGTCACGGTACGCCGCGAAATTATTGTCCGGCCGGTAGGGATACACATGCCCGCCGGCGGCGACGACGACGAAAACCTTGTCGAGCGTCGCCTCCGTCACCTGGACATGGCCGACCGCGCAGGCCGGCGCACGGTCGCATGCGCCCATGCAGGGAGCGCGCTTGATGCGCACCTGCCCGCCGAGTTCGCTGACAAGCGCGCCGTACAGCCGCTCCGCTCCTGCGAGCGCGCAGGCGATGCTGTCGCACACCCGCACCGTGACCGCGGGCGGCGGCGCATCGTCCGTCACCACGTCGAAATGCGCATAGAAGGTGGCGACCTCGTAGACCTCGGCGAGCGCGAGGCGCAATTCGCTCGCCAGCGCGACGAGATGCGGCGCGGACAGGTGGCCGACCCGATCCTGCAACAGGTGCAGATACTCGATCAGCAGGTCGCGCCGGCGCGGCCGGGCGCCGAGCAGGACCCGCACCTCTTCGAGCGCGCGCGGATCGACCTGACGGCCCTTCGGAGTCTTCGGCGGGCGGCGTGTCCGTCCGCGGCTGTCGTCCGGCGTTTCCTTCAGCATTCTTCTGTCCCCGAAGGCGCCGCGCAGAATAAGCGTCGCCGGTACGGGGCCTGGCTTGATCCCGCTCCTGGCCGCGCGCCGAAGCGCGCGCCGGAACGAATTTCAGTACATTACAACGAATCCGCCAAACCTGTCAGAACAACCCCGTAATCTTGCCGTCCGATCCGACATCGATCGCGTTGGCGGCGGGCGATTTCGGCAGCCCGGGCATGGTCATGATATCCCCGCAGATGGCGACGACAAACTCCGCCCCCGCGGCGAGCCGCACCTCGCGGATGGGCACGATATGATCGTTCGGGGCGCCCTTGAGATCGGGATTGGTCGCGAAGCTGTACTGGGTCTTGGCGATGCAGACCGGTAGATTGCCGAAACCCATGCTTTCGTAGCTCGCAAGCTGATCGCGCACGGACTTCTCCACCGAAATGTCCTTGGCCCGGTAGATCTCGCACGCAACCGTGCGGATCTTCTCGATCAACGGCATTTCGTCGGGATAGAGCAGTTCGAGCTTGCCTTTGCCGGCGTCGATGGTGGCGACGACCGTGCGCGCGAGATCGAGCGCTCCCGCTCCCCCTTCGGCCCAGTGATCGGCGACCGGCGCCTCCACGCCGAACCGCACGCACGCGTCCTGCACCAGCCGAACTTCGGCCGGCGTATCGGCGCTGAAGCGGTTGAGGGCGACGATCGGGACAAGGCCGAACTTGCGGATGTTCTCGATGTGCCGCCGCAGGTTCGGCAGGCCCGCCTCCACGGCTTTCAGATTCTCGGCCTTGAGGTTCTCCTTTTTCACGCCGCCGTGCATCTTGAGCGCGCGGATGGTGGCGACGATCACGACGCAGTCCGGCGCGAGCCCGGTCTTGCGGCATTTGATGTCGAGAAACTTCTCTCCGCCGAGATCGGCGCCGAAGCCGGCCTCGGTGACGACGTAGTCGGCGAGCTTGAGCGCGGTGGTGGTCGCGAGCACCGAATTGCAGCCGTGGGCGATGTTGGCGAACGGCCCGCCATGGACGAACGCCGGCGTGCCTTCCAGCGTCTGCACGAGGTTGGGCGCCAGCGCCTCCTTCAGGAGCGCCGCCATCGCGCCATGCGCCTTGAAATCGCGGGCATGAAGCGGCGCGCGCTCGCGCGTATAGGCGGCGACGATGTTTCCCAACCGCGTCTTGAGATCTTCGAGATCGCGCGCGAGGCAGAAGATGGCCATCACCTCGGAGGCGACGGTGATGTCGAAACCGGTTTCGCGCGGATACCCGTTGCCGACGCCGCCGAGCGAACAGACGATCTCGCGCAGCGAACGATCGTTGATGTCCATCACGTGGCGCCACACCACGCGCCGCCCGTCGAGCCGCAGTTCGTTGCCCCAATAGAGATGGTTGTCGATCAGCGCGGTGAGCAGATTGTGGGCCGCGGTGATGGCGTGCAGGTCGCCGGTGAAATGGAGATTGATGTCCTCCATCGGCACGACCTGGGCATAGCCGCCGCCCGCCGCGCCGCCCTTCATGCCGAAGGCCGGACCGAGGCTCGGCTCGCGCAGACACACCATCGCGCGCTTGCCGAGCTGATTGAGAGCGTCGGCGAGGCCGACCGTCGTCGTCGTCTTGCCCTCGCCCGCGGTGGTCGGCGTCATGGCGGAGACCAGCACGAGCTTGCCGTTCGGCCGGTCCTGCAGCGAGCGGATATAGTCGAGCGAGACCTTCGCCTTGAAGTGCCCGTAAGGCTCGAGGTTCTCCGGCGCGATGCCGAGCTTTTCGCGCGCCACCTCGACAATCGGGCGCTTCTGCGCTCCTTGCGAGATTTCGATGTCGGATTTCGGATTGATGTGCTGGGCGGCAGGCATCGAACGCGACCTTTCTGGCCGTCGTTCAGGACGTTTCCTGCACCCGTCTTGCCCTGCCCTGCGCTGCGGATCAACCGTTCAGCAAGCCGCAGGCGCCGCGCGGCGCGCGCCGGCGTCTTTCACCGATTCCCAAATACTGGCGAATATCCCAACCGAGCGGGTCGAAACTCACAATTCCCATACCTGGCCGGGCTGCAGCACCCGAAAAATGTCGCGTCCGACGCCTGCGGTGCGACAGGCGGTCGCTAGCTCCCGCGCCGGCGCCTCGATCGCCTCGTCGGTCAGCTTCAACGTCCCATGATGGTGGGCGAGCGCAAGCTCCGCGCCGCTATCGAAAAACGCCTGCACCGCCTCATGCGGGTCCATGTGCAGGTCGCGCATGAACCAGCGCGGCGCGTAGGCGCCGATCGGCAGGATGGCGAGGCGGAACGGGCCGTAGCGTTCGCGCGCCTCGCGAAAGCGAAAGCCGTCGCCGTATCCCGAGTCGGTTACGTGGAAAACGCGCCCGGCCGGCGTTTCCAGCACGAAGCCGGCCCACAGCGATTTGTTGCGATCGAGCAGGCCCCGCGCCGACCAGTGGCGCAGCGGAACGAAGGTGACGTCCAGGCCGGGCCCGAGCGCAACGCGGTCGTGCCAGTCATAGGCCTCCGCCGCGATCGCCGGATCGTGCGCGCGCATGATCGCGTCGTTGCCGAGCGGGGTGACGACGCGCGGCCCGTGCGCCTCGGCGAGCCGCGACAGCGTGGCGACGTCGAGGTGGTCGTAGTGGGCGTGCGAGACCAGCACGGCGTCGATCGGCGGCAAAGCCTCGAGCGCAATGCCGGGTTCGTTGACCCGTTTGGGGCCGGCAAAGGCGAACGGCGAGGCGCGCTCGGACCATACCGGATCGATCAGAATGTTCCGGCCCGCCGTCTGCAGGAGAAGACTCGCGTGGCCGACATAGCTGATCCGCAGCGTTTCGCCGTCGACGCGCGGCGGCGGCCGGTCGCGATACGGGCTCGGCGCCCACGCGGGCCAGCGCTCGCTGCTGCGGCT
>ERZ724513.536-NODE-536-length-18574-cov-6.843080_pt1 | contig 18574 bp, 19 predicted proteins | sample MGYA00376046_ERZ724513 | MGnify/ENA primary metagenome ERZ724513 (study PRJEB28724, sample SAMN07190883) | activated sludge metagenome | isolation source: activated sludge of sewage treatment plant in Hong Hong | place: Hong Kong | collected 2016-03-17 ...
GCCCTGGCGATCCGCGAGGCGGCGCTGGTCGGCGACGCCGCCGCCGCGATCGCGGCCCTCGACGACCACCGGCTGCTGTGCGCGCACCGGGAGGGGCCCTGGGGGGTCCAGCACTGGAACCGCCTGGTCGAGCGCTGGCTCGGCGATGCCACCGGCCAGCCGGTCGGCCCCGGGTGGGGGCACGAGTGGTACGCCGGGCGCCCGCTTCTGGTCACCGCCAACGACTACGGCCTGGAGCTGTTCAACGGCGACACCGGCGTCGTCGTCAGCGACGGCGAGGACCTGCGGGCCGTGGTGGCCGGTGCCCGCGAGCACCGCTCGTTCGCTACCTCCCGGCTCGGCGACGTCGAGACGCTGCACGCGATGACGGTGCACAAGAGCCAGGGCGGCCAGGCGCGCGAGGTCACCGTGCTGCTGCCGCCCGACGACTCCCCGCTGCTGACCCGCGAGCTCTTCTACACCGCGGTGACGCGGGCCGAGGAGCGGGTCCGCGTGGTCGGCACCGAGGCCGCGGTCCGGGCCGCGGTCGAGACCCGCGCCCAGCGGGCGACGGGGCTGCGCAGGCGGCTGGTGGAGCCGGGATCCACGCTGTGAGCTCGCGAAACCGCCCCGCAACGCGATCGGGCTAGGGTCGAGGGCATGCCGTACCTGCTGCGCGTGGAGCTGCCCGACGTCCCGGGCTCCCTGGGCCGCGTCGCGACGGCCATCGGCATGGCGGGCGGCGACATCGAGGCGATCGAGATCGTCCACAAGGCCGACGGGGTCACCGCTGTCGACGACGTCTTCCTCGAGATGGCGCCGGGCGCGATGCCGGACTCCATCGTCTCCGCCTGCAACGCCCTGGACGGAGTGCGGGTGATCTGGATCAGCCGCTACACCGGGGGCGGCAACCTCTTCCTCGACCTGGAGGCGGTCGAGGAGCTGACCGAGGAGCCCGACGCCGCGCTGGACCGGCTCGTCGACCGGCTGCCGGTCGTCTTCCGGGCCGACTGGGCCGCCCGGGTCAGCAGGACCGAGGGGGTGGTCCACGCGACGAGCGCCGCGCCCCGGGACCTGGCCTGGCGCCCGATCGTCCGCGCCGAGCTCATCGAGACGGACGACGACACGAACATCCATGCCGGGGCCCGCCTGAACAAGTCCGAGATCGTCGTCATCGGCCGCCGCGGCGGTCCGGAGTTCCTCGACTCCGAGCTCGCCCGGCTGGCCCACCTGGTCTCGCTCGCGATGTCGATCGCCCGGGCCGCGATCAAGGCCGCCGCGTCCTCCTGAGCCCGGATCCACCGCTCTTCGCCTGCTACGCGCCACCATCTGGGCGCGCTGGCTGCGTTGGCCACGCTCGACGGAACAACCAGTACGCCTTCGCGTGGCCGCCTTGCCATCACACCCAGCTGGTGACGCTCGCGACGGCGTGGATCGGCGGATCCGGGCTGAGCCGGTCGGCGTCCGGTCGGGTCAGGGCACCGAGCGGATCCGGGTGACGAAGACCGACCCGAGGATCGCCGCGGCGAAGGCGCTCGCGTAGACGACGAAGTAGCCGACCGAGAACGCGTCCCCACCGGTCTCCGTCGCCCCGCCGGCCGCGTCGACCACGATCAGCAGCAGTCCCGCGATGATCGGCGCGAAGACCTGGGGCAGCGCGTTGGCGATGTTGATGACGCCGAGGTCCTTGGCCCGGTCCTCGGCCCCGGGGAGCACCTGGGTGATGAGCGCGAAGTCCACCGCCGTGTAGATGCCGTAGCCGATCCCGAGGAGCACCGCGGCCGCGATCGCCGCGGGCCAGGTCTGCACGACGCCGAGGAGCAGGGTCGCGACCGCCCCGACGACGCCGGACCAGATGACGAAGATCTTGCGGCGGCCGGCGCGATCGCTCCACACGCCGAACACCACTGCGGTGGCCATCAGGACAGCGCCGTAGATCGCGGTCAGGAGGAACACCCGGTCGTCGGCCTCGTCCTTCGCGATGCCGACCGCGTCCTGGAGGTAGTAGAGGAGGTAGAGCAGGCCCAGCGCGTTGCCGAGGTTGACGAGGAAGCGGGTGATCCACGCCCACGCGAAGTCGGGGTGCCGACGCGGCGACACCCAGAACGCCTTGGCGAAGCCGACCCAGTCGAAGGGCTCGGGCCCCTCCTCGGGAGCGAGCGCGAGGTCGCGCGAGCCCAGGGAGTAGGGCACGGTCAGCAGCAGGAGGACGATCGCGATGACGGCGTACCCGGCGGCGATGCTGCCGGTCGCCGACGCGATACCGGTGCCGCCGACCACGCCGAGGGTCTGGGCGACGGCGAGGATGCCGCCGACCCGGCCCCGGGTGTGGACGGGCACCTGATCGGGGACGGTGGCCGTGACCGCGGCGAGCATGGCGTTCAGCGTCGCCTGGACGCCGCACCAGGCCACCGCCATGACCACGACGCTGTCGGCGACCGAGAGCAGGAGCAGGAAGAGCGCGCCGCCGACCGCGCCGCCGGCGACCCACGGGAGCCGGCGCCCCATCCGCAGCGTCGTGCGGTCGGAGAAGGCGCCGAAGACGGGGTTGCAGATCACCGAGGTCAGCGCGCCGAGCCCGAGGACGACCGCGAGGATCTCCTTCTTGTTGCCGGCGTCGATCGCCTCGGCCTGCTGCGCGAGCAGCACCTGGATCGGTCCGAAGAACCCCGCCCACAGGCCGATGCTCGCCAAGGTGATGAACGCGACCCAGCGCCCGGGCGGGTCCTCGGTCGGCTCGGCGAGCGCCGAGCGGCGTACCGGCGCGTCTGTGCTCACCCGCGCATCGTGGCGCACCGGGACCGTCGAGACACCCGAAATGGCTGCGAAACGGCCCTCTCGAGAACCACTTCGGGTGTCTCGACGCGGGGGCCGGTCGCTGTCAGGCGCGCTCGAGCAGGAAGACCGGGATCTCGCGGTCGGTCTTCTCCTGGTACTCCGCGTACGGCGCGTATTGCTCGACCGCGCGGTCCCACCACTGCGCGCGCTCGGCGCCCTCGGCGACCCGCACGCGATAGGTGTGCTTCTCCCCACCGTCTTGGAGGTCGACCTCGGGGTGGGCGAGGAAGTTGTGGTACCAGGTCGGGTGCTCCGGGGCGCCGCCCTTGGAGGCGACCGCCGCGTAGACGCCGTCGTGCTCGACCCGCATCACCGGGTTCTTGCGCAGCTTGCCGGACCTGGCGCCCTTCGACGTGATCACCACGACCGGCCATTCGGGGTGGTCGGGCAGCGTCGTGGCGCGGGTGCCGTTCGACGCCTCGTACTCCGCGACCTGGTCGCGCACCCACTGCGACGGACTGGGCTCGTACTCGCCTTCGAGAGTCATGTCGGGACAATGCCCGCTGATGCCGCCGCCATTCCCGGCGATAGCGTCGCCCCCATGAGCGCAATCGACGGGGTGTCGGAGATCTTCGACGCCGATGCCTGGGACGCCGTGCCCGGCTTCGAGGACCTGACCGACCTGACCTACCACCGGGCTCGGGCGCACGGGACCGTGCGGGTCGCCTTCGACCGGCCCGACGTGCTCAACGCGTTCCGCCCCCACACCGTCGACGAGCTGCTCCGCGTGCTCGAGCACGCGCGCACCTCCAGCGACGTCGGGTGCGTGATCCTGACCGGCAACGGGCCGAGTGCGAAGCACGGCAAGTGGGCCTTCTGCACCGGCGGCGACCAGCGGATCCGCGGCCGCGCCGGCTATCAGTACGCGGAGGGCGAGACCGCGGAGACGGTCGACAGGGCGCGGCTCGGGCGGCTGCACATCCTCGAGGTGCAGCGGCTGATCCGCTTCATGCCCAAGGTGGTCATCTGCGTCGTGCCGGGCTGGACCGCCGGCGGCGGCCACAGCCTGCACGTGGTCTGCGACCTCACCCTCGCGTCGGCCGAGGAGGCCCGCTTCAAGCAGACCGACGCCGACGTCGGGTCGTTCGACGGCGGCTTCGGGTCGGCCTACCTGGCCCGCCAGGTCGGCCAGAAGCTCGCCCGCGAGATCTTCTTCCTCGGCCAGGAGTACTCCGCCGAGGACGGGGTCCGGATGGGCACCGTCAACCGCGCCGTCCCGCACGCCGACCTCGAGAGGGTCGCGCTGGAGTGGGGCCGCCTCGTCAACGACAAGTCCCCGACCGCCCAGCGGATGCTGAAGTACTCCTTCAACCTCATCGACGACGGCCTGGTCGGCCAGCAGCTCTTCGCCGGCGAGACCACGCGCCTGGCCTACATGACCGACGAGGCCCAGGAGGGCCGCGACCAGTTCCTCGAGAAGCGCGACCCGGACTGGTCACCGTTCCCCTGGTACTACTGATCCAACGCGTTTGCACAGGTCAGAGCCGGTGTGATGATCCAGATGTGGCAGCGATGTGGCAAGAACGCACGACGACGTGCGGGTTGCCAAACCTCGGCAACCCGCACGTCGTTCCCATGTGTGGTCAGCGCGCGCCGTGCGAGCGGTTGCCGTAGTCACTCGGTGACTTGCCCGGCTGCCAGGTGCTCGGCTTCTGCGAGCGGAACGTCTCGCCCGCGAGGACCCGGCGTTTGTTGGCGTCGAACACCTGCTGAGCTCGCTCGACCTGCGCGGCGCAGTCGACGCGCGGGTCGGTCACTGCTCGCTCCACTGCGCGAGCTTGGCCGCGATCTCCTCGACGGTGACGTTCCCGTCGCGGAGCTCGTAGTAACCGCGCTCGACGAGCGCAGGATCGACGCCAGCCTCAGCGGCCTCGCGGCGTAGTTGGGCGAGGTTGACCTCTGAGACCAGGAGGCGGCTGATCTCGTCGATCTCCTCCTGGCGGAGGTAGGCAGCGCGGGACTGCTGACCGCGCTTGAGGAACGCGGCGCCGATGGCGGGGCCGCCGATGCCAGCCGCACCGGCAGCGAGGAAGTAGAGGATGAAGATGGGCATGATTGCCCTCCTGTAGTGGTGTCGGGTGATGCCTCGGTCAGATGGCCGAGGCTGAGTTGTTGTGACGGATGGCCGTGACGACGACGCGCTGCTCGCCACAAGCCACGACCTCAAGATCCCCGTGGAAGAGCCGGAGACGACCTGCCCTTCCGGGCACCGAGGCCTCGGCGAGCGCGATGCACTCGAGAACCTCGCGAGTCGAGATTCCGCGCTTAATGCACTGCTCCCGGGCGTGGGGGCCCAGGCGCCAGCCGAGTGTGTCCTTGAGGTGGTTGTTGGCCGTCATCGTCCGGGCCTTCCGTTTGTGCGTTGGCCTCGCAGGACCCCGCCGTTGGTTGTGGCTCTCAGTAGAGGCCGCGAACATCCAGAACTCACAAAAACTCCAAGAAAGTGAGTTTCAGGCCGTTTCGGCATACGCTGCAGTGCATGGATGACGCGCAGCTTGCGGGACTGGGTCTAGTCCGAGAGGCGGGGCGTGAGTGGAGGCGCCCCGTTGACTGGTCCGATGACCCCAATCGGTGCGCCCTTTACTTCTTTGCCCTTGGCCAGACCGGACTGTTCTTCTCGCGTGACCAGATCGAGCAGTTCCTCGCACTCGTTGTCACGAAGAGTGGTCGTCCACCAGAACTCGGCCTCGGTGCAGCTCTTGCGATCGCATCCGACTTCGACGAAACCGAGCGGCGCATCGCCGTAGCCCTGACGTGGCCGCGACCGTTTGGACTTGCGATTGATGACGTCGATGAACTGTTGGCTCGGCTGCCGGCGCAGTTGCACTCCCAGATTCAGGTCAACGTGGCGGCAATTGCGTACGGCTGGAGCCGGACGGGTCCTCCAGAGGTGGACGGAGTACCGATCGAATTGGGCCGGGCCTTGGAGCTTCTTGGACCGCGAGAGGGAGTGACCCCCGCACTCACCAGGCAGCTGCTCGGTGGCGATCCGATCCTCGCGCTTGATGAACTTTGCGACATCGCGCGGCTGCTGCACCTCTCGTTCGGCGCGAGGTCGTCGGCAGATGAGGTGGCGATCCCGACAGCAACCGATCAAGAGTCCGGCTGGCTTGTGAACGCTTTCGACTTAGCCGCCGACCTGCGGTTGGAGCGACGGGTCCTCGCCTACCACAGTGAACTGGCGGAGAGCTTCGCGCATCAGCGACCCGAGCACGTGCACAACTTGAGGATCGCGCCATTCGGGCCGCCACCGCGCAAGGGTTCGCGATACAGGGCACTGTTCGAATACTTCGACGCGCGGACCGAGGGAAAGTTCAGGCTGTCAATCGACGAGCTTGACCACGGGTTCGCGGGTAAGATCAGAGATCGCCACCTGCCGGAAACGGCCAGAAACCAGCGTGGATGGTGGAGCAACCCGCGCCCCGGAGCGGATGGTCGACCGCAGGGGATCGGTTCTCAGAAGCAGCGAGCGGCGTGGTTGACCGCGGGGTATGCGGCCATGGATGTGCGCATTGACGACCGTGGAAAGGTCGCCAGCGTGACATTCCAGGCCGTCCCGGGACGGGAGCTCTGGCACCCCTTTCGCGCCAAGCTTCGAGGTGAGGAGCGAGACAAGTTGCAGACCGAGAAGGAATTGAATGACGTTCTAGAGGAGCATGGCGTCGCACAACTCCACTGGTTCCACACGATCCTGTCCAATGCCTCCGGGCGATCGGTTTTCGACTGGGTGACCGACGATGTTCGCTAGTTCGTCTCGGTATCGCACGCCCGTCAGGTCCAGAGCACTCCGATGGAAGCGCCTGTGATGAACGAGCCGCGCCGCTACTTCCACGGGACCAAGCACCCCTACGCCCAAGGGGACGGCGTCGTGCCGGGGAGGTCGGCTGGGGCGCCGATGACTATGACGCCCGGCTCAAGGTCTGGGTGTGTGATTCCGCCACCGATGCTGCTCGGTGGGCCGCCCAGCGCCACTGCCTCTGCGGCAGCACAAAGGATCATGGGCCGAGGGTGTACGAGGTCGAGCGGTCGGGGTGGAACGAGATCCGAATCTGAGGGCACCGTACGTTGGCTACATTGCCGAGGCTGCGACCGTTGTTCGAGAGGTTGAGGTACCGATGGCGAGCTTTGTGCGGTGGTAGGGGCGGCGCTACTTCGTCTGGAGCCCAGCTCGACCGTGGGCGAGAACCGCCGCAGCCATGCCGGACGCCGCTGCTCGAGTCTTGTCCTCGGCTGTCGGCCACAGGTGGGCGTAGGTGCTCAGCGTCGTAGTAGCGGAGGCGTGGCCCATTGCCCGCTGGACCGTGACGACGTCGCACCCGGCCGCGATGAGCCCGCTGGCGAAGTAGTGGCGCAGTTCGTGGAGCTTGAACGCGACTCCGGCGTCGGTGCGGGTAGAGCGCCAGCGGTAGTCGACGAGGTTGTCGTGCCAGGGCCTGTCGGCCTCAGAGAACAGCCACCGAGCCGGTTCCCCGGTGGGGGTGTGTTGGCGGACGTGCTCGGACAGGATCGTGACGAACTCGTCGGGTAGGTAGATCGTCCGCTCGGATTCGTACTTCGGCGCCCGGATGGTGACCGTGATCCCGGCGACGGCTTCCACAAGGTCCTTGCCAGCGGCGACGTCGGCGGGCTTGGCGCGCTGGATCTGACGCTTGACCCGCAGCGTGCGGGCGAGGAAGTCGATGTCACCGACCTGAACGCCGAGGGCCTCGCCGCGCCGGAGCCCGGCGAAGGCGCAGAGCGCGACGAAGGCCGTGAAGCCAGGTCGCGACTTCGGACGGTTGGGCGGCTCAGCCGCGTTGAGCAGCTTGGCCACGTCGGCGTTAGTCGGGATGCTCATGGCTGCCTCGGCCTTACGTTTGCGGGGCAGTACGACACCGATCGTCGGGTCGCTCGGGATCAGCCGGTCCGCGACGGCTGCTCGGAACACCCCGCGGACGATGGTGAACCTCGTGTCGATCGTGGTCGGCGCGAGGCTGGCGCTCATCTGCTTGACCCATGCCTCGACGTGGGAGCGGCGGATCGAGCGCAGTGGCATGTCGCCGAACGTGACACCTGCGATGGCGAGATCGGCGTTCTCGCGCGTCGATGAAAGCCACACCTGCCTCGGTGACCAGCCGGCGTAGAACGCCGCGAAGGTGACCTTGCCCGCGGCGGGGTTGACCCAGTCGCCGCGGACGACCTTGGCCTCCTCGGTGGCAACCCAACGCTTGGCGTCGATCTGCCGCTTGAACGACTTGGTGTGCTGTTTGCCGGCCTCGTCGCGGTAGGCGCCGCGCCATGCCTGGTCCTGCTTCCACACCCAGCCCATGGCTCACCTCCGAGGTCTCGCGGGCGCTGGTCCGGATCTCATCCTGCCCCCTGGTTCCGACGGTCGGGCCTGCTCGATCGGCCGACCTGTGGACGAGCGAGCGCGTGGGCGCCGTCTGAACGACCCTCGGGCTGCGCGGCCTCCTCCGCGAGCCACAGGATCAGGTCTGTCTTCCAGTAGGCGACGTTGCGACCGTGCCGGAAACTGCGTGGCCCGATGCCGAGGTGGCGGTAGTAGCGCAGTGTCCCGACGGACTTGCGAACGAAGGCGGCGGCCTCGGGCAGGTAGAGGATCTCGTCGCCGACATTGAGCCGGCGCGCGTACTCCTCGGGGCCGAGCCTGTCATTGTCGGGCTGGGTGGTCATCGTGGCTCTCCTCCTCGTGCTGGTCTTCGTCAACCGCATTGCCGGTGACGAACGGACACCGTTGGCATCCACTGTCCTCACGGAGCGCACCAAAACTCGCCCCTCCTACCTGCGCCCTCCCGGGACGGGCGCAGGAGGGGCGCGGGGAGGGCGCAGGTGTTTGTGCAGGTCAGCACCGTGTCGGGCATCGCCCCTCCGAAAGTTCAAGATTCTTCGCCGGAGGTCTTGCATCGGCCCAGCGTGAAGGGGAGGAGGCACCAAGTTCCGCCCGTGGGCGAGTAGAAGTCGCGTGGACGGGCGCACCACGGGCGAGTACGTCGACACGGCGTTCGCGCAGGTCAACCCCCCGTGGAGACGCCCGTGGTCGTTTCGGACGAGGGTTGCCCCTGGTCAGAAACCGATGCCGGGGCCGCAGGTGCTCCCGGGCCGAGCCTGCTCCGCGGGCTCGGTGCGCCACCGCTCGAACTCGCGCCGGTTCTCGGCCCGGCGCTGCTCCTGAGCGCGTTGCCGGGCCACGGCTTGGGCGCGGACTTGGGCGGGTCCGTCGGGGCCGTAGCGGTCGATGGCGTCGACGGCCTGGAGGCGCGCGTGGGTGACCCCGAGGTCGGCACGGTCCCGGGAGAATGCCTGCTGCCAGATCACCTTGGCCTGCTCGGGGCTTTCGGCGACGAGGTGGGCGACGTTGTCGTGCCTGCCGCGGGTCATGCCGACGTACGCCGACGCCGCCGAGGTGGTCTCACCCATGGCCAGATGCGCCTCTGTCTTGGTGTCGCCTTGGGCGCCATAGACGGTGGTGGCGTAGGCGAGTTCGACCCAGCCGTGTGCGTACCACGTCGGGACGTCGCGGGTCCGGCCACGGTTGTTACGCAGCGTGAGGGTCTCCTCGCCGATGGCGGCGATGGCCCAGGTCTGCCGGTTGGCGACCCCCAGCTTCCAGTCGTTGCGGCGGGTGGCAACGCGGTCGCCGACGCCCAGCCGTTCACCCGATTCGTTGACAACCACGTGCTGGTCATCGACGAAGCGCTCGGAGACGAGTCGGTCGCGGATTGCGCCGTTGAGCGCGGCGACATGCTCGCGACTGTCCGCCATCAACGCCCGGTCGGTGTGGCCGGCCAGGATGGCCTCGGCCGCCTCCCGTGTCAGCTCCTGGAGGCGCTCGGGTTCGCTGGGATGGAGGCGGATCTGTCCGCGGCGCCAGAGGGCGCCGAACACCGACTCTCCTCCCGCGAGGTCTTCGCCCGTTCGCATCGCCAGACTGACTTCGGCGTACTCCGGGTCAGCGAACCGATGCACCACGTCGAGGGAAACCGTCGCGTCAGGTCCGGCGTGCTGGGCGGCGAGGTCGAGAACCCCGCCTCGACCGACAGCCGGTAGCTGGTGCCGGTCGCCCATGAACGCGACTCGCGCATCCGTCTCGTGGACGATCTCGAGCAGCGCACGGGCGGTTTCCTGGTCGAGCATGCCGGCCTCGTCGACCACGAGCAGGTCACCGCGTCCGAGCATCGCGCGCTGGTCGATCGGCTCGGTGGTGATGTGCGTCCAGCGGCCGTCGTCGTCCCAACGCCAGCCCCACTGGTGGACCAGCCACGCGGCCGAGAACGCCGGAGCGTCGATTTCTCCGGCAACGACCTCGGCCGCCTTCAACGTCGGGGTCACCACCATCAAGCGATGGCCTTGTCGCGCGAGAGACGTCCTCGTCGCCGCGAGCGTGGTCGTCTTCCCGGCACCGGCCGCGCCCTCGACCACCAGCAGATGCTTGGAGCCCGCCATTGCCGCAACCGCCGACCGCTGGGCCGGGTCCAGCGAGATCGCGGTGCGGGCGTCCAGTTGCGTGCCGTGGCCACCGGCGCAGGCGGAGAGCCCGAGCAGCCGTGTGATCCGGTCCTCGGCGTCGATCACCTGCCGCGAGGTCAGTGCCCGGACGTGCTCGGGCACGTCGTCGCGATCCAGAAGCGGGACGCACATCGCGATGGCGCGAGCCGTGAGGTCCTCGGCGAGCTCGACTCTGACCGCAGCCTCGGTGACGAGGCCGGTCTCGGCGAGCCACTGCTCGACGTGGCCGCGGATGTCGGAGGCGTTCCACGCCGACCGCTTCGCACCCAGACGTGCGAGCACCAGGTCGACGGCGGCTTCCCGGTCGAGTTCCCCGATGCGGGGCGAGACGACGGCTGCCCGATGACCCGGCTCGCGGAACCCGAGACGACGCAGTTCGTCATTCCACGCCGCCACCATCGCGGCACCGTCCTTCGGGACGACCTTGTCCGGGCGCGCCTGCGCCCACGCGCGCCGGTCCCACGCCTGCCGCAGCCGCGGACCCGGCTCCTCGCCCGGGTGGGCGGCACGCCACTCGGCTTCGAGCCTGTCGATGTTGCGACCGATCTGCGCCGCCCGCGCGCTGAACCTCGCGGCGTACGGCGCCAGTTCGACAAGCTCCCCGGACGCGGGGTCGAGAGTGAGGCCGTGGCCGGCAAGCGCCGCCCGGAAGCCGGCATCGGTGGCCATGGCGGCGTGTCCGATGCCGTTGATCGCGTCCAGGGAGTCACGTGCCCCGACCGAGTGGAGGCCTCGCCACGTGCCGGCCGCGAACACGCGAGCGTTGATCTGCAAGTGCAGATGCCTATGGGGGTCCGCGGCCCGGGACGTGTAATGCCGGATCACCGCCGCCTCGATCTGCTCGACGGGAACCTGCACCTGCCGGCCGCGCGGCCCGACTCGTGTGGTCGCATGCGCCGCGACCCAGCCGATGATCTGCTCTGCCGCTCGGTCTTGCGCAGCGTCGAGAGCGGCCGAGACCTCCGGATACAGCGCAGCGGCCAAGGACCACGTCTTCGGACCGTTCACCGACACCTCGACGTACCGCAACGCGTTCGCGTCATCCCGCAGCCGACCCTTCGCGACGCCGGACTCGACGTCGTACCCGGCCACCCACCGCTCGTAGGTCTGGCCGTCGAGCTCGTCGACGTGCCTCAGGCTCACCGAGTCGCTCACAGAGGCGACGTGCCGGGTCGCGACGCCGGATCCTTCGGTGAGGTAGTAGTCGTCGGCGCGTGAGTGGTCAGCCTCGATGTAGGCGCGTGCAGCAGCAGCTGAGCCGCGGTAGAACTTCATCCCACCGTGCACGCCGACCACCCCGAATCCGGTGCCGGACGAGGCGACCACGAGTGCCAGCAACGTCCAACAACTACCCTTGAAATGACTCATGGGCCGCCCGTCCACGGGCGACCCATCCACGTCCTTCGTAGCATGCGTGCCGACACCTTGGAGGGTCTGAACGGCCGTGTCTCGGGGGCGTCGAGGCGGAAAGTTGAGCGGCCAGCAACGGTCAACGACAGCCAGCGACTCGGGGCCGATGGGACTGTTTCGGGATCAGTCTCGGCGGGTTTCTCCACAGCGGACTGGTCGGCGTTCGTTGTCAGGCCCACGCGCCGACCAACCTGGGCTCGTGTTCATGTCGCTCGCCTACGCCATCGCCCTCGCCGAAGCCCGCTCCTGCCTCGTCGCCCTCGCCGACGCGGCGGCGGACATCTACGAGTCCAGCCACTACGAACGCCTGCTCATCGACCTCGACCGTCTGCATCCCGTTGGCCCCGCGCTGTCGCCGACCATCGGCACGAAGGACGAACGCCTCGACCGCCTCGAAGCCGCCGTCGACCTGATGCTCGACCTCGGCGAAGGCGACGCCCTCAGCCTCGAACTCCTGATCGTTCAGGCGCTCGGGTAGGCCGGGTCGGCGTCAACAGGGAGGGCGGTGTTCGGGCGATGCACGCGGACTCTGTCGGTGGCGTCCGGCAGGATGGCCCCATGAGCCATCCAGACTTGGAGTCGGTCGTCGACGTCCTCGGCGAGCCGTACTACAAGAACGACTCGGTACTCCTGTACCACGGCGACTGCCGGGAGTTCATGGGGAAGATGAAGGGCACGATCCAAGTGCCCCTCACTGTCACGTCGCCTCCGTACAACATTGGGAAGGAGTACGAGCGAGAGCTTCCGCTCGACGCCTACCTTGGGTGGTGCACGGATTGGCTCGGTGACATCCGATCGGTGACGACGGCCAATGGCGCCCTGTGGCTGAACCTCGGATATGTGAGTGTCCCGGGAGTCGGCAAGGCAGTTCCGCTTCCATACCTGCTGTGGGACAGGTTGCCCTTCTACCTGATCCAAGAGGTCGTCTGGAACTACGGAGCAGGCGTCGCGGCGAAGAGGTCGCTATCTCCGCGCAACGAGAAGTGGCTCTGGTGTGTCGCGGATGAGTCGGACTACTGCTTCAACCTGGATGCGATCCGAGACCCGGACGTCAAGTACCCGAACCAGAAGAAGAACGGTCGGGTAAAGGTCAACGCTCTAGGCAAGAACCCGTCGGATGTTTGGCAGATCCCGAAGGTCACATCGGGGCGTGACAGGAGCTCGCAAGAACGTGCACCACACCCTGCCCAGTTCCCGATGGCGCTCATCGAGCGAGTCAGTCTGGGCTTCAGTAACACAGGGGATGTGTTGATGGATCCCTTCTCGGGCTCGGGAACGGTTGCGGACGTGGCCATGCGGACCGGCAGGCTCGCGGTTGGGTTTGAAGTAAAGGAGGAGTACCTAAACTTCTCCGCGCAGCGTCTCGAGCGCACGGCAGTCGAGTTGGAGAGTCGTCTACCGATCAACTTCGAATAGCGTCAGCAACTGGCAGTTCTCAACGAGAGGCGGCAAGGTTGCGGCCTGCCCGGTGCTCGCATCTTGCGCCATCCAATCGACATGATCGAGCCACCCGAATCGGATCAGCTTGATGCCCGGGGTAGCGCTCTCCGATCCGTCGCGCGACCACGCTGTGAAATTCACGGCGAGGTAGTACCCGCTCTTTTCCTTCTTGCCGACGGCGTTGCCCTGTTGGCCGAAGCTGCGGTTGCCGAAGATCTGCTTCGCATGCGATGACGTCTTGATCTCTGCCGAGAATCTGGACTCAGGCGTGTAGACGATGTCCTTTTCGGAGGCTGTCATGTCACCGCGCCAGTCGAGTCCGTTAGCGGCCCGGAGATCCAACGGGATGAGTTCGTGCAAGAACGCTCCGACTATTTGAGGCGTGGGGAAAACATCCACGCCGATCCGTGCTCGGCCGATACTGGAGCCGGCCAGCCCGTTCCACGAGGCCAGGACCGCATCCACAAGCTCCGTCGGTCCGAGGGGGTATTCCTTCACGAGTCTCAGGGTCACCGCCTGCACGGCGGTAGCGTTCCGCATGTCGATGCCTGAGAATGGGGATGCCTCAGGCTTGGGAGCGCCGCTTCGAGATCTCGACGTCACTCTGCGTTGCCCTCGGCGTGCTTCGTCGAACGATTGCGCTCTGAAGGTCACTGCACGCCCGCCAAGAGATCAGATGCACTGGTGCCAAGTGCGGCGGCGACGTGGACGAGCCGGGCGACGGATACGTTCTTCTCGCCGCGTTCGATGCGCCCAAAGTAGTCAGAATCGAGACCTGCTTGCTCCGCTACCTCGGCTTGCGTGAGAGAAAGTTCCAGGCGGCGTGCACGGATTGCGTCGCCGACCTCCATGGCGATTCTGTTGGACTCGGGCGCAACGGGCACCGCACCAGAGTGGTGGCCGACTGCTCGAACCTGAACGGTCTAGAGAGCGTTTCTAGCACCCACTATCCCCTGACGTCGTCCAACGGGGAGCTCGCTGGTCTGTGGCAGGAATGTGGCAGGACGACCAGCCGCGGCCGGTGCCGCTCAATGACTCCCAACGCGTTCGCGCAGGTCAGCCCGCCTTTGCCAACGACGGCCACCAACACCCGCTGAGCGTGCCGCGCTTTCCCTGGTACTACTGATCTGGCGCGTTTGCGCAGGTCAGGCGGGGGTTTCGGCCGCCATGTCCGCTTCTGGTCCGCAGAAGGTCCGCAAGAATCCGACGCGAGCTGTCGACAACAGGCAGGGACAACCCGGAGGTGACCCGCGATGGCGCTCCCCGAGACCGACCTCCACCGCATTCGGCTGTGGGCGCGTGAGCGCGTCCCTGAGCACCTCTGGGACCAGGTGAAGGTCGAAGCCGACGTCGCTGACCGCCACGTCGACATCGTCGAGGTGCGTCCGCCGTGGGATGGGGTTGGTGAGCACACGCGCTTCCCGATCGCGCGGTTGCGCTACGCAAAGACGTCTGGCTCGTGGGCGATCTACTGGCGCGACCGGAATCTGAAGTTCCACGAGTACGGGCGCAAGCGACCAAGCAAGAACGTCGAGTCGCTGCTCGACTACCTCGAGAACTCGGGAGATCCGATCTTCTGGGGCTGAGCTACGGCAGAGCTCGGCGGATCTCGACCATGAGGGTTGGGTACCGATCAGCGAGCGGCTTCCGCTCGGCGCGCAGCCCCGCCTGGATCCGGCGCAGTGGTTCGCCGGCCACGTAGTGGCGTCCGCGCCGCTCGCCGCGAGCCTCAAGGAGACCCGACTCTGCAGCTTTCACCAGGTCCCGAGTAGCGGTGCGTTCGTCCAGTTCGGTCAGCTTCACGTACGACGGCCGGGTGACGCGCAGGCCGATCAGCGCGTCGTAGAGCGCGGCGCCTAGTCGGTCGTTGAGCCGACGATCGGCGATCAGCTCGTCGATCCTGCGCCACTGGACTTCCGCTTCATCGAAGCGGCGACGCATCGTCTGCGCCTGCATGTGGTGGGCACGGAGGTTGAACTTCGCCCACAGCGTCGCGCCATTGCCCGGGTTCCAGGAGCCGCGACCGGTGGCGGCCAGGACGTCGTGGTAATCCTGGGTGTTGTGCCCCAGCCACTCCTCGATGCTGGAGAATGTCGGCTCGACGACCTGGTCCTGCGCGAGCACCATCGTCTGGAGGGCGCGGGCCATGCGCCCGTTTCCGTCGCGGAATGGGTGGATCATGACGAGGTCCAGGTGAGCCATCGCCCCGCGCACGAGCGGATCATCGGCTGTCGGTGTCGACAGCGACTCAGATAGCGAACGCATCAGCTCCGGAACCAGGTCACCGTCCGGACCCGCGTATACGTTGACGCCGCGCTTGTCGTCGCGAACGAAGATCTCCTTGGTGCGGTAACGACCGGGTGTCTTGGACAGGTCGTGATCGAGCAGCATGAAGTGCATCGAACGGAGCACAGCCTCGTCGATCACGAAGCCCGGCTCCGTCGCCACGTTGAGGACGTAGGTGAGGACTCGGCGGTAGGCAATGATCTCGAGCCACGTCTCCTCGTCAGCGCTGAGTGGGGGCTCGTCGTCGACAGCCGCGACGGCGTCCTCGTCGCTGATGGTGTAGCCCTCGATGGTGTTGGAACCCTGGATGGCGCGCGCGGTCGACGTGCGTCGGAGCAACCCATTCCAACGTTCGGGCGCGCGCAGGTAGTCGGCCAGTGAAGCGCGCGTCTCGTGGATCTCCCCGATGACCTGCTGGTCCTCGAGATCTGGATCTGGGGTAGCGAAGAGGGAAGTCATGGCCGCATGTCCTTTAATGAGTGCCGTGAGCCGGAGCCCTTCGACGAGGCGGCGGCAGTCCTGGCTGGCGATCTCGTTGATGCGCAGCTTCGAGCCGGGCGCCAGATCACCCTGCTGGAGCTCGCCGCGCAGCCGGAGGTAGTCGCGAACCCAGCCGAATGAAGATAATCGGAAGGAAAATCTATTCTGACTTGAAATATCTTCTTGACTGTGCGCAGACTGTGACGGGGCGCCACGTCGTGGTGCTGGTGGCAAGAAGGCCCACCGGATCCCGATCCAGAAGCGTGCCGAGGAGGCATCCATGGTGCTCGGCAGCTTCTCGGAGTACTACTCCGACATCGACTGCATCGTCGACGAGGCGCTGTGGGAGCCGGGCGTCTGGGAGGGCGCGAAGAGCCTGTACAAGTGGGGACCGCCGCCACCGCCGTCGTTCCTGGCCCCCGATGACCTCGCGGCGCTGATGGCCGGCGCGCACCAGGCCGGCTGAGCCGGATGGTGGAGCCGATCTGGCTGCCCGACCCGGAGGCGGTGGCCGCCGCGACGATCACCCGCTTCGCGGAGCGGGTCGGTCGTCCCGAGGCGGACTACCGCGAGCTGTGGGCCTGGTCGGTCGCCGATCTCGACGGCTTCTGGTCTGCGGTGTGGGACTTCTTCGACGTCCAGGCGGACGGAGACCCCACCCCGGCGCTGGCCGACGACGTCATGCCCGGCGCGCGATGGTTCCCCGGGGTGCGGCTCAACTACGCCGAGCACGCGCTGCGCCGGGCCGAGGACCCGGACCTCGCCGACAGCGTCGCGGTGACCTCGATCGGTGAGGAGGGCACGGTGGAGCGCACGACGTGGCGCGAGCTGCGGGCCCAGGTGGGAGCCCTGGCCGGCTGGCTGCGCTCTGTCGGCGTCCGGCCGGGGGACCGGGTGGTCGGCTACCTGCCGAACACGACACCGACCATCGTCGCCTTCCTCGCCGCCGCGAGCCTGGGCGCGGTCTGGTCGGCCTGTGCGCAGGACTACTCGGGCATCGGCGCCGCCACGCGGTTCGCCCAGCTCGAGCCGACCGTGCTCATCGCCGCCGACGGCTACCGCTGGAACGGCCGCATCCACGACCGCCGCGCCGAGGTGGCCGAACTCCGGCAGGCGCTGCCGACCCTGCAGGTCACCGTGTACGTCGACCACCTGGGTCTGTTCGCGGACGGTGACCTTCCCGAGGGCACCGTGGCCTGGGTCGACGCCCTCGGCACGCCCGCGGAGCCGTCGTACGAGCGGGTCGCCTTCGACGTACCGCTGTGGGTGCTCTTCTCCTCCGGCACGACCGGACTCCCGAAAGGCATCGTGCACGGCCACGGAGGGGTGCTGCTGGAGCACCTCAAGACCCTGGGGCTCCAGATCGGCGCCGGACCGGGGCGCGCCCTCTTCTGGTACACCACGACCAACTGGATGATGTGGAACCTCGTCGTCTCGGGGCTCCTCGTCGGCGCGCCGGTCGTCCTGTACGACGGCAGTCCCGTGCACCCCGGCCCGGACCGACTCTGGCGGATCGCCGCCGACGAGGGCGTCGCCATCTTGGGTGTCAGTCCGGGCTACCTGCTCGGGAGCGCGCAGGCCGACCTGTGGCCCGGCCGCGACCTCGACCTGTCCGGGCTGCGCACGATCGGCGCGACGGGCGCGCCAGTCAGCGAGGCGTCCTACCACTGGGTCGCCGAGCGCGTCGGCCCGCACGTCCAGCTCGCCTCGACCACGGGAGGCACCGACGTCGTGGCCGGGTTCGCCGGCAGCGCTCCGACGACCCCGGCGTGGGCAGGGGAGATCTCGGCGCCCAACCTGGGCGTCGCCCTCGAGTCGTGGGACGCCGACGGGCGCGCGGTGGTCGGCCAGGTCGGCGAGCTCGTCGTGACCCGCCCGATGCCCTCCATGCCCGTGACCTTCTGGAACGACCCCGACGGGGAGCGCTACCGCGACGCCTACTTCTCCACCTACCCCGGGGTGTGGCGCCACGGCGACTGGATGACCATGACCACCCGCGGCAGCGTCGTGGTGTCCGGGCGCTCGGACTCCACCCTCAACCGCCACGGCGTGCGGCTCGGCAGCGCCGACATCTACGCGATCGCCGACCAGATCCCCGAGATCCGTGAGTCGCTGGTCATCGGCGCCGAGCTCGGTGACGGCGGCTACTGGCTCGCCCTCTTCGTCGTCCTCGCCGATGGTCGCGAGCTCACCGACGAGCTCGTCGAGCAGATCAAGGCGGCGATCCGCGCCGGCGCCTCGCCTCGGCACGTGCCCGACGACATCATCTCGGTGCCCGCCATCCCGCACACTCGCACCGGCAAGAAGCTCGAGGTCCCCGTCAAGCGGCTGATCCAGGGCCACCCCCTCGGCCAGGTCGCCAGCAGGGACGCGGTCGACGACTTCGATGCCCTCGCCCGCTTCCAAGACTTCCGACGCACCCCCGCGACCTCGAGGGAGAATCGATGATCCACGCCGCCGCCCGCCGACTCGCACGCACGCTGACCGGCACGACGTACTTCGTACTCGGCTTCGACGCCGTCCGCGCGCCGGGCCCGCGCGTCGGCGCCGCCGGTCCCACACTGGCGGCGATCCGTCGGCTGCTGCCCCTGCCCGAGGACGACGAGCTCCTCGTCCGCGGCAACGCCGCCGTCCA
>ERZ724513.537-NODE-537-length-18566-cov-9.291232_pt1 | contig 18566 bp, 14 predicted proteins | sample MGYA00376046_ERZ724513 | MGnify/ENA primary metagenome ERZ724513 (study PRJEB28724, sample SAMN07190883) | activated sludge metagenome | isolation source: activated sludge of sewage treatment plant in Hong Hong | place: Hong Kong | collected 2016-03-17 ...
GGCGGCCGGTTGCGTCGCGCCGCCGGCCAGCGTCGGCGTCGGCAGCGCGCCGGCAACCGGAGCGGCGGCGACCGGCTGATCGGGAACAGCCGTCGCCGCCAAAGCTGCGGTCGCCGCTGCCCCGGTGATAGCTGGCGTCGGCGGCGGGGCGAGCGGGACGCCGAAGACCTCCACCGGCTGCTCCCCACCACAACCACTTATTAACAATGCCAGTAGAACGACGTATAATAGCGATGTGCGCATTCGCCGAAGAGTAGCGCAGTTCCCATTGCCGCGCCAAAGGTTACCAAGAGGACAAGCCATGACAGACGCCCCGCCGCCCACCGACACCGTCCAGGAGAAGCCTGCCAAGCGCCGCGCCCCGGCCCCGGAGAAGCCGCCGGTGATCGACCTGCGCGATCCCAGCCTCTACATCAACCGCGAACTGAGCAACATCGAGTTCAACCGGCGCGTCCTGCACGAGACCCAGGCCGAGCACCCCCTGCTGGAGCGGACCAAGTTCCTGGCCATCTTCCAGAGCAACATGGATGAGTTCTTCATGGTACGCGTGTCGGGGCTGAAGCAGCAGCTCCGGCTGGGCGTGACGGCGACGCAGGCCGACGGCCTGTTGCCGCGCGAGCAGCTGGCCAACGTCCACCGCACACTGACGCAGCTATTCTCCGAGGCTAATGCGATCTGGCGCGACCAGCTTCACCCCCAGCTGGCCGAAGCCAACGTCCACGTGCTGAACTACGAGGAACTGAGCAAGGGCCAGCGCAACAAGCTGCGGGCCTACTTCGAGCGGGAGATTTTCCCCGTGCTGACGCCGTTGGCCTCCGACCCCAGCCGGCCGTTCCCCCACATCTCCAACCTCAGCCTCAACCTGGCCGTGCAGGTGCGCGACCCGAAGACCGGCGACCTCCACTTCGCCCGCGTCAAGGTGCCGCCGGCGCTGCCGCGGCTGGTGCCGCTGAAGCGCTTCGACCCCGACCAACTCTCCACGCCGGCGGTGCAGAAGTTCGTCTGGGCCGAGCAGGTCATCGCCGCCAACCTCGACCGGCTCTTCCCCGGCATGAAGATCGTCGCCAGCTACCCCTTCCGCGTGACGCGCAACAGCGACATGGAGCTTCAGGAGGAGGAGGCCGACGACCTGCTGCTCATGATGGAGGACAACATACGGCAACGCCACTTTGGCAGCGCCGTGCGCCTGGAAATCGACGGCGACATGCCCGCCGACGTGCGCGACATTCTGATGAGCAACCTCCAGGTGGACTCATACGACGTCTACACGACCAACGGCCCGCTCGGCCTCAGTAGCCTGTGGGAACTGCACCGGTTGGAGCGACCTGACCTGAAGGATCGCCCCTTCTCGCCGCGCACGCCGGCCAGCCTGCAAAACCTGGGCGGCAGCGTCTTCGCCGTCCTGCGCCAGCGCGACCTATTACTCCACCACCCCTACGACAGCTTCACGCCGGTGGTCAACCTGCTGGAGGCGGCCGCCGATGACCCCGACGTGCTGGCCATCAAGATCACCCTCTATCGCGTCGGCTCCAACCCACCGGTCGTCCAGGCCCTGAAGAAGGCGCGGCTGAACAACAAGCAGGTCGCCGCCGTGGTCGAGCTAAAGGCCCGCTTCGACGAGGAGACCAACATCCACTGGGCGCAAGAACTGGAAAGCGTGGGCGTCCACGTGGCCTATGGCCTCATCGGCCTGAAGACGCACTGCAAGGTGACGCTCATCATCCGGCGCGAGCGCGACGGCATCCGCCGCTACGTTCACCTGTCCAGCGGCAATTACAACAGCGCCACCGCCCGCCTCTACACCGACACCGGCTTTATGAGCCGCGACGAAGACCTGGCCGCCGACGCCGGCGACCTGTTCAACTTCCTGACCGGCTACTCGCGCCAGGAGGAGTATCGCAAGTTCCTCGTCGCTCCGGTCAGCATCCGCCGCGGCCTGCTCGACGCCATCAAGCGCGAGACGGCGCTGGGGCCAAAGGGGCGCATCATCATCAAGTGCAACTCGCTGGTCGATGGCGAGATGATCCGCAACCTTTACCGCGCCTCGCAGGCGGGCGTCAAGGTCGATCTCATCGTCCGCGGTATCTGCTGCCTGCGGCCGGGCATTCCCGGCGTCAGTGACAACATCCAGGTGCTGAGCATCATCGGCCGCTTCCTGGAGCACTCGCGCATCTACTACTTCCACAACGAGGGCAACCCCAGCCTCTACATGGGCAGCGCCGACCTGATGCCGCGCAATCTCGACCGGCGGGTGGAGGTGCTGTTCCCCATCAGCGACCCTGAGATGCAGAGCCACGTCGTCGAGAACATCCTCGCCGTCTGCCTGCGCGACACGGCCAAGAGCCACATCCTGCAAAGCGACGGCCGCTACATCCCTCGCCGCTACCTGCTCGACGGCGACGGCCCGCTGTTCGACAGCCAGGCCTGGTTCATGAGCCAGGGCGTCACGCCGGACGAGGACTAGGCGCGCGTCACGAACATCCGGCCGACCGGTTGCCCCCTGGCCCGGTCGGCCGTTTGCTTTCGCCCCACCGCCGGACGAGTTAACACAATACCAAACTCTTCTTAACAAGTTCTGAATAGTCAGACGCTATTCTATTCACAGTTGCAACGAACCAGGCGCGGCAGGGCAGACCGGACGCGCCGGAACAAGTAAAGGAGAAAATAGATGGTCAAACCCAAGACACGAGCCTTTCTCATTGTTGGTGGACTGGTTGTCCTGCTGATCGGACTGCTGGCGACAGCGACGATGGTTCGCACCGTGTTGGCGCAGACGGCAACGCCCGGAGCGACAACCCCGTCTGATGGCGACACGGACATCCCGGCGTTGCCGTTTGGACGGTCGGGCCGGCTGGGTGGCTTCGGCCACTCCGGCAGCCGCGACGGCGGAGACGAGTATCTGGCCGAAGCCTTGGGCATCACTGTCGAAGAGCTCCAGGCGGCGCGCGAAACCGCGTATGCCGCCTACCTGGCCGATGCCGTCGCCGCCGGAGAGATCACGCAGGCGCAGGCCGATGAGTTGCTCGCCCAACAACGGCTGAGCAGCTACATCGACCACGAGGCGCTGGTGGCCGAAGCCCTCGGCCTGAGCGTCGATGAACTGGAAGCGGCGTTGGCCGGTGGCCAGTCGCTATCGGACCTGATGACGGCCCAGGGTCTCACGGCTGAGACGCTGCAAACCGCTCTTCAGACCGCGTATGAGGCGGCCATCGCCCGCGCCGTGGCGGATGGCGTCATTACCCAGGCGCAGGCGGATGCGTATCTGAGCGCCAGCCCCAACTTCGGCCTTTTCGGCGGCCATCATGGCTTTGGCGGCGGTCGTGGTGGGCACGGGCACGGCGGGGGTTTCTCCCGGCCCGATGACACCGACCCGGACACAACCACGCCCGAGACGACCGACACGGGCTTTGGCGCCTAAGGGCGCGGCCCGGGCCATTCGCAGCTAAACAACGCCGCGGCAAGTGCGCGGCCTATCGGTGGGAGCGCAGGAAACTGCGCTCCTCCACTTCCAACCGGTTTATCGCCAGCGGTCATGGCCACACAACGGCCCGGATCGCGTACAATAAGGTGAGCGCGCGGCCGGGACGCCGCGCCGGGCAAGATGGTGGGTGTGAGATGAGCAAGACAATCCTGGTTGTAGATGATGCCGAAAGCCTGCGGACGATGGTCAAGAGCTATCTGACGCAGGAGGGCTACCGCGTGGTGACGGCGGCCAACGGCCGCGAGGCCCTCTTTGTCGCCCGCCAGGAGCGCCCCGACCTCATCTTGCTCGACCTCATGATGCCGGAACTGGGCGGCTTCGAGTTCATCAGCGCCCACAACCGCGACGGCGACGCGCCAATCATCATCCTGACGGCCAAAATGGAGGAGAGCGACAAGGTGCTGGGCCTGGAGCTGGGGGCCGACGACTATCTGACCAAGCCCTTCAGCCTGCGCGAACTGACGGCCCGCATCCGCGCCGTGCTGCGCCGGGCGGAAAAGACCGCCCCGGCCGGCGCGTCGCTCCTCCGCGTCGGCGAGCTAACCCTCGACCGCGACAGCCGCCTGGTGACGAGCAACAGCGCGACCGTTGATCTGACGCCCTCGGAGTTTGACCTGCTGGCGACGTTCATGTCCCAGCCCGGCCGCGTCTTCTCGCGCCTGGAGCTGCTCGACCGCCTGCAGGGCGATGCCTACGAGGGCTATGAGCGCACCATCGATGTCCACATCCGCAATCTGCGCACCAAGATCGAACCCGACCCGCGCAGCCCGCGCTATGTCCTGACGGTTTACGGCATCGGCTACCGGCTGGCCGCCGAGCCGAATGGTAGCAACTAGATCATGCGTTCCCTGACCCTCAAACTCGTCCTGGCGTTCCTGGCCGTTGGGCTGGCGGGTGTGGTGTTGGTGGCCGTCATCGTCCGCCGGCAGACACTGCTGGAGTTCGACCGCTTCATCGTCGACCAATACCAGGCCGAGATCATCGACCGCGCCGCCGAGTACTATACCGAGAACGGCAGCCTGGCGGGCGTGGAAAGCGTGTTGCGCACCGGCCGGCGGGGCGGTGGGCCAGGCGGGCCGGGCGGGACACGCCCCATGTTGGTGACGGACACCGAGGGGCAAGTCGTCGCCTCGACGGGCAACACCGAGTCAGGCGTCAGCGCGTCAACGATTGACGTGACCGACAGCCATGCCGTGCCCGTGCTTGTGGACGGCGCGGTGGTCGGCTACGTCGATTTCCTGGACATGCCCGAAGCCAACGAACTGCGCGCCACGGCCGAAGCGGCCTTCCTGGATCGCATCAGCCGCGCCATCCTCATCAGCGCCGCTGTGGCCGGGTTGCTGGCCCTGGTGCTGGGCGCGGCGCTGGCCAGCACCATCGCCCGGCCGGTGCGCGAACTGACCGACGGCACGCGGGCGCTGGCCGCCGGCGATTTGGGCCATCAGGTTCCGGTGCGCACGGCCGACGAGATCGGCCAACTGGCCCACTCGTTCAACCAGATGAGCGCCGACCTGGCCCGCTCCAATCAGCTACGCAAGCAGATGACGGCCGACATCGCCCACGACCTGCGCACCCCCCTCAGTGTCATCCTGGGCTACTCCGAGGCGCTGCAAGACGAGAAGCTGCCCGGCACGCCGGAGGTCTATGGCGCGATGTACCGCCAGGCGCAACAACTCAACCGGCTCATCGACGATCTGCGCACCCTGTCGCTGGCCGACGCCGGGCAACTGTCGCTCCAGCGTCGTACCGTCCTGCCCGGCGACCTGCTCGACCATACCGCTATCGCCTACCTGCCCCAGGCCGAAGAGCGCGGCGTGCGCCTGTCCGTCGCCGCCGATGGCGTGCCCGCTGTCTGGGTAGATCCCGACCGGCTGGTGCAGGTGCTTGGCAATCTGGTCGGCAATGCCCTCCGCCACACGCCCGATGGCGGCCTGATCGAATTGGCCGCGGGCAAGACGGGCGGCCATGTCGTCCTGTCGGTGACGGACAGCGGCCCCGGCATTCCGCCCGACGACCTGCCCCACATCTTCGAGCGCTTCTACCGCGGCGACAAGGCCCGCGTCGATGATGGCGCGTCGGGGCTGGGTCTGGCCATCGCGCGCTCGCTGGTGGAGGCCCACGGCGGGCAGATCGCCGCCGAGAACGTGGCCGCGGGCGGGGCGCGCTTCACAATCGTCCTGCCCACGTCTAACCTGCCCGCAGCCAACGGGTCGGCGACCAACGGCGCGGGCCGCGCAGCCGCCTAACACTCATCTACTTGCAAGTTTTGGCTCATACCCCTCTCAGCTTATCGTGGCAATGTGGACGCTCGTCCGTTTAAATCGGACTGGCGCTTGTTGGTTCGACGAATAAAAAGGAGAAGACATGAAGAAGCAGATTTGGTTTGCCCCCTTGTTGATCCTGGTATTGGCGCTGGCGCTGACGGCCTGCGGCCTGTTGCAGGAGCCGGAAGAGGCCAGCGCGCCCATCGAGGCCATCCCGTTGGCAACGCAGTCGGCCGGCGTGGCCACCAGCGCCCCGGCGGAGGCGACGGAGGCCCCGGCCGAGCCGACGGCGGCTCCGGTTGAACCGACGGCCGCCCCGGCCGAGGCGACGGTGGAACCAACGGTCGCGCCAACCGAGGAACCGGCTGCTCCCGCGGGCACGGCCCAGGTCTTTACTATCGATTCGGCCGCCTCGCAGGTGCGCTTCCAGTTAGATGAGGACTTGCGCGGCGAGCGCAAGACCGTCGTCGGCACGACCGACCAGGTGGCCGGACAAATCTCGATCAATCTGGCCGACCTGTCGCAGACGCAAGTGGGCATCATCCAGATCAACGCCCGGACGCTGGCCACGGACAACAACTTCCGCAACCGGGCCATCCAGAACGAGATTCTGGACACGGGCGACTTCGAGTTCATCACCTTCACGCCGACGGCCGTCGAGGGCCTGCCGGCCAGCGCGACCATCGGCGAGGCGGTGTCCTTCAGTATCGTCGGCGACCTGACTATCCGCGACATCACCATGCCGGCGACGTTCAACATCGAGGCCACGGCCGTTTCGGAGACGCAGATTACCGGCACGGCGACGGCGACCGTCAACCGCACTGACTTTGGCCTGCAGATCCCCAGTGTGCCCAACGTGGCCAACGTTGAAGAGGAGGTCGAACTGTACATCGACTTCACGGCCAACGCGTCGTAGGCGTCGGTAGGGGCATCGGTAGGGGCATCGGTAGGGGCGGGTCTAAGACCCGCCCCTACACCCGCCCCGACCGCGTCCTTACCGGCCTTTCTTGATGGCGTTTTTGGCGATCTTGTCCACCTGCCCCGGGGCGATGAGCTTAAGCCACTGGCCGACGCGCGAGCGGGTAGACATGACCACCTGCCGCCGGCGCGCCGCCGCCCCGGCCAACGTCAGCCGGGCGCACTCGTCGCTGGTCATGACCTTGTCGAGCTGTAGCGGGTTGTGGCCCAGCGGTTGCCCATCGGCCCCCAGCGAGCGCGTGTGCATCCCCGAACCGACGAAATCGGGGTAGGAGATGGTCACGCTGATGCCGTCGTCCTCGACCTCGATGCGCAACGACTCCAGAAAGCCGACCAGGGCGTGCTTGCTGGCCGAGTAGCCGGTGCGCGTGGGCACGCCGGTGCGCGCGGCGACGCTGGCGATGCCGACGATGCGCCCGCGCGTCTTCTTCAAGTAGGGCAGCGCGTAGTAGGTGCAGTAGAGACTGCCGAAGTAGTTGACGCGCATCAGGTATTCCAGCGTGGAGAGGTCTTCGACGTCCGCCAGCTTCATCCACATGCTCAGGCCGGCGTTGTTGATCAGCGTGTCGATGCGGCCGTACTCGGCCACCGCGCGCTCGATCAGCGCCCGGCACTCGGCCTCGTCGATCACGTCGGTGGGCACGGCCAGCGCCCGGCCGCCGCGCGCCCGGCAGGCCTCGGCCACGGCCTCCAGCTTGACCGTGTTGCGCGCCGCCAACACCAGGCAGGCCCCCTGCTCGGCTAACTGGTGGGCCATGGCCTCGCCGATGCCGCTCGAGGCCCCGGTCAGGATTACCACATTGTCTTTGAAGTCCATGATGTTCGCTTGCGCTTGACCGGTGGTCAAGCGGTGGTTAGTATAGCCTAGAAACCGAGTTTCTCAGAAGAAACTCGGTTTCTAAACGGTTTCTAAAGAGTATGGCGCACTTCACCCTCGTCACCGCCGGCTCGCGCGGCGACATCCAACCCTACATCGCTCTCGGCCTGGGCCTGCGGGCGCGCGGCCACGCCGTCCGCCTGGCCACCCACGCGCTCTATGCGAACTGGATTCGCGGCTATGGCCTGGAGTTCGCCCCGGTGGAGGGCGACCCGCTGGCCGCCTTCCAGCAGGAGCACGGCCGCGACTGGGTGGAGACGGGGCAGCGCGGGCGCGACTTCCTGCGCGGCTTCCACCGCTTCATCGACCCGCTGCTGCACCAGGCGACGGCCGACACGCTGGCCGCCTGCGCCGGCACGGACATGGTGCTCTTCTCGGCCGTGGCCTTCTACGTCACCTACAGCGTCGCCGAGAAGCTGGGCCTGCCCTTCCTGCAAGCCTACTTGCAGCCCATCAACCCGACGCGCGCATTCCCCAGCGTCATCTACCCGACCAGGCGCAAAGGCGGGCCGATCTTCAACTACGCCACCCACGCCCTCGGCGGCTACCAGATCTGGCTGCGGCTGCGGCCGGTGCTCAACGACATCCGCCGCGAGCGGCTTGGCCTGCGGCCGATGCCCGTGCTCGGCCCCTTCCCGGATATGTTCCGCAAGAAAGTGCCCGTCGTCCACGGCTACAGCCCGACGCTGCTGCCCAAGCCGCGTGACTGGAGCGCGGCGCTGTTCGTGCCCGGCTTCTGGTTCCTGGATGGCGACGACAGCTATACGCCGCCGCCGGCGCTGGCCGACTTCCTGGCCGAGGGGCCGCCGCCGGTCTACGTCGGCTTCGGCAGCATGACCGGCAACGACCCGGAGCGGCTAACGCGCGTGACGCTGGAGGCGCTGCGGCTGAGCGGGCAGCGGGCGGTGCTGCTATCGGGCTGGGCCGGGCTGGCCGCGGGCGACCTGCCGGCGAATGTACTGAAGCTCGACGCCGCGCCCCACGGTTGGCTCTTCCCGCGCATGGCGGCCATCGTCCACCACGGCGGCGTGGGTACGACGCACGAGGCGTTGCGCTCCGGCCGGCCGCAGGTGGTCGTGCCCTTCTTCGGCGACCAGCCCTTCTGGGCCGACCGGGTACATGGGCTGGGCGTCGCGCCGCCGCCGCTGCACCAGGAGGAACTGACCGCCGAGGGCCTGGCCGCGGCCATTGGCGCGGCCCTGACCGAGGCGACGCTACGCCAGCGCGCGGCGGCCGTGGGGGCGCAGGTGTGCGCCGAGCAAGGGGTGGCCGGGGCGGTGGAGGTTGTGGAGAGGTATTGGGGGCAGAGGGCGGGGTTCTTCGCAGGGTTTCGAGAGTGATTGTAGAAACCGAGTTTCTTCCGAGAAACTCGGTTTCTAGGATTTGCCATCACCCACTTTCCGCTATAATTATGAACCTTTCCGGCACCCTAGACGGTCGCGCCAGACAGGTTGTGGTCGGAAATACAGGTCGCGTTGATTTGCCGGGAGGTACGGTGACGCTTTCAATCGGCCAGACGCTTCATAATCGCTATCGGATCGTCGACCTTGTCGGCCAGGGGGGGTTCGGGGCTGTCTACCGCGCCTGGGATACGGCGCTGGAACAGCCGGTGGCGTTAAAGGAGAATACAAGCGAGGGCAGCGACACCCAGCGCCAATTCGAGCGCGAGGCTAAACTGCTGGCCGGCCTGCGTCACCCCAATTTACCGCGGGTCATTGATCACTTTATCATTCCCGATCAAGGCCAATACCTAATCATGGACTTCGTCGAGGGCAAAAGCCTGGGGACGATGTTGCGTGAGCATAGCGCGCCCTTCGAGGAAGGCGATGCGCTCCAGTGGGTGCGCCAGGTGAGTGACGCACTCACCTATCTGCACACGCACACTCCGCCCATCATCCATCGCGACATCAAGCCCGATAACATCATCCTGACCAGCGACGGGCGGGCAATGCTGGTTGACTTCGGCATCTCCAAGATCTTTGACGAGAGCAAGGGAACAACCACCGGCGCGCGAGCGGTAACCCACGGCTATAGCCCGCTGGAGCAGTATGGCCGGGGCAAGACCGACCCGCGCAGTGACATCTACTCGCTCGGCGCGACGCTCTACACGCTGCTGACCGGGCTGGTGCCACCAGACGCCCCAGACCTGGTCAACGGCACGAAGACGCTTCTGCCGCCCCATCTCGCCAACCAGGCGCTGAGCAAGACGACTTCGGCGGCGATCATGGCGGCGATGTCACCTTCGATCAGTCAACGAATCGATAGCGCCACTGGATTCCAACAATTGCTGCCGGCCAGGGCATCGTCACCGTCATACGGCACGGTCATTGCACCGATGACTGTCGGGGCACACACAGTGCGGTTCGACGCGTCGCCGAGCGCGCTTCTCCCCGAGGCAATGCCGTCGCCGGCGAACAGCGAGGCGAAACGCGGGCCGGCCAATGCGATAGACAAATTGGGTGTGCCCATTTGGGGCTGGTTAGTGGGAGTGGTGGTGCTGGTGGCGTTGGCTGCGTGGGCCGGAGTGACGTTCGGTGGACAGAAAGAGGGCACGGCCGATGCCACGCCGAAAGTGACCGCTGCCCCGGTCGTTGCCGCGGCCGACACGCCACAGCCGACGGCGACAGACGTCGCCGCCACAGTCATGGCTGAGCCATCACCGGCGGCCATAGTCACGACCGGGCCAACAGCGACGGCCACAGTCACGACCGTGCCGACAGCGACGGCCACAGCCACGCTCCAGCCAACGCCAACGGCTGAGCCACGGGCGGGCGACGTTCGTACCGTGCTGCGCGGCGGCGTCGAAGTGGAACAGGTTTTCGTGCCTGCCGGATCGTTTATGATGGGCAGCACGGATGAATTTTCCGATGAACACCCAGTGCATGAGGTGACGGTCGACAGCTTTTGGCTCGACCGGACGGAAGTGACCACCGCGCAATATGCAGCCTTCGTGGCCGACACCGGTTGGGAGACGGCGGCCGAACGCAATGGCGACACTTACACCTGGTGGCGACCACAAGGGACCGGCAACAACCTAGACGGGCTAGACAAGTATCCCGTGGTATTCATCACCTGGGAGGATGCTGTGGCCTACGCCACCTGGGCCAGCGGCCGACTGCCGACTGAGGCAGAGTGGGAGTACGCTGCGCGCGGGCCGAGGAACCTGCGTTACCCGTGGGGTAACGTGTTCAACGGTGAAATACTCAACTACTGCGATCGCAATTGCTCGATCCAGGATCGCGCTGACACAAGTATCGATGACGGCTACACGTTCACAGCGCCGGTTGGGACGTACCCAGATGGGGCCAGTTGGGTCCACGCACTAGACATGGCCGGCAATGTCTGGGAATGGACGAACGACTGGTACGATAGCAGCTATTATGCGCGCTCGCCTGGGTCGAACCCGCCGGGGCCAGACTCAGGCAGCAACAAAACGTTGCGCGGGGGCGCGTGGAACTATACCGATCGGGCCACGCGCGCCGCATACCGATACCACCTTAGTCCGCAGGCCAGGTATTACAGTGTGGGGTTCCGAGTGATCGAGCCGCTCTCCGACCTTCATCCCTAATCGGCGGACTCCGGCCCACTGATAAAGTCTCTCCGAATGTCCAGCCAGGGTGCCAAAAGCACTTAATCGGCTGGGGCTACTGAGCGGGTAACTCTGCTCGCTGCTCGACGATCCGCTCCACATACGCCGACCAATCGTACAGCACCATCGGGTCAATGTCGGCTCCATTGGGCCAGACCAACGCACCAAAGTTGGGGTCTATTTGAACCACTTGAAACAGATCGGCTTGAAGCCATCACACCTCTATGGTACGATCCGTTTTGCATACGAACGATGAGATAAGGCGCATGATGATTCAGTACCATGATGTCGAAGGACTGCTGGAGCGAATTAAGCTCCTGCCTCCGGAATACCGGGTGCAGCTCATGCATGGTATTCTCGAAACTCTGGTTTCTGCCCAACCTACTGAGGAAGCGCGGCTAGTCCAGTTTGGAACGTTCAAGGACTACGATGGGCCGATGTCAACCTATGAAGACTACACCATTGCCGAGTGGTGGCCTTCAGAACGTGACTTGAATGGCGAGTAGCTTTGTTGTCGATAACCCCACGGCCGCCGGCCACAATCGTATAGCACCATCAAGCCCGCCCCGGACGCGGTCAGGCCTGGCCCGCCCCGGTCGGGCGCGGTCAAGTATGGCCGATCACGGCCAGGTTCCGGTCGGCCTGGCCCGCCCCGGGCTAAAGCCGCGGGGCTAGTCAACAACGGCCCCTGAACGGGCCTTAAGAACCGACGCCGCCCGCCCGCCGATAGCCGGCCTCGGCCGGCGTCGTGGACTAGCCCGGCGCCTTTAGGCCCGGGCGGACGCTCATTCCAATTCCATCATCTCCCGCCACCACACCTCATCCCGACCGTCAACCGTATAGGCTGGCGGAATTTCCCGAACCCTTCCGAAGCCCACCGGCTGATCATCCGTCCGCTCCAGCACCGCGATGAGTGTCCGGATGGCGTGATGCTCCTTCTGGCATTCCACATAGTCGATCACGTTCGGCAGCCGTTTGCCATCAAAGGTAAACGCACCGTATTCTTCTTGCCAGTAGAGCAGCGGATGCGAACCAAGCTTGTTAAACCGCGCCGAGGCGACGCCCTTCACCTGGCCGACGAACTCCGATACAGCCAAACGTGGCGGGATGCTAACGACCAGGTGAACGTGATCCTCTGTGCCGTTCAGCGCGTAGACGAAACCACCGAGGCCGATAGCCTTGGCGCGCAGGAAGTCGAACACAACCTGCTCCCGGTCGCCGGCCAGAAGCGGCTGTCGTTCTTTCGTCGCCCAGACCAGATGATAGTAAAGTTGGCAGTAGGGCATGTGTCCCCCGTGGCATAACCTGATGTCTACTTCATGACCCCTATACAATATACGGCGAACTCGCCCCCGTCTTCCCCATCCCTCCCGGATCAAGCATCACGTTGACGCACGCCGGCCGGCCGCTGGCGAACGCCCGCTCCAAGGCGGGCACGATACCGGCCGGTTCTTCCACCAGTTCGCCATAGCCGCCCAGGGCCTCGACCACCCTGTCGTAGCGCGTCGGGGCCAGCGAGGTGGCGATGGCCCGCTCCGCGCCGACCATCTGCACTTGCGGCCCGCGGATCTGCCCCCAGCCGGCGTCGTTGCCGACAATGGCGACGATGGGCAGGCCAAAGCGCGCGGCCGTGTCGAACTCGAAGCCGTTCAGCCCAAAAGAGCCGTCGCCGCTCAGGATGAGCACGCGCCGGTCGGGGTAGAGGCGCTGCGCGGCGATGGCGAACGGCGCGCCAACGCCCAGGCAGCCCAGCGGGCCGGGGTCGAGCCACTGCCCCGGCCGCGTCACGGTCAGCACCTTGGCGCAGGCGCTGACGATGTCGCCGCCGTCGCCGACGAAGATGGTGTTGTCGTTGGCCCAGCGCTCCACCTCGGCGGCAAAGCGGAAGTGGTTGACGGGCGCGTCGTCCAGCCGCTCCCAGACAGCCTGCTTCTCGTTGCGCGCCCGCTCCCACTCGGCCACCTGCGCCAGCCAGGAGTCGAAGCGAATGCCCTGCAAGCCCTCAGCCAGCGCCTCCAACACCAGCCGCGCGTCGGCCGCCACGGCCACATCGGCTTGGCGGTTGTGGTTTAGCTCGGCGGCGTCGTTCTCGATCTGGATGAGCTTGCTGGCCGGGTTCCAGTCCTCGCGGCCATACTTCAGGCGGAAGTCCAGCGGCGTGCCGATGAGCAGGACGACATCGGCCGCCCGCAACGCCTTGCCCCGCGCCGCCTTGAAGCAGTGGGGATGGGCCATCGACAGCGTGCCGCGCCCCGCGCCGTTGGTGAAGACCGGGATGGCCGCCGCGACGGTCAGGTCGCGCAGGGCGTCGCCGGCGTCGTCCCAGTAGACCTGCGTCCCGGCGATGATCAGCGGCCGTTCGGCGGCGCGCAGCAGGTCGAACATGGCCTGCACGGCGCTGACCGGCGGCGGGACGGGATCGATGGTGACGCGCGCCGGCAGCTGCTCCGGCGCGTCGATGGCATTGAACAGCACGTCGAACGGCAATTCGACGAAGACCGGCCCGGGGCGGCCGCTGAGGGCGGCGGTGTAGGCCTCGGCCAGCCGCGCGGGGATGTCCGCGGTACGCTCGATGGTGAAGCTGGCCTTGGTGAAGGTGCGGAACATCTCCACCTGGGGCATCTCTTGCAGCGCGCCCATGCCCTTGGTCTTCAGCGGCGCGGCCCCGCCCAACAGCAGCAGCGGGCTGCGGGCCTGGTAGGCGTTGGCCACGCCGGTGACGGCATCGGTGACGCCCGGCCCGGCGGTGACGAGGGCCACGCCCACGTTAGGAGCGCCGACGCTCCTCGTCAGCCGGGCGTGGGCATCGGCGGCGTGGGCGGCGGCCTGCTCGTGGCGGAAATCGATGACGGCGATGTTGTGGTTCAGGCAGCCGTCGTAGATGGGCGCGACGTGGCCGCCGCAAAGGGTGTAGATCGTGTTGACGCCCTGCGCGGCCAGCGAGCGGGCGACGAGTTCTCCACCGTGGGCGAATTGGGACATGGCAACTCTCCTTGCCGGCGTGGGCTGAGGGCTTGAATTCGGTTACGGGTAGCGTAGCGCAACGACAGGCCGGACGCAACGCCGCGCCCAATGAAAGGGGCGACGCGCCAGCAGCCGGCGCGTCGCACCCTGTGATCATGCTCAGGGTCGAGGTCGCGGGCCTATTTCTGCGCCACCGCCCCACCGAGTTCGGCCGTCACGCGCATCGCCTCCAGTTGCGCCTGGCGGGCGAGGTCGATGCCGTTGGCCAGCACGCGGGCCGCCTCCTGCGGGCTATGGAAGCCGGTGCTGTTCTCCGAGGAGACGAAGTCCCAGCGCAGCGACGCCCGGCGATGCAGGTAACGCGCCTCGGTCAGTTGTTCGTCGGTCGCGCCGGCGTTCTGGGCGGCGACGATGGCATCCATCGCGTCCAGAAGCGCCGCCTCGTTCAGGCGCAGCAGGCTGGCCGTGCGCTCCTGGATGGTGTTGATGCGATCCACCAGCATCTGCTCATCCTGCTTGTGGCACGTCTGGCAGGCGTTGTTGACGTTGACCAACGGGCTGCGCAGCCAGTGATCCGACACCTTCACCGCCCCATCGCGGATGTAGGGCATGTGGCAGTCGGCGCAGGCCACGCCCGACTTGGCGTGCAGGCCGCTGCTCCACATCTCGAACTCCGGGTGCTGGATCTTGATCATGGGCGCATTCGTTTCCTTGTGCGTCCAGTCGGTGAACTCGATCTCGGTGTAGTAAGCGTCAATGTCGTCGATGTTGAGACCGTTGTCCCACGGGAAGGTCAGCACCTTGTTGTCGCCGGAGAAGTAGTACTCAACGTGGCACTGGGCGCAGACATAGGTGCGCATCTCCTGCCGCGTGGCCTGGGTCACGTCGATGCCGCGCTCATTCATGGCGTTGATGAACGCCGGGCGGGTGATGCGCAAGTCCATCGTCTGCGGGTCGTGGCAGTCGGCGCAGGACGTGCCCATCTGCGCCTGGTCGACCAGGTCGTTGTAGGGCGTGTGGTTGAACTCCTCCCAGCCCATTTCTTCGATCAGCCCCGGCGCGTTGGCCGAGTGGCAGTTGATGCACGCCCCCGGCTGCTCCTTGACGACGACGCGTTGGGTGTTCTGCTGGTCGATCTGCATGTAGTAGTGGCCGCGCTCCTCGTTGTGGTCGATGGAGAAGGCGTAGCCGGCCCAGATGCGCACCATCGCCGGGTAGCGTTCCAGCTTGCTGTACTTGACCGAACCGCCAAAGGGCGTGCTGATGGTGTCGTCCTGGGTCTTGATGAAGGTGTCGTACTGGCGGGGGAAGTTCTGGCCCCAGATGGCCGGGTCCAGTTCGTCGTTGGCGATCTCGACGAGGTGGGTGTTGACCGCCGCCTCGGCCTTGCGGCTCTGGATGTTGAGCAGCAACGCGCCGACGGCGGCCATGATGGCCGCGCCGACGACAAAGGCGGCGACGATCCAGCCCCAGTTGCGCTTTGGTGGGTTCGGTTGCAACGGTTCAGTCATGGCTCCTCTCCTGGAGAGATTCGTGGCCCGAATCAGCGGCCGTGGCCGACGCCGGCATGGCAATGCAGGCAGTCGGTCGGGTTGTCGCTGTCCTGATGGCCCATGTCGGCCGTCAGGACGCTGTGGCAGTAGATGCAGTTCGCCTGGGCCACAGCGCGGTTGCGGTCGGTGATGCGGATGGGTTCGGGGAAGTTGTTGAACGTAAAGCGGGTGCTGTGGTTCACGCCGTTCAGCCCCTTGACAGCCCACTTGGCGACAAAGGTATGCGGCGTGTGGCAGTCATTGCAGACGGCGACGGCCTTGTGGGAACCGTGGTTCCAACGGTCGTAGACGTCCGTCATGACGTGGCAATTGACACAGGCGCTGGGGTCGTTCGACAGATAGGAAGCTCCCTCGGCATAGACAAACGTGAACGCACCCAGACCCACAATGCCGCCAAGCAGCAGGGCAAACAACAGCCAGGCACGGAAGGGGATTTGACCCAGAAAGGATCGCAGGCGACTCCCAAGTCGCCCGGAGGACGATTTGGAGCTAGACAAGGTCACCTCCTTTGTTAGCTTCGATGAGGGAGCGGTTACCTTGCCAACAAGATAGCAGGCCTAACGCAGCGCGTCAAGAGTTGCGCGCGCGATCCGCTTTCAGTACCCTAGCGACGGAGGCTGAGATGACCAACCCACCCGAGCCGGGCTTCACACGGCTACCCTATCCGCGTTCGCGCGCATTCGTCGTTGACGCGGCGCACGTCGCCGGCAACAAGCACATGATCCACGGCCTTGTCGAGTTCGACGTGACCAAGGCGCGGGCGATCCTGCGCGAGCACAAGGGCCGCAGCGGCGAATCGCTCTCGTTCACGGCTTTCGTGCTGCACTGCGTTGGCGCGGCCGTGGCCGAGGATCGCCTGGTGCACGCCTACCGCGATTGGCGCGGCCGGCTGGTCCTGTTCGACGACGTGGACATCAACACGATCATCGAGATCGAGCTGGAGGGCCGCCGCTTCCCGCTGGCCCACGTCGTCCGCGCCGCCAATCGCCGCTCCGTGCGCGAACTGCACGACGAGATACGCTCGGTTCAGGCCAAAGGCGACCGCAACTACGACGACCGGGCCGTGCGCCTGCTGCGCTGGTACGCCCGCCTGCCGGGGCCGCTGCGCCGGGTGGCTTACCGGATCGGGATGGCCAGTCCCTACCGGATGAAAGCGATCGGCGGGACGGCCAGCGTGACGGCCGTGGGCATGTTCGGCGCGGGCGGCGGCTGGGGCATCCCCATCCCACTCTATACGCTCAACCTGACGCTGGGCGGCATCGCCACGAAGCCGGCCGTGGTGGGCGGCCAGATCGTCCCGCGCGAGATGTTGAGCGTGACGCTGTCATTCGACCACGACGTGGTCGATGGCGCGCCGGCGGCGCGGTTTGCGGAGCGGTTGCGGGGGTTGATTGAGGGCGGGTATGGGTTGGAGGAGGCGACTTAGAAACCAGGCGACTTAGAAACCGAGTTTCTCAGAAGAAACTCGGTTTCTATTTCTGACATTCCTGTTTTGACGCCACCGATACGTCGGGTAGAATTTTCCTAGGGCCTGTTGCATGATGGGGGCAGTGTGACGTTAGCTATCGGATCGATCCTGCAAAATCGCTACCGCATCGTTAAGCTCATCGGGCAGGGCGGCTTCGGCGCGGTCTATCGCGGCTGGGACCTGTCGCTCGAGCAGCCGGTGGCCGTCAAGGAGAACTTCGGCAGCGACGCCGAGTCGCAACGCCAGTTCGAGCGCGAGGCCAAACTGCTGGCCGGGCTGCGCCACCCCAACCTGCCGCGCGTCGGCGACCATTTCGTCGTCCCCGGCCAGGGGCAATACCTGGTCATGGACTTCGTCGAGGGCAAGAGCCTGACCACGCTGCTGAGTGAGCGCGGCGGGCCGCTGGACGAGGCCGAAGTCCTGCCGTGGATGCGCCAGGTGTGCGAGGCGCTGGACTACCTGCACACGCGCACGCCGCCAATCATCCACCGCGACGTGAAACCCGATAACATCATCGTCGCCCCCGACGGCCGGCCCATGCTGGTGGACTTCGGCATCTCCAAGGTCTACGACCCCGGCAAAGGCACGACCATCGGCGCGAAGGCGGTCACGCCCGGCTACAGCCCGCCGGAGCAATACGGCCGTGGCCGCACCGACGCCCGCAGCGACGTCTACGCCCTGGGGGCGACGCTCTACACCCTGCTGACCGGCCAGACGCCGCCCGACGGGCCCGACCTGAGCAGCGGCGCGGACGTGCTGACCCCGCCGCGGCAGGTCAACCCGGCGGTCAGCGCGGCGACCTCGGCGGCGGTGGTGGCGGCGATGGCGCCGACGATCAGCCGGCGGCTGGAGAACGCAGTAGGATTTGGACGGTTGCTAACGGCCGAGTCGACACCTTTGCCTCTTCCCCCGATAATGACATTGAGGACGCCAGCGGCTGCTCCATCACTGGCACGCGACCCTACTATCCGGCTTTGGATAGTAGCGACTGTTTTGGTGGCGGTCATCGCACTATCCATTTGGTTCTTCTGGGCTTTCAGAACTCTTGGTAGCGATGACAACAAAGCTGCGGGAACAAATGGGGCATCATCGGTCACTGAGGTGGTTTTCGGGGGACTCAATGCAACATCAGAGGCGACGGCCACACTTACGCCGATGGCCACAGCCACGCGCCCACCCACGCCGACGCCCGAGACGCAGGCGGGCGATATTCGTACAGTGGTACGCGGCGATGTCGAGGTTGAGCAGGTCTTCGTCCCCGCCGGGTCGTTCATGATGGGCAGCGAGGACGGCTCTTCAGACGAACAGCCGGTGCATGAGGTCACGCTCGACGCTTTCTGGATTGACCGGACGGAGGTGACGAACGCGCAGTTTGCCGGCTGCGTCGCGGCT
>ERZ724513.539-NODE-539-length-18555-cov-6.137784_pt1 | contig 18555 bp, 14 predicted proteins | sample MGYA00376046_ERZ724513 | MGnify/ENA primary metagenome ERZ724513 (study PRJEB28724, sample SAMN07190883) | activated sludge metagenome | isolation source: activated sludge of sewage treatment plant in Hong Hong | place: Hong Kong | collected 2016-03-17 ...
AAGGTGACCCACGTCGCCAAGGAGTTCGGGGTCAGCCGCGAAACCATTTATCAATACCTCAATCGCGTTGCGGGTTGAGACGATGTTACAAAATGTTCAGTAATGTGGGGCCTTGCCATGAAAACAGAGTCCAAGCCCTTGAAGCCTGTGCAATTAACTGCAATCAGTTTGCTTGCTGCTGGAACTCCGGCCACTCAGGTAGCAGCGAGGCTGGACATTTCGACCATGACGATCTATCGCTGGCAAAGACTCCCCGAATTCGAAGCAAGACTTCGATCAGTCACCTCCTCTGGCTTGGAGGAGATCGCCAAGATGATGAATGCAGCTACGCTGACGGCCATAGAGACGCTACAGGAGACCATGTGCGACATGAGTCAGCCAGCAACTATTCGGATTAAAGCTGCGCTGGGGGTGCTAAGTGCCACGGCATCGGTAAACGGAATGCTGGAAAAGGGACTGAGGCACCGATTGGCTGACTTTGACTTGAAGCAACGGTGGGGCGAATCCTTCACCTACAACGGCAGTGGGGAGGCTGTAGGTGCTGGGCATGTTGAGCGGGTGTGATGGCGAGGGGTGGTGCAGTTTTGCACATACCTAATTCTCTCAACATTGCCGCCCCGCCGATATAACGGCCATGCTTTATCATGCGGCACTCGGCCAGAAGCGAACGATCGCAACAAGTCTGTCGCAGGCGCGCTAATTCTTAAGCAAGTATTCGTCTAGCGGAATTTTATCAAGCCCTCCTTTGCGAACCAAAGTCAGGCGACCGCCAAGTTCATGAATATGAATGTGCCAATAGATCGTGCCATCCTTGCGAGTAGTCGTGTTTAGTCCCGGCAACCAACCCGCAAACGACTGGTATGGAATCATTAGGGTTCTTTCTTGGGACCCACAACCAAATACGACGTAGGCACGCGGAACATCTTCTAAGATCTTCTTTTGGTGAGGAAGGAATGCATACGAGTAGCGAGTTGGGCCGTTATCTTCATAAAGGCGGGAAACCAAGACGACTATCCCAGTTGCCTTATCGGTCGTGGAGTAGTAACTCCTCGATCTCTTCAGGAACTGACACTTTAGATAACCAGCAGCACGATCAGCGCAACGATGGTTGAACGCAAGGGGGGCGAATTTTGGATGATCAACACTCGTAGAGTTCCCATTGGCGGATTCAGCAGTTTCAATCTCTGTATCCGTTTCAACAATTTCTGAAACGTCACCGGTTGAGGTGAAAATCAGGTCGATGATTTCATCAAGCCGAGTGTATTCACGGGGAATAAGGAGGTCGTGAATTCTTCGAGTCGCTGAAGGATCGTCGAGAGCCTCCTTCACACGAACTAACCGCATCAACGCTTCAACGCTGATGATACGCATATTCCAAGCGAAACGTGATCCACGAACCTGCTCCTCAAGCCCCCCAATATCCCGCCGCCCGACAACAATAAGGACAGACGAGGTATCCCTCGTAGTTTGACCGTCTCTGATGAGATCACGTCTGTAGTTGGCAGAGATTTCAAGGTCGATCTGAAAGGCCGTTGTGGTCTTGACCTCAACAACCAATAAATGACCGCTGCTCGTCAGCCATAATCCGTCGAAGCCATTGAGACCATGACCACCTTTGTAGCGACCGTTGGTTACGGTTAAATCGAGCCGTCTTCCAAACTCATTGACAATGTCTTGGAGGGCAAGACCACTGTCCTTAAGTTTTTTCTCCAAACACTCAGTTGCACGGCGTTGTAACTCATCTGACGGGAGCGCATTTAGCAATTCTCGAAATTGGAGAGATGTTTTACTCCGTTCGTGTAAATGACCTTCACCTGCAAATTGGATTAGCTGACGAAGCTCCTTACGACGAATTGACTCAGGATTTTGTTGCCACAATTCGAGCAGGGAGTCAGAGGCCATCAGGTTACCCAGAAGGGGGGCGTCGCGGTATTGGAGCGCCCCGTATTATTAGCGCGACTTGGTCCTTTAGGCAAACGTCGTAATCCCTGAAGAGCGGAAAAGCCGTCAGTTGCTGGCCAGTACTCTGGGGCCGCGCAGAGGATTCCTAAAAAGTCTATTGCCGCCGCTGCCACTCATAACGCCCCGACCTGTGAGACGAAACTGCACCCAAGAGTCCCAACCGAAGGCTGCGTGAGATAGTCGATTGTCGCCCTTACGTTGATTCTGGTGCAAAGTTGTTCCGGTGCAGTCAATCCCGCAGCAGCAGCCAATCCCCCCGCAATTCCTGCCACGGTATCCGAGTCCCCGCCAATGCAACTAGCTGCACGGATGGCGTCCATGTAATCGGTGGCTCCCGCTACTGCCCCTACGGCCAAAGCCAAAGCTTCCTCAGCCACCCAGCCGCCTAGTTCATCACGCTGCCGAGAACGCGCTACGGAGTCGCTCAGGGCGTTAAAAAGCATCCCCTCAACACTTGGCGTCAAAGGAATGTCCGGATCGCTTAGAGCGCCCTCTACGGCATCCTGAAAGGCCATTCCATCCATCAGGCGAAGGTGGATTCCGGTCAGCAAAACAGAACTCAGACTGGCCATGGGGTGCTTGTGGGTCAGCAGAGCATCTATGCTGGCCACCTCGTAGGCTATCGAGTAGTCCAGACCATGCTGGTGTGCCCAAAAGGCGATTGGCGCACAGCGCATCACGGTGCCGTTGCCCTTGGAGTCGTTCTCCACCTTCCTCCCTGCTGCCAGAGCTCGGAGAGAGCCGATACAAGTCCTACCGGGGGCCTCTACGCTGTACATAGACTCAAACTGAAGTAGCCCAGTGCTGGCCAGTTCTCTCTTGCCTGTCTGCGTCTTGAACCAACGCAGATACCCCTCTTGCAGGGCATTCTCTGCCCGTTGAGGTTGGTTTCCGATGGCCTGAAGGCTCTCATGGCAAAACAAGGTCATCTGCGTATCGTCAGAGACTCTCAGATGCTCTTTTTCTGCTGATGCTCGAAAGTCATCGTGGGTAACTTTACTCTTGAACTCCAGCGGATTACCGACCGCATCCCCAACCGCAATCCCGTACAGCACATCCCGGAACAGGTCAGCAATCATTCCTCATCCTCCTCTTTGTCGAGGTCGTAACCCTTGTGCTTCAGCCATGCGGCGTAACGGGCTCCGCCCTTCTTGTCAGCAAACTCCTCCGGGCGCGTCCGACTGTCCCAGAGGAGTTGGAATTCCTGCTCCTCGGTCCTGTCCGTGGGCTCCCAGTAGAACAAATCGTCGGTTTCCCGTTCGATTCCTTGTGGCGTCATTACTTTGGTCATCTTGAACCTCCTAAGGGCCTTTATTTGGGCTTCGCATCGTGCCGGATACAGGCTTAATGTCTGGTCAAACTCGGAATCACCTCGTTAAATGCTATCTGCCCCCCGAACTCTTCCTGTAGCAAGGGACCCATGGCATCCGCAATAGCACAGAAGTTGGTCAATGCTTGGGTGACGTGGTGGGCTACAAGAGGCTGGGCGCTAACGTCAGCAATACAGTAGATGGTGTCGTTCCGGAATACAAAATGCAGCAAGGTCTTGTTGGCGTTAATGTCGTTCAGTCGGGCGAACAGTTCCGGCGTTTCCTCCAGATCGCGAAGGACGGGTGAGAAGAAGCGGACGTAGGGCGGTTCATCGACCAGCCTCGCCAACGTGAGGGCGGTCCCAAAGCGAATGCCAACGTCGCCTTCTGCATCGAATGCAAGGTCATCAATGCCTGTGGTGGCCCGAAGGGTCTCTAGCAATGCCGCAGATACCGCCTCTCGACTGTCCGACGGGGAATCGCGGGTGGCGAGTTTCAGCCCCAGATCAGGCAGGGCAAGAGAAGCACCCGAGAAGTCAAAGGCTTCGTACTCAAGGAATCCCGGATGCGGCACACGAAGATTCTCGGTCAGGGTCTTCACCACAAGCTCTGCCACTGATTCCAGCGGCACGGGTGCTGAATAATCCACGAAGAAATTGGGTGACCCGTCGGGATCGCGTTCCGGTGTCGCTTCGCTGGCGTCTCCCGTCGGCACATTCCAACCAGAGTCTTTCAATGCTTCTATCTGCCGCGCATTGATCTGTTCTGCCTTGGGTAAGAAACTGTTGCTCGTCGTTTCCACCCTCATGCCGAAGCTGCCCTGAGCAGCGAACTGGACGAATCGGCTGCCCCCTTTCAAGGACAGGACAAGACACTGGTCTTCATCAAGTCTGCCGAGGGAAGCAGCCAGCTTTTTCGCGAAGGGTGCCCATGCCGCAGAGATTTTCCCTGACGGGGGCGGCGTGTTTTTGTTTGCTGGTGATTTCATGGTCGATCCTCTCAAAGGTTTCATCGCCCCGCCTGCAAGCAGGGCATGACTGGCCCCAGTTCTGCTGGACTCGCCAGACCTTGGGGGAGAGGTAGGCGACGCTTTAGCAGCATTTGTGAGTCGCCCTGCAAGTTGTGTGTTAAATCGGCGACGGTGCTGGAAGCACCAAAAGCAAAAACCCGCTCAGGCTTGCGCACTAGAACGGGTTTGACACCGCTTTAGCTGAATTTATAAAGCGCCCGCAAGCTGAAACTCAAATCGGCGCGAGTACATAGTAGGTCACCGCCGGAGGCGGGTCAATATGCACTCGAATAGGTGTTTGCAGGTCGGGGGCATCTTTGTCATCAGGGCGATCTGGCAAGACGGACAACTTGGGGCATGATCTTAACGACCTTGGGTGGGACGGCTAAATCGGACTTGCCAAATCGCGCCTAGCCATGCAGGCGGAATTACCCAGCGTCATCTTTGCTTGTCCGTGTTGTAAAGTTGCAAACTTCTGCCGTTTGGCATCAAAACACCAAGAAGACCGATCATGGCCCTCAAGAAATCCGAACTCTATTCCTCCCTCTGGAAGTCCTGCGACGAGCTGCGTGGCGGCATGGATGCCAGCCAGTACAAGGATTACGTCCTCATCCTGCTGTTCGTCAAATACGTCTCCGACAAATACGCCGGTGATCCCGATGCGCTGATCGACGTGCCGGCGGGCGGCGGCTTTGCCGACATGATGGCGGCCAAGGGCAGCAAGGAAATCGGCGACCGGATCAACAAGATCATCGGCAAGCTGGCTGATGCCAACGACAGCCTCAAGGGCGCGATCAACGTCGCCGACTTCAACGACGAAGAAAAGCTCGGCAAGGCCGATGCGATGGTGCAGCGCCTGACCAAGCTGGTCGCCATCTTCGAAGGGCTGAATTTCGGCGGCAACCGGGCCGAGGGCGACGACCTGCTCGGCGACGCCTACGAATACCTGATGCGCCACTTCGCCACCGAGTCCGGCAAGAGCAAGGGACAGTTCTACACCCCGGCGGAAGTCTCCCGTGTCATGTCCATGGTCATCGATCTGGGCAAGGCCAACCATGCCGGGCAGAGCATCTACGATCCCACCTGTGGTTCCGGTTCGCTGCTACTCAAGGCCCACGACGAGGCCAAGAGCCGCACCGGGCTGGACTTGGCCCTCTACGGGCAAGAGATGGACAACGCTACCTCGGCGCTGGCGCGCATGAACATGGTGCTGCACGACTGTCCGACGGCGGAAATCTGGCAGGACAACGTCCTCTCGCACCCGCACTTCAAGCAGGCCGACGGCGGCCTCAAGACTTTCGATTTCGTGGTCGCCAATTTCCCCTTCTCGGTCAAGGCGTGGATGAGCGGCCTCGATCCGGCCAACGACCTCTACGGGCGCTTCGACTACGGCCTGCCCCCGGCCAAGAATGGCGACTACGCCTTCCTGCTGCACATCCTCGCCTCGCTCAAGAGTACCGGCAAGGGCGCGGTGATCCACCCGCACGGCGTGCTGTTCCGGGGCGGTGCCGAGGCGGTGATCCGCAAGAGCCTCGTCCGGCGCGGCTATATCAAGGGCATCATCGGCCTGCCGGCCAACCTGTTCTACGGCACCGGCATCCCCGCCTGCATTCTGGTGCTGGACAAGGATGGGGCGGCCGGGCGCAAGGGCATCTTCATGGTCGATGCCAGCAAGGGTTTCATCAAGGACGGCAACAAGAACCGGCTGAGGGCGCAGGACATCCACAAGATCGTCGATACCTTCAACCGCCAACTGGAAACCCCCAAGTATTCGCGCATGGTGCCGCTGGCCGAGATCGAGGCCAACGACTTCAACCTCAATCTGCCGCGCTACATCGACAGCACCGAACCGGAAGACGTGCAGGACATCGAGGCGCATCTCAAGGGCGGCATCCCCAATGCCGACATCGATCGCCTTGCCGCTTACTGGCAGGTCTTTCCCGGCGTGCGCGGCGAATTGTTTGCCGACGCAGATCGCCCCGGCTACAGCCAGCCCAAGGTCGACGCCAGCGAGATCAAGGCGACGATCTTCGCCCATCCCGAATTCACCGCTTTCAACCAACAAGTCAGTGCGCTGTATGCCTACTGGAAAGCAACCAATACCCCGCTGCTCACCGGCATCAAACAGGGCGACCGCCCCAAGCTGCTGATCGAGACACTGGCGGAAAACCTGCTGGAGACCTTCCGCAGCGGGGAGGCCATCGCCTCGCTGATCGACCCCTATGGCGTCTACCAGCACCTCATGGACTACTGGGCCGAGACCATGCAGGACGATGCGTGGATGATCGCCAGCGACGGCTGGGCGGCTACGGTCGACGGCAAAAACAACGTGGATTTGACCCCGCCCGCGCTGATCGTCGCCCACTATTTCGCTGCCGAGCAGGCTGCCATCGAGCAACGCGAAGCCGAGCGCGACGCCATTAGCCGCCAGATGGAGGAAATGGATGAGGAGCATGGCGGCGAAGACGGACTGCTGGCCGAAGCGAAGAACGACAAGGGCAAGATCACCAAGGCCACCGTTAAGGCCCGGCTGGCCGAGATCAAGCATGACAAGGACGCCGCCGACGAGCGCAAGCTGCTCAATGCCTACGCCGACCTAATCGAACAGGAAGCTGCCGCCAGCAAGACGGTGAAGGACGCGCAGAGGGCGCTCGACACCAAGGTCGCCGCCCAGTACGCCAAGCTCACCGAGGCCGAGATCAAGGCCTTGGTGGTGGAAGACAAGTGGCTGGCTGTGCTGGCCGGCAGTGTTCAGGGCGAACTGGATCGCGTCAGTCAGGCGCTGACCGGGCGCATCAGGCAACTGGCCGAACGCTACGCCACGCCGCTGCCGCGCTTGGCGGAAGAAGTCGAGACGCTCGCGGGCCGAGTCGATGATCACCTGAAAAAGATGGGGTTTGTATGGCAGTGACGCACTTCCACGCCGTCCCGTCGACACCATCTTTCTGCGGAAGCCGGCATCAATGAGCGCGATTCCGGTGGGCTACAAGCAAACTGAGGTGGGGCTGATTCCTGAAGATTGGGATGCCGTGCCTTTGAGCAGAATTGGACAATTTAAGAACGGAATCAACAAGGGGAGTGAAGCGTTCGGACATGGGTCGCCATTTGTTAACCTAATGGATGTTTTTGGAGTTAGCAGCATTAAGTCCGGCGACGCCCTTGGTCTAGTAAAGACAAGCGAGGCGGAACAAAAGACATACAACCTCAAGCACGGGGATGTAATTTTTATTAGGTCATCTGTGAAGCCATCAGGCGTTGGCTTGACTGCAGTTGTTGAGGTCGACCTTCCAAGAACAGTCTATTCAGGCTTCTTGATTCGATTTCGTGATAACGATGCACTCGACATTGGTTTCAAACGGCACTGCTTTTATTCGGAGAAATTCAGAAGCAAGTTAATTGGTGCGAGTTCTGTCAGCGCAAATACAAACATCAATCAAGACAATTTAAGAAAGCTCCTGATTGCATTGCCTCCAAATGCTACCGAACAACGCGCCATCGCCGCCGCGCTGTCGGATGTAGATGCCCTGCTTGCCAAGCTCGACCAGTTCATCGCCAAGAAGCGCGATCTCAAGCAGGCTGCCATGCAGCAACTCCTGACCGGCCAGACCCGCCTGCCGGGGTTTAGTGGGGCATGGGAGGTGAAGCGGCTGGGAGAAATTTGCACCATGAAAAGCGGTGAGGGGATAACGAGTGCCAACATAGACGATCACTCTAAATTCCCTTGCTACGGTGGTAATGGACTTCGTGGCTACACAGCACGATACACGCACGATGGCCCCTACGCATTGATAGGTCGGCAAGGGGCGCTGTGCGGCAACGTGGTGAGCGTTGATGGAAGATTCTTTGCCTCGGAGCATGCCGTCGTTGTAACGCCCTTGAAAGGAACCAATATCCAATGGCTGGCGGTGGTGCTTGCGAGGATGAATCTCAACCAGTATTCCGAATCATCAGCCCAGCCGGGATTGTCTGTTTCAAAACTTCTGGTTATGTCTTGGGCAGTGCCGCCACTCCCCGAACAAACCGCCATCGCCACCGTCCTCTCAGACATGGACGCCGAACTTGCCGCCCTTGAAGCCCGCCGCGACAAAACCCGCGCCCTTAAGCAGGGCATGATGCAGGAACTACTGACTGGAAAGATTCGCCTCGTATGAGCGGTGAGTCGCAAGCTCCATCGTTCTACATCGGCTGGGATGTTGGCGGCTGGAATTGCGACAAGAACGGTAAGAGCCGCGATGCGCTGGTGATTCTCGATGCCGAGTTGAACATCGTCGGCAAGCCGTGGCGTGGCAATTTGCGGGCCGCCATCAACGAAGCCGCCGATGGCAGCGACTGGGTCAGCAAACTATTCGCCCTCTGCAAGGCACCAGACTTATCTGGCCGCCCTCAGATCACGCTGGCAATCGACACCCCGTTGGGCTTCTCTGAGGAATTCACCCGTCTGGTGACGCAGCGAATTCACGCGGGCGAGGTAGGCAATTCAGCCACGAACCCTTACCTGTTTCGGCAAACCGAACGGTTTCTGTTCGAGCATGGCCTGAAGCCCCTGTCGGCCATCAAGGACATGATCGGCAGTCAGGCCACCAAGGGAATGCACGTTCTCGCCAAGTTCGCGCCGCAAACGCTGCGTTGTGGCGCTTGGTCGGATGGCAAGCGGCTCACCGCCATCGAAGCCTATCCGTCGGCCTGCAAGGCCTCCGCAACGATTCAAGGCATGCAGCATCCGTTCGGCAAGCTCGCCCACGACGACCTCGACGATGCGCTCACCTGCGCCTTGTTGGCTTACCTGTTTGATACGCATCCCGATCAGCTAATTTCTCCGGGGGCGTCAGTGCCAGCCTCTGAAGGGTGGATTTGGGTGCCGAAGGATGGTTTGCCGCCTAACCTTGGAATCACGGAATCATGAATATGAAAAACTACTATCGCGTGATGCTGGGCAGACAGAGCGCCCATGCTGCCACTTGCCTTGCTGGTAACTTCATTGGCGCTCATTACGGAATACTGCAAGACCTGAAGCCAGACCTACAGGACGAGTGGCGTGAATTCAACAAAAAATTTATCCCGATCTATCTGTCGACCCATCCCGAAAAAACCAAGATCGGTGCTGGATTAGCCTGCGGTTCCCTATGGACGGTTTCAAAGGGAATTGCCAAGGGCGACATCGTTCTTTGCCCCGACGGCACCGGCAAATACTTGGTCGGCGAGGTGACTGGCGACTACTACTACACAGCAGATGCGATCCTCCCGCATCGTCGCCCGATAACGTGGCGGGATATGGCAATCAATCGCTCGGACATGAGCGATGCCTTGAGGAAGTCGACTGGTTCCATCGGCACCGTAGCCAATGTCTCAAACTATGCTGAAGAGATCGAGGAACTGATCGGCCCAGACCCGAAACCCAAGATTTTCTCGAACGATGAAACGGTTGAGGATGCCTCGGCCTTCGCGCTGGAGAGACACCTTGAAGACTTCCTAGTCCAGAACTGGGCGCAGACAGACCTTGGCAAGGACTACGACATTTACGAGGAAGAGGGCGAGAAGGTCGGGCAGCAGTACCCGACTGACACCGGCCCGATGGACATCCTAGCGATCAAGAAGGATAAATCGGAGCTGCTAGTCGTCGAGCTTAAGAAAGGCCGGGCGAGCGACGTGGTCGTTGGCCAAACGTTGCGCTATATGGGCTTTGCCGCGCAGGAACTGGCCGAGCCGAATCAAAAGGTGCGTGGCGTGATCATCGCGCTGGAAGACGATCAGCGGATTCGGCGGGCGCTGGCGGTCGCGCCCAATATTGACTTCTTCCGCTACCAAATCAGTTTTAAGCTGATCAAGGTGTGACATGACCACCGTCGGCCAAATCGAAAAGAAAACCCAAGCCCGCGTCATCGCGCTGTTTCGGGAACGGCTGTGCTACGACTACCTCGGCGACAAGACCGACCTCGACAACCGCAACATCGAGGAAACGCTGCTGCGTGACTGGCTGGCCAAGCGGGGCGTCAGTGACACGCTCATCAACCGGGCGCTGCACGAACTGAACAAGGTGGCGACGGACACCAGCAAGATCCTCTACGACCGCAACAAGGAAGTCTATGACCTGCTGCGCTACGGGGTGAAGGTGCAACCGGGCGCCGGCGAGAACCGTGAAACGGTCTGGCTGATCGACTGGAAGCACCCGGAGAACAACCACTTCGCCATTGCCGAGGAGGTGACGGTCAAGGGGGCGGATGCCAAGGCCAGTACCAAGCGCCCGGACGTGGTGATCTACATCAACGGCATCGGGCTGGGCGTGCTGGAACTGAAACGCTCCACCGTGTCGGTGGCCGAGGGCATCCGGCAGAATCTGGACAACCAGAAGAAGGAATTCATCCAGCCGTTTTTTTCGACGATGCAGTGGGTGATGGCGGGCAACGACACCGAGGGACTTCGCTACGCCACCATCGAGACGCCAGAGAAGTATTACCTGCGCTGGGTGGAAGAAAGCGGCCCCTATGCTGCCGAGCCGAACCTGCTGGATCGTCACCTGTTGCAGGTGTGCCGGAAGGCGCGACTGTTGGAGTTGATCCACGATTTCATCGTGTTCGACGCCGGCACCAAGAAGCTGTGCCGCCAGAACCAGTATTTCGGCGTGAAGGCCGCGCAGAAATTCATCCAACGCCGTGAGGGCGGCATCATCTGGCACACACAGGGCAGCGGCAAGTCGCTGACGATGGTGTGGCTGGCGAAGTGGATACGCGAAAACCGCGAAGGTGCGCGGGTGCTGATCATCACCGACCGCACCGAGTTGGATGAGCAGATCGAGAAGGTGTTTCTCGGCGTCAATGAGCAGATTTACCGCACCAAGAGCGGTGACGACCTGATCGAGAAGCTGAACGGCACCGAGGAATCCTTGCTGTGTTCGCTGGTGCACAAGTTCGGCCGGCAAGGGGATGACGAAGCGGCCGGTGACGAAGGCACCAAGGCATTCATCGCCGCCCTCCAGAAGCTGCCGGCGGACTTCAAGGCCAAGGGCGACATCCATGTGTTCGTCGATGAGTGCCACCGCACCCAGAGTGGCGACCTGCACAAGGCGATGAAGGCGCTGCTGCCGAACGCGATCTTCATCGGCTTCACCGGCACGCCGCTGCTGAAGGCGGACAAGCAGAAGAGCATCGAGGTCTTCGGCCGGTACATCCACACCTACAAGTTCGACCAAGCCGTGCGCGAGGGCGTGGTGCTGGATTTGCGCTACGAAGCGCGGGACATCGACCAGAAGCTGACCAACAAGGCCAAGATCGACCAGTGGTTCGAGGCCAAGACCAAGGGCTTGAATGACCTCGCCAAGGCCCAGTTAAAGCAGAAATGGGGCACGATGCAGCGGGTGCTGTCCAGTCAGGACCGGCTGGAGAAGATCGTCGCCGACATCCTGCTCGACATGAATACCAAGGCCCGGCTGATGGACGGACACGGCAACGCCATGCTGGTGGCTGGGAGCATCTACGAAGCCTGCAAGTTCTATGCGCTGTTTGCCGACAGTGAACTGAAGGGCAAGTGCGCCATCGTCACCAGCTACGCACCCAGTGTTGCCGACACCAAGGGCGAGACGACTGGTGAAGGTGATACGGACAACCTGATCAAGTACGGGATTTACGCCCAGATGCTCGCCGACTGGTTCGATGAACCAGCAGAAAAGGCCATCAACAAGGTGGAGAAATTCGAGCAGGAGGTTAAAAAGAAGTTCATCGACGAGCCGGGGCGGATGAAGTTGCTGATCGTGGTCGACAAGCTGCTGACCGGCTTCGACGCGCCGTCGGCGACCTACCTCTACATCGACAAGCAGATGCGCGACCACGGGCTGTTTCAGGCCATCTGCCGCGTCAATCGACTGGACGGCGACGACAAGGAGTACGGCCACATCATCGACTACAAGGACTTGTTCCAGAGTCTGGAGGGTGCGGTGGCCGACTACACGAGCGGCGCACTTGACGGCTACGACAAAGACGACGTGAAGGGTCTGCTGGAAAACCGGCTGGTAAAGGCGCGGGAGGACTTGGAAGACGCCCGCGAGGCGGTCAGGGCGCTGTGCGAGCCTGTTGCAGCGCCAAGGGAGCCGGTGGATTACTTCCACTATTTCTGTGCCATCGAGTCAGGGAACGCCGGGCAGCTCAAGGACAATGAGCCGAAACGGCTGAAGCTGTACAAGTTTGTGGCGACCCTGATTCGTGCCTATGCCAGCATCGCCAGCGAACTGGCCGAGGCCGGCTACACGCCAGACGAGATCGAGACGATCAAGGGCGAAGTGGATCACGCCAGCAAGGCGCGCGACGAAGTGCGGATCAACAGCGAGGATTACATCGACCTCAAGGCATATGAGCCGGCCATGCGCCACCTGATCGACACCTATATTCGCGCTGAAGAGAGCGAGAAGATTTCCGCCTTCGACGACATGAGCCTGATCCAGCTGATCGTCGAGCGCGGGCCGGATGCGGTCAATGCGCTGCCCAAGGGCATCAAGGACAACCACGAGGCGGTTGCTGAAACCATCGAGAACAACGTCCGCAAGCTGATCATCAACGAATCCCCCGTCGATCCGGCTTACTACGACAAGATGTCGAAGCTGCTCGATGCCCTGATCGAAGAGCGGCGCAAGGGCGTCGAGAACTACAAGGAGTATCTGGAGAAAATTGCCGCCCTGACCAAGCAGATCATGCAGCCGGGGGGTACGCCGGGCGGCTATCCGGGGACGATCAAGACGCCGGCGCAGCGTGCCCTGTTCAATAACCTTGGCAAGGATGAGGGTAGGGCGCTGGCGGTCGATGCGGCGATCCGGAATGGCCTGCAGGATGGCTGGCGCAGCAATTCGGCCAAAACCAAGCGCGTGCGCAATGCGATCCGCGCCGTACTCGGCGACGAGACGCTAACCGACGCGATTCTCGACCTCGCGAAGCATCAAGGTGACTACTGAAGCAAAGACCTTGGTCGTTTCCGGCATCCGCGTCGAGGTGGTGCGCAAAGCGATCAAGAACCTGCATCTCGGTGTCTATCCCCCGCATGGCCGGGTGCGGGTTGCTGCACCGCTGGTGATCAGCGACGAGGCGATCCGCCTCGCCGTGATCGACAAGCTCGGCTGGATCCGGCGGCAGAAAGCCATGTTCGCCGAGCAGCCGCGCCAGTCACAGCGCGAGATGGTGAATGGCGAGAGCCATTACTTTCTCGGGCAGCGCTACCGTCTTCGGGTACATGAGCAGGATGCTCCAGCCCGCGTTGCCGTGCGCGGTATCGCCAGCCTCGATCTATTCGTGCGCCCCGGCACTACTGCCGACCAGCGGGAAGCCGTGCTGCTGCGCTGGCATCGCGAGCAACTCAAGGCGTTGATACCGCCCCTGCTGGAGAAGTGGCAACCGACCCTCGGCGTGCAGGTCGCTGATTGGGGCATCAAGAAGATGAAGACCAAGTGGGGAAGCTGCAACCCCGCCTCCCGCCGTGTTTGGTTCAATCTGGAACTAGCCAAGAAGCCGGTGCAGTGTCTGGAATACATCGTGGTCCATGAGTTGGCGCACCTGCTGGAGCGGCACCACAATGAGCGGTTTGCGGCGTTGATAGAAGCCCACATACCGCAATGGCGGCAGTACAGAGAGATGTTAAATCAAGCCCCGTTGGGGCATGAGGAGTGGGGGTACTGATGTATTGCATCAGTCCGCGCTAGAGGGGCGGTAGGTGCGCCAAATCCGTAGCGAGCGGTTGGTCGTAACCCAGCGCACCCTATGCGGCTAGGTCAACTGGAAGGTCCCCCCGAATCAAGGGGAGGCAACGCGGCGATGCATCGTTCCCAAGCTGCTTCAAAATCCAGACCCGAGTTTCCATCGGGGCCTGATGGGCATACTTCAACAGCTTGAGCCAGACACGCATGACGCCGATAGAAGGCACGCATGGAGGCTTGCAGCTCGGGCGAGGGTGGGTGTGCTTGGCCTGATCGGTAGGACTGACCGGCGGCGCTTGGCAGGGCTTTGGCATCGGGTGCGGACGCAGTGCTATGCGGCGTTACCGGAAGCGTGATCCACGGGTACTTTTCCCGATCAAGAAGGTACGAAAATTCGGCCATACATCTCTCCTCATCCCCCTGTTTCCGGTGTTCGCCGGTGCTCGGGGGTGGAGAGCAAATGGCGACGCTTTAGCAGCATTTGTGAGTCGCCCTGCAAGTAGTCGATAAATCGGCGACGGTACCGAGGCACCAAAAGCAAAAACCCGTTCAGGCTTGCGCGCTAGAACGGGTTCGACACCGCTTTAGCTGAATTTATAAAGCGCCCGCAAGCTGAAACTCAAATCGGCGCAAGAACATAGTAGATCACCACCGGGGGCGGGTCAATATGCTCTCCAGTACCAGACATTTTTTAGTTCGCGGGCATTTTAGCCATCAGGGTGATAAATCAGGCGGCCTGATTCAGAATTACGACGTTAGTCGCTTTCGAGGTCAGAAGTTCAAGGCGCTCACCAAGTAGCCTCCATGCGTCTTTCTGTTCAGAGACGAGGGTCTGGCGCTGGTAGGTGCGAACAAGGCTGTTCGCCGGAGTGTGATTCAAGCATTTCTCGATTACCTCGGTGCGGACCCCGAGTTCACCCATCAGCGTGGCCCCTGAGCGGCGCAGGTCGTGCGGTACCCACTTGCCGCGCGGCAGGATGAGCGCAGTGGTCAGGTTGGTCCTGTTCTTCATTGGCGCGCGGTCCCGTTGGCGATCAGCGACCTGTTTCGTGAGAGATTTGACGCATACCGGCCCATCTCGGTGACTTGCCGGCATAACCCACTGGGCGAGATTGTTGTCCTCGTCGGTTGCGAGTTTCTTTAGCGAAACGAAGTGAACCTTGGCAAACTCAGACAGATAGATCGTGTGTTCCTTAGCGTTCTTCGAGTTATCAGGCGGGATGCGCCAGACTCCACCGCCTAGGTCTACATCCTTCCACTCGGCACCGCTAAGTTCTCCCACCCGGCATAGGGTGGACAGCATGACCCAGATTGCAGCGATACCGCTCGCCTTCATGCGTGCATGAGGGAGCAGGGTGTTCAGCTTCTTGATTTCGCCTTCATCGAGAAAGCGGTCGCGCTCGACTTTCTTGCCGAAATCGTCGCGCTTCAGATGGCTGGTCGGATCATTCTCAACGTAGCTTCGCTTGATGGCGAAGCCGAACATCTGGCGCAGGTCACCAAGGATGTTGCGGGCGAGTATTCGTGCTTCGCGGGCAACTACCTTGTCGAGACAGGCAGCAACCATCGCACGCCTAACATCTTCTGCTGCTACCTCGCCAAGGGTAGGAAAAACGTCCTTCTCGAAGCAGCGCCGTGTCTCCGCGCCTTTGTCCTTCCGGCGTGAGAGCTCAGTCTTTTCCCACTGTTGAAAGAGTGAGCGAACCGTCAAGCGATTTGCTGCCGCGTTTGCAGCAAGAAGCTCAGCGCGCCGGGCCGCCTCATTGGCGTCGCGCTCCGCAACTGGATCTAGGCGCTGTCGCCGTTCGCCTGTCAGCACAGCCGCTTTGGAACGGGCATCGGCCAAGGGCATCTGCGGGAAGACCCCGAGTTGCAACTTCTTCGCTTTACCCTCGATTGTGTAGCGATAGAACCATACCTTGCTCTCTGGACGGATACGGAGATACAGCCCTCCGCCATCGCTCAACAGTTGTTCGCCTGATTCAACCTTCGCTGCGCGGATCTGCTTATCGTTGAGCGGCATACGTCCTCCTTTGACTTAAAGGGTACAAGTTTGGGTACAAGTTAGCGTGAGGCACAGTGCGTCATCATGATAACTTATGAAATCATCGTTTCTATGTAAGTCATTGTATATCAATTAAAAAAATCCAATTTCTATTGTATCAGGAGCGTGCATACGGGCTCAAGAGAAATCAATATTACCTGACTACAAACCAGAGGGTAGGGCGTTCGAATCGCTCCGGGCGCGCCAATTAGATATGAAGCTGGGCACTTTCTCCAAGGAAGTGCCCATTTTCATTTTCGAGACTGCTTCGTTGAGGGCAGCCGTACTTCCGGTCACCGTTCCCGTTTCCGTCCCGACACGCATTTCGCCCCCCGCCCTTCGCGATGCCCTGCAGCCGCGCCTGGTCTCGGGCGAGTTGCACCTGCCGGAGGCCGGGGGCGATGCCGGCGGGGTGACGCGGCGCCGGTCCGAGCAGCCGGCGGTGGCCTGCTCAGGCCCTGTCGCGGTCGACGGGCTGATAAGGGTGATTTTCGCCACCTGACGCGCGGACAGCGTTGCCAGGCTGCCGACGAGGCTGCGCAACGCGCGTCACGCGGCCCCCGGCTGCGGGCGCCGGTAGCCGCCGCCGACGCCTTCCGGCGAGAATACCCACTGCCACAGTTGCATGTCGCGAGCGCGGAACGCACCCGCGCAAGCCAGCAGGTAGTAGCACCACGTCCGCTGGAAGCGGTCCCCCAGGCGGTCGCGGAAGCGCGGCCATGCCGTTTCGAAATTGGCGTGCCAAGCCATCAGCGTCGTGTCGTAGTCGGCGCCGAAGTTGTGCAGATCCTCGACCACGAAAAGACCTTCCGCGGCGTCGGCGATCTGGCCGATTGCCGGCAGGTCGCCGTTGGGAAAGATGTGCTTGTCGATCCACGGATCGGTGACCGTGTGGCGCTCGTTCTTGCCGATGGTGTGCAGCAGGAAGAGTCCGTCGTCGGCCAGGCAGCGCCGGGCGACCTCCATGTAGGTGCGGTAGTTCCTGTGGCCGACATGCTCGAACATGCCGACGCTGGCGATGCGTTCGAAGCGCTCGTCAACCGAACGGTAATCCTGCAGCCGGAACTCGAGCGGCAGTCCGGCGTAGCGCGCCTTGGCCCAGGCGGTCTGCTCCCTGGAAACGGTGATGCCGACACATTCGACACCGTAGCGTTCGGCGGCGTATCCCATCAGGCTGCCCCAGCCACAGCCGATGTCGAGCAGGCGCATCCCCGGTTGCAGGCGCAACTTGCGACAGATCAGGTCGAGCTTGGCTTCCTGTGCTTCTTCCAGGTCGTGCGCGCCGTCCCAGTAGCCGCAGGAATAAGTCATGCGCGAATCGAGCATGGCGGCGTAGAAGTCATTGCCCAGGTCATAGTGAACCTCGCCGACGCGCCATGCCCGCTTCAGGCTCTGCCGGTTGAGGAGGCGGGTGCGCAGGGCATGAAACGCGAGGCGCAACGGCCGGACTTTGCGATCGAGGTGGGCGTGCAGGATCTTCTCGAAGAACTGGTCGAGCCGCTCGACTTGCCAGTGGCCGTCCATGTAGCTCTCGCCCAGGCCCAGGCTGCCCAGCGAAAAGACCCGCTCGGGGACGTTCGGTTCGATGAGCCGGATATCCCACGGGCGATCGCCGCCAATCCGGATATCCGCCTGCTCGAACAACTCGACAAGGAGCCGGTGCAGGCGGGTTTCATCGCTGTCGTTTCCCTTGTTGATCCGGATCGGGGCTGACTCTCTCATGGTGTTCTCCCTGCCAAGTGCCTGCGGAAATTCGAGACATTGCGGCGGTGAAGGCAATTTGGAAGCCAACGTGGAGGAATGCGCCGGGACCGGTGGCGGCGAGATGATCCCGGCTTTCCAGCACATGGGAAATCATAGCGCAGGCGCTACTTTGGCGGGTATATCGCTTTGGCGGGCGAGCACCCGGAGCGTGACCACTTCCGGGGGCGCCGCTGGAGGACCGGGGGCCCGCATGTCGCGGTCGACAAGGACAGGACGGCAAACTTTCAATACACGTCGCAATTCATGCCGGCAATCGACTTCGCATCATGAGGCGATTACGGCTGCAGCCGCAGCCAATAAGGCGATGATCTTGCTGATGGACCTATTGTTCTGGACCTGTGGCCAGCGGGTGTTGAGCCTGCTGCTGCGTCAGGCGCAGGGCAACGGGGTGCGCCACCGGTCGAACCGGGTATGCCCGGTCTTCCTCGAGCCGGCGAGTCTGTTCCGCAAGACCAGCAGGATGGCGGACTTGCCGGCCTGTACCGCATGCACAAACTTCCTTACAAGGAAGTTGCGCTTGGTTACGGGAGTGCGCTCCCGCGTCAGCGAACGCTCGCGAGGAGACTTGCGATCATCGCTTCCGCCTGTCCCCGATAGCCACCGCCAAACAGGTTGAGGTGGTTCAGAACGTGGTAGAGGTTGTACAGGGTGCGGCGGGTCGCGTACCCCGGGGCGAGCGGCCACGCCTCCGCATAGGCGGCGTAGAAGTCGGCGCCGAAGCCGCCGAAGAGCTCCGTCATTGCGAGATCGGCTTCGCGGTCGCCGAAATGGACCGCGGGATCGAAGATCACCGGCT
>ERZ724513.540-NODE-540-length-18536-cov-6.103674_pt1 | contig 18536 bp, 18 predicted proteins | sample MGYA00376046_ERZ724513 | MGnify/ENA primary metagenome ERZ724513 (study PRJEB28724, sample SAMN07190883) | activated sludge metagenome | isolation source: activated sludge of sewage treatment plant in Hong Hong | place: Hong Kong | collected 2016-03-17 ...
ACGAAGATGGGCAGGCGCATGGGCGGCAGCTCGGTGACCAGCGGAATGCGCCGTCCGGGGATCAGCCTTGAGGCCAGGAAGCCGGTGAGCATGAGGATGCCGACCATGGCCAAAGCCCACACCAGCACGGCCGTGAAGGACAGGCTGCCGAGCATGCCCAGCACCACCCCGAGCTGGGCCGAGCAGGGAATCGCCAGGGCCAGCAGGAAGGTGGTGATCAGGCGCTCCCGGGGGCTGTGCAGGATGCGCGTGGTGAGGGTGGCCATGGTGACGCAGCCCAGCCCCAGCACCATGGGCAGCACCGCCCGCCCGTTGAGGCCGATGAGGGCGAAGAGGCGGTTGGCGATGACCGACAGGCGCGGCAGGTAGCCGGAATCCTCGAGCACGCCGAAGGCGATGAAGAAGGTGGTGACGATGGGGAGGATGAGCGCCAGCGCGTAGGTCATGCCCATGGTCCACAGGCCGTACTGGCCGACCAGCAATTCGGCGATCCACGGGACGTCGACCGCGGCGGTCACGAAATCGGCGAACGCCGGGTTGAGGATGCCTTCGAAGAGGTCCTTTTCCAGCAGCCCGACCAGCGTCGTCGCGCCGAAGACGCCGACGAATTCGTAGACCACGTAGAGCACGCCGAGCAGGATCGGGATGCCCCACAGCGGATGCACGACATACTGGCCGACGCGCTGCGCGAGCAGCGGGCTGCTGCGCGCGGCGCGCTGGATGACGCTGGTCGCCAGGGTGTCGGCGGCTTCGCTGCGCTCGCGGGCGAGCAATGCCGCCACCTTGTTCGCGGTACGGTGCGAGGCGGCCTGGCGCAGCGCCTTGATTTCCGGGAATTTCTCCCCGGCGCGCGCTTCCAGCCAGGCGGCGACTTCGGCGTCGCCGCCGAGATAGAGGATCGCCAGCCCGCGCGCCGCCAGATGCGGGTGCGGTGCGAGGCGGCCGATGGCGTCGCCGACGCGGGCGATGTCGGCCTCGCTGTCGGCGTCGTAGTGCAGCAGCGCGTCCGGCGGCCGGGCCTGGCCGAGGCTGCCGGTCAGTTCGCCGATGCCTTCACCGCCGGTGGCGACGGTGGCCAGCACCGGAATGCCGAGTTCATCGGCAAGCGCCGGGATGTCGACGGTGACGCCGCGCGCCGCGGCTTCGTCGTGCATGTTGAGCGCCAAGACCATCGGCACGCCGAGTTCGGCGAGCAGCGCGGTCAGGGTCAGCGTGCGGCGCAGGTTCTTGGCGTCGCCGACCTGGACGAGACAGCGTGTTTCCTCGTTGAGCAGCGCGCGCATCGTTGCCCGTTCGTCGTCGCTGCGCGACGGCAGGGCGAGGACGCCCGGCGTGTCGAGCAGCATGGCGCTGCTGTCAAAGCGCGCGCTGGCGCGGGTGACCTCGACCGTGGTGCCGGGGTAGTTGGAAACGTTGACGTAGGCGCCGGTCAGCCGGTGAAAGAGCACCGACTTGCCGACATTGGGGTGGCCGACGAGGAGGATGGCGTTGCTGGGGGCGGTGGTGGCGGTCATGTTGGGTCGGGTGTTCGGGTTGCAGCGGGCTGCCGGTGAATTTTTCGGCCGGCGCTCACTTTACGACGGATTGCTCACCATATGAAGAAAACCAGCGCCCAGATGGTCGCCATCAGTCCGGTCGGGAAGAGCATGGTGATGAAGGCTGCGCCACGCCGCAGCATGCCTGCCGTGGCGCGCCGGACCAGGCTCAGCGCCAGCCACAGACTACCCAGGCAACCGACGGCGAGCAGCGTGATGCGGAAAACCGGGAGCCAGCCGAGCCAGACGTGTTCGGCCTTGAGGTGGCTGACGGTGAGCATCGACAGGCCGAGGATGATGCTGGCGGCGGCCAGCGGGGCGAGGGCGAAGCTCAGGCGCTGCCACGAGAGGCCGGGCGTCTTCAGCAGGCGGGCGGCGAGCGCCGGGCCGAGCCAGAGCAGGCCGCCGAGCAGGAAGCCGCCGCCGATCAGGTAGGCGAGGATCAGCGCGCCGTCGAGCCAGGTGAACAGGTCGCTGGCTTCCGGGTAATGGGTCAGCAGCCACCACGGCACGTCATTGTCGAGCAGCGCGAAATGGTTATGCTCGACCAGCCAGTCGGCGAGCGCCAGCTTGATGTGGAGGAACCACGGGCTGACCGTCCACTGGAAGGCGGCGGTGGCGACGCCGAGGACGCCAAAGAGCAGCGTCAGGGCTTCCGCCGTGCGCGCCGGGGCGGCGACGTCGAGCGCCTCGGCGAACGGCGAGCGGGCGCTCAGGGAGACGGCATCGCGCTGGCCGGCGCAGCGGCCGCAGGCGTGGCATTCGGAAGCGCTGGTCATGCGCCGCACGTCGACCAGCGGCGCGCAGTTGACCGGCTCGTAGTCGCCCTGATGGCGGTCCCAGGCGGCGCGGTCGACCTTGTAGTGGAGCGGGGCGATCTTGGCCAGCACGGCGAAGACGCCGGAGGCAGGGCACAGGTAGCGGCACCAGATGCGCTTTTCGCGGCCGTAGAGCAGGCCGAGGCCGACGGCGGCGACGGTTGAACCGCCGAGCACCAACAAGGCCGCCTGCGGGTATTCATAGACGCTGACCAGCTGGCCGTAAACGGTGGTGCAGACGAAGGCGACGAAGGGCCAGCCGGACCATTTGAGCCAGCCGGGCAGGGGCTTGCCGCGCCCGTACTTGCTGACCCATTCGGAGACGCTGCCTTCCGGGCAGAAGATGCCGCACCAGACGCGCCCGAGCGTGACGGTGGCGATCATGACGCCCGGCCACCAGACGCCCCAGAAGATGAACTGGGCGAACAGGCGCAGGTTGTTCCAGATGTGCGCGTCTTCCGGCGGCAACGGGAGGAAGGCGGGGATGATGACGAGCGCTGCGTAGACGACGACGACCGCCCACTGGACGGTGACGATCAGGCGCCGGTTGCGGCGCAGGAAAAGGCCGATATTTTCCAGTCGACCGCGACTGCGCTGCGTGTGGAAATGCAGGGTCTGTTCAAGCACGGCCGGTTCTCCGCCAGGCGACGAGGACGACGACCCAGTAAGCGGCCCAGGCGAGCAGCGTGGTCAGTGCCGGGCGGGCGCGGTAGCCGGAAAAATCGGCGAGCAGCTTGCCGGCCTTGGTCGTGTCGTCGATCAGCCGTGAGGTATCCCAGACCGGGTCGAGCAGCGGCGTCAGCCAGCCGGTGCCGATCAGGCGGTCGATAGCGGCGACGAGCAGGGCCGAGGCGAGGACCAGCAAAAGGATGGACGAGAGCCGCAGCAGCAGGGCGATGTTGAGCCGAGCCAGGCTCTTCGCGGCCAGCCAGGCGGTGGCGCCGGCGGCGGCGAAACCGGCCAGCGCGCCGCCGACCAGCGCGCCGTAGTCGCCTTCCTGCGACATGCCGTAGAGGAAGATCACCGTTTCGGCGCCTTCACGGGCGACGGCCAGCGCGGCGACGACGGCGACCCCGACGAAACCGGATTTCTCGGCGGCGGCGGAAAGGTCGGCATGCAGGCGCGCCTTCATCTGCCGGCCGTTTTTGCGCATCCACAGCACCATCTGCGTGATCAGCCCGGCGGCGACCAGCAGGGTGCCGATCTGGAAGGCTTCGAGCGCGTTGCCGCTCAGTTCGTCCTGCACTGTCAGCAGCGCCCAGCCGAGCAGCAGGGCGAGGCCGACGCCGGCGGCGAGGCCGATGAACAGTGCCCGCTTGCCCTTGCCGCCGGGGTCGTTGCCTTGCAGCCAGGCGTAGAGAATGCCGGCGATCAGGAAAGCTTCGAGGCTTTCCCGCCAGACGACGAAGAAGGCGTTACCCATGCCGCACCCCGTTCATCTGGCGACGATGCGGCCCTGCGCCGTATCCGGATGAAACTCGTCGAAGAACTTGTAGGAACCGGGTTTCATCGGGTGGAAAACCAGCTTGCGCGTGACGCCCGGCGCCAGCACCAGTTCCTTTTTGAGTTCCAGGCTCTCGAATTCCGCGGCCCCCGGCCCCTCGTTCCGCACTTCCAGACGGAATCGGGTGTTGGCCGGCACTTCCAGCGTCTCCGGGAAAAGACGGCCATCCTTCATGACCAGCAGGATGGTCGGCATGTCGTCGGCGAATGTTGCGGTCGACGTCAGAAAAAGGCCGAAAACCACGGAAAGGAGAGCGTGTTTCATGAGGCTACCTCAGTAGACGATATTGGCGCGCAGGCCGAGCACCTTGACCGGGTCGGCATCGCCGTTGGCGCCGCCGCGGGCGATCCACTGGAAATCGGGACTGAGCTGGAATTGCCGCGAGATGTTGAAGCGGTAATAGATTTCCGCGATGTTTTCGGCATTGCTTGGCGTGAAGGTGAAATCGGCAATGCCGTCGCCGTCGAGATCGCCGCTGCCGCCGAGATTCCGGTAGGCGCTGCTTGCCCTGAGCCAGGAGTAGCCGATCCCGACGGCGTCGCTGGCGCGGCCCCAGTAGCCGCCGTTGATGTTGGCGCCGACCGAAAGTGCGTTGTTGAAGGGCAGTTCGCCCTTGACCAGATGTCCGTAGCGGCCGAACAGGTTGACGCCGTCGCCGACGCGCTGGTCGACCGAGACGCCGACCCCGGTGTGGCGGGACGTCGTGCCGTCGAAATCGACCGCCGCCGACCGCGTCCAGCCATAGAGGCGGTAGTTGCCGGTCAGGCCGCCGAACAGCTTGAGCTGGGTTTCCGCCTGCGCCATGTACAGCGGCGAGTCGAAGCTGCGCTGATAGTTGGAACCGCGTTCGCCGGCGCCGAAGACGCCGAGCGACAAGCGCCACGGTTGCGACTTGTCGGTGCTGTTGACATAAGACGCGATGAAGCCGGGCTGGAAACCGTTGGCATCGACGCCGACTTCGCCGCCCGCGTCGAGCAGCGGGTTATGAACGAAGACGGAGTTGAGGAACTGCGTCGTTTCGTCGCCGGCCGCCGTGTTCTGGTCAAAGAAGCTGAAGATGTCCATCTTGCCGAAGGTCAGCTCCAGCGTCTCCCGCGAATCGGGCCGGAAGCCGCCGAAAGGCAGCGGAATGGCCGCCTGGTACCAGGCCTCGCCGAGGATCAGCACCGAGTCGTCCGGGTTGGCGCCGCTGGCCCGGAAGGCGACCGCGTTCGGCGTGGCGCCGAAGTAGCCGAGGCCGGTGAACGCCGGGTTCAGCCCGAGGCCCTGGCCGACACGCACATGGGCGAAGAGCTTCTGCTCGACGTTGCCGATCGGCTGGAGCGGCAGTTCGACGGCGATGTCGCCACGGTAGTTGAGCTGGCTGTCGCCGTAGGTCACCCCCGAAGGGAAGCCAAGGGCTTTCTGGGCGACCGTGGCGACACCGGCGGAGACCTTGATGCCATCCAGCGCCCTGGCAATCCCCGACGGCTTCTTCATGTCGAGCACGTCCTTTTCCGTCGCCTTCAGGCGGGAGGTCAGTTCCGGTTCGTACTGCGAAATGCGCTCGCTCTCCAGGCCCCTGGAAATCTGTTCGCTTTCATTCCGGAGCGATTTGACTTCCTTCTCCAGTTCGGCGTTGCGCGCTTCCAGTTTCTCCATGCGTTCGACGAGTTTTTGCAGCGCGGCGGCGTCGGAGGCGGCGAAGGCGGGCAGGGCCAGCCCCGCCGCGACCAGCGCGGCGGTCGGTTTCGAGAGGCGCATGATCAGTAGCCGCCCTTCTTGCCGATACCCGCGTAGGTGAATTCGTACTCGACCTCGAACGGCTTAAACCAGGGGCGGACGCCGGTGGCGCGGTCGGTGTGGCGGCCAAAGTGGGCGTGCTTGTTGTCGGAGGGCGGCAGGATGGCGTACTTCACCTTGTACTTGCCGGGGCCGGCCAGCTTGATGTTGTCGCCGTAATGCGGGCCATCGTTGGCGACCATCGGCATGAACTCGCCGGCCACCTTGTAATCGCCGCCGATCTTGGAAACCTCATATTTGACGACGAGATAGGGAATCCACGCGCCTTCCGGGAACCCGTTCGGGTTGTTGGCCAGCGCGTGGATGTCGGCCTCGATGTGGATGTCGGAATCGGCGACCTTGCGCATCATGCCGTCCGGCTCCATTTCGACGGCCTGCAGATAGACGGCGGCGATTTCCATGCCTGCCTTGTTCTGCGGCGTGCCGATCGGGTATTCGAGGGCGAAGGCCGGGGTGGCCAGTACGGCGGACAAAGCCAGCGCGGAAACGAGTTTCCTGGTGAACATCATGGTAAGACTCCCTGGTTTCTCTGGCTTGCTGGCGATTCGCGTGGCTGGCTTGAGGATGGTTTGAAAAACTGGAATTCGATTTGCGTTGTTCCCGGAGAAACCGGTGGCTGGGTTGTGGCCGGCTGGCTGCGGGAACGAGAGATACAACGGAGAGATGATTACTTGGTCAGGATCAGCTTGTTTTCGCGGGTGACGCGCAACAGGTAACGCTGGCCGGCATGGTCGATTTCCAGCGTCGTCGCGCCGCGCAGCAGTTGTTCGCTGGAAACGGGCGGCAGGGCGGGCCGGGGCGCTGCGGACCGGAGCGGTTCGGCGGGTTGCAGTGGAATCTTCATGGCGATTTGAAATGCCGTGTCGCCGCAATGCCTTTGTCCGCTGAGAGACGGCTGCTGGCGCGCTCGCACAGCGCGCGGGTTGCGTCATCGAGATCTGTCGCCTCGCACAGGCGATCGAGGATGCGGGCGGCGTTGAGAGCCGAGTGCGGGCAGCCGCTTTCGTCGTGGATCAGCAGCAGGCTGAGGGCGCCGGCCCAGAGTTCGGGGGGCGGCATGGCTAGTGCGAGACCGTGGCCAGCAGGCACCAGAGCACGGCGCCGGCAATCGAGGTGGCGAATACCAGGGAGCGCATGACCATTCCTTGTAGTGAGAATGGTTCGCATCTTATCGCCAGATCGACACCTTGTAAATAGGAAACATTCGCATTTGAATGTTTGCCGCTGGCGGATGTTCGCGCAATCAGGCGCACCGCCAAGCGATCATGGCGGGCAGGGTCCGGTCACCCCGGACTTGCGAACGGTTCAGTCGAACCGTGCCGGGCTAGGAAAACTTCTTCCGGTGCGCCTGCACGGCCGTCGTGCGCGCCAGCGAAAGCCTCTGCCTGACCGTGTCCGGGAGATCGTCGTCGCCGACGGCCGGGTCATCGGCCGCCCTGGCCAACGCGAGCGCCTCGACCGCCTTCATGCGGGCAAGGTACAACCGCAGTTTCACGGTCTCCGGGATGGCGAGGAACTCTTCGTCGTCGTCCTGGTCGCTTGCCTTGACCAACTTGGGGCGGCTGAACGAGCGGTGGAGATCGAGGTTCTCCGCGTCGTATTCATCGTCGTCGTCATTGACCAGGGTATGCACCGCGGTCGCGCCGGCAGCGGGCTTGGACAACAACGCGACCTGATGGCGTTCCGTCCGGGAGAGCAGCGATTTCTCGATGCTCCTGGTCGTCGGCGCCTTCGCCTGTCTGGCCGGACGGACCTCGGTGACGCGCGCCCGGCTGACTCGCAACTCGGTCACGGGGACCGGCATCGGCACCGGCGTGACGGTAACCGCCTGTTCCGCGACCACGGCGGCAGTGTCTGCCGCGGGCGCCTCGACGCCTACCGGCTCGGCGGCATTGACCAGCAATGAAGTCAGCGCAGCAACCACTGCGGCCATCAACCAACGCACCAAGAATTCCTCGAAGAGATGAAACCTGATAACAATTAACGCACGGGCCGCGTTTTGGTTGTCACACGACCCAAAAATTTCGCGACCTGCCGCGAACCGCTCATCGGCTGCCACGGCTGGCCGGTCGAAACCTCAGCGGGCCGGTCGCGGAGTCAATGCACGCCGGCCACCGCCGCCGGCTGCTGCGGCTTGCGCTGGGCGCGCGCGGCGGCGCGGGCGTCCATCCAGTTTTTCCAGGCGATCATGCAGCCGAGCAGGATGAAGGCGCCCGGCGGCAGCAGGGCGAGCAGGAATCCCGGATAGCTTTCCGGCAGCAGCTGGATCGGCTGCAGGCTCGGGAAGACCATGTCGATGCCGCCGAACAGCGTGCCGTTGCCGAGCAGTTCGCGCATGCCGCCGAGCAGGGCCAGGGTCCACAGCATGCCGACGCCCATGAAGATGCCGTCGAAGGTCGATTGCAGCGGCGGGTTCTTGGCGGCGAAGGCTTCGACGCGGGCGAGCACGATGCAGTTGGTGACGATCAGCGGAATGAAGATGCCGAGCACCAGGTAGAGTTCGTGCAGGTTGGCGTTGAACAGCAGGTCGACGACGGTGACCAGCGCGGCGACGATCAGGATGAAGACCGGGATGCGGATCTCATGCGGGATCAGGTTGCGCAACGAGGCCACGGCGAAGTTCGACATGGCCATGACGATGATGGTGGCCAGCGACAGCATGATGCCGTTGACGGCGTTTGTGGTTGTCGCCAGCAGCGGGCACAGGCCGAGGATCTGGGCGATCGAGGTGTTCTGTTTCCAGATGCCGTTGCCGGCGATGGCGCGGAATTCGTCGCGGGTGATCATTTGTCGGCTCCCGTTTCGGCAAAAATCTGGTCGCGGTGCGCGGTGGCCCACTTGACGGCCTTCAACACCGCCTTGGATACGGCGCGCGGGGTTACGGTGGCGCCGGCGTAATAGTCGATACGCCCGCCGTCCTTTTTTACCTTCCACTCGCTGTCGGCGACCTGGGCCAGCGCCAAGCCCGCAAACTGGGTGATCCACGGGCGGGCCTTGTTCTTGTCCTTCCTGACCTCGACATAATCGCCGAGACCGGGCGTTTCCTTGTGCTGGGTCACGCGCACCCCGACGACCGTCCCGTCGGCGCGCAGGGCGATCAGCAGCCTGATCTTGCCGGAGTAGCCGTCGGGGGCGACCGCCTCGAAGACCAGCGCCACCGGCTTGCCGCCCATCCGCGCCCGATACAGCGTCGACGGCTCGTCGAGGCCGAGCTGCGGCGTCGGCGGCAGGGTCAGCGTGTCGCTGAGCAGCGCGTTGTCGTATTCCGCGCGCGGCAGCACCTCGTTGACCAGCTTCATCTTCTCTTCGGCGGCCGAGGCTTCGATCGCCGGCTTCGTCCACAGGTAGGCGGCCGACAGGAGGCCGGTGAACAGGACGACGAAAACGAAAAGGATCGCGGCCGTGCGCAGCGCCATGCCGGGGGCGGAAATTTCCCTGGTGCCGCCGGTCATGACTTGTCCTTCATGCCGAAGATCGGCGGCTGACAGAGAAGGTCGATGAGCGGCGCGCCGAGGTTCATCAGCAGGATGGCGAAGGCGACGCCGTCCGGGTAGCCGCCGAAGACGCGGATGATGTAGGTGAGCAGGCCGGCGCCGGCGCCGAAGATCAGCTTGCCGCGCGGCGTCGCGCACCCGGAAACCGGATCGGTGGCGATGAAGAAGGCACCGAGCATGGCGCCGCCGGAGAACATGTGGAACAGCGGGCTGGCGAACTGCCCCGGGTTGTATAGCCAGAGCGCCCCGGAAATCAGGGTCAGGGCGCCGATGAAGGCGACCGGGACGTGCCAGGTGATGATCTGGCGCTGCCACAGCCAGAGACCGCCGAGCAGGTAGCCGGCGGCAATCCATTCCCAGCCACGGCCGGCGAAGTTGCCGTAGAGGTCCTGGTTGGAGAGCAGGTGGGCGACGTCGATATCGCCGTCGCCGAGCTTGAGCGCGGTCTTTAGCGCGTCGAGGGGGGTTGCGCCGGACATGGCGTCGACGCGCGGCGCCAGCCCGAAAATGACGTTGATCTGGTCGCCGGTGCTCAGATGCAGGCCGACACTCGGCCACTGCGACATCAGCGCCGGGAAGGCGACGATGCCGACGGCGAAGGCGACCATCGCCGGGTTGAACGGGTTCTGGCCGAGGCCGCCGTAGAGATGCTTGGCGACGACGATGGCGAACGCCGTGCCGAGCGCCACCAGCCACCACGGGGCAAGCGGCGGGAAGGCGAGGGCGATCAGCCAGGCGGTGACGATGGCCGAGCCGTCGGAGAGGAACAGCGCCAGCGGCTTGCCGCGCATCCACAGCATCAGGGATTCGGCGGCCAGCGCCGCGAGCGAGGCAATCACCAGCTGGACCAGGATGGCCGGGCCGACCAGCCAGGCGTAGGCGGCGATGCCGGGAACCAGCGCGATGCAGACCTGCGTCATGACCTGGCTGACGCTGACGTCCTTGAGCAGATAGGGGGCAGGGGCGAGCATCATTCGGCTTTCTCGCCGGCCGGGGTGGTCGCGGCCGGCCCGGCGGCGTCGGCCACATGGGCGGCCTGGCGGCGCGCTTCGATTTCGTCGATTTCCTTCTGCCGGGCGTTGCTCAGGGCCTCGACATTCTTCGGCTGGACAGCTTCGCGCTGCGCCCTGGCGCGGGCCATGGCGGCCTCGATGGCGGCCCTTTTGGCGTCTTTTGCGGCGTCGACCGCAGCAGATGCGGTTTCCGGTCCGGCAGCGGCAGACACGGGCGCTTCACCCGCGGCTGCCGCCGCCGCGGCCGCTTCCGCGGCCTTTCGGGCGGCCTGGGCAGCGGCGGCCCTGGCCAGCTTTTCGGCCTTCTCGGCCTTTTCGCGCTCCTCGCGCTCCTGCTTGAATTCGAAGCGCGCCTTGGCGCCGTCGGCGGCATTCTTCTCGCGCTCGCGCGCCCAGATCTCGCTCTTGGCGAAGCGGAAATACTGGACCAGCGGGATGCGCGACGGGCAGACGTAGGAGCAACAGCCGCACTCGATGCAGTCGAAGATGTGGTACTCCTGCGTCTTGCCGAAATTCCTTGCCCGCGCGAACCAATACATCTCGAACGGCTGCAACTCGTGCGGGCAGACCTCGGCGCAGGCGCCGCAGCGGATGCACGGCATCTCCGGCGGTTTCGGCGGGAACAGGCGGTCGTCGTGGGCGATCAGGCAGTTGGTCGCCTTGATGACAGGCGCCTGCGGATCGGGGACGAGAAAGCCCATCATCGGTCCGCCCATGATGATGCCGTCGGTGTCCGGGTGCGGTTTGGCGAGCTTGAGCAACTCGTCCATCGGCGTGCCGATCAGCACCTCGTAGTTGCGCGGCGCCTGCACGTTGCCGGTCACGGTGACGATGCGCGAGACGACCGGCTCGCCGTGGGCGAGCGCCCGCCAGGCGGTGTAGGCGGTGGCGACGTTGAAGCACTGCACGCCGAGGTCGGTCGAGCGCTTGGCGGCCGGGACTTCCTTGCCGGTCAGCACGCGGATCAGTTGCTTGGCGCCCCCGGCCGGGTAGCGGGTGGGTACCGCGATGACCTCGAAGTCTTCTCCTGCCGCCTTGACCGCAGCACGCATGGCGGCGACGGCTTCCGGCTTGTTGTCTTCGATGCCGATCAGTACCCTCTTCGCCTGCAGCAGGTTGCGGAAGATGCCGGAGCCGCGCACGACTTCTTCGCCACGCTCGCGCATCAGCACGTCGTCGCAGGTCATGAACGGCTCGCATTCCCCGCCGTTGATGACCAGTTCGTCCATCGGCACCGTCTTCGAGGCGGTCAGCTTGCCGTGGGACGGGAAGACGGCGCCGCCGAGGCCGACGACGCCGGCCTGCTGCAGCCGGGCGCGCACTTCCTCGGGCGTCAGCGACTGGTAGTCGACGGCCGCGCGGGCGATCCACTTGTCCTTGCCGTCCGGCGCGATGACGACGCACAGGGCGTCGAGTCCCGAGGGATGCGGCTGCACGTGCATCGCCACCGCGACCACGGTGCCCGAGGTCGGGGCATGGACGGCGGCGGAGATCCGGCCGTCGGCTTCGCCGATCAACTGGCCCTTGAGCACCTTGTCGCCGGCCTGCACCACCGGGCGCGGCGTGCCGCCAATGCTCTGGTGCAGCGGCACGACGAGGCGCGGCGGGATCGGGGCAGTGGCGATCGGCAGCGTAACGGACTGCGTCTTGTTGGTCGGCGGCTTGACCCCGCCCTTGAACTTGAACAGGTTCATCAGCATCAGGCGGCCTCTTTCAGCGGGGCGGCCTTGATCTCGACGACTGGGTACTTCCATTTCCAGTTGTCGATGTTCTCGCCGATCGGCTCCATGCGGATACATTCGACCGGGCACGGCGGCAGGCACAGTTCGCAGCCGGTGCACAGCGGCGCGATGATGGTGTGCATCTGCTTGGCAGCGCCGACGATGGCGTCGACCGGGCAGGCCTGGATGCACAGCGTGCAGCCGATGCACGTCTGCTCGTCGATGATGGCGACCTGCTTCGGCTTTTCCTCGGCGTCGAGCGGCTTGACTTCGCGCCCGAGCAGGTCGGCGAGGCGTTGCACGCCCTCCATGCCGCCCGGCGGGCACAGGTTGATCTCGGCTTCGCCCTTGGCGATGGCCTCGGCGTAAGGCTTGCAGCCGGGGTAGCTGCACTGGCCGCACTGCGTCTGCGGCAGGATCGCCTCGATCTTTTCGACCAGCGGGTCGCCCTCGACCTTGAACTTGATCGAGGCGAAGCCGAGCGCGGCGCCAAGCACGACGGCGCCGAGGGCCATGATCGCGATGGCGAGGAGGATGTCCATGCGTTACTGGTACTTGTCGAGGCCGGCGAAGCCCATGAAGGCCAGCGCCATCAGGCCGGCGGTGACCATGGCGATGGCGACGCCGCGGAAGTAGACCGGCACCTCGGCGCCTTCGACGCGTTCGCGGATGCCGGCGAAGAGGATCAGCACCAGCGAGAAGCCGACCGCGCTGCCGGCGCCGAAGAGCAGCGATTCGACGAAATTGTGCTTGTTCGATACATTGAGCAGCGGCACGCCGAGCACCGCGCAGTTGGTCGTGATCAGCGGCAGGTAGATGCCCAGCGTCTGCTGCAGCGTCGGCGAGGTCTTGGCGATGACCATCTCGGTCAGCTGGACGATGGCGGCGATGGTGACGATGAACGACAGCGTGCGCAGGTATTCCAGCCCGAACGGCGTCAACAGGTAATGGTCGATGATGTAGCTGGCCCCGGTCGCCATGGTCAGCACGAAGGTCGTCGCGGCGCCCATGCCGTAAGCCGTCTCCAGTTTCTTGGAAACGCCCATGAAGGGGCAGAGACCGAGGATCTTCACCAGCACGACGTTGTTGACCAGCACCGCGCCGACGAGGATGAAAAGGTAGTGGCTCATGGATTGGGAAGGAGTCGAGGCCGGTATTATCGGACTTTGACGCAGGTCAAACAACCGTAATGGAAATAAGGATTTAGACCTTTTTCTTCAGCACATGTGCGAGGGTATCCGCGACCTCGCCGACCAGATCCGGACCGCGGTAGATGAAGCCGCTGTAAAACTGCACCAGGCTTGCCCCGGCGCGGATCTTTTCGGCGGCGTCGGCGCCACCCATGATGCCGCCGACGCCGATGATCGGCAGTTCGCCGGCCAGCGCGGCGGAGAGCTTCTTCAGCACGGCGGTCGACTTGCGGAAAACCGGCGCGCCGGAGAGGCCGCCGGCCTCGGTCGCGTTGCTCAGGCCTTCGACGCCCTCGCGCGACAGCGTGGTGTTGGTGGCGATGACGCCGTCCATGCGGTGGCGGCGCAGCCCGTCGGCGATCGCCGTGATCTGCGCGTCGTCGAGGTCGGGAGCGATTTTCAGCGCCAGCGGCACGTACTTGCCGTGCCGGTCGGCGAGTTGCTGCTGGCGCGCCTTGAGTTGCGCGAGCAGGTCGTCGAGCGCCTCGTCCTTCTGCAGTTCGCGCAGGTTTTTCGTGTTCGGCGACGAGATGTTGACCGCGACATAGCTGGCGTCGGCGTACACCTTGTTGAGGCAGACCAGGTAATCGTCGGCCGCGCGCTCGATCGGCGTCGTCGCGTTCTTGCCGATGTTGATGCCGAGGATGCCGCCGTTCTTCGGGAATTCCGCGGCGCGGACGTTTTCCAGCAGCTTGTCGACGCCGGCGTTGTTGAAGCCCATGCGGTTGATGATGCCCTGCGCCTCGGGGATGCGGAACAGGCGCGGACGTGGGTTGCCGTCCTGGGGCCTGGGCGTGACGGTGCCGATCTCGATGAAGCCGAAGCCGAGCCGCGCCAGGCCGTCGATGTGGTCGCCGTTCTTGTCGAGTCCGGCGGCGAGGCCGACCGGATTGGGGAATTTCAGGCCCATGACGCCGACCGGGCAAGGGGTGACCGGCCCGGCGAGGCAGCCGGCGAGGCCGGTGGCGTTGAGGAAGGCGATGCCGTCCATGCCGATGCCGTGGGCGGTCTCGGCGTCGAGGGCGAAGAAGAACTTGCGGATCAGGGGATAGAGCATGGGTCGCGATTTTACCGCATTGCAGCAATTTTCCGGCGACCGGCGGCGCCTGGCGGTGTCACCGGTCGTCGCGGCGCCGTGGCGCCGGCAACAATCTGTAACAGCCCGATCGTAACAAGGGGGGCTAAACTATGCGTCCATGACAAAGCCGTTGTTCGCGATCCTCGCCGTCATGCTGTGTTTCGCCCTGCCGCTGCGCGCGGCGAGCCTGAGCGATCCGTTCGCGACCGATGCCGTGACGCCGCCACGGCCGTCGCCACAGGCGGCCGGACGCGGCGCCGCCGTGCCGTGCGCCAGGGAGATTCCGGCGGCGCCGCTGACGGCGATCGACGCGGTCGACCTGACGCTGTGCAACAATCCGCAGACGCGCGAGATCTGGGCGGCGGCGCGTTATCAGGCGGCGCAGGTCGGGGTCGCGCAGGCCGCCTGGCTGCCGAATCTCGACGGCCGGCTGGGGGGCAGCCGCAACCAGAACGACGGTCGTTACTACAATTCCAGTAGCGCCGTGCTGACGCTGTCGTGGCTGGTCTTCGATTCCGGCGCCCGCTCGGCCAACGGCGAGAACGCCCGGCAACTGCTGGCTGCCGCCGCCGCGACCCAGGATGCGACGGTCCAGTCGCTCTTTCTTGCCGCCTTGCAGGCCTTCTACACGGCGCAGGCCACCCGTGCCGCCGTGGTGGCGACGACCGAGGCCGAGCGGGCGGCGCGCGAGGGTTTCAACGCGGCCGAATCGCGTTACAACGTCGGCATCGCCACGCCGGCCGACCGGCTGCTGGCGCAGACGGCATTGTCGCAGGCGACGCTCAACCGTATCCGCGCCGAAGGCGAGGCGCGCAACGCGCTCGGCGCGCTGGCCAATGTCATGGGCTTCAAGGCCGGGCAGTCGCTGGCCATCGAACCGCCGCCGGCGGCCTTGCCCGAGGCCGGGTTCCAGCAGGAGGTGGCGGCGCTGATCGCCGAGGCCGAAGTGCGGCGGCCGGATCTCAAGGCGGCCGAGGCGCAGGTCAAGGCAGCGCAGGCCGGCGTCGATCTGGTGCAGGCGCAGGGGCGGCCGACGGTCAACCTGTCCACCGGGCCGACCTGGGCCGAAACCGACCGCGTTTCGGTCAATGGCGGGGTGATCGGTGTCACCGTCAACGTGCCGATCTTCAGCGGTTTCGACACCACCTACCGGGTGCGCGCCGCCGAAGCGCAGGTCGACGTCAGGGCGGCGCAGCTCGACCGTCTGCGCAACCAGGTGGCGCTCGATGTCTGGAAGGCCTACCAGAGCCTGACCACCGCCACGCAAAGCCTGAAGACGGCGCTCGACCTGGTGGCCAGCGCCGAGCACTCGGAGCGCGTCGCGCTCGGCCGCTACAAGGCCGGGGTCGGCACCGTGCTCGACCTGCTGACGGCGCAGAGCGCCCTGGCCAGCGCCCGTCTGCAACGCATCCAGGCGGCGCTCGACTGGTTCGTTTTCCGCGCCACGCTGGCCCAGTCGGTGGGCGCGCTCGACTACACGCTGCTGCAACCGGCAGTGGAAGGAAGACCATGAAATACATCGGCAGGATTGTCATCGGCGCCGCGCTGGCCGCTGCCCTGATCGGCGGCGGCGTCTGGTACGCCAAGCAGCGCGCGGCGCAGAATCCGGAAACGCGCTACAAGCTCGCCACCCTCGAAAAGGGCGACGTGACGCAGGCGGTATCGGCCAACGGCACGCTCAACCCGGTGGTGCTGATCAGCGTCGGCACGCAGGTTTCCGGCACGGTGAAAAAACTCTATGTCGATTTCAACGACAAGGTGAAAAAGGGGCAGGCGCTGCTGGAACTGGACGATGCGCTGGTGTCGGCGGCCGAGCGGCAGAGCGCGGCAAACGTGGTCAACGCCCAGGCCGCGCTGGAACTGGCACGGGCCAACGAGGCGCGCATGAATGCCCTGTTCACCCAGGAGTACGTCTCGAAGCAGGAATACGAGCAGGCCCGCCAGTCGCTCAAGTCGGCGCAGGCGCAGCTGGCGCTGGCGCGGGCGCAGAACGACCGCGACCGCGCCAACCTGGCCTTCACCGTCATCCGTTCGCCGGTCGACGGCGTCGTCATCGACCGTATCGTCGACCTCGGCCAGACCGTCGCCGCCAGCTTCCAGACGCCGACGCTGATCAAGATCGCCCAGGATCTGACCGAAATGCGCATCGACACCAGTTTCGCCGAGGCCGACATCGGCGAAATCCGCGAGGGCCAGAAGGCGCGCTTCACGGTCGACGCCTTCCCCAATCGCAGTTTCACCGGCGAGGTGCAGCAGATCCGGCTGAACCCCACCAATACGCAGAACGTCGTCACCTACAACGTGCGGGTCACCGTGGCCAACCCCGAACACCTGCTGTTGCCGGGCATGACCGCCTACGTCAACATTGCCGTTCTGAAGCGCGAGGGTGTGCTGCTGGTGCCCAATGCGGCGCTGCGCTTCAAGCCGGCCGATGCCGCCGGGAAGAATCCGGAAAATGGCCAAAAACCGGCGTCGACCGCAACCGGCCCCGGCATGGGTGCCGGGATGGATGGCGGCGGCATGGCCGGCGCCAAGGGGCCGGGCGACAAGAAGGGCAAGAAGCGCGACGCCCAGAGCGGCACCGTGCATGTGCTCGACGGCGATGAAATCCGGCCGGTCAGCGTGCAGATCGGCATTACCGACAACCGCAACACCGAGATCGTCGGCGGCGACCTCAAGCTCGGTGACCGCGTCGTCATCGGCGAAAACAGCAACGGCAGCAAGCCGCCCTCCAGTGTCGGCATGCGGATGTTCTGATGATCGAGCCGGTCATCCGCGTCGCCGGGCTGGGCAAATCGTATGAAACGGCGGCCGGGCCGTTCCCGGCGCTGATCGAGGTGGACCTCGAGGTGGCCGCGGGCGAATACCTCGCGATCATGGGCCCCTCGGGTTCCGGCAAGTCGACCTTCATGAACCTGCTCGGCTGCCTCGACACGCCGACCAGCGGCGACTACTTCCTCGCCGGCGAGAATGTCGCCCGCCTCGGCGCCGACGCGCTGGCGCGGTTGCGCAACCGCACGCTCGGCTTCGTCTTCCAGGGCTTCAACCTGCTGCCGCGCATGAGCCTTGCCGACAACGTCGCGCTGCCGCTGGTGTACGCCGGGCTCGGGCGCGAGGCGCGGCGGGCGCGGGCGCAGGCGCTGCTCGACAAGGTCGGCGTCGGGCGCTATGCCGATTCGCTGCCGGCGCGCATCTCCGGCGGCCAGCAGCAGCGGGTGGCGATTGCCCGGGCGCTGGTCAATGCGCCGCGCGTGCTGCTGGCTGACGAGCCGACCGGCAACCTCGACAGCCACACCAGCGAGGAGATCATGCGCCTGTTCGGCGAACTGAACGCCGAGGGCCTCACCGTCGTCCTCGTCACCCACGAGGCGGATGTCGCCGCCCACGCCCGCCGCCAGGTGCGCTTCCGCGACGGGCGCATCGTCAGCGACGTGGCCACTGCCGCGCCGGCGCAAACGGAGGTCGTCCCGTGCTGAAGGCGATGCTCGGCGAAGCCTGGCTGGCGATGGGCGCCAACCGCCTGCGCACGGCGCTGACCATGCTCGGCATGGTGATCGGCGTCGCCGCCGTCGTCATCATGATCGCCATCGGCCAAGGCGCGCAGTACGCGGTGCAGCAGACGATCGCGACCATGGGCTCCAACCTGTTCATCGTCCTCTCGGGTTCGTTCACCACCGCCGGCGTGCGCAGTGGCGCCGCTGGCGCGCCGACGCTCAACGTCGCCGACGCCGAGGCAATCGCCGAACTCGAAGGCATCGTCAACGTCGCGCCGACCCACCAGGGCCGGCGCCAACTGGCCTATGGCTCGCAGAACTGGAACGCCAACGTCGTCGGCACGACGCCGCCGTATCTCGACGCCCGCGCCTGGAGCATCGCCAGCGGCGCCGCCTTCGGCGATTCCGACGTGCGCGCGGCGACGCGCGTCGCGCTGCTCGGCAAGACGACGGCGCAGAACCTGTTCGGCGACGAGGATCCGGTCGGCAAGACCATGCGCATCCAGCAGAACCCGTTCATCGTCATCGGCGTCCTCGGCAGCAAGGGGCAGAACCTCGACGGCAACGACCAGGACGACACGGTGATCATTCCGCTGACCACCGCCCAGCGCAAGGTGTTCGGCACGCCCTTCCTGAACTCGGTGCGCATGATCATGGTCCAGGCCGAATCGGCCGAGGGCATGCCGCGGGCGATGGACAGCGTCACCGCGCTGCTCCGCCAGCGCCACCGCCTGCGCGAGGGGCAGCCGGACGACTTCTTCATGCGCAACCTGTCGGCCGCCGCCGAAACCGAGGTGCAGACCACGCGCACGATGTCGATCCTGCTCGGCGCCATCGCCTCGATCTCGCTGCTCGTCGGCGGCATCGGCATCATGAACATCATGCTGGTGTCGGTCACCGAGCGCAC